>Ga0182210_1000182_pt1 | contig 14065 bp, 14 predicted proteins | sample G5R1MG_19_FD_129670 | JGI IMG/M metagenome (GOLD analysis project Ga0182210, IMG submission 129670) | Switchgrass phyllosphere microbial communities from Michigan, USA - G5R1_MAIN_03OCT2016_LD1 MG | ecosystem: Host-associated > Plants > Phyllosphere > Phylloplane/Leaf | place: USA: Michigan... | reverse complement strand
GTCCAAGGCGTGACAAGTGCCATGCACTATCCATCTAGATGTCCAGCGGAATTGCTTTTTGTAGAGCGAGTGCAGCAGGCTGTGATGGAGCAGGCCCCGTGTGACCCAGCCACATGACAGCGCAGGTTGCGATCAAGCACTTGCTGCCGAGACCTGCGAGGCCTGCATACCAGTACCGAACACGTCGATTCCAGCCAGCCGCACATGGCGAAAACCGCCGAGGGCAGGTGGCGTGCGCTGGCCCATCGGGTGCCATGTGGGCAGGTCATTGCCGTGCCACGGTGCGGGGACGAGAAATAGGAGTGGGAAACGAAGACCGGGGGCGAGACAACGCAGCGGTTTGGTCTGACTAGTGGCATGCACGCGATCAGGAAACGCGGAGGGTTAGCTTTTGTGCGTCAACCAAGAGGGAGTAAGGTACCTACATACCCAGTAGACTAGAGCAGGTGCCCAGTTTCTGGCCTTGCTGTGAGGCTCTTCGTGCTGCGACGGTCGTCACTCGTCACCCGTCACTCGTCACTCGTCACTCGCCGACCAGGGCGGGAGCTGCATGCTGTGCTGGCAACGCATTCGCGCCAGGGATGCGTCGTTGAGACTTGGGGGTGCTCGTCTTGGTGGAGCGCAGCCGTCCGGCCTCGAATCAAAACCCGCCCGGCCGCGCGCAGCAAGGCTCTACCCGTCTTCCACATGGAAATTCAGTCATGTGACGCCGCTAGGCCGGGCTGCGCCTAGCGCCCCAGGCTGCCATTGGTGTCGGCGGGTGGGCGCTGCAGGGTTGCGTTGCGCTTCGCTGCGACAAGTGCAGAGGCGTGTCTAGTCGCAACTTCAGTTCAGCAACGCAAGAGGTCATGCTCCCTTTCCACCCCCGACTGTGGCCCGCTGGCTGCTCTCTGCCCGCCGATCCACGGCGCGCCATCGCCCTGACCGGCCTACCCTCCTCCTCTGTCGCTCTGCCGCTGTCCATGGGCCGCCACCGCGATGGGGATTCTTCATCTCGCCGACGAGCTTCTGCGCATCGTCCTGGAAAACGTCACCTCGGAGCCGGAAAAGCTCATCAGCCTCGAGCGACGCGCCTATCTGTCGCAGGAGAGCTTCAAGCAGCCGCCGCCGCTGGAGCATGACGCCGCCCAGAACATCGCCGCCTTCCGCCTCACCTGCCGTAAGTTTTCCGACCTCGGCGTCATCCATCAGTTTTCGCGCGTCACCACCCGATTCTCCCGACGAGGGTTGAAGCGGCTAGAGAACATAGCCTCCCAGCGCCACATTGCACAGCGTGTCAAGAAGTTCAGCTACATGGTTCCATTCTTCTACGTTGAAGGTGATTGCCATGGCTCATGCAACTGCCCGCCGGCCCACATGACTAACCCAATGCTGCCAGGACGAGAACGCGTGCAGGATTTGCTGCGTACCCGGCCCGAGGACTACCGTCTGTTCGACCTGAGCCACTTCCAGCAGAAAGTAAATGAGCAAAAAGACATTCTAACCACGCAAGAAGACGCCCGCGTCCTCAAGCTCGCCATATCCGCCTTCACCTCCCTGCAGCACGTTCAGATTCTGCGTGTCCAGGACCGTGAGGACGGAAATCTCATCTCCTACATGCAGAATCATGTTGAGCTGCTCCATTTGGTCGAACTCAAATGGCCACCCGCCTGCTTACACTCCACCAAGACCATTGGCACTGCACTCTTAGAATCTAGGTCGCCATGCTCACGCTTTTCGTCACCTATGCTCAGTCCACAGAGCGTTCTGGGTGCTGCAAGCAATCCACCTACTATACTAGGCGTTCTCGCGGAACGCTTAACGTGCCTGGAGCTTCACTTTGATGATGGCACAGATCTTGATGTCAGAATGCAGCAACTATCTCCCCTGGCACGTGCTGTTTTCACCGCAGCGAAAAACATTGAAGCTGTCCACATTGGCTTTCCGTCACATCGGCCACTTACCTTGGGCTTGGAGGAAATATTCCACAACATCAAGTGGGATAAGCTGCAAGCCTTTGGTATCCAAGCGTGGAAGCTCGACGCTCAAGAAATCATCGGCCTAGCTCAGCGGCACCGGGAGACCCTCCGTGGTTTCAGGCTCCGAGATGTAATCCTTAAAAACGGAAGCCGATGGACCGATGTGCTTATCGCGCTACGGGACAATATGACACGGTTAGACTGGGTCAGCCTGCGAAGAATTGACTACGAGAAACACTTCGACGAGCAATGGGTCGGGGGTGCCGAAGTCCCAGACGACCTACTGGGCAGCGATAGCAGCGACGAGGATGAATGGGATCACTACGATGACTACGACGAGCAAGCTGACGACCCAGAGCATGCCCAAGACGAGCCATACTACCATCATGACGGCAGTGATGGGTCAGTAGGCGATTCGTTTTCTGATGCAGGTACCGAAGAGCCAGAGCAAGGAGGAACCCTACACTTTCCGCCAATGCCCGACACGCCCGCCTCAGTTACCTGGTGTAACTGTAATAGGCACATGGACAGCGTGGATGCGCTGCAGGATGACAGCATTATGGTCACTAACCAGCAGCGCAAGTTTTGGGAAAAGTGGGTTGTCAGGAAGAACTGCACCGAGCATCATGCCCAGACTCACAAGTGAGCCGGTGCTTGCGCATGCACGCACTGGAAGGCTGTTGAAAGTATTATGCCCGAGTGTCTCCAGTCTTTCGCCGCATGCCAGGCTATTCTGCGCGACAAGTCACACTGTATATTCAGCGTGCAGCAGCGCAGTAGGCCCATCAGCGCTTATGCAGTTAAGTCACATTGGAACGACGGATAACTGCGCCGCACGTATGTACATATCCGTCCGCACCGCACTGCTCGAACCATTCGCGCCGATCCTGCCCCCGTCAGGTTTGCATGCCGATTCGAACAATGCGCCTTCCATCCTTTCCTGGCCACTCGTCCAAATTCACATTACTCTTTTTGGCATCCTCGGATATTTTAATCTCACCCAAGTTCTGACGCACGTTGTTATCTATCGCCAGTGGGCTGGCTTATGTACGCATTTCCATCGAGAAGCCAATTCTCTGTTGCATCTCTTCCTGTTCTCTCTTCAGAAAACTTTGTGGACGGGACCAAAGTCGCATCGCAGCGTGGGTGGAATCTGCGTGTCTATCTACAATCACAGTATCGCATGTACGATTTCGCGCATAGCAAAACAAAAAATACTTAGGTTTCTTCCATTTTCCCTTGCTGCATATTTGGACAGCTTGTGTCGTAGCATGGATTATCGATCCTTGGTCCGGATCAGATCGGGTTTGCAGTGATATACCCAAGTGTTGTGCTATTCTATTACTTTTGAGACCACGTGTTTAGGCATCGTGCGAGCAAGGTAAGGTTTCTATCAGAATGTTCTTGCACTGAGCTTATCACCTCTTGGGCTGACCCGGGCTACACGCTGAGTACCAGATCCCCAAATTGCCTTGCTATGAAGACCGCGGCGTGCGTCGGAGTGAGAGAACGAGGCTAGTCAACCATTAGTTATCACTGATAGTGCAACCCGCCGCAGTATTACAGTAGCATGAAAGCAACTCCAGCAGCTCCATGAGCAGTATCAGCTCAAGCTTTTAGTTTAGTATGCTCCTATCAATCAACGAAGCGTCCAAATTATAATCAGATATGCGCTCTACGATGAAGTATGTTATAAAGAGACCGTTCAGTGTCCTTTGGAGTTTCTACTCAAACCGCGACAGGTTTACTGCATAGCCTTCACGACGCGTCTGCACGTGCAACTAATTCCTGGGCTTTCCATGTACTTCTAGGCCAGATGTCGCGTCAACGGGTACGAGGGTGCGGACTGGCAAACCTCACAGGAAATGCTACGATAGGTACGGCACGGTACGACAACGAATCGACGGCGATAACGCTACCTGCAATTGGCCCATTATAGACAAGGCTGAGCTACATGATAATGACAGCAGGCACCTGGAAGCCACTTGGAGGCGATGGCATTATGGTCTGGGAGCCGGTTGCAGCGTCCAGTTTCAAGGACACGCAAGAGTTGCTGCCGCAAATGGGCATTACAGAGTCAGACATTCAAGGTAGGCACTACCGAGACGAAAAGACGTCGTATTGTTAGAAAGCAGGTGCTAATGTCTGCAGATCAGTTGAACAACAGCTACGACGACGACGAAAACGATAGGCATCTGATCCTGCCTTCGATTGAGAACGTAGCAAGCATTCCCGCTGAGTTTCTAGATAAAGAAATCACACCTTCTACGCAATCGCCTACGCCTAGGAGTCCCTGGGATGATCAGCTGAAGGCCTTTGCTCAGCTCGCACAAGAGGACATTTCGTTGCCGCTCTTTGGTACTGGATTCTCCGAAAACCCTATCAAAAACGCTTCTTGCGATACAGACGACACGAATCGCACAGATTCTTATCTTCGGGCCACACCGTGTCCACATATAAGTCCGGTCATTCCATGCCGGCTTGATCATATTGAAAACCAAGACACGCACCGCTCTGTAGTACGAAGACTTGACTTTCGTAGTATGACAGGCCAGAAAGGAATGAATGCCCCAGAGTATTTACCGCGGCACAGTGAGTTGGTTGAGTTCAACGATTTCAACGATTTAGTTAACCATAGATCAGAGTGGACATCGTCACAGGTTCTGTTTTTGTGCGTGTTATGGCGGTGGTATGCACACGACCCCCAAGCTTTTGCACGAATCTTCAACGAAACATTCAGCCTAGACCTGCCAGTCAAGCGAATTCAGGCACACTTTGAAAACAATATCCGATTATTTGGTGCAAAGGCCATTATCGAGTATCGTGACGTCTTTGAACGCACAGCCTTCACCGATATAGATGGTCGATATAATTTAGTGAGAAACAAAATAGAACTAGAGGCAAAGAAGTTGAAGATTGATCTTCGTCGTTTAGAAAAAGAGGTAACTTCACCATCTGGTGGAGCCGAGAAAGCCAAGTCTGCTCGCACAAGAGAAAGATTTAAGCAGCTTGTTCGCATCACGAAGAAAGCAGCCACCAAATCTATAGTCCCGCCTGTTATAATATCTAGGCCAGCACTACCGCTCCGAATTGGCGGCTTTCCGATACCCAACTATTCTGAGTCTGAGGATATCTTTACAGATGTAGAGAACTTGTCGAACTTGTCGAACTTGTCGAACTTGTCGAACTTGTCGAACTTGTCGAACTTGTCGCCAATCAGCACAGAAGTCAGTATCACGTCAAGTTCCGCGCCTCCATGTTTACTTTTTCGTGTCTGGGATTCGTCTAGTCGAACGGTATTTGGTCCAGATGGATTTATATCAAGCGCGTTCATTGGATGGGCTGAGATCCCGCCTCCATTTCTCCCGGACGATCCAGCGTTTAAACTACTCGCGCATTTGCATCTTAGCAAAGTTGGCGATGCCCCCTGGTTTGTAATATTCCCTAAGGCTTATACATCTTTATGCTGATTATTATTATAGCTTCATCGCCGCCGCCAATTCCTTAGTCCAGGTTCTGACAATTGCAGCGAGACTTGAGCAGCCTTGTATTGCTATGATCGATTTCACTGCCCTGTGTATGCAACAAGAGTATAAGATACACGAGGCTTCGAAAATTATACGTTGGCTTAGACGAGAGGGAAGAATCAAGCTTCGTTATCGTTACCAAGGATATGGCGATTGGGTAAGCACTCACTTTTCTCTTCTAGGAGTCCTTTATTGCTGACCTGGTTGTAGTTTGCGCACGGGACAATACCTAAGGAGGCCATATTAAAACATTTCACGTTGGAGGAACTATATGATTTGTGCGAGCATGATGATGAAGCAGCGAGCCTACTAAGCCTTGCGGCTTTTCAGAAGGGTCGCAAAACACCAGAAATCGCCTCCGCGATGAGAGACCGACGCATTTTCCTAGACGACAGTACAGCACGCGCTATGGGCAGAGTGTCTAACCTTTTTCTCGGTGACTCTTGGGCATCGGCTCGTCATATTACGGCTATGGTTGCGCGGTTAGTCGACGGTTGGGGCATCCAGAAGAATGAAGCTGCTCCTGTACAGGGCATGTTGTCCGCGGCAAGCGAATTTACCGTCAACTTTGGTGGCCACAGGGGCCTCAGCCGTCAGGAAATTATGACAGCATTTATAGACGGAATTGAGGAAGGCACCAGGTGCGTCGCGAGCTGGTCAGCTCGTCGCAGAACAGCGGCACGCTGACGCGAAGTGATACATGTCGCATCAGCCAGACTTCAATTGCATGGGGATGCTTTATGTCAGTCATTATACCGTATATGTTACATATGCAACAATGGAGTTGAATGAGAGAGTAAATGAACTGGGTGTACAATATATAATTGAGCGTCCAAAGTATATGCTTTTTGAAACGGAGGAGCATCCTCCGTTATTCACATGACATACATATTGTGGTGGAAACACATGATATCAAGGCTTGAATGAAGCCCAAAGCACAAGCGCTGATGAGCACGTGACTTTTGGTCACGTACCGAGGATAATGTGACCGAATGTATATAGTTGTACAGCTCCTCGAAGCTCAATCGGTAGACGGACCAGAAAATAGACAATACACCATCCATCTCAACTCTCAAAACAACGATAACTCGCCGAGCCGAAGGCTCGTCGAGCGGCTGCTGAAGCTAGCTGTGCATGAGGATCTTATGATAAATACATATCTACAATATCTGCATACTTAGGTAGATGTGAATCAGAATAGGTAGGGGTATACATTCATCAAAAAAGTTACCTACTACCTATACGATTCCCAACGAACTTCTCCAGTAACGCTAGTTGAATAAGAGCTTACATGACGCGTGAATTCTAATTTTAGTATCATTATGACCGGTTGAATATCCGAGTAGCACCGGATCAGCGTGCTGTCAGTCCCTTTCGAGCCGTGCAGCAATTTAAAGGAAATACAGCGTGCATACATAGCAAGCATATATACATCCCATTTCTAGAAGTAAGTGAAGAAAAAAACAGTCCGTTAGACAGCTCTCTATTATATAATAGATAACTAGAAGAGCGGTAAGCTAATTGGCCGGGTCGATGAATAGCCAAGTCACTTTAACTACGTATGTACATATGTACATCATAGGTAGGGGTCCTGACAAGCATAGGCAGCACCCCCCAGTCGCTCGGGGCAACTCCCAAGGAACAACATACCCCCGAATGGAAATCGAAACGTTGCAATGCAACCTACCAAGCCACACGATGACGAACGTGACGCCGAAAGCCTCGGCAAAGATGATATAAGTGCCTGGGCCCGTCAAGTTCTTACAATCATCATCCCAAGTTCTTAATACACCCTAATTTCCTGTTCCACTATTCTCTACCCCAATCTCCACCCACCACTCTTCAAAATGCGCTTCCTCACCCTTGCTGCTGCCCTCTCCGGCGCCGCCCTCGCCGCCCCGGCCTCCACCAGCACCGAAACCATCACCATTGAAGAATACACGCTGCGCAAAACCAACGGCGCCGTCCAGTCCGTCTCGTTCAAGCTCAGCGGTGCAGACGCTACCGATGTGCTCTGCAGCATCGACAAGGTCCCCAAGATCCCTTCCGACGTTGTCGCCTGCGGCAACGCGAAATACCGCTTTGGCCTGGCGGTGAGCCCTGTCGCGGACGACAAGATGCCCGGTCTGGCGATCTACCACGAGTTGGGCCCGGCGGTCGGCAGGTACGCCATTGATGCTGCGCCGGGTACTTACTGCCATCTTGCTGGCGGCGGCCCGGATGACTATGTAAGTTCTCTCTTTCTCGACAGAAGATGCTGCTCGGTTGGCTTCTGGATATTCGCTCACATATTTTGTGCCCTTGTAGGTTTGCTCGCAGACTTCGCCCAAAACCATTGTCATCTCTTAAGAGCCGGGAGCCTGTAATTCGCATTGGCATTGAAATTTGGAATACATCACCGTAATCGTAATTAGCATGTCTGCTTCTCGTAAATCAAACTCAAAGACCGGGGGGGGGTGAATGTAACTCTTTTTACCTCATTTGTATCGTTCGTGTTGATGCATATTGCCCATTTGGCCTGAAATGAGTCAAGTCAAAAAGTCAATTGCGGACATGACCAGAGATAGTATGTCGCTGTTGAAGAAGGAGCGACGAGTCTCGATATCATGCGCGCTTGACGAGTAGGTACCCGCCGAATTGTACATAATCTTCATAAGCCAGCTATCTATATACCAAAAAGCCTCCTCCACATAGTTTCCTACATGGTGTATCACGCCACTCTACACCATCTGGAGGTTGCAAGAGCGATGATTGAGATGTGTAGAGTAGAAGGTGGACTGCGTCTCTCTGCTCGAACCGAATCTATGGATATCACAACAAAGAATGCAACAAGGATCATGAAAGCTAGAGAAGTGTTGAAACTCAAGCCTTCTCCTTCTTCTTCTCCTTCTTATCGTTATGGTGCTTCTCATGCTTCGCGTCCTTCTTGGCCGCAGCCTCGGCCATGAGTTGTTCAAAAGCCATGAAGTCCCCTTCCTCTTCAGGATCGCGCTCAGCCTACGCCACGTCAGTCTCAATCCCTGCGAATTCGAACTGTATCAGTTAACATACCTTCTGAAACATCTCGCCAACAATCATGAGCGCATGCGCGCGCTCGACCCGCTTCTCCAACTTCACCTTCTTATCACTAAGAACCTCATCACAAACATCTCTCAGCACACTCTGAATCTCAAACTTGCTGCCCCTCCACGCCGCGGCGAGAATCTTGCCTGTGACCTTCTTTTCATATTCCGCCTTTTTTTCATCTGTCCATGCTTCGCCGCCTTGCTCTTCCATCTTGGCCATTTCTTCCATGGTCAGCTGCGCGTCAATGGCGGCAGACATAGTCGACCATGTGTCCTTGACAAGCGTACCCTTGTCTTTGATGCGTGAGAAGAAACCTGAGATACCGAGGAACTTTTGGGACTTGAGAAAGGACGAAGCCTTCATGATGTATGTTGCACCGATGGCATGGAGGATCTCGAGACCAAATGATTCCATCTTCAGATTTTCAATCTCAAGGTTGATCTTCTGCTTGAAAGCAGCGGTAACGTCGGATGCCTTGTCAGTCTCTGTCCATAGGGAGATGCGGTCTACAAGTTTCTTTGCGAGATTTGCCACGCGCTCGTCACGAATCTTTTTTCGTTCTAACTCGTATGCTGCGAGCTCTTCTCGTTGTTCCTTTGTTAATCCGGCCTTCTTCTTCTCTTTTGCGCGCAGTTCCTTCTCAGCATCTGTCATGCCTGCTGCCTCCATACGCGCCTCTTCCTCCGACCTGTCCATGATTGCTGGTCGCATGGGGATACCACGAGTTTTCGGCGTGCTTGTGCCTGATGATGGCGATGCTGCCCCCGCCGCCGTAGAGGGTTTAGAGGTATTTTCGGAGTATGCTGGAGGTGGCGCGGTGTACGTGGGCGGTGCATCGGCGACACGAGCTCCTGCGCGCTCAGCTTCGGCTTCGGCTTCCTTAGCTTTGGCAGCAGCACTCGGAGCGGACGCTTCGGGCACGACGGGCGTTGGAGCAGCGCCAGGAGCGGCAGTTGATGGACCGTCCGCTGCCGCAGAGGTTGGATTGGCTATGCCGGCTTCTGCTTGGGCGGCCTGTTCCTCCTCCATTTCGCGCATTGAAATCTCCATGGTCTTATTTAGGTCCTTCATCAGCGAAATTTCACCAATCCTATGCGAGTCAGCGTCTGATAGCCGCAGATACCACCACTCGGTGATGTCGTAGCAACACACCAATCTACAAAGGCCTCCCCACCGAATATCATGGTGAAGAATTCAGAGGGGTCCTCTGCAATCTTGTCAGCACCCCCGCAACACTTGCACATGCCAGAAAACCCTTACCAAACCCACTGCTGGGCATGGCACCCTCCTGGCCATGCTTGTCGTACGCTGCTCGCAGCTGTTCGTCGCTGAGTATTTGGTAGGCCTCTCCAATCTGTACGGTGTGAGCCCCGCCATTGCCTGTCGCATCTAATAGGTGCCGAGTCGTCAGACTCAGGGGATAGTATACCTCTTGGAACTTCGCATGTGCAGTCTCATCTCCAGGATTCTTGTCTGTACTCTGTTAGTGCCTAAGCCACCTAGGTGGGATTTGCGCGGCGGACCCGGATGCAGTTTGATGGCTAGCTTGCGATAGGCCTTTTTGATTTCCAGTTCAGAGGCCGTGGGGGGCACACCAAGAGCATCATAGTATGCAGTCTCTACAACCATGATTGCGGACAGGAGGAAGAGAATGTAGTGGGACAGCGAAGAGGGGAGCAAAGTCGTGTTGGTAGGCACAGGTGACCGGCGTAAATTCTGTGGCTTGGGCCTCAAGCCACACGCCGACGTCACCGCGCTAACGATGCTCGGCTGACCCTGATGCCCCTTCGAGGGGCTATGGAATATGCTTGTTAACCATGTTTGCCCCTCTACTATACTTTCACTTTTTCACCTTTTCCTCATGACAGTGCAGTCTTTCCTACGGAAAAATCAATCGTGACATACATATTCCCATTCATAGACATGCTAGATGTAAGAGCTGGTCTTTCAAGCCTTGAGCCCCATCCGTCTCAGGGCAGCAGCATGCTGACCATGTATCTCATGTGTAACACCCCGAACCCATTGCTGCCCATGCAGACGCCATGCTAGAAATCCAACCCTGATCATGAACCGGTAGACGAGATGCTGCTCGTTCAACCAGGAAATAGAGGGTGGAAAGCACCAAGAAGGAAGCCGGGTGTACCTTCACTTCCGAAGGTAACGGAAAAGCTCATAAACGCCGAAAAGATGTCGAGTGATCTTCACAATGTTCATCCTTAGACGATGAACTTTGCTTTGGCGCGTGTGCTGCCAGAATGTGCCGCATCCGTGTGGCCGGAGAATTCGACTGCGTCGTTGTCCTTGAGCTGCAGAGACTGCTTGAATCGCTTACCAATCTTCTGGAGTACCTCTTTACCCTGCTCGGCTGTTCTTCCCTTTCCCTGCTCGCCGGGATGCGCGCGGCCGACGGATCGAGTCCACAGGCCAATACGATAGAAGCCTCGCCGAACGTTGACGACAACGCCCATGACTTCATTGTCGTCTTCATTCTCGAGATTTTCTCCAATAGCCGCAAGCATGACGTGTAGCCACAGGGCATCAATGTTGATGGCCTTCTTGTCCTTGAATTGGAATGCCCACTTGCCGCCGTGCTTGTTCTGTGAGTCTTCCCATTCGGGGCGTACTCCCTTCTTGAAGAGGTGGTAGTCAGACTTGAGCGCGAGGTCGGATGTGGGAGTAATGTTGTTCTAGACAAAGCTTAGCAGTTGCGACCGCCCGTGTAGTAGACTTTGACATACGTAGATGCCCCAGAACTCCTCGACTGAGTCAAACGAAATGACCTCCTTCAGCAATTCAGCCCAGTTGTCGCCCTGGAAAAGTTAGCCTCTTCTGGCCTTCCGCACGCACAGCACTGGAAGCATACCTTGCCGCTCGGGGGTTTGGTGAACCACAGCGTCCATGTGTTCATGAGCGGGTGCTTGACATTGAAGTTGTCGGCATCGTGGAACACGGTCCGGATCTCGCCGTCCGATATAGGGACGGTGCCCGATGTCTTGTCCTGGCCATCGCCAGTTGAACCCTCTGTGGGCGAGATTGGGATGGTGTCTAGCGGGACCTGTTGGTCGGGCTGTGGTGCAGTTGCGACGTCGGCCATGGCGATGGTGTGTGTGTGTGTGTGTGTGTGTGTGTGTGTGTGAAGATGCAATCAGAGAAGTGAAGGAGTGGCCCGGTTTTGAAGTCGCGCCAGGCGAGCGTTGGAGGCCGGCAGTCGCGTGACTTTTCTGCCTGAGGTCTGGCGTGTGGGGGAAGGGTCGTGTTGGTAAAGAGGCGAGTGCGGCGGGCGCGAGCGCTGTCTCCACTGTCCTCTACCTGGAGAAATTCGGCAGGCACAGCATGGCCTTGGCACGCTAACTTTGCACGTTTCTGTGGGACAACAATATTTCGTGGCTACAGCTATTGGCCACCCTACAAGCACTTGGACTGCAGTCAATCTGACGACGGTTGTTCTGAGCAGCCTCGTCGCCCGGCAACTGTAGCAATACAAGCAAGCACCTCCCAGTCACATCACCACGTTCAAGAAGCCGGCAGTGGAATTCATATCATCTTCAGAAAGCTCTCGATGGGAAAACGGCATCAACATCTACTAATCGCAAACCTTCATCAGTACTCACTTCGAGTATCATCTATTACTGTTATACATAGAAACATTATCCGTGGTCGCTGAGTGCGTTCAAAGCTCGCTGTGTCCAGAATCCACATGTGCTTGTGTGACTTGCGCGGGCGCTCCTTTGGCAAAGCTCACTAGTTCACCAAACTGTTTCTTGAACTCGTAGTAGGCAATGTCGAAGCGAGCACCAGCCATCCAGGCAACGAAGAGCTGGCGAGCCGTTAGTATCTTGCATAGGGGACTGGAACCAACAGAGAGCATAGAACCTACCATGAGGATCGTAATGACAAAAACGGTTCCTAGGACAGCTGCAACCATGTAGATCAAATCCCACTTGGACTCATCGTCTTCCTTGCGTTTTTTCTCGGCTTCTTCTACGCTAGCCGGTGACTTCTTGTCTAGCGGTGGCTTTTGCGACGGGAATATTGACTCGATGAACTGTTCGATCTGAGCAGCAATTAGCTGGAGCTCTTAAAAAGGTTGCCATCTCCAAACTTACTCGGCCTAGTGTTATACTAATTTTCAAAAAGTTAGGATCGTGTGGATTGTTCTTCTTTGCAATCTTGCGGGAGTACCGGCGGAAAACTTCGCACACCAGCTGCAGATTTTGTGTTGATTCGACCATGAGCTGGCATGCTTCGCCTTTGGTGATCTTGACATTCTTCTGGAAGACATCATAGTTCTGGAAGCAAGCGTTTAGTGTTGCGATGGCCATCGATTGTGGAATTGCACAGAAGTTGAATACACTCTGCTCTCTGATACCGGCGAGGTAGTAAAGACAATCATCAGCGCGAGTCAATGCAGTGAGAATCATCTCTGAACTGGTAGCCAGTGCCTTCTCCTTGTTTTCTGGCTTGAATAGATCCTCAAATTGATCGACGTGTTTCGACCATATTTCCTTTGGCCAGAACCGTCGTCCGTCATCCATATCCTCCTTGACGTCGCGGGTAATGTTGACTTGCTGGAGGAATTGGCCCATGGACTCCATCAACTCTGGCTTCTTGAGCAGGGCCGCGTTGGCGAGGCCACCTTCAACAAACATACGGGTCACGCCCTCGCCGACGAGACCCGCGACATAATGGCAGTACAATTCGTAGTCCCTGACGGTGTTGACACCAACATTGTTGAATTCCGCATTGTTGGCATAGTCCGCCATTCCATTGCCCATACGCTTGGTAATGTCCTTGATAATCTCCTGGTATGCCGGCTTGATCTTCCTGAACTCTTCAATGACCACATTAAACTCCACCAACAGCTGCCTGTCTTTCTCGTTGGGACCATTCTCGGTGAAATTCCACCCATCTTGATCTAAAATATTCTGGAAGTTGCGCAGAATGGGCTCCTTCTTCTCGAGCGGTATGGTCATGTCATCCTCCACCGTGTCGAGGCCGCGCAGTATCAGATAGAACAGTGCCGTGGGAACCAGCAGTTCGGGATGCAGCTCTAGAATGACCATTGAGAAGCTACGGCTGGTCAAGCTAAGGAAGTGGAAGCATCGCTTGAGCGATGCAGACTCTAGTGCTTCCTGGCGCTCGTGTACGGGGTTGTGCCAGACTTTCCTGCGGGCCAAATTAGCAATGCATGAGTGAAGCCACCCGTTTCGAGCGCGTGTTCCTTGCATTACCATTGAATGATGGAGCGCAGTTCGGTCGGGTGAAAAATGTGGTATACGATGCTCGAAAGGCTCGGCATGGTGGGCAGACTGTAAAGGAGTCGCGCGCGAAGGCGTGAAGCGACACGGAGTTGGCAAGTGATGCAGATTTCGCAAGACGACAATTAAGCCAGAAAGGACTTGATCTTGTGCAACGAGTAGAGGATCCAAGGCTGCTGGAGGCGCAAGAATGCAGGATGGGGCAATTACGGAGGGACAAGTGATTCGCATTCGTGGACCCCTGGATCGTCACGCG
>Ga0182210_1000181_pt1 | contig 14082 bp, 10 predicted proteins | sample G5R1MG_19_FD_129670 | JGI IMG/M metagenome (GOLD analysis project Ga0182210, IMG submission 129670) | Switchgrass phyllosphere microbial communities from Michigan, USA - G5R1_MAIN_03OCT2016_LD1 MG | ecosystem: Host-associated > Plants > Phyllosphere > Phylloplane/Leaf | place: USA: Michigan... | reverse complement strand
TACGTTAACCAGACATTCCAGTTGCGCATGGCCATAGAGGTTCGCGGTCTGGACGTAATGTACTAACCTTCCTCAGATGGCGTCATTCTGCCCAACCATGCAAATGTCCTGTTGAACCATGCATCAGAAACCGAAGATGCAATCAAATTGTTCTCCAGGCGCGACGACGTCGAGCGGACCAATAACGAAAACATCGACAGGCTGTCCGCAAAAGCTCGCATATACCAATGCATCGATCACTTTGACTGGAAATACCACCACCGGGAGGACAAGTCTCTGGAAAAAAACACAAGGCCCGCGGAAGATGAATATGGTTCACTACATGCTCTCGTACGTAAAATAGACTAAAGCTGGCTCATCACAAACACTGACTTTTCCTAGAAAGAGCATCGTTACGAGGTATGTGTCCGAATTAAAGAAGGCATGCGAGTAGTTCTGCAAGCAAATCTTGAACCCGATGCCGGCCTCGTAAACGGCTCTCAAGGGTCCATCGTCGGCTTTGAGCCATACGACGCCAAAAAGCTACCAACGAAACCAGAAGGCAGGGATGCGGCGGGAATTCCGACTGTGGCGGTGCTCAGGGGTGCACATGCCAAGTACGCTGAACAGCAGATCAAGGCATTTGGGGATAGAAACAACAAACAGCCATGGCCAATTGTCAAATTCGATAATGGCTTGGTAAGAACTATCTTTGCGGATTGCACGGCCAATGAATTGGGTAATGAGGAGCCGTACAGTCTGCTCTCGCGGACTCAGATTCCGTTGATAGCGGGCTACGCGATTACCATCCATAAATCACAGGTACGAATGAAGTATCTTTGTGAGGCAGACAAGCATACACTGACTTGTTTGCACAGGGCATGACGCTGGATCGTGTAATTGTCGATCTCAGCAGGGCGTTCGAACCGAGTCAAATTTATGTTGCGCGTAAGTTTCCCTACTCGCATAATAGTATGCAGTCTGCTAAAACCCTTGAAGTCAGTAGAGCTCGATCACTCAAGGGCTTGAAAGTTATTGCACTCCCGAAGCGTCCTATGGGAGGCGCCAATCCACAGGTGAAGGAATTCTGCGCAACCTATCTCAGCAAAAGATGAGTGCATCTTGGATGCCTCCCACTTTTGGACCACGGTGGTTCATCCACTAGTGGGACTTTGCATTTGGCATCGCTGCCGAGAGTAGTGTATGACCTGTATATCATGCGATCTAAAGAAGAAGATGGCAAGTGACAGTGCTGCTACGATAACAACGTTGGATATGCATCAGACATGTCACTAGCACTCATAAGTCACCATCGACGATTTACACTTCCATCGAAAGGGGCATCAAATTTGCAGCGCAGAGCGTTGTTGACATCGGTTGTTCTCTGCCAAAAACATCACTCCGACTTTTGAATAAGACCTTCGCCAGGCTTCACACGTTGAGCCCACTCAGTCCAGCTGCCGTCATATATACGCCTCTCTTGAGTAGGAAATGCAGCTTCCGTCAACGCAGCGTCTATGACGGCGGCTGTAACACCAGTGCCACAAGTGCTGATGATTGGCTTGGACGGATCCACACCTTTTGACTTGAAGACGGCATCGAGTTCAGAAGCGGGTAGGAGAGTCTTGCTTTTCGGGTCAAGGAGATCGGTGATTGGAACGGAGATGGAGTACGGGATGTGCCCGGATGATAAACCTGCAAAGATAAGCTATGCTATTTTGGCTGCATGTGGCTCGAGTCGGAGCGTACCTTCTCTAGGCTCCGGTTCGACCCCCTTCCAACGCGCCAAGCTTCGCGCATCTAGAATCTGAACCTGTTCAGCGCCCTCCTTGCCCTGCTCCTTTGCAATCTCCTTCACTTCCTCGAAGGCAGCCACCTTGCTCCGATCGAACTCTGGAACCGGATATTCGACATGGGACGCCTCGATGGGCTCTCCGCTTTCTGTTGGATAACCGTCTTGTACCCATTTGCGGAAATTGTTCAGGACATGAACGTTGGAATGCCCAAAGACCTGCAATGTCCATCCTACCCGTGGCGCCGAGAAGATGCCGAGCTCCTTGCTATCATAAACAACCACGCTGTCCTCTCGTCGTATGCCTAGTTTTGCCATGGCGCCGGCAAAGCGTGCAGCCGACGGAAGCATGTGCGGATATGGCGAGTGCGGGTCCTTGACGGCATCAAGATCGAAGAAGCGGGCGTGTGGTATGCGCTCAGCCACGAACGTATCATAGCCATTCCGTCCGTCGTTGGGCAGGAACCACGAGGCGCACAGAGGAATGACCTTTGGCGCGGTTGACAGCTTGCTGTAAACGTTCTTCTGTAGCGCCGAATTGAGGTCAGCGGGCGAGACCAGATAGGTGTCGAGGGTGTAATGAGACGACAGTGCCCGTCGGCCATGACCCACTCCGGGCCGTCGGAAATATGGCGAAGACGACACGGAGCGTAACGAGCGGCGGAAGCTGGACACAAACATGTTGGCTGCGCGTGATGCTCGAAGATCAGGCGGGGCTGGTCGATCAGGTTACGAGGGCGCGAGGACGTGAGAGTTTCTCCGCCTATTTAACTATGCCTTTAACTATGCCTAGTTCTTACCCAGGTTGAGGGGTTACTAGTAGGCAATCTCCAAACAATGCGGGGATGCACGTCATTGCGGGCGAACTGCCATTTTTTTTAAAGCTTCGGGATTTCGATCGAGGCATTCGGTGATGTTGGTGCGCATCGTTGTGCCAAACCGCGCGTACATGGATAGTAGTAGTTGTCAATGCGATGGGTCTCGCTCAGGTGTCAGTCAGTTCCCTCCTTGTCACTTCTACCTACGTGGGTATGTGGGGGCATGTCGACGGATTCCGCCATGCCTAATTAGTCTAGCGCGGATACTGTGTGTCTCATTCCATGCTCTGCACCAACAACCTACCTACATCCTGCACACGTGAACAGCGACAGACGTAATGAGGGTCACGATCCGGGAGTGGAACGCAGTCGCTGCCTGGCGGTGGGATATGCCGGATGACGATGTCTGCGGTATCTGTCGGAATCCGTATGATAGCACGTGCTCCAAGTGCAAGTTTCCAGGTGACGAGTGTCCGCTGCGTATGTCTATGCTGCCATTCTCTCGAATATACTGACCTGGACTAGTTCTTGGCGAATGCAATCATACATTCCATATGGTGGGTTACGAAGGGCTCCAGACTCGTTGTTGTCCTAATGCTATTCTAGCACTGCATCTTCTCGTGGTTAAAACAGGAGAGTTCCCAGGAGAAATGCCCCATGTGTCGGCAACGTGCGTGTACTCTCTGGCCTCCACAGAGGTTGTACTGACAGCTTCGCAGCTTTCAAGTCAAAGAGCCAGCATGCGCCCAATACGCCCATGGCTATGGAAGAACCTGGAGCAAGTCCTGGATAGCCAACTTAGACACTGAAGACTTTTGTTGGGATGCTTGATGCAGGCAGCTTGATCCCGCGAATAGACTGATGAGGCGTGAGGCGAAACTTGGGGTTAAGAAAAAGCACGGCTACTACTACTGGCGCATGGAGAATATCCTTGGGCCTTGTGCCCCTAGGTAGCAAATAAATTGCATCGCTTTCCTCATCTGACGGTTGGCCTACAGATGCAATCAATATGCGATACCTCGTCCCTGCCTGGGCATTCACATGCTAATTGAGCACGGGCCATCCGATTATCGATAACATGCACTGTGTTCACCTAGCTGCAGTTGACTAGCTTCTGAGTTCCAGCCTTCCGTCAGCCTCTCTCCCACAATGTCCACAAACCCAAGTCTATCAGGAATAGCTCCAGCAGCTTGCACCGCCCAGTCACCACCTTCCGTGCCCGCCGAGAACTTCGAAAACACCCCTGGAAGCCATCACTATACCCAAGAGCAACCGGAAGATGCGCCGGATGATGAAGACATGCCATATCCGGAGCCTAGCTCCGAACAAATGCTCCTGCCTCCACCGAACTTCAGACCCTTCTTCACGCTTATAGAGGACACTGCTTCGGGAGAGCATTATCACCCTTACGTTCACTACATCTTCGCTGATGACGATCCGATACTCGTAACTGCTGCATCGATGCGCGGGCTAGGAGTAGACGAGACACATTATCTACCGAATGATGCTTCAGAGGATGACGAGCAGCAGAGGCTACAAGATGCCGAAGGAGTCGAGGAGCAAGACTTGCCTGTCGAGTCTCCGCTCCCGCCGGCAGTTCCGGGCGTCAAGGAGCACTACCTTATCATCGATGTTGGAGCGGACGGCCGCACAATCGTTGACGCGCAGTCGCTTTCTTCCGAGTGGCAAATCACACAAACCAATATTCGAATTGCGCCTTCATTTGACGAAAGCTTGCCTGATCAAGGGTTCATGCTACGGGTCGAGGGTGTGGAGTTGCCAAAGAAGACAAAGGGGAAAGGCAAAGGCCAAGCCGATCACGATAGGTTGTCCGAGGCCAGAGAGCAGAGCCAGGGCGACATATTTGCGGCACTGGATGGGTTAGTTCAGAGCATTGAGAGAGGCCTGGATATAGCAGGGAAGATATCAGGAACAGACCCGAACCAAACGGAGGAAGTTGCGCCGCCAGACATAGTACATGGCAAAGAAGATTGAGCATGGTATTTTGATGTACGGTTTGCATCAAGTCAGAGCCATGTGAAGATGGCCATCGCTAGCTAACCGGACCCTATGGACGTAGCGATGATTACAATTACTGACCCCATGTATCTAAAACGGAGCATGGCAATTAGAAAGCGATTCGCTCCGGATTGGCAAAGGGTATTATATAAGCTGCTTATGCCAGGACCCCATGCCAAGATGGGCTTGGCGGCGCTATCATAGAGTAAGTGCAGGGTAGCTTAGTCGAGTGTCATGAGTTATGGATCGGTTGAATAACATCGTCCGTGCCATGTGCATGATCACTCCGTTGACGGGCATGCTCCTCTGACTACGTCCACGTCGCCACCATCCGTTACTCCTCTTGCTCTTCACCCCAGGACTCCTTTCGAGCTTTTAGGCTCCCGCGCCAATACCCTACTCGTCGCCCATTCTCTGTCAGCGGCACGGAGTCGAGGAGGCCGTCCGCCACTCGCATCTGAGGGCAGTTGCTGTACGCCACATATACCAACAATGCGCCACACCGCTTGGGCGATATCGCTCGCTGCCCTCTGGAGTCTGGCAGGCACTTCTTCAGCCCACAAGACTTTCGCCAACTACTCGCTCCCCGACCCCCAGACCGCCCTCTTTTCCGTGGCCGAGGATCGACCAGACGGTTGCCCCCCCTGCTTCAACTGCAATCTCGACGACTTCAAGTGCCACCAGTTTGCTGAATGTAGCAAGGCCAACGGGAGGTGTAACTGCACGCCTGGTTTTGGTGGCGCTGACTGCTCAGAGCCACTGTGCGGTTCGCTTGCAGATGGCAAAGATCGGGCGCCACGAGGAGGCGACACAGAGTGCCAGTGCAGCGAAGGCTGGACGGGCATCAATTGCAATGTCTGCGAGACCAACCACGCCTGCAACGCTCTAATGCCCGACGGTAATGGCGGCGTGTGCTACAAGGACGGCCAACTAGTCAAGGAGAACTTCCAGGTCTGCGACATCACGAACAGGAAGATTGTGGACCAGTTGAAAGAAAAGAAGCCACAGGCAACTTTTTCTTGTAATGCCGCGACAGAAGAGTGCAACTTCCAATGTAAGTATCGCCGTCTGACGTTCGCTACTCTAGCTAACCCTCCCAGTCTGGGTCGCCCAGCGCGAGTCCTTCTACTGTGCCCTTGATACATGCACCTCCCAATTCGCCGCCGAGTCTGATCGCAATGTCACAAAGTACCGCTGCGAGAACATCAAATGCGAGTGCGTGCCCGACAGGATGCTTTGTGGGGAGGACGGCTCGGTGGATATTGGCGACTTCTTGAAGGAGGACATCAAGGGCCCTGCCGAGTTCAAGTCAATTGCGGCCATCAACAGCAAAGACAGTCGAAGCGTCTTTTCCGAGCCTGCTATGAATGACCTAATCCAGACCATCTTTGGCGATGAGAGTATCTTCTTGCAATGTAACACGGGCGAGTGCTTGTACCAGACCGAGATTCCAGGCTACGAGAGACCGGTAAAGAAGATCAACACGCCTCTGATTGCAGGAGTCATTGCCGGTTGCGCTTTGTTCATCGTTGCAGCTATCCTGGGCATCTGGTACCTGACCCATCGCAACGAGTCCCAAGGATACGGTGCTATCCATCTTTCAGATGACGAGGAAGATGAAAACGCCAAGTTGCTTGCCGACCACAAGCCAGCTGCCCTACTTTTCGAGAACGTTGCATACCACCTCAATGGAAAGCAAATTCTGACAGGCATTTCTGGCGCAGTACACCCTGGCGAGCTTCTAGCAATCATGGGCGCATCAGGTGCTGGCAAGACGACCTGCCTCGACATTTTGGCACGAAAAAACAAGATTGGAGTCACAAGCGGCGACTTTTACTTGAACGGTGAGAAGATCAGAGACGACGAGTTCAAGGGTGTCATTGGCTTCGTTGACCAAGAAGACACTCTCTTGCCAACACTAACTGTTCACGAGACCATATTGGACTCTGCACTGCTCCGCTTGCCCAAGGAGATGAGCCGAACTTCAAAGGAGCAAAAGGTTGAGGATGTTGAACGGCAATTGGGGATCTATCACATCCGCAACCAGAAAATCGGATCCGAGGAGACCGGCCGTGGCATCTCCGGTGGCGAGAAGCGTCGGGTGGGTATTGCTTGTGAGCTTGTGACATCGCCCAGCATTCTCTTCCTGGACGAGCCTACAAGCGGACTAGATGCCTTCAACGCCTTTAATGTTGTGGAATGCCTTGTCAACCTCGTCAAAAACTACAATCGTACTGTAGTCTTTACCATTCATCAGCCACGATCAAACATTGTCGCTCTTTTCGATCAGCTCATTCTGCTAGCCAAAGGTAGGACTGTCTATTCGGGTCCTTTCGACAACTGCCAAACCTACTTTGACGAAATTGGCTACACCTGCCCTCCTGGGTTCAATATCGCAGATTACATTGTGGACCTTACTATGCACGCGAGCGCGGCTCGTCACACCACTGACGAGGACAGCTCTGTGTTCAATCGTGATGGCCTTCAAACCAGTGCTAGCAGTGCAATCGCTGTCAAGTCCATTCCTAGCATCAACATTTCGGAACTTGAGAGAGAAGCACCCGGTAGCCCTAGCAACTCGAGCACACGGCCCAAGGGGAAGCGACGAACTTCCATCAAACAACAACAAGAACGAGAGCTGTTTACGCGGAAGAGAAACGCCACTCATGCAGACGGTTCCATGTCTCCGAAGACCGACGATGAGGCGCCCTTTGACCATCGAGGCGCTATCAAAGCTCAGTGGTTGAAGCTTACCCGCCAGCAAGGTGGTGTGCCTCCCCAAATTCTAGAAGATCCCGATGAATACCCCCCACCAGCTAACGGCAGCACCGGAACCAATCTGGACATACTCATCGACGCTTACGCTTCCTCAGACATTGCCGCAAGCCTTCACAAGAACATTGCTAGCTCAGTTGCAAGTGCCAATGAAGCAAACGGCACAAATGGAGTTACCTATCCTAATGGTTTCGTGGCAGCTGGCAAGTTGAAGGGTTTCCGCAAGGTTGGCTTCTTCGGTCAGTTCAGGATTTTATCAAAACGCACATGGCGCAACCTATACCGGAACCCAATGCTCATGCTTACGCATTACGCAATCGCTATTGTACTAGCAGTGTTCCTTGGTTTCCTCTTCTACGGTCTTACCGATGACATCAAGGGCTTCCAAAACCGCCTTGGACTGTTTTTGTTTGTTCTCTCTCTCTTTGGCTTTAGCAGCTTGACTATTCTAACAGTCTTTGCGCCTGAACGTTTACTTTTCACACGAGAGCGGGCCAAGGGGTATTACTCCCCTACTTCATACTTCTTGGCTAAGGTGCTCTTTGACATCATCCCGCTACGCCTTCTACCGCCCTTGATTCTCGGAATTATTGTCTACCCGATGACCGGCCTTGTTCCAGCATGGTCCAACTTTCTCAAGTTTGAACTTTTCCTGGCTCTATTCAATCTTGCTGCGGCCGCAATTTTCTTGTTTATTGGGATCGTCTTTCGCAACTCGGGTGTAGCGAATTTGATTGGTGTCCTTGTGATGCTGTTCAGTCTTCTCTTCTCTGGGTTTTTCTTGAACAAGGAGAGCATCCCTTCGATTGCCAAGTGGCTACAATCGGTAAGTCTGATGTTTCGGTCAGCAGGCATATGCACTAACAATTGCGATAGCTATCAATATTCCACTATGCCTTCGAGGGTCTCATCGTCAATGAAGTCAAGTACCTTTCCCTGATAGACCATAAATACGGTCTCGACATCGAAGTCCCAGGCTCCGCTATCTTGAGCTCCTTTGGTTTCAATACGGCAGCTCTCTGGACAGATTGTATTGGGCTCGCCATCTTTGGTGGCTCATTTCTCATCCTTGCCTACCTTGCTATGCATTTGCTGTTGGTAGAGAGACGGTAAAGAGCTTGTGAGTATTCTTCTTCTGTGTCTCGTTAGCGCACAATATATACGCATTTCCAGGCGTTTCAAGATGTAGTTTCTTCGGATATTCTATGGATGTATTAGATCCATCATATCACAATCGTTAGGTCATACATTGCACGTGTTCTGAGTGCAAGTGTGGTGCCGCTCAGTGGGCATAGGTAGTCCAGCCAAGCATGCTAGCGCCACCCTTGCCACAACTCAGTAAAGTAGCTTCTGCGGTTTGAATAGTGTTTTATAGTGGTGTCCTAATTGCTGGTTCTCTCTGGTGGTTGGTGTTTTTCCAGCGGCGCGACTCACAGGACGCCTACTATGGAGGCGCCTAGAGAAGATGGGCTAGGCATGGCAAAGAGTGATCAATGTGGACTTGCTAGAAGAGGATTAGGGCCAACTACGTAGAACACTCAAGTCATCATTTCACAGTTCCTGCAGCATCCCTGGCATGATGTCTCTCGTTGGGGCAGACGCCAAGCCAGCAAATACCCGTAGAGACAAACCAACCCACACGGCACCGCCCACCACCGAGGTTGGTCGTGACACCGGCTGGCAATCCATGCTTCACCGCAGCAAATGGCACTTGCTGATCCCTATTCACCTTCTGCTTTGAGCATGGCCTCGCCTGGTGTCATTTGTGAGGCCAGCCGACTACTCTATCAACCTTCCACAACCATGTACGCCTCTGTATCCGGCCCAGCCTCAGAAATCCCATCGGGTGTTTCGATTTGTCGTAATATAGATAAGTCTCGCCTGTGTGTAGCCGTGGACTGCAGCTGTCGAAATGCGTCTCTCAATCGCTGTTGCTGGTTTCCTGTGCGGACTGCAGATTTCAGCTTTGCGTCTTGTACCGAGGACAGCGGTAGAAAGACGACAAGTGGTAGGGAGCATTTCTTGTCACCAGTCCGTGTGATCATGTTCAACTAACCATGGAAACAGGTTGATAGTGCACGCTCGCGTCGTGGCCTTGACAAGCGCGCTGTGGACGACGAGCTCGACTTGGCTCAGCTGTACCCTGAGCGCAACATTTCGGTCCCCATCGACTTCTTCCCCAATGACACACGTTATGAGCCTCACCAGAACGGGACCTTCAGCTTGAGATACTGGTTCGACTCCACCTACTACAAGCCCGGTGGTCCCGTCTTCGTCCTTCTTGGAGGCGAAACCGACGGAGAGGAACGTCTACCCTTCTTGCAGAAGGGCATCGTCCACCAGGTCATCAAAGCCACCGGCGGTCTGGGCGTCATTCTCGAGCATCGCTACTATGGGAAGAGCTTTCCAGTCCCGGATCTCACGACCAAGAACTTGCGCTTTCTGACTACGGAGCAAGCGCTGGCCGATATCGATTACTTTGCCAGAAAGGTACACTTCCAAGGCATCAATCACGACTTGACGGCTCCCAAGACTCCCTGGATCGTGTACGGTGGCTCGTATGCTGGAGCGCAGGCTGCTTTTATGCGTGTTGTTTATCCCGAAACATTCTGGGGGGCCATCTCTTCCTCTGGAGTCACCGTCGCAATCTATGACTACTGGCAGTATTTTGAGCCAGCTAGATTGTTCGGACCTCCTGACTGTATCAAAAACACGCAGCTCTTGATCGATGTCGTCGACGGCATCCTGATCCGACAAAATGACACGGCCAAGATGCAGGCTCTCAAGAACGTATTTGGGTTGGGTAGCGTGACCGACAATCGCGACTTTGCAGGCCAAATTACTGGCGTCTACGGGCTACAGAGCACCAATTGGGACCCGGATGAAAACTCGGCATCGTTTTTCGGCTACTGCCAGAATCTTACCGCAGGTAAACCTTCAAGTGAGAATCTTCGTTCCACTGTAGCCGATCTCGTGTCAACAGCTGGGTACCCCAACAACACGATGGTACAGGACATCACCCTCAACGCCATCGACTGGCTCAACACCACGGCTCTGACTGCCCAACGGAAATCAAACCTCACCCAGAATGCGTACTTTACGACGCTGAATGCCACAGCACTGCAATCTTTCACCTCGCTTGCCGACTATGGTGCGACCAGCTGGTCTTATCAGGTATGCACAGAGTGGGGGTTTATCCAGACAGGCAATTCTCCAGCCGACATGATGCCCTTGATCTCCCGGACTCTCGATATTGAATACTTGACCTTTTTCTGCCGCGCGCAGTTCAACATCACCACACCGCCGGATATTGATCGCGTCAACAAGTACGGCAACTACAGTATTGAATACGAGCGTCTGGCACACATTGGTGGCAATGCTGACCCTTGGAGGCCTGCAACGCCGCTATGGTACCCAGAGTCCAGGAATAGCTCTACGGATCGTCCGTGGCACCTGATCAGTCACGGCGTGCACCATTGGGAAGAAAACGGCGTATTTGAAAACGAAACAACACCGGACCTGCCGCCACCGCAGATTGTGTATGCACAGCAGTTCTTGAAGAACTTTGTAGTTGATTGGGTGGAAGGTATGTTTATTTCGCCACGAGATGGCTGGCGATTGCTGACAAAACGTAGAGTTTAATATGCAGAATAGCCATTTCGAACTTTGAGCGGGAACTCTGTCGCGAAGCCCTCGGCTCTGTACTTGGTAGTCAGAAGAAGGGACAGAATGTAACTAGAATTTATATAATCCTTACCCCGAGCCATCCACGAAAAGGAAACCAGCAATACTACAGAAGACCACAGCCCGCCGCGTAAGCCAGCTAGGTATCATGGTGCCTAGGAAAAAAAAATCATTCCAAATACCACTCACGTGCAACACCACAATTAGCCAACTGATCCCATCCATCTCGCCGCAGCGACGCGCAGCCTTGCACGATGTAACCACACACCACGTCCCTTTCCCCCCCTCTTTCGCCACCGGTACCAGCGCGAAGAGAAAAAAGTGCACATTGCCTACCAGGATCCAGTACCATGTACACAAGTAGGTAGGTAGGTGACATGTGTGGAGTCAGCCATGACGTAGCCACCGCGCCGCAGCGTCATCGCCCCATACCACCACGGCAATGCTCAAAAGCTGCCGTTTGGCCAAAAATAGGCGATCGGCATGTCCCTAGCACGTCCGTCGGCTTGATGGTTCGTTGGTGGAGGGGGGGGCGGCTGCGCCGGGAGATCGGCGGGACTGCGAACGGACAAGGGGCTTTGCGGAGGGGGGGATGGGACGCTGAGTGATGATTACGGTTGCTGTTGCTGTGTACTGTGTTGCGGTGGACGGTGTGGGCTGGATGGGGGGGTGGAGAGGGGCGATGAAGTCACTGCGTCGGTCCGATGTTCTGGTGTTTGTTAAGATGAGAGGGAGGGAGGGAGGGAGAAAGTATATATAGTAGAGGGTGGCTGGACCATCATCTCCTCTACAAAATAACCACACCAACAACTCTCATCAACTACAACTGCCTCACCATTGTGCTCTGCACTTCTGAACCCGCCTTCTCGACTCAGACCTTATCATATACCAACACCAAAACATCATGCGCTTCACTTCTCTCAGTGCAACCGCGCTCAGCGCAACTCTCGCCTCCGCTCGCATAATCGGCATATCCGTGCCGTCGACACTCGCACCAAACACAACGTTCCCCCTCACAATCATCACAGAAGGCTACATCCAGACCGTTGCCGACATTGCCATCGCCTTTGGCTTCCAGCTGCCGACGACCCAGAACCCAACTGGGTACCCTGGCACGCTGGGTGCGTTCCTCACGTCAGCGTACCTGGGACCACAGAAGAGCAACACGTCCAAGAATGTAACGCTGGAGGTAACGGTGCCCGAGGAACTCGAGAGCGACAGCTGGCATGGCAAAGATGTTGTGTTGTCGGCGGGAGTGTACAGCATCTATGGGGCCAGTGGAAGTCCTGAGCTGGACGGATGGAATGTTACGGTGAAAATTGGAGAGACGACTGGAGGCGATAATGTAAGCAGCACCACGAGGGGATGGACAACGGACATTGTCAGCAACGAATAGAATCAGACTTGGTGGAGATGGTGGACACAACGGGCCGTTGTAATATTAGCTTTGTAATGCATACTTGATCATGTGCGCTTGCATGATCAAATGATGATGTTGCTTGCGTGTTCTCGCCAGCCAAGAGAGAGACTGCCATTAGTTGTTGACGCGCGTGTTGCGAGGTCGCAAATGCCACGGTGTATTTCGTGTAGATGCTGACATGGTGCACAAGGGCCATGTGCACAACGCGGTCGTCTCATGAGGCTTAGTATTAGTAGAGTTGCAGGTCACATCAAGGAAGCAGGTTTTGGCACAATGCTGTGAAGAAGTCAGTCTGGATGCTTGTTTGAGGGCCCTGGGTGCACCTACGGCTCGTGTGTGGAAAGCCGACCTGCCACGTGACAATGGCAGGCCGGCAAGCTGTTATTGCAACGGGCGTCCAAGAATCTTTGTGTGTTCAAGGCCAAAAGCAGACCTAGCCCAGATCCGCCTCTACTCGTCCTCCATGCCGTCAGCATCCCGTCCTGGACTTCGGCTCCTCGCCCTGCCTGCACCACGGCCACTCTGCCTCCGGTCGTGGTCGCGGGCGCGCGTCTTACCGGCCGGAGGCGGGCGCACAAAGGCAAAGTCGACGGTGATTGTCTGCTCGAGAAGGTCGTGGGCGTTGGCGCCCTGGATAGCGGCTTTGGCCTCATCGAGGGTGGGGTACTCGATGAGCGCATAGCCCTGCAGCAGGTCAGTCAGGTCGCGCGGTCACGGCCATGGCGAGGGGGCGGACCTTGACATAGCCGGTGCGGCGGTCGAGGTTCATGTGCAGGTTCTTTATGGTGCCAAATTCGCCAAACAGATCCTGCAGGTCCTCCTCGGTCGCCTCTTCGTGCACATTGGTGACGATGATGATCCACCCCTCGATGGACCGTACTGCCGTGGCCCCCGCCATGGTGCGCGCATCGCTAACCGCCGCCGTTGCAGTAGGGCTGGCGCTGACGATTGCGGGTTCGCCGGTTGCCGTGGGCTGCTGCTCCGGCTGATCAATGTCCATTTCGGCGTCGGCCATGGCTGCTGGCTGCGTAGCGTGGTATGGCGTGGTGTTGTGTTGACGGCGCGCATGGTGGCAAGCGCCTTGGCTTCGAAATAACGCCAAGCGTCCGTGGGCCTCCTACTCGCCCGCCCGCCAGTTGACAGACACCGTTCCCTCTCTCCACGACTTGCCATCAGCGCTGAAAACCCGCGGCATGGGCGATCGTCATCTTCTACAGTACACTGTGCTAGCGGACTGGATGCTACAGTCCCGGCTCGCAATCATTCCGTCCTCGAAAGATATCACCCAGGTAGCGAGGCCAATCAGAAAAGGCCGATCTACAATTTACGATGCACGACTTGCTACCATGTAAAACTGTGCACTCCCGTGAGTCGGATAGACTGAATGATGAATTGTGGTAATAGGTCTGTACACAGCCAATGATTCGTTCAGGGGGAGAGGCTGCACGTCAGTCGACAAAGTTCGGCACCAAGCGCGGTACTTCACGATTCGACATGTCACACTAGCTTGATTGGGCGCTCTAACAGCCTTCCCAATGTCTACCTTGGCTATTACACATCCTTGCCTGCTCTTCCTGCAGGCCTATGCGTCATGC
>Ga0182210_1000178_pt1 | contig 14143 bp, 8 predicted proteins | sample G5R1MG_19_FD_129670 | JGI IMG/M metagenome (GOLD analysis project Ga0182210, IMG submission 129670) | Switchgrass phyllosphere microbial communities from Michigan, USA - G5R1_MAIN_03OCT2016_LD1 MG | ecosystem: Host-associated > Plants > Phyllosphere > Phylloplane/Leaf | place: USA: Michigan... | reverse complement strand
GACGTAGTGTCAATCCCCACTGCGCCAGCAAGACCAAAATGTTAGCAATCTTCTGCCAAGTTAGAAGATTCTGGACTGAATAGTATCTTATGCCCCTCAAGGCCCTCAGGCCACATGTCGGTGCACGGCCTGACATCGCTTCCGGTTATGGTGTCGACGCACAGCAAATCCGTCTGAAGAGTACGTGAATACATCACTTCATGTTGGTGCATTCTCAACTACTTTTTCTTATCATTTTGATTTTGGCCTTGAGATCCTTTTGCCCTAGTGTTACTATCCGCCCCGCATTCGTGTAATCTGCCATGATTTCGAAGGGTAGTTAGTAGTTGCGATGGGTCCAAGACATGTTCATGGGGTGTCATTCAGGCTTTACTATTATCACCACATCCCAGCATCTTGGTTGTGAATTTTACAAACTGCTTTGTGGCGTACCGGTCCCTTTTGGTATCCGTATCTGACGTTACGATGACTTATTTTATGCTTCCTTGTGCTATTGAGTCAAATAGTCACCACGAATCTAATATCTGACGTGCTGTCTAGAGATATCGGTTCAATACGCTACCTGCTCGTTCCTACCAATCCTGTATACGGCGCATAAATTGCTCAGATCCAGGACCAAACCAAAACAATCTCAAGAGTAGCGAAGGAATGATGCCGAAGAACACTTCGGATGCCACTGTGGTATGAATTTTCAAAACAATCAAGGATGGGCTGGAAGACTCCCTGAGCAAATTAGAAGTAAGCCTGGCTGAACAAGACCCACCATGTGCTACCAGCCGTAGAGGTGTGTTCGTCGCGTCAGATTTGAGCAATTTTGAAAAAAAACGGAAAAGTTCTTCAACTCCCAAGTCTAACCAGGCAAAGATTTTCATCGAGTGATGGACGAAGATGGGACAACCGTTATCGAACGAAGCCGTATTCGATCAGACAATGCGGCAGGTAAGGCGGTGGAAGGTCACAAGAGATCGAATTTCCTCTCGGAATACAATACACACACAGTCGCGCACTGCCCTCAGTGTTATCAGCCAGAGCCAGGACGTGGAAAAATCAAGACGATACGGATACAGCTCTTGTGATGGATAACCAATACTAGAAAGCAAAGAATTTGGTCTAGACAACAGTGATAACGCCAGACAGAATAAATTACTATGTAGAGGTACAGACCTAAGCAAGCTCTCGACTTTCGTCCATCTAGCTGACCCAGGCAAGGAAACTTCCATCCATCTGATAGATGAGGGTGTAAATCCTTATGTTCCAAAAGTAGAGACAGTACTATGACAGGGAGATATCGTGTCAAGAAGATAAGGCGAGGAGGAGTGGGAGAAGCGAGGTCTGTGATGCCCAAGGACCACAGGACGTCGGAGCATGCTGCGGTGTTTTGCCAATGGTAGGTCCCCAATTTGATGTGGTGTTGTGATAGGTGTGGCAGTTCTTGTACAGTCGTTGCCTGCTCACCTGCAATGGATCGCATTTCGAGAGGCGTGGTTGTGATGGCTCGCTTCTGGGCTGACTGGCGTGAGATGCACATGTAGTCAATGTGCATGGGTAGGTAGCACGAATGTCCAATGTTGCATGCCGATCAGGAACACTGGCCGAAAAATGCAGCAACGTTGCTGACGACAGCTAGGTAGGAGATATTGGTAGTAGGGGCCATGGTAGCAGGGCAGTTTGATGCGACATGCCCCGGCCAGTGGGGTAAGAGTACGCGCATATCAGCACAGCGAGCAATGGCTGGAGACGGCCATCCCAAAGAAGGGACCCGTTGGCGTGGACCTTGCTGTGTGCGGGTGTGTGGTGTTGCAGGCTGGGCGCTGGCTGGGCGCTGGCTGGGCGTGCATTGGGAGTCACGTGCTCGGGGCGAGGCGCATTGGGGGCGGTCCACACAAAATTGACGACTGGTGCCCCTCCTTCCCCCGAGCCCGCCATACGCTGCACGCACGCCGCAAGGGCGCAAAAAGAACAGGATAGCGACTTCGCCCGCGCGCCCGACCCTCTCATCGGCTTCTCCTGCCACTTCTTTCCTGTGCACCGCCGGCTGTGGGCGCACCCGTGGCCGCCAACGCGACTCGACGTCCTCTGTGCGCTGCCTTTGTGCGCTGCCTCTACCCCTCCGCCCTGAACGGCCCCGGCCGCGCCCTTCGCTGCCTCGCCCGCCCCTAGCACAGCGACCGCCGCCATGGACGTTGCGGGCTTACGCGACCGCATCCAGGCCACCCTCGACGCCAATGCCGCTATCCGCCAGCAGGCCGAGCTCGACTTGAAGCACGTGCGTGTGCCCGATCCCGCTGTGCCCCCCCATCGCACGGCACACTGACGGGCGTCTAGGCCGAAGAAAAGCCCGGATTTACCGACGGCCTGCTCAGCCTCCTGGAGCAGGAACAGGACAATGCTGTCCGCCTGTCGAGTGAGCATGCGCCGGCGCCGCGCGCCAAGAGAGTACTGACGCGCGCCCAGCTGTTGTCTACCTGAAGAATCGCGTCTCCAAGGGGTGGTCGCCAGCTGATGAGTACAGCCTGGCGAGGCCCATCCCCGAGGATGAGAAGACGTCCTTCCGCAACCGCCTTGTGCCTGTTCTCGTCGCGTCTCCCCCGCCAGTGCGCCTGCAACTCATCCCCACCCTGCAAAAGATCCTTGCCTACGACTTCCCCGCCAAGTGGCCCAACTTCCTCGACATAACCGTCCAGCTGCTGAATGCTGGCGACATTGCCTCGGTCTTCTCCGGCGTGCAGTGCCTGCTGGCCATATGCAAGATCTACCGCTTCAAGTCGGGCGAGAACCGGGCCGACTTTGACAAGATAGTCGCCTTGTCTTTTCCCCAGCTGTTGAACATTGGCAACTCGCTGGCGGGAGAAACGAGCCTCGAGGCAGGCGAGATTCTGAGGACAGTCCTGAAGGTCTACAAACACGCCATCTACGTAAGGGAGCCTGCACCAACGAGTTCACACACCACTAATCTCGCTCCAGTTTGATCTGCCCGTATCGCTCCGCGAGCAACAGGTCATGGTCGGCTGGCTTACCTTGTTCCTGACTGTGGTCGGCAAAGACCCGCCAGCGACCTCCATGCCCGATGATCTGGATGAGCGGGAAACAAACCATTGGTGGAAGGCAAAGAAGTGGTCCTATGCCAACCTTAATCGATTATACGTCAGGTGTGTGATGCATCGCCGCCGTTTAGGCACCATGGCTCACCAAACCATAGATACGGAAACCCAGCGGCCCTGGGCAAGAACAACGAGATCGACTACACTGAGGTCGCCAAAAACTTCATCGCCAACTTTGCACCCGAGATCCTCAAAGTGTACCTCCAGCAAGTGGAGAAATGGGTTGGGAAGCAGATCTGGTTGTCAAAAGCCAGCTTGTTCTACACACTCAATTTCATGGATGAGTGCATCAAGCCCAAGTCCATGTGGACCCTGCTCAAGCCCCACACCGACACCCTCATCGCGCATCTCATCTTCCCTGTGTTGTGCCAGTCAGACGAGGACATTGAGCTCTTTGAGGAGGATCCGCCGGAGTATTTGCACCGAAAGCTAAACTTCTATGAAGACGTGACTGCGCCTGATGTTGCAGCCACTAACTTCTTGGTCACCCTCACCAAGAACCGCCGGAAGCAAACGTTCAGCGTGCTCAACTTTGTCAACGAGGTTGTCAACCGATACGAGGCCTCACCGGATAACGAGAAGAACCCACGAGAGAAGGAAGGTGCGCTGCGCATGATTGGAACGCTTTCTGGTGTGATTCTTGGCAAGAAGAGCCCAATTGCGGATCAAGTCGAATATTTCTTTGTCCGTCATGTGTTCCCCGAGTTCCGCAGTCCCCATGGGTTCCTTCGAGCGCGAGCGTGCGACACACTGGAAAAATTTGAGCAGCTCGACTTCAAGGACCCGGCCAATCTCATGATCATTTACCGCAACATTCTTGAGTCCATGGCCGATCCTACTCTCCCTGTCCGTGTCGCTGCCGCGCTATCCCTTCAGCCACTGATCCGCCACGACATGATTAGGACCAACATGAAGGAGAACATTCCTCAAGTCATGCAGCAGCTCCTGAAGCTGGCCAACGAAGTTGATGTGGATGCTCTTGCCAACGTCATGGAAGACTTTGTAGAGGTCTTCGCACCGGAATTGACCCCATTTGCGGTAGCGCTAAGTGAGCAGCTGCGTGACACATACCTGCGCATCGTCCGCGAGCTTGTGTCGAGAAACCAGGAAAAAGGCGACGATAGCGAATATGGTGACTTCCTAGACGAGAAGAGTATCACAGCACTGGGTGTGCTACAAACTATCGGAACGCTTATTCTCACACTGGAGAGCACACCGGACGTTTTGCTGCACCTGGAAACGATCCTCATGCCCGTCATCACCATTACGCTCGAAAACAAGCTCTACGACCTTTACAATGAGGTCTTTGAGATTATCGACAGCTGCACGTTTGCTGCCAAGAGCATTTCAGCTACCATGTGGCAAGCTTTTGAGCTCATTCACAGGACCTTCAAGGCCGGCGCAGAGCTCTACCTTGAGGATATGCTGCCAGCATTGGAGAACTTTGTTAACTATGGCACCCCCACTTTGATCCAAAATCGCCCTTACCTCGACGCCATCGTTGACATGGTACGCACCATTTTCAAGGATGACAAGGTGGGTGGCGTAGACCGCATTTGTGGCTGTAAGCTGGCCGAGATCATCATGCTCAATATGCGGGGTCACGCTGATGAATTTGTGCCCGAATTCATTGCCCTGGCCATGCAGGTCTTGACCAACGATGACCTGAAAGTCAAGTCTCTTCGGATCCATCTCATGGAGGTGGTAATCAACTCCATCTACTACAATCCTGCCTTGGCACTGCATGTTCTCGAGGGCAACGGGTGGACGAACAAGTTCTTCAGTTTATGGTTCTCAAGCATTGATAACTTTACGCGGGTTCACGATAAGAAGCTGTGCATTTCTGCAATCTGCGCCCTGCTGTCTCTCGCACCGCAGGATGTACCTGTTAGCGTACAACAAGGATGGCCGCGCTTGCTTCAGGGTGTTGTGCGATTATTCCAGACCCTCCCTGCTGCTTTGAAGAGTAAGTTGTACAAGGATGATATGCCATCTATGGGAGATGCTGATCATGGTCTAGACCGCGAAGAAGCAAAGAAAGACGACAACTTTGACTTCGCTGCAGATTACGACGACGAGGAAGAGGATGAAGAATGGGAACAGGAAGTTGACTGGAACGCGGAAGGAGATGAGCAAGAGGACATCAAGGATGAAAGCGCAGCCTATCTTGAGTTCCTGAACGAAGAAGTAAGCCTGATTCATACCCAAGGGAAAGACCTTCATGCACTAACAGCAGCAAGGCTCAGAAGTTTTCTTCCGTAGACGACGACGATGACGACGAGCTAGAGGAGGAAAGCCTTCTGGAGACGCCACTTGACAAGGTGGAGCCGTATGGCATGTTCAAGCATGCATTGCTCCGTACGTTTTGCCTCTGGAAAAGCAACGAACCTAGTACTGACCAATCTCAGGCCTACAACAAGAACAACCTGCGCTATACGACAACCTCACCAATAACCTGGACCCGGAGGAGCAGCAGGTCGTGCAGAGTGCAGTGCACCAGGCTGACATCATTGCGCAAGCACGTATCGAAGCCGAAGCGGCCATTGCAAACGGCAACCCATTACCAAGCCAATAGTGCTGTGATGATCCAAGCACTCTGGAAACAAAACGACTCGAGCTTCACAACATAGATAGCTTCCTTTCTTTTGACCAAAACTTTGCATTAGCGAGCATCCTGGCGTTTTGTTTCCCACGTTACGAAGACGGCGTGTGAATTGAAGGTTGCTTTGGTTCTCCCAGCGGGTGGATGGATAGGTAGGGTTCCGGAGGATCTGGCGTTGGCGGGGTCTTTATCGATAAAATTACTGGTCATGTGTGACGTGAGAAGAGACGAAGACAATATCCATGGTCTAGTCGGGTTAGGGGGGTAGTAGACGACTCCATATCGGGTGGCAGTTGGGTGGAAGTACGTATGCGGGGGCCATGTCGTGGCAGATGGCATTCTCCTGGCAGAGCAATCGTCGAAGGATCTCAAGTAAAAGTGGCGTTTCTGCTCTTAGCTATGTAGAGCAGCATTCATATGACGACAGCAGGGCAGTGGTTGTGGAGTTGGAATGCAACTCGATTGGAGGGCCCCACATGTTCTGGAAGCTGGGCGCACGGTGAATGTCGGCTATCTGAACCAGTTGTCGGGCCAAAAAGTTGGTTGAACCGATGACGCGGGTGCCCGCGCGCGGCTTGAAGCTATTCCACGCGCAACGTGGACAGAAGCAGTCGCTCACCCTGTTATTCTATCTAATCATCCTCTACGCAATACTCGCACGTATTCTTCCTCGATCCTACGCGACCCTAAAGACGACTGTAATTCGACATTGATTCTGCGTTGCGAGACGTCCAAGACCTGAGCATACTGGACGGCGGCATCCCAATGTCACGCCCTACCGTTTCCAAGGCGAAGAGTGCGCGATACGCCCCCGATATCCTCGTTTCAAGCCCAGCTAAGCAATGTAGCCTCCTATCCTATCTTCGCTGCTAGCTTCGCAACTTCGCGACCCAGTGTCCTCGTTGTCGGTGGTGGGGGCGGCGGAGGGCGACATGGTGAGTGCTTGCTATTTGCACCAACTCCAAGGCCTGCCGCCTGACTTTTGATATAGGCGTCAAGAATCAGATCACCGCATTCGACTTTGGTTCAAGAGCGCCCACCGTAGAACCCTTTGCCGAGATTGAAGCGTCGACAGACGACTCGGTCACCTGCCTGGCCAACCTCGCAACAAGAGAGGGACTGATACTGTATGCTGGCATCAATAGCAGTGAGGAGGATAGGCTACGAGGAGGGAACGAGCACTTTCGGGCATTTCAACTCTTGCTCCCGCAGAGTAGTGTCGCAAGCGCAAAGGGCGAACAGGCGGGAGCCAGCTTGGAATATCTTAGCAAAGCCTCGCTATTTACACCACCTCAATCAGCCAATGGCAGGAAGGAAGGCTACCAGCGTATCGTGAAGCTATCATCGGCGCAACGAAGCACTAGTGGTACCCACAACCGGCGCATTGGCGCAATCGCATCCAGTCTTGCAGGTGAGGAGAACGAGGTGGTCATCTTCAGCGCGACCTCGAATAAGCCACAAGAAGAGGATATAATTGGGCGCATCACGCTACACAAGGACAAGGAGGCCAACGACATGGACATTATTACGCTGGAAGAGGACCAATTCAGGGTCGTCTATGCAGTGGACCAGGAAGTCTATGTTCAGGACGTCAACTACGACTTTGGGGCAAAGAAGCCCAAGGGCGAGAACCTGCACAAGAAGGTGTATGCACTTCCGAGCGTGGGGGCAGGTCTACGCTCGAAACTCCGATGTGTGCGCTGGTTGTCGCCAACGCATCTTCTGCTTTTAGCCAATAAGCCAAATAGGACGGGAGTTGATTTGCTCGTGCTGCACTTGTACGAGGAGGGACCCGGAAGCATCATCTCGCGGAAGACGCTGCCAAAGCATGTCAAGGCGGCAACGGATCTCGACGTCGCCCTGCTGGACAAGGATGCGAACGGGGCGTATCAAATTGCAATAGCCGTGGCTGCGATAGACATCTCGGTCAGCGTGTACACGATAGACTACCACGGTTCGGCCAGAGACTCGCTGAGCTCACTCCATGCATTCAACCGCTACGACAATGTAGGTTTGGGCAGACCACCCTGTTACCCAAGATACTGATAAGGCTTAGGTGCACGATGTACAAATCACAAAAGCCGTCTTCTCTCCCTATTACGCGCACGATGCAACGACCAAGAAGGCCCCGCAATACCTACGATTAGCGACAACGTCACTTGGCAACACAATCTCTGTGGAGACGTTCCCACTGATCCCTCACGGCTCGCGTCATGTGCTCCAGACTGCCCGGTCCAGGAACCTGTTCACCGCAGCAACCTACCTAGTCATCGCCATGGTCGTGGCCGTCATTGCGCTGCTGACGCAGTCCCTCGTCGACCCCCAGGGAAAGCTGACGAGAAGCCTGCTACCGGCAAGTGTTCAAAACGCCGCAGGTCAGCACGGGACGTTTGGCGAAATGGTGCGCGAGAAGCAGCTCTCGGCCGCGCTCAACCAGGCCAACGCGCCCGTTATCAAGACCACGCAACGCATTGCCGACGTCCTCGATATGCACCTGCCCCACGTCCTCTCCGACGCAGACGCAGACGCGGACGCGCCCGCCAAAGCACTCGTCGTACATGACGACGGCGAGGCGGGCGGTGCGCTCAGCGCCGAAGTCCACGTTGACCACGCAGCGGTGGTGTCGAAGCACGGCGCGGTGAAGCAGTGGGACGAGCTTAGTAAGGAGGAGCAGGCGCTGTGGAAGCGGAAGCTGAGCGAGGCGGGTATGTGGACGGTGGGGGAGGGGACGACGATTCTCAAGAGCATTTTCTTTGGGCAGATTGGGGGGCTGGTGGGACAGGCTGCGCAGGGCGTGCTGGGGTAGTAGCAGGTGGTGGTGGTGGTGTTGAAGCGAAGCGGATGGGCTGTCATGAGTAGTGACAGGAAAGGACAGGACAGGACAGGAAGCCCTATTGCTGCGCGGCAGCTGTGTTGCTCCGATGCATTGCATTCACCGTTGCAGGCATTGCCCAATTGGGCGCCCGGTGAGAGGGTTTCAGTGAGCGGGCCCAAGCTTGTGACGACGACGACCTGCTTACGGCGTGGGTCCCCTACAGTCCCAAATTACTACCCTTCAACCGTTGCGCCTCCTCCACCCCACCCCCCCCCCCACTCGACGCTGGCTCATTGCCTCTCTTCTCCTCCCCCACATGGATGGCATAGCCGCCACCTCCTTCCCCTCAGTCGAGAGCTGCTCCCGGTGAACGCCGCCGCCAAATCGCCCCGACCGCGACACCGGCCTGACACCAGCTTCCGCCATGGCACAGCAGAGTCCGCTGTCGGCCCAGCTGGACCGCATCGTCCACGAACTGCGGTCAAAGTGAGCGCGCACGCCCCGTGACGGCGACGCGACACGGCGCGGGACGCTGACAGGCGAGCAGGAACGATGAGACGCGCCAACGGGCGGCCAGCACGCTGCGGCAGACGGTCGAGACGGCGCACCGCGAATTGGCGGCCAACGTCTTCACCACCTTCACCAACGAAGTCTACGCCAAGATCTCGGGTCTCATTGTCACGGGCGGCGACTCGCACGAGCGTATCGGCGGCATCCACGCCCTCAACGCCCTCATCGACTTCCGCGGCGACGATGCCGGCCAGAAGACGACGCGCTTCGCCTCGTACCTCCGCGCCATCATGCGTGGCCCCGATATCACCGCCATGGTCGTAGCCGCCAAGGCCCTCGGACGCCTCGCAAAGCCTGGCGGCACGCTGACGGCCGAGCTGGTCGAGGCTGAGGTCAAGGGCGCGCTCGAGTGGCTGCAGCTCGAGCGGCTCGAGAATCGCCGCTTTGCCGCCGTGCTCATCCTGCGCGAGCTCGCCAAGAACTCGCCCACGCTCATGTACCAGTGGATCGCCCAGATCTTCGATGTCATCTGGGTTGCCCTACGCGACCCCAAGGTGCTCATCCGCGAGTCGGCCGCTGAGGCCATCAGTGCCTGCTTCGAGATTATTTCCCCGCGCGACTCGCAGATGCGCCAGCTGTGGTTCGGCAAGGTCTACGACGAGATCCAGCGCGGCTTTGCCCTCAACACCAACGAGGCCATCCACGGCTCGCTGCTGACCCTCAAGGAGCTGCTGGACAAGAGCACCATGTTCCTCAACGACCAAAAGTACAAGGACACGGTCGACACTGTCCTCAAGTACAGAGACCACCGCGATGCCCTGGTCAGGCGCGAAGTCGTCCTCATCATCCCCATCCTCGCCGCCTACTCGCCCACCGAGTTCGCCACCAAGTGCCTCCACCAGTGCATGCTGCATCTCCAGGGCCTCATCCGCAAAGACCGGGACAGGGACAAGGCCTTTGTGGCTATTGGGAGGATTGCCAATGCCGTCGGCGTCGCCATCTCGCCATACCTCGAGGGTATCCTGGGATTCATCCAGGAGGGCCTCATCGCCAAGGCGCGCAACAAAACCCTCGTTAACGAAGCCCCTATATTTCAGTGTCTGAGCATGATTGCTGCTGCTGTGGGTCAGGCGCTCACAAAGTCGGTCGAGCGACTGCTGGACCCCATTTTCTCGTGCGGGCTGAGTGACTCTCTCTTTCAAGCGCTTGTCGATATGGCGCATTACGTACCACCCTCCCGACCAATGATTCAGGAAAAGCTACTCGACCTGCTCAGCCAGATACTGGCAGGCCGTCATTTCCTCCCCCTCGGCAGCCCCTATCAGGTGTCGCAGCCGCCGCAGATTTGGACGCGCGATCACAAGGACCCGCAGACGGTTGCGCCGCGAGAGGCTGAGATTGCCCTCGCCCTCCACACACTCGGTAGTTTCGACTTCACAGGCCATGTCTTGAACGAGTTTGTTCGTGATGTTGCCATTCGCTACGTCGAGGCGGACAATCCTGAGATACGGAAACGTGCCGCTCTGACCTGCTGCCAACTGTTTGTCAAGGACCCAATCGTACACCAGACGAGTACGCATGCTACCAAAGTCGTCGGCGACATCATCGAGAAGCTCCTGACGGTTGGTGTCGGAGATGTTGACCCGGAGATCCGATGGGAAGTTCTCATAGCCCTGGATGCTAGATTCGACAGGCACCTTGGAAAGGCTGACAACGTTCGCACGCTATTTCTCGCACTGAACGATGAAATTTTCGGTATCCGAGAGGCTGCCATGTCGATTATTGGTCGCCTAACAGCTGTCAACCCAGCCTACGTCTTCCCCTCATTACGCAAGGTTCTCCTGCAGTTGCTGACCGAGGTGAACTACGCAAATAGCCCACGGAGTAAAGAAGAGAGTGCCAAGCTCATCAGTAGCCTTGTTGGCGCTGCGGACAGTCTTATCAAGCCACTGGTCGATCCCATTGTCACCGTGCTCCTACCCAAATCGAAAGACCCAAATCCAGAAGTGGCTTCTACCACACTCAAAGCCATCGGTGATCTTGCTACAGTCGGTGGCGAGGGCATGATCAAGTATATTCCTGAGCTCATGCCTGTCATTCTAGATTTCATGCAGGATCTGACCTCGGATGCCAAGCGGTTCTCTGCTCTCAAAGCCCTCGGACAGCTGGCAACGAATGCTGGCTATGTCATCGAGCCATACAGAGAGTACCCAGAGTTGATGAACATTCTAATGAATATTGTTAAGACTGAGCCGGAAGGCGAACTTCGGAGGGAAACCGTCAGACTCATGGGCACACTTGGTGCGCTGGATCCAGACGAGTACCAAAAGATCATGGAGCAGTCGCCAGATCGCACTCTAATCCTAGAGGCCCAAGCCGTCACTGATGTGTCGCTTATTATGCAAGGCATCACACCATCGAATGAGGAGTATTATCCGACCATCGTCATCAACACTCTCATGGGCCTACTCAAGGACCCTTCTCTCATTCAGTTCCACACTGCCATTGTCGAGGCTGTCATGAACATTTACGCAACAATGGGTCTCAAGTGTGTGCCTTTTCTCGCCCAGGTGGTTCCCGGCTTCCTACATGTCATTCGCTCCACACCCGCCGGGCGCTCAGAAGGCTACTTCAATCAGCTGAGCACACTCGTTCGCATCGTTCGTCAACACATACGTCCGTATCTGCCCACAATCCTGGCAACTATCAAGGAGTACTGGAGCAGCAGTCCACAGTTACAAGCTACTATCCTCTCCCTGATCGAAGCCATCGCTCGGTCTTTAGAGGGAGAGTTCAAGGTCTACTTGGCGGATGTTTTGCCGCTTATGCTCAGCGTCCTAGACTCTGATCAGACGGGTAAGCGCCTACCCTCTGAGCGGGTACTTCACGCGTTCCTCATTTTTGGGTCGAGCGCCGAAGAGTACATGCATCTCATCATCCCAGTCATGGTCAATATGTTTGACAAGCCGGGACAGCCTGTACCTATACGGAGACTGGCGATAGAGACGCTGGGCCGGCTTTCGAAGCAAGTCAACGTTTCCGAGTTTGCAGCACGGATTGTGCATCCTCTTTGCCGCGTTCTTTCTGGTACCGAACCCACGTTGAAGCAGACTGCACTTGAGACGCTCTGCGCGCTCATCTTCCAGCTTGGGCCGGATTACATTCACTTTGTGCCGACGGTGAACAAGATTCTGATAGCCCACAAGGTTCCCCATGAGAACTACGGACGTATTGTATCGAAGCTGCAGAAAGGCGAGCCTCTGCCACAAGACTTGAGCCCGGATGAACGCTACGGTGAAGACGACGAAGATCTCAATCCTGCTGAGATCCTCACCAAGAAACTCGCGGTCAATCAACAGCATCTCAAGCAAGCTTGGGAGGCGTCGAATAAGACGACAAAAGAGGACTGGATTGAGTGGATGCGAAGATTCAGCGTCGAGTTGCTGCGAGAATCTCCTCAGCAGGCTCTGCGCGCTTGCACGCCGTTGGGAAGTGTCTACCAACCTATCGCAAGAAGTCTGTTTAATTCAGCATTCGTATCATGCTGGACGGAGCTGTACGATCAGTACCAAGAGGAGCTCGTTCGCTCCATTGAAACGGCACTCACTTCCCCCAATATCCCGCCTGAAATTCTCCAAGTTCTACTTAATCTGGCCGAGTTTATGGAGCACGATGATAAGGCCCTTCCCATTGATGTCCGTATTCTGGGCATGTATGCTGGCAAATGCCATGCCTTTGCCAAAGCACTGCACTACAAGGAGCTCGAATTCAATGCGGAGCAGAATTCCAGCGCTGTGGAAGCTCTTATCAGCATCAACAATCAACTTCAACAGACGGATGCAGCATTCGGTATCCTGCGCAAGGCTCAGAATTACCAAGACGTTGAGTTGAAGGAGACGTGGTTTGAGAAGCTGCAGAAGTGGGATGACGCGCTAGCAGCCTACCAGCGACGAGAGATTGAAGAGCCCGACTCGTTCGACGTGACGATGGGCAAGATGCGATGTCTGCATGCTCTTGGTGAATGGGACCTACTTTCCAGCCTTGGGAAAGAGAAATGGGCGAATGCAAGCCAGGAGTATAGAAAAGCGATTGCTCCCCTGGCGGCGACGGCTGCCTGGGGTCTGGGCAAGTTTGCTGATATGGATAGTTATCTTGCCGTCATGAAGGAGCAGTCGCCCGACCGAGCGTTCTTCGCCTCAATTCTCAACATTCACAACAACCGATTCGAGATTGCTGTAGAGGAAATCGCCAAAGCTCGTAAAGGCCTGGACACGGAGCTTAGTTCGCTACTGGGAGAGTCATATCAGCGCGCGTACCTACCTATGATTCGTGTTCAGATGTTAGCGGAACTCGAGGAAATCATGAAATACAAGCAGAACGAAAACAACAAGGATGCGCAGGCGAGTATGAGAAAGACGTGGATGAAGCGGCTCAAGGGGCTGCAGCCGAACCCGGAAGTCTGGCAACGCATGATCAAGGTGCGCCAGCTTGTCATCTCACCCAACGAAGGCACCGATATGTGGATCAAGTACACCAATCTCTGCCGGAAGAACAACAGGATGAACCTTGCGAACAAGGCGCTGCAGAAGCTTCTGGACATTGAAGGCTCAGGCGAGAGCAGGGTCGTCGATTACGTGCGTGATAATGCCCACAAGATTGCACATCCGGTCGCATACGCAACATACAAGTACATGTGGGCCGACCAGCACTTTAAGCAAGAAGCCCTTGACAGTATGAAGGACTTTACCGGGAGACTGTCGGAAGATCTTGCCATGAAGACCAGGGCAGCTGCAAATCCAATGCTGGCACCGAATGGTATCCATGGTATGTCCAATGGCCAGCACATGTTCAACAACATGAATCCTTTCGCTGCTGCCAACGGACACAATGGCACCAACGGGATGACTGGAAGCATGCTAAGTGGATCCGCCATGGGTGCCTCGCCCACGGACCTGGCAGATTGTCATCGCCTTCTCGCCAAATGCTATCTCAAGCAAGGCGATTGGCAGCAAGAACTTCAAGATGGCGAGTGGGAGCACGAGTTTGTGCACGAGATATTATCCGCATACGCTGCTGCTACAAGATACAACCACAATTGGTACAAGGCGTGGCATG
>Ga0182210_1000177_pt1 | contig 14152 bp, 12 predicted proteins | sample G5R1MG_19_FD_129670 | JGI IMG/M metagenome (GOLD analysis project Ga0182210, IMG submission 129670) | Switchgrass phyllosphere microbial communities from Michigan, USA - G5R1_MAIN_03OCT2016_LD1 MG | ecosystem: Host-associated > Plants > Phyllosphere > Phylloplane/Leaf | place: USA: Michigan... | reverse complement strand
GGCTGGTTTGGCTGTAAAGACGGGACCACAACCACAACTTCAATGACCGCACCGAATATAACGACAACAACGACATCCAGTCCATCTAGCACCACTTCTAGCACCACATGCTATACGGTAAGCCTTCTGATAAGCTGCTTTGGGAACATTGGCTAACATACACAGCCTGGCTGGTTTGGTTGCAAAGATACCACCACAACCACAACTTCCATGACAGTACCGACTGCAACAACATGCACAAGTAGGTGGTGGTTGGGAGGGTGTCATGATAATGTGCCTGCTACTACAACTCCGGCAGCAGAAGGGAATGCGTATTGGCGTACGGCTGCGACTGCGACGCGAACAGTTCCATGGAATAATATAGCACATTTATGAATTTTGTTTTTCTGGATTGTCGACCCTTTTGTCCAGCAGGACAGAATACGCCCGACACGCTAATGATGAATAATAATACAATAACTATATTCCAGCGCACAGCTTGGTAGCAATACCAGCACACGTGCTTTGCCCCCATCGTTTACTAATTCATATTGCAAACTCAAGAAACATTACATACGCATAGCCGTACCTCTTGGCATACTACATAGCACATTGAAACGATCGCCGCTTCGCATACACACTCCGGAACCACCTACCTATACCGGAGCCGCTCTAGTCTTAAACAGGATAGTAACTACTCAACACCATCGGCCACGGCCACTGTATCTGGTTTGCGCCCCGAGGAACAATCGGGCTTGGCGTGGGGAGAGTAAGTCTGCAGTCAGCTTGTGTAAGTGCAATACGCATTAAGTATCTAGGTAAAAATCTACCTTCTCTCATTTACCGCACTCATATGCCAGCTCTTGGGGATAGTACTTCCCGAGATAACCGCCTGCTCGTCTACTACTGCTACATGAATTTTGTGGTGATGTTCATAAGAAGAGGGGGCGCGGGAGGGGGGCTCCCAAGACTTTTGTGCAGGGGAGGGACGCGGGCTATGTGTATGGCGTAGATGAATCCTTCTGGGCATTCTCGTGCGCGGGGCCTCATTGCTTGCGTGCTTACCTTGGTTAAATTAAAACCCTATTGTGCGTTACTCTAATGCAAAGCATCCTTTTGTACTCTCCTGGCCCAAGAATAGTATAGTGTCATGTTGGCAGGAAAGGTGGCATCTGAGGAGCGGAGTGGCCTCTAACTGAGTGGTAGACGTTTGGGCTTAGTATGATACACGTGTTGTTTAAAGTCTTCGAGGGCATAAGGCTTGCTCATCAGTTCAACAACATTTACTACGTGAACATACCAAAAGCACGACTACGACCCAAGCATGCTCGACTACAACTTCCACATCACAACGCCGCGCCTGTATATCTCGCATCTCAATCCCTCCAATGATGCACACTGCGACTTTGCCCACGAGCTCATCGAAGACATAGGTCACGGGAAGGAAAAACCAGTCGATGCGGAAACAACACCCGAGCAGCGGGAAATAGGTCGTGAATTCATACGTGCGGGCGTGGAGAAACTGGCCTCGTCGGGGTATGGGCGGTATTTGGTTTCGCTGCGGGGCGATGCTTTGTCGTCGTCCTGTGTGGACCAGCAGTCAGGAGAAGGGAGAGAGGAAGAAAAAGAACAAAACGAGGACAAGGCGAAAGACGAAGACACAACGCCAGTACCATTCTCACAGAAAAAGCACCATCAGCCCGTCGGCGTTGTAACCATGCAACTCGCACGTTTTCCCGGCGCACCGAGCATCCCTGATCCAGGCTTTGGCTTGCTCAAACGGCATTTCGGCAAGGGGTATGCGACGGAGGCTGCGCGGGCGCTGGTGGAATATTTTGAGCGGGAAAGGGGCCAGATGGCGTTTCTGGGGTATTGCGCACGGGAGAATACGGCATCGCAGGGTGTGTTGGCGCGGTTGGGGTTCGAGGAGAGGGGCATGTGGAAGGTGGAGGGTGTGGCGGGTGAGGGGCAGGTGCTGGAGACGCTGGTGTATGCGAAAGGTGTCGGTGGGGAGCCGGGCTGTTTGGAGAAATATGGGTTGATCAAAGTGAAGGAGGGCGTTGATGTTGCCCTGTGAGCGAGTAGTTGTTGAAGTGAACAGATAGTTTGCGGAATTTGAGACGGAACAGGGCCTGCTAGCCTGCGAGAAGTATTGCGCTGCTGCTGTTGTGAGTCCTCACAAGAGGCACTTATGTCCAATAATTCCATATATACTCTATGCATCTTTATGCTTCGTCCAAGACATAGTTTTTGCTTATCCCGAACAGCAGGCATTAGGGAAAAGGTATAATGGCCTTGCACTGCATGCATTGTTAGTAGTGACCACAACACTGATTATGGAGATAGCGAAAAGAAAGATAACATTCAGTTGCAGTGGATCAAGAAAAGAACAAAAAAGGGTTACCTGAAAAAGAGATAGTCTCAAAAATTATGTACAGTCTGAGACTTTCCAAGCTGCCTTGATTGGACAACAGTTTAATCAAAACAGGACAAGCACCCAATGCAATGTCCTCTAGTCTAGGTCCATGGCATCATCCATATATTCAAAAGGCTGATCATCAGTCTCCATGCTACTATCGACGCCGTGTTGAGGTTGGACATCTCCACTGGCAAGGTTGTTGCTATTAACAGTGACATGGTGGTGCTGTACTAGGCCATGGGCTTGCTCACACCCTAAAACCAGAGCTCGAAGCATTGACTCGAGTTGCAAATCTTGGAGGGACATGTTTTTCCGAGGGTTGACATTGTCAGAAGTACCTGACAACAGAGTTGCCTTCTCGTCAGCACCTTTCCACGCATTACGATAATCCTTTGCCAAGCCTAGCTGGGCTCGGATCTCCGGTGCACCCAGCGGTTCATGTAATGGACAGTCTTTACTATCCAAGGCTTCCAGCAAGTTAGCGTGAAATGCATGTGAGGCCAATGGGCGGGTTGCGTGGAGATCTGGATCGATGATGTACCGCAGGGCGTTGATGTTATGGCGAGGAGCGGATGCTGAAACGCTGAGACCGAAAACAGCGAGGCAGTCTGTAATGTAGCGTTCTAGGAGAGTGTACCACTCAAAGAAGTCGACTTTGAACATGGACTCGGCTTGCCTCTGGATCCGGTTAGTTTCTGACTTGTTAGCATGGCGATGCGCAGAAAGACTTGCACTTGTTGCACCACTTTCCATAGCATGATGCGCTTCAGGATGGGCGTTGTTCTGGAGCTCTGCCTGGACTATTTCCATTGCTCGGTAGTAGGATACCATAAGCAACTCTGCCTTCCATCGCAGACGTCCCAGCAGTTGAGTTATCCTCCCTTTGTCTTTGCTAAGCTTCTGAGCCTTGGACTCGGAAAGATTCTCAACAGTCGTTTTTGGTGCGTACTTGGATACATTCATGGTACCGGAGATAGTGTGCAGTAATCAAGGCTCAATTGATGGAGGGTGAAGAGGGGCAATTAGCGGTTAGAAGTACGGCTTAGAGTATGTGTGGGATTGAGAGAGCAAAGGGAAAATAAGTCATGCCAGGTAGTAAAGCGGTTGGGCGCATTGTGCGAAAAAAATGAGAAAACACTGTGCGGCCGGGTTGCACTACTCTGGTGAGGGTGATCGTGAAGGGGTGAAAGGAAAGGTTATGATTCACGGTGGATCTAGGGCCGGGTCAAGCTGAGTAAGCGAACAATGTGCTTGGGGGCAGATGGCTACAATTTGGAAACAGCTGTAAGAGACGGGCGAGGTCGCAAGTTGAGGTGTTCTGCGAAGTCTCGTGACCACGCGTCATAACTATGCTTGACTGGATCTATGTAGGGTACTGAGGTTTTCAGCGTCGTCGGTCTGACGGCAGAGGAATGATGAACAGAGTTGCACGTGAATAGCTCGGCGGCCCTCTCTGCGCAACAAGCAAGAGAGACAGTCTGGTCCTGTCGAGTTCCGAAACACTGACCGCTGCTTACTGAGACCAAGCGAAGACGAAAAGGCGCAGGTAGTACTCGGCCCCAAAGGATTTTCTGCCGACGCTGACGCGCGATGGACCTTGTCACCATAGGGACCAGCGTTGGTGACTCCGACACGGGACTAGTGTGTATTTTTGAATACCTGCCTAGGTAGATAGGGATTCCATCAAGCGAAATTGTGCAGGTCCAACTCCAGGGATGGGCGGTCGGGCGGTGTGGCGCGCGGCCGAGGGTGGCAGGGCACGTGGGGGGGACACCGCAGCCCTATCCAAAGCGGTATTTACTATGGTATGTACTACATATATGTATATACTTGGGTGTACTGTGGTATGCTGTGCAGGTATACAATAGGTAGACCTAGTATAGTGCACGACGGCAGCGGCCTGGGCTCAGCCTGCAGGGTACATTATCTGGTATAATTCGGTTCTACATCGTATTACGACAGCGAGACTTGAATCCACGTACTCTTCTATAATAAGGTGGTAATCACATCTTATATTACATAATTATACTAATCATGACTTGTCGCTGCGTGTGCGCTGGCAGCCTGCTTCGTGCCTGCATCTTGTTCGGCGCTGCACGGACGCTAGCCCAAACGGGCCGCGCTTGCTCGCTGCGATGACATGGCACCCGTCGCCGGCTGCTCTTTCCTCCCCATCCCGTCGTGTTGCTGTTGGTCGCGGTTGTCGCTGTTGTTGTCGCTCCCACTGCTGCACCCCATCACCACCGCTATCGCCATCGCCACCGCCATCGCCTCCACCATCGCCTCTGCCATCGCCTCACGCGCAGCATGCCCCCAGACCCCCGGCCCAGCCCCCAACATCCCCCAGCATGACTGCCATGGCCGTCGTCGACGCTGCAGAGCCAGCCGCTGCGCCCACGTCCACGTCCACGTCCACGCCACAGCCGGCCCCCGCATCTGCAGCAATGCCTGCACCGACAGCCACGTTGCCACCTCCATCCTCGCCTGCTTCTGCATCCCACGCCACGCCCGGCCTCCCGCTCCACAAGGGCCCTCCATCGGCTGATAAGCCCATCCCGGCTCCGCTGCGATACCACGCCCTGGCTGGCATGCGCCCTCTAAACGCGCCTGCCTCGCCCGCGGCTGCCACGTCCCCGCTGTCCTCACGCGATGCTTCGCCTGCACGCCTGCCCCAACGTCCTGCCGCGCCCCCCAGTCCCACCTCCCGCCCCGGCTTCCGCTCGCGCAAGAGCAGCAGCGATGTGAGCCCCAGCCGCACCTCTATGCGTGCCGCCGCCAACGCCAAGACGCCCTCGCCCGCCTCGATCCACCGCGCCTTGTCCGCCACCAGCATCCCCGATCTCGCCCACACTTCCTCCTCGTCCGACACGGTCAAGCCGCCGCCCCCGTTCAAGCCGGGATCAGGGCCCAACTCGGGCGATTCCACCCCGTCTTGGCCGGTATCGCCGCGTCTACACTCTCCTTCGCCTGGCGGCGACAACAATAATAACAATAGCAACAGTAGCAACAGTAGCAACAGCGACAGCCGCCCTCTGTCACGTAATAATTCGCTGCGCTCCCAACTCAAGACGCCTGACGCGCAGTCTACGCCCGCCATTGTCGTTCAGGGCGCGTCGCCAGCCTCGCTGGTCCGCTTCCCGGCCAGAGACGACACCGCGGCCAGCGAGGCAGACGAGCCGGTCATGACTGCTAAAGCGCCGTCTCGAGGTGCCAGCGGCGCTGCTCCCAAGCTCGAAACCGTCCAAGAATCGAGCCTCCCTGCTACACCCGGTTTTGACGGTCTTGACTCGCAGCTGTAAGTTTTTCCCCGCAAATCGCCCCACTTTTTGTAATCTATATGCATGCCGCACGTTGCAGCCGACAACGGCCCTAGAATTTGTTTCTCAACATCAACCTTGGCTAACACCTGCAACCACAGCTTCCTGATCCCTCCACCTTTGCAAAAGGACTCAGACGAAGAGCGCAATGACGTCAGCTCGTCTAAGGTTACCGAAGATCTCAGCACCAGACTCAGTAACAGCAAGAGCACCGAGAGCGGCAGCGACAGTGCGACAAAGTCCAGCAAGAAAGAAAAAATGCAGGAGAAGCGCACCACCTCGACGCATAGGCCTAACACGGTGTCCACGAAACCTTCGTTGTCGTCGCTTTCCAACAGATCCCGTGCTGACCCACCTCTACGCAACATGACGGTGGAAACGGAAACGGTACCGTCAGTGGCACATGCCACGATTGGAAACCAGGACCGCTCGGCTTCTGGGCGAGTCGATGGGAGCCTGCGTCTAAAGCCAAGCAACGAGACCATACGCCCGAAGAAAAGAAGGGAGCCGCCAAAGCGCAAAGCACCTTCAATCAATTCAAGCACTGGTAGGTCGCAACCCATTTCGTACCACTACAATCCTCCGAGCCGACCACCAGTTGGCGCTCGTTCCACTGCGTCATCATCGCTTGGAAGTCCGATCTCATATCATTCATATGACGATCGGCGGTCCCTGTTGACAATGTCACCCTCAAGTCCTGAAAGGCGCATTTCTTCCTCATCATCTCAATCTCCCCGATATTTTTATGCAGTAACTAACACTAGCTCTCGTAAAGCTTCCACGAAAGCAGATGTCTTTGAACAAAAGGTCGCAAGTGCTGTCGACGAAAACTCGTCGGATTCTGACGCAACCTTCATCTACGAATCGAACCCACCCGAGCAACAGCCGCAACGCACCAGGCATCACCACTCGCGCACCCCAAGCATGACATCGATTGCCAGCCTTGCGGACCCCCGACTAGCCGTCCGCGATGCACACAAGAACCCAAACAAAAAGAGCAGCATGAAGTTCACCAATCCCTACAACAGCACCAGCGTGGATGGTGACGCTATGGACCGCGGCGATGGTACGATTCGCATTGGCGCTGGACGAACGGCGGGTGGCAGTCACCACCATCATATTGGACGGCACGGCCAAGGGCGTGGTGCGCTCAATCACTTGGTCATGGACAGCGATTCTTCCATGCCACAGTCTTCCCGAACACGCGGACCCTCATCGAGGCAGGTTTCGCAGCCCAACAGTCCCCGCTTCCACACATTTAGCGTTGGCAATGGCCATGGCGGCACTAACAGCAAGAAACATGGAGAATATTCCGCTGCTTACGACATCGATGTGGAGCACGTAGCCGACGATGAGCGGACGCCGCTGATCCCAACGGGCCGGAGCCCGCGCGTCCGAATACCGCGTCCCAGAAATAACGCTGCGATACGCCATCTAGAACGTCGACACCGTCAAAACGGAGGGTGGTGTCGCAGGTTCGCCGGATGCCTTGTGCTCTCAATATTGCTACTGGTGGTCATCTTCAGTTCAGTTGGCCTTATATTTGCGACCACCAAGCCTTTGGTGGGCCTTGTCGTACATGACGTGCGCAATGTCGTCGCCAGTCAGGAAGAGATCATGTTTGATCTCGCCGTGAATGCCACCAATCCAAACGTCATTGGGGTCACCATTTCCGACATGGAGGTGAGCGTATTTGCGAAGAGTAAACACGTCGGCACAGACAAGTGGTGGCGAGAGCATGGAAACGGCCCCCAAGGCAATGAAGAAGACTGGCAACTTGTGGATTCCCCCTATGATGCCGATCAACAGGTCAGCGTTGACGGTATCGACGAAGGAACTGATCCTATCGATGGAGAGCTCCGTACCATGTTGCTTGGCCGAATCACCCACTTTGGTTCGCCGTTAACATTTGAAGGCTCATTTTTTAGCCGTCACCCCGAACAGTCTGTCGGAGAGATTCACTTGCTCAAACCTGGAAACAAAACAGAAGCCGGCGGTTCAGATCGATGGGAGGAAGTCTTGCAGTATCCCTTCGAACTGATCGTACGTGGTATCTTCAAGTACACACTACCCTTGAGCACATCAGTACATTCCGTCTCGGTCACCGCCATGTATTATTACGATCCCGATCGAGAGAAAAAGAAGCTAGTAAAGGTTGAGTCGGGAAGCTCGCAGCCGAACAGTGGGAGCTTGCCGCAGCTTGTACCATCAAACCCACCGGGAAGATTCGACCGCAGAGCCATCACATATCTGGATCTGTAGTAGATTGATAACATATTCTACCACTGACAATCTATTTGTAAGAGGCCGAACGCCGCCTCTCGCGCAACCACTCCAAAGAAAAATTCCCGTTCAAAAGAAACTGATACCCCCCCCATATACATGAGATTCACGACCCATAGACCTGTCCCTGCGCGGCCCTCGCCCGCCTTTTCTCCTTTCGGTGCGCGACTAGTAGCGCTTTTGGCTCCACTGCCATCCTTTTACGAATTTCTTTTCCCACCGTCTATGGCTGTTTAGTATAGTCGCGCAATTACAGGCTATCACTACCCCATTGCAAAGCACTTGAGCGAATTATTGAACCTTTTTTGTAACATGACTAGCGACTGGACTTGTTTTTGAGAAGAGATAGGTACAATGGGGGATGAAGGAGTTCGTGCTTTTTGTAAGATTCTAAGGATGGTCTTCTCTATGGCTATATCAAGGTGCTCTTTTTGGCCGTTTTGCTGGAGGGACTGGATACGGGAAATAAGAGGATAGGTTACCTGTGCCTACATACCTGCTTGATATACAGGATCCATTTTCGTGAGTGCGCCGTGGTATCTCATTTGCATCCGAGCGCAAAGTCGCTTCCATGCACGGCGATGGAGCTGGAAGCATGGTTTAAAAGGGTAGTCTTATGCTGTCTGTCCCGATTAGGTGGAGATGTATCTACTATTGCAGTTGGAAAAAGATATAGCCGTACAGTGTATATAAATCTCTATCTATCGCTTGGGAATACAAGTCACTATCAAATTAAACATTGCATGTCTATCAAGCTGCAGCCGGTTCTTTCCCATCCAAAGTTACCCCACCAGACGTCATTACCAATCATCTAACAGCAGAAGTTGCCTCGGAGAAGCAATCCTACCAACACCTAACAACATTTACTTGACTGCACCTGCACATCTCTTTTGCCTTTCCCACCAGCGAAGCTGTAGTCCCGAGCAGTATGAGCGACACAATGCGCGCAATAGGTCTATCATCTATCCCATCGCGAATTTGAAGCGAGCTCGATGCTGACACTCCCCCTAGATATCCAGGGTGGAAAGGGCCCCGTTGACGCACTCTATATTGCTGATATTCCTAAGCCCAAACTCGGCACGTCGCAAGCCCTCGTGAAGATTAAGGCCTTTGGTCTGAATCGTATGGACCTGCTGCAGCGTGAGGGTATGTACCCCGTCCCGCCGGGTGCGTCCAAGATTTTAGGCGTCGAGTTCTCCGGGATCATCACCGAATTGAGCGAGGAGGGTGGGGGCAAGGAGGACTTCAAGAAGGGCGATGAGGTCTTTGGATTGGCATATGGGGGGGCGTATGCTGAGTATATTGCTGTGAGCACGCGTATGCTCATCAGAAAACCAAAAGAGTTGAGCTGGGAGCAGTGTGCCGGCATTCCCGAGGTGCGTTTACTTAGGAGTTGTATAACCTATCCCACGTCGTAGCATTCTACTAACATGTACATGCACATAAGACATGGATCACAGCGACCCAAGCAATGTATTTAGTTGCCGGTTTTGCATCCGGAAAAAGCATCCTCTGGCACGCAGCCGCTTCATCCGTCTCCATTTCCGGGATCCAGCTCTCTCACGCCGACTCCGCCTCCGCCGTCTTTGCGACCGCGCGGCAGGACTCAAAGTGCGAGTTTGCCGTCAAACAGCTCGGTGCTCAAGCAGCCTTCAACACCACAACTCAGGACTGGGTCGATGAGGTGATGAAGGCAACGGATAACAAAGGTGTGGATATCATTGTCGACTTTATCGGTGCAAGCTACTTCCAGCAGAATCTCGACGCCATCGCAAAGGACGGCGTGATTGTGAACTTGGGCTTCATGGGCGGCACGATGGTTCCAGAGGGGACAGATATCAGCGCTTTTATTCGCAAGCGTTGCACCTTTGTGGGAAGCAGCTTAAGAAGCAGAGACGAGGAATATCAGGGCAAGCTCAGAGATCAGTTGGTCGAGCATGCGTTGCCAAAGTTCAAGGACGGCAGTTTCAAGCTCTTTATCGACAATGTGCTGCCGTGGGAGCAAATTCAGGAGGCGCATCGATTGCTGGAGGAGAACAAGACCAAGGGCAAAGTGATCTGTACGATAGTATAGTGCTAGCATCTTGATGAAGTTTTGCATACCGGAAAATAAACAACCCAGTGGCGCAGACGTCAATAATTCTACTACCTGCCCGAATGCAAGTACCCAGGTATACCATGCTCAGAGTCGTCCCACCAAAGCACCAAAAGCAACGTATCCGATCCATCGCAAAAAGAAAAAAGACGACGTTGGCCAGATTCGAACTGACGCTCCCGAAGGAACAAGATTTCTAGTCTTGCGCGATAACCACTCCGCCACAACGCCAATTATCGGATGTTCGATGGAAAACGGGGAAAATATATACATTATATTTTGTAATATGGAGGAAGAATCGCTAGTGAGCGAACTATCGGGCCGAACATTAGATCCTCATTCAGAATTGAGTAAGCATGTGTATGCTTGGTGCGGGGTGCTGGATACCTTCCACCCCCACGAGCGCCCCCCTCGTTTGTTCACGGGAAGCGTTGCACAATCCACAGAAACTTAGTGGAGCGACATCATCATGACACGTGTATTTGTTTCCTTACTATACTGCCTACTGTGGTAGCCAAGCTCGTGAAGAAGTACTGTGCAGTCTGGTAAAAGTGCAACATGTACTCTGTCAAGCGGCATGTATATATGCGTATGACCGCGACCGTGTCAAAGTGACCACAGGTTGAACAGGCTAGTTAACGAACAAGGTATCCTCGTTCATGTCATACTGCTTAATGAGCTGGGCCAGCTTGTTCGCTTCTTGGGCGTAGTTCAGCGGGTAAATGTTCAGGACTTGGTATCGAGGTCTGTCTGCGGTTAGCGATCATGTCTTTGGAGTCAGCAAGAAGAATCACCCACTTAGGTTGATCCTGATACGTCTCCATTTTGCCCCGCACTCTAAAGGTGAAAGTCCTGCAAGTAGCCTCTTGCATAGCAGTCAAGAAGTTCTGAGTGCCGTTTTCTTCGTCATCGAACTTCATCTTCATAGCATCGTTTGCCGACATGCCAACAATGACCTGTCCGGCGTCGTCGAAACAGCTCAACCAGATCGTGCCAGTATGGTCAGCGACATTCACGCTTAGAACATAGCGATAGAGAGGCTCTGGGTAGGACTTTTGACACTTCTCACACCACCATGCTCCAGGGTTTTCCTCAATGACCTTCTTACTACACCCCTGTGTCGAACAAGCGGGATATGCAACTGTGGTGTTCTTGACGTAGACAACAGATGCCCTGAGACTCAGATATGTGGGCGTATCTTGAAGATAACTCTCCTCCTCCATGATCTGGGAGATGATCTTGGTCTCGTTCTTTGAACCTCCTGCGCTAGGAGCCATATTTTGATGGGTCGAAAACGTAGCGTTATGACCGACAGCGTCGAACCAGCCACGCATTCTGTGTGCCTCGTCGATGTCTGGGTCGACTATCATTGAGCCCGAGCTCAGGAGACTTAAGCTGCGCCCACCAAAGTCCGATACTTTTACACCCTTAAATGCAAGAATCGACTCTAATGGTACATTAAAGCTTTCTGCTGTTTTGCCCCAAATGGTAAGTCGCACGGATGTCTGAGTATCGTCTGCCAACGTTAATTCTCGCTTGCTAAAGTCCTTGTTCGTGTTTTTTGAGGTTATGGTGGTCACTTCAGCGACCTCCTTCAGTATACCGACGGTATCGATCGTCGAGTCCTTCTCTACAGAGTCGAGCTCCCCGATCTTGGTGAAGTTGAACCGTATCTGAGGCTTGTTGTCCTGATCCTCTGCCTTCTCAACTTCAGTATCACGCTCAAATTGCAGCTCATAGTCGTTAGGAAGATTCGAAAACTGTTTCTTCGCGAGAGTGACTCTGCAGGGCGCTGAAATGTAATAGACTACACCTTCTTCGAAGACTGGGTATAGTTTATCGGCAACCTCGGTGAATGCTGTCGCTCTGATTTCGCCAGTATCATCAAGCAAGTTAACACTGAAGAGTTTGCCTGCTCCTTTCGCATTGTGCCATTCCTTCATGTCGCTTTTGTTTGTGCAGCGAGCACGTATCGTCCACTTGTGCGCATATGGAGATAAAGACTCGATAGGGTATAGATGTGGGTGTGATGCCGTGCCAGGGTTGCTATGGTGGACCGGAAGCGACCTCTGCTGGGGTTGTGCCACGGGTGTTGGCTTATTTCCATAGAAACTGTCGCCTGGAATAGCAGCGGGTTGTGTATCAGGCTTGATGTCTAATGCCTCTGGCTGTCCAATCTTGTCCAGTTCGCCGTATTGTGATAGGACTTCGAGTTCCATGATGATGAGGATGCTACAAGGCCATGAGTATCGTTTACCCCGCATATCGATTCAGTACGTACTTCTTATCCTTAACGCGCTGAGGATTGTATTTCAACAACCGGACTATAGAGCCCTTTTTAAGCTGCCCAGACGTGACAATTTCATTGGCAGCTGCCAACGGTTAGCCCTGCTTGTACTTCCTGCCGCCCAACACCTAACATACTCGTTGCGATCATGGTCTGGATGAAGTTACGTATATCGCTCAAAACAACCCGGAAGCGCTGCACTGGGTTTGCGTCGCCCGCCTTGGGCTCCATTGTCTTGATCTGCACGCATTGCAACACTGGCTGGTCCACAGGCGCACCACTGGTATCGAAGATGCTCCTGCTTGTGGTCAATATAAGTACACGGGAATATAACCGATTACCTACCTAATGGCTCCTTGCGTGATCGCTTGCTCTGCCATATTGACTGTGATGTACAGCGTTGGGTTTATGCGATGGTGGCGGCGTTCAAAGTTCGACTGGCGCCTGTGTACTCGTCCAACGCGTCTGTCACGTGAAACACTTCCCCCCGCGCTAACCGAATCCAACTAACTGCTTGTATACGTAAGTGCTTGGAAGCGACTCGACTTTCATCGCACTACAACATTGAACATTGCCCAGACAGCATAATGGCAAACGATGACATTGCCACAAGGGCGCCCGAGAGCGATGCACAAGAGGTGCCGGTAGCAGCGACGGAGCAAAGCGCACCGGTGTCGGCGGCCGAGCATAGTGTCTTCCCGGGAGACACAGTTGCGCAAGAGGGACCAAGCATGGGTGTAAGTTGCTCACAGAAACTAGCCATGCAAAGCAACAGTCATACTGATCAGCCAGGAACACTGCACGTCAGACCGACCAACTCCCTCTGGAGAGATCCCCACCGGTGATCTCACAAAGCTCGGCGGTATCGACTGCTACGTCACAAAGCCTGCCGATTATCCACATTCGCCCTCGAAGCTTGTGCTACTGCTCACCGGCGGCACAGGTATCCAATCTACTAACAACCAGCTCCAAGCAGACAAATACGCCTCTGAGGGGTATCTCGTGGTCATGCCAGATCAGTTTGACAACGATTTGGCACCAAATAGCGTCGACATGACCGAAATCTCAAAGCAACCCTCATGGCTGGAGGCTGTCAAATTGAGGACTGCAGAGGGGATCAAGTCATTCATGATCGACATGTGGCTTGCCCGTCATACGCCAGAAAAGGTGCTACCAATACTACATAAAGTCGTCGAGGCCGCGAAAGAGGAATACGCGGATGCTATAGCAAATGGTGGAGGCATCTACGGTGTTGGCTACTGCTTCGGCGCAAAGTATATTCTCATCCTTGCGGGTGAGCTTCCGGACACTGTGGCATGGAGCCAAGTAGCACCCGGAGGAGACGAAGAACAGGGCACTGTGAAGAAGACGCCTGTGCTAAAAGCTGGCGCAATTGCACACCCGACCATGACAACACGAGAGGACCTTGAAGCTGTAAGAACGCCCGTCTATATTGCTGCTGTCAAGGACGACCCAATGCTCTCCGAAGACGACGTTCTGACACCCGGCCGGAGAATTATGGAGACGAATAAGGTGGAGCATGAGATCCAAGTGTTTTCTGATGTTCCGCATGGATTTGCAGTATTGGGTGACTACGAAGACGCTAAGATAAAGCAGTCACAAGTGCAGGCCTTCGGTCAAATGTTAGGCTGGATCCAAAGCCACTGAAAATATCACATGTGGGCTTTGACATTCTTCTCAAATCCAGAGATCGAAGGTGCTTTTCCACTTTAGTTTCATTGCTTCTAGTGAGTATGTCATGACGTACGGTT
>Ga0182210_1000176_pt1 | contig 14166 bp, 10 predicted proteins | sample G5R1MG_19_FD_129670 | JGI IMG/M metagenome (GOLD analysis project Ga0182210, IMG submission 129670) | Switchgrass phyllosphere microbial communities from Michigan, USA - G5R1_MAIN_03OCT2016_LD1 MG | ecosystem: Host-associated > Plants > Phyllosphere > Phylloplane/Leaf | place: USA: Michigan... | reverse complement strand
TGGAGAAGGGGTAGAAAGTTACGGAATTCCGCAGTGTAAGTCTGTAGGAAGCTCGTGCCGTCCACAGACTGTTGACGTTTCATGATCCTCCTGGAATTGAATTCCCATTCTTCCTCGTTGTGGTAGCCAGTGTTAGGAATCGAGTCAAGGCCAAATAACTGGAGCATGTATGCGAGGAACGCATCGACCTGAGCCTGCTGACTTGCTGTACTTTCTGAGGCAGAGCCATCAGAAGGGTCGTCAGAGAGGCCCGTGACAGAATTTCTTGGCTTGACGACGCTGGAAACAGCGCCCACAAGGGATTTGCTGATGTCACCGAGCCATTCACTGGTGGAACGCTTTCGCAGGCGAGTAGCAGGAAGAAGGGGATTTGGTCCTTGTGGCAACTCAGGTAAGGAATTACTAGCAATAGGCGCTCCAGCGACGGGAGGTGCAGCAACAGAAGAGGCATCAGCGACAGTTGGGGGCGTTGGGGGCTCATAAGTGTTTGAAACCGGAACCACAAGTCCCTCGTTTTGTGGAAGTAAGTTACGGATCATATCGATCAGTGACTGAACCACTGTAAGAAATACTTTCACGCTCACAGACTTTGTATCTTTCAGCCCACCACTATCTGGAGTGTTAATGTTGACCGACTCCGCTGGGGCCAAAGGAGTTCCGGCAAAGTTGGGGTCGACACTATTCGGCCCGGGAACCGTAGGAAGCGACTGCAAGCCTATTGGAATCGGATTTGTCGGATCATTTGTCGGAAATGGTTGAAGGAATGGAGGAACAGGGTCCAGGAGACCTGTGGCAGGTGGCTGTGAGTCCACCAGGAGACCAGTCTGAATAGTTTGCCAGTCAGTTGGGACAGGGTTTATCGGGAGTACGACTGGAGTAGCAATGACTGCGGCCGAGGTAGTGTTGAAAAATTGAAGTTGAGGGAAAACCGTTGGTAGGTTTTGCGGCGGGTTCTGCGGTACATCTTCAGGAAAGACAGTTGGCAGAAGCTGTGGTATGTTCTGAGGTAGGCTCGATGGTAGAGCCTGTGGTAAGGCTTGTGGTAGAACCTGCGGTAGGGCCTGCGATAAGTCTTGCGGTGTGTTTGGCGGTAGAGCCTGTGGTTGAGCCTGTGGTTGAGCTTGCGGTAAAAACTGTGGTAGAGCAAAAGAGAGTGGTAAAGAAACGAGCAGCAGCTTCATGGCTGCGGTAGTACGAGACATTCTCGCTCGCACGGCCGGGAAGACGGGGAGCTGGGTAAGATGTAGAAGGAAAAGGGAGAGTTTCAGAAGCCATTTCATATGGTGAAATGGACAGGGAGCATTCCTAGTGTTGCACGGGCTGATGTTGATTGCATAACATTCCGCTGCAGTTGCTCGAGTAGTCCGACAGACTGGAGTCACAAGCAGGCGAATGGGAGGTAAGGGAAAGTGTTTGGGTAGAATTGCTGCAGACGTTACGATCACATCATCGACAGACCTAATCGTTGTAGCTCTCGAGGATGGAGAATGAACAGGGACAAGAAAAATTTCATAAAGAGGCCAATCTGAGTCCATCCAAGCGGGTACAATGTAGTACATGGCTCAAAAATACCAGCCTGCAAGTGGTAAATCGCCCAGATGATGAAACTGTCTAATGTCACTACCAGCACGGTGAAGAGAAGGAGCCGTGTAAGTGGACTTCACGTACTGGTGTGCCGTCCGCGACGGTGCTGACGTACAAGCACGCGGAGTGTGGTCCGAACAATGCATCAAATATGCCCTCCATCCGTGCGAAGAAGTCGCACGAAGACCCTTGAAGGGGTTGCCTGAGCAGTAGCGCCGTGCAATGGGGATCTCGATGGGCAAAGAAGTAGATACATAGGTAGACGCCTTGGCGAAAGGCTGGGTGGCGACACGCACACGGAATGGATCAATTGCCACGTCCCGATCCCATAATGCGATCCTTCTTGCTCTTAAGGGGGGCTTGCTCCACCATGGTCTTGTCAGTCGTGTTGGAGGACTGAGCGGAGGCCACCTGCTCTTGCTGCTCTTGCTGCTGCTGTTCGAGCTTGCGCTTGCGATTGGCCTCATACTGCTCAATATCGGCCTGGGTGAGGGTAATGGTAGTTGGCGCACGTCGAAGCATGGTGGCGAGCGTGATAGTCGACTGGGCAGCTGGCTTGTAGGGAGCGTCAAGTTTGCAAAGATGAGACCAAGCAATTGCAGACAACAAGGGGTGACTGACGGGTGCGGCTACTGTCGGGATGACGACAGAGCGCGAGAGACGGGGCGTGCAAAGGAATGTGGTGTGCTGCCAAAAAAGACGGAGTCGTGAAGTGAAATGAAGCGAGCGACTGTGGTCAGGTGGTTGAGGGCGTGTGTGCTGGCCAGGCGGGGGCGGTGGATAGGATGCGGCGAGCTGTGCGTTGTTTACCAATGTAGCGGCGGGAAATTGGCTGGTTTCGTCTGGCTCATGGCGTGGCCGGTAGCATGGCAGCTTGGGGTAAGCAAACGCGCAACAGGCTTGTCGAGAGGCGTGCTGGGTAGTGAATGCTGTGCACGTGGGCGGCGGATCCACCCACACCCGGGCCCGCCAAGACATGGCCGGCTCGAAAAGCTGATGGCCGCAGCCTGGCCGGGCCACTGCCCCCGGCATGGCTCAGCGACACATGTGCCCATCCCTGGGCGCGCTGCGGCGCTCGCTGGCCGCAGACGTGCCTACGTGCCCCGCGAGAGCGCTGCATGGCTCTACGCGCCGGCTAGAAGAGCAGTCGCCCAGCGGTGCAGCTCCCGGTACGCACCACCCATCGCCCACCCTGTCTCCGTCACTGACCATGGCACAGCGCCCACTACACGTAAGGCCCGCGCCGAGACGGCCCTCCGCCAGATCACCAACCTTCAGGCCCGCCGTGCCGCCGCCGTCGGTGGTCTTGCCCGCGGCCAGACTGGCGCACGCCGAACCGCCCAACCCGCCTCCCGCCCCCAAGACACGCCCTCTCGCACACAGGACCGCCCTCACTTTCGCTTGGGCCGCGCCGCTCCCGCCTCCCCCCGCGGTGCTGCCCCTCCCGGCGCCCAGATGATCCGCGCTCCCTCAAAACTCCGCATTACCCGCGACTTCGGACCCCAAGGCCACCCAACCGGCCCCAACCTGCGTGGAAGGGAGGGAGCTCGCGGCTCCAGTGGTGCACCCACCCGTCCCGACGGCCGTGGCCGTGGTAGTGGCGGCGCAGGCCTCAAGGACCCCGGGAAGCGCATCAAGCAGAAGCAAGACGATAGTGACGGTCCACGCACAGCGAACTTTGCAGATGTCCCGGCTGCTCAGACTCTGTCAGACGGAATGGTGCACAATCTGCTGCGATTGCAGAGGAAGGAGTGGGACCGCGTGCCATATGAGCCCAAGTATGCCTTGGGCAGCTTTGCTGCGAATGAGCTGATTCATATTGGCCGCGAGTTGTTCAGGGGAGAGAGCCCGCCAGTCAAGGTCTGGGGGCCTTTGGAGAAAAAGATCGGTGTCGTGGGCATGTTTGGCGCAGAGGCGACACTCAAGATTAGGAGGGTCTTGGATGACAACGCAGAACCCTTTGATCAGCATTTCGGCGATGAATTTGACCAGGGGTCTGACCAGTCATCTTCTGAACTGCCAGAAAATAAGCCAGAAGTCGCTGTTGCGCAATAGTGCGGTCAATCATTGACCACATGTATGAAATCTACAATCAATCACAAAGGCAAGACTTTTCCTCTCCCTGGAGGCGGTACACACATCAAGTTTATTTTTTACATCGTCTACGTTTCATAGAAGCGGGACCTGTATACATACATGGTGTCGTGATCTATTACTCACGTTGAGTGTATGACTTTGTACTTGAATTGCGTCGGGAAACTCTTATCCGTGATGAGTAGCTCCTCTCCCTCCTCTACCAAGTCCTTCATCTTCTTATCCAGATTCGGTCGCGTTTGCTCTTCCAGGCCCGCAAGCTGCATGTATAGTGACTTCTCGCCCGTGCGAATGGAGGGCTTCTTGAGCTGTCTGTCGTGTGTTAGCGCACATCACCATAGTCCAAGTAGCAGTGACGAGGAAAGCCTACGCTTCTGGTCGCTCCGCTAAGCCCTCGATGAACTCCCGTAGTGTGATGTTGGGATTGACCTGTAGGGGGCGCGCAAGGTTGCCCGTGCCGCAGACAGGGCAGTCGTCTTTCTTCTGGTGCTCGAATGTATACGTGTATACGGAGTCGTCACCCGTATACATCATGTAGTTGTCCGTCTCTGGGAATCCCAAGAACGGATTTGCATTTGTCGCAATCTTAAATGCCTCGTTGCAGCAACTTGCTGCCACAATGGCATTTGTGCTTGCAATGGCTGGGATGATGTTCTTGACTACGCCTTGCGTCATGCTGTATGTGACACCCTCAATGTTAAATTCCTTGGCGCGAGAGAGAGCCTTCTGATACAGCCAGGTTATGTGCTCGGGGTCGTCGTTGTCGAGTGGAATGTCCTTGCGCTCTTCTTCCCAAGCGATGATGTGGGCCCATTCTATGCAGTGCTGCGGTTGACGAGGGATGGTTGCAAGTGTACAGAGCGGTACGACGGCGCGTGGAGCATGCATGTCGAGTTGGCACTCTATACACGAGGTCATGGTGGGGAAAATGACCCGTGCCTGGCCCTTGAAACCTTCTGTTCCACCATCGATCAAGGGCTTCATGGAGTCTGGGTTGTTCTCATCAATCATGCCGACCAATGTTGCATTTATCCATCGCCGCGCTTCGATGGAGTCGAGACCGCACACGATCAGGGCGAATTGCATGTAGAAGGCCTCATCTTTATCCTGGATCTTGCCACAGTAGGGTGTGATCTTGACTCCTTTCACACGCTTCTCGACAAAGGCTGCTGCTGTTTCAGCTTTGAACTTGCCTACGTCTGCTTGACGGAAAAGAAATTGTCGGTTGAGGTTGCTGACATCGATGGTGTCCATATCGATGACGTGGATGTCTTTGAAGCCAGACAGAGCGAGATTCTTAAGTATCTCACATCCTAGACCACCCGCTCCGCTAGGAGCAATGTCAGTTTTCTGTCGTAAAGCTATGCTAGTCTCCTTACATAACTCTGTCGCATGTCAGCTGATGCCGCGATACTGTAAATATCTCCTCCTGCTTACAGAACCTTTACTCCGCTCAGATAGTCGATTACGGTACGGCCTACTTGGAAGTTATCACTATCCGTGAATGGTCCTGTGCGCGTCAAGAACTTGTCGAGATGTTTCCTGTGGCATGATATTAGTCTTGAGTGACATCGGGCCTGACAAAATTCGTATCTACCATCGTGCTCGCGGAGGAGGAGGCAGCATATCTCCAGTCATATCAACATTGACGGCCATGATTTTGGTCGGGTGCTTGGAGGAACCCTGAGGGGGGTTGTTTGGCTGAGTAACGGTTGAATGATCATGCCAAGGCGCTAACTAGTTGGAAACTACGGTAGTTATGCGGGTTGCGGAAGTGGAAGGAGCTGATCGTCGACATTGCAAGAGCTGCAAGAAAGAACCGGCCTCGAGAAGTTAGGTTATTCGATCCGGGGGCAATGATCTCACCTGCATTATTGCGATAGCCACTCCCAATCCATTCTGTATTCCTAACCCGTACGGAAGACACAATCGGTCATATGGAGTCAAGCTAATACTCCTTGAATGTAGCCATCTTGCACTAGACGCATGCACGCAATGGCCGACTTCTTAACCGCAGTATCCAGCAAGAAAATCACGCCAACGAAGAGTTTTATCCAAGAAGTCGGTACTCTCAACATTCGAAAGGAAGTGCCAATCAACTCTGCAGAAGCAGCACTCAATGCTCTCAAAAGCCAACCCAGTCGCGATACGGTGAAAAACGTTCTGCTCTACCTCGCTACTGACGGATTCAATCTCATATATCCGGGACCGCAGAACGCAAGCATCGCGCATCAACTGGTAAACGACACAGTACCGAACTATTGGCGGACGTTGAAAGCAGCACCGGAGTCGGATCTGATTGCACAGATCCTCCGAAATCCTATCGGTCTTGGACACATTATTACCAGGCTTCGTACGTTGATCACGGATAGCAAAGAAAGAAACGTGCCTGGTGAAGCTCGTAGTACGCTTGAGCATATTGAAGATGCTCTAGATTTGATTGACCATGTAATCCAAGGAAACAAAACGTCCAATTACGTGTTGAAAGACATTTTAACACATACTAAGAATAAAAATCTGAAAGATTTGACATGGAGAGAGCACCTCGCGCAAACTGCGTCTGGGCGACTTCTCTCCTTAGTAGCAGAGGCTGAGGACGTACTCAAGAAAGGCGAGATATCACGGGCCCCTAACTGGATAGCCGAAGGAAAGGGGTATGCATCTTGGTTAGGGCGCAATGCGGCAGAACTCATGTTGAGCACAGACACGAGTGATGAGCATCTCACAGCCAGCGTAGACTTTGCTGTGAAGTTGTTGGCATTGGGTTATACAGGCAAGTTATCTCTACATCAACGAGACAAAAAACTAACAGCCCAGATCGCATTACCCACTCTCTTCTCTCCACGCTAATAAAATACGGTCGCATTGAGACATTCACAAAGTTACTCTCGATGATGAAAGGGTTCGAGCAGCAAAAGTATCTGGACGCCACGATATATTTTGTCGCAAATGAATTCTTCCCGAGCGATTCCGATAGCAAATTCAATGAACCAATCACCCCATCAAAGACAATATCTGGGGCTGCTGGCTTCTTGTCGCACATCATCAAAGATAACAATGTCCTCAAGGATCATGTCGTGTCGGCGCTCACGCGATCAACGATTCCATCACTCAACTATTCGGTAGCGATTCGCCGAGGTGTCATCGCTACTCTTTCTAGAGATGAAGGTACGTACATCCACGTAGCTTTAATCTCGTCACTGACTCTGAATCCTAGAGAAGCTGCATACACTACTGGAAAACGGGATAAAGTTGTTCGGGGACTCTGTCTATATCAAGCACACCCCGATTATGCAGCAAGAAGGTACATCGATCTGACTGCGAAAAGGCTTCTTCACTAACAAACAGCAGCTCTAGCTCAGACGCTGGCCCTTTGTAGTGGATACGTCCACCGCACACAACCTATGTTTCTGACCATGATGGCAAAGTCTACCTACCATATTAATGGCATGTCGAATCGTATTGGCGCAGCCTCCGCTCGCGCTCGTTTCTTAGGAATAGCTGTCGGCGTTGCCATCTCAAAGATGGTCGACAAGCCCGGAACTCAGCTTAAGTTCGAGCTGGATGGCATTGAGAATCAAGAGGCAAGATGGTATCAACGGCTTACCGAGGTCGACGACGAAGTTGGAAGCGCACACTACTTGACTATCCCAAGCAAGGCCACGAATGCTCTACGAAACCCTAAGCCCAAATCTACTTTCCTCAAAGCTTCCGGGCCTCGGACAAAAGCAGGTCCACGGGTGGTGGAGATTTTATCCGACGATGACGACGATGACAATGATATTCTTGCCTATGAGAAGCCAGACTCAGATCCCGAAGATGATACCGACGATCCCACAGCGATCAATCGCAACAAGTTCACCGCACCCGTCTACATTCGTGATTTGATCGCTGGCTTACGGGATCAAGAAAACCACGATCGTCACGAACTTGCTTTGTCCGCTGCAGCGTCTCTCATACGTCGCAAGGCCAATTTTGGGACTGAAGTCGCAGACCATCTTGATGAGCTCGTCACAGTTCTCGCGGGCCTCCAAGAAAACTCGGAATTCGAGGGGTTCGCACAACTGAGGCAGCAAGCCCTTATCGCCGCTCTTCTTGCGAAACCAGCACAAATGGCCCAATGGTTTTCACGCTCCTTCTTCTCAGGCGACTACAGTGTCACGCAGCGTATCGCCATGCTCACGACCCTCGGTATCGGAGCGCGCGAACTCGCAGGCATAAAAGACTCCTCCACAGACGACCTTGTGCCCGCACAGCCATCTTTCCCAAGCAAACAGCTGCCGCCACATCTGCATAAGATCTACGCGGAAGACAATGAAGTAACCACCGTAGCGAAGATATCCAATAGCATGGTGCGCCAGATGCTCTCACCCATGGCCTCTGACGCAGCGGATCAGCTCAACGGCCCCACAATCCTCCAAGTACGAACCTTTTCCACGCGCATGCAAGTCGAGAAGAAACGACACAAGCCGATTCCAAACTCGCTTGCCCAAATCGTCGCGGACAACTTCTTCTTCCCGCTCACGGGACGCTGGTGGGTGCAGGTACACGCGAGCAGCGACTCCATCTACTCGTCTATGCACCTGCTCCCGCCGTTCCTGCAGACGCTCTCGATCCTGCTCCACGCCTCGGGACCCAATACACTAGCGCTGCCGCAGATGACGCGCGAGTACTGGGATCTGCTGCTCTCGGTGCGCGGGCTTGCTGGGGCTGACAAGAATGTGCTGAACGCGGTGCTTTTTGGCTTTTTGATGATCTTGGAGACGAATGAGAACAAGGAGCAGCTAGCCACGGAGCAGGGCAAGGAGTTGATGGAGACGCAGGCATGGGCTAAGATGATGTTTGAAGGGCTGGGCACAGGGAGTGGCGAGGAGGAGCGGGTGCGCGCGTTGGCAGCTGGTGTGGTAGTGAGGTGTCAGGAAGTAGTTGAGAAGTATCAGCGGAGGATGGCAGGGGCACTGATGGATTACTAGCGATAGAATTTCACCAGGGGTGGAGGAAGAGTGTGTAAATAGCAATAGCTTGGGCTTGACATGTGCTCATGTTTTTACTCTTTCCCAAGCATGTTAGCTACCGCACGACATGGCCCTGTCACTTGGACGCTGTCACCCACAGATGCTGAGGGGTGGGCAGGGTGTGGTGGAAGGGTGGAGTAATCGGTTGGTGAAGGGGAATATGCTTTGTAAATGTCGTGAAGAGAGGATGAATTGCTGGTAGGTAGACTGCTGGGAGGGAAACTGGCGTGGCTTTATATACACGGCTTGATTGCGTGTTGAAGGGACTGAGAGCGCTTCATTCGGTCTCGGGATCTCCTGCTCGATGCGCCTGGTAGACGACTATTGAAAGTCAGAGTCAATTCCTCATCCGAAAACTCCGGGATACTCTTTCTCACGTTGCGACATGGACAACCCCTCCCGGCATTTAGGTTGTATTCGATGGTCAGTTTACATGGGCACGCCGAGACCCGCCATTTTTGCTGCCTAGTAAATCGTATACCTTGAATTCATGTCAGCAACCGCACGATTGGGTTTGCTCGCTTGTATGCGATACAGCAGTACAGTGGTGGCATTGCGGTGCGCTGCTATGGTTCATCATGATGCGAAGTCGTCATGGGCGATAATATCCCCTGATAGGGTTCTGCACGTTCTCCCAGTAAGTGCCAGATGTGGTGACCAAGATGGGATTGTGTCGCTCTATCCTTTTAGACCTGATCCCATACGGGTGTACTACGTTGCCTCTCATGTTCGGGGGTGTGGGCGTCCGTGTAGACAGGCATCATGGCGACGGACTGCGCGGAAGCTCTTGGAGTACGAATGACTCTTTGACAGCTTCTTCTGCAGCCCGGCTGGGCGCACAGAGTATCCTTTCGTAAGAGTCGTCGTCATGATCGTGTGCCGTCTCCCCATTTCTGGATGTTTCCGCATTCCAGTTGACAAGCAAAGTATACAGACAGGCTCTGGTGGTACACGAAGTCCTGCGCACAGTCCCCCCAACAGGATTTCCGGCTGCCCCGTGTACGAGAGGCAGGCTAGCAGCTCCCACTCGGGCCGTCCGAGTCTGGAGCGTTGACATCGGCGGGAGCATTCAGAATCGACACGCAGAATCGTACGACCGACATTGGCATTCCGAACGGGTGTTGTGCATCGTTGGATGCCGGCAGTCGACGCAAGGGAGCGAGCGGTTCAGCCAGGGAGACCACCGAGATTGCTGCCAAGCCATCGTCCAAAGGTGGCCTCCCTCCTCTCCCTCAGACGACTGTCTTCTTCCTCAATCAACTGCAGCCAGGCAGAAGGATCAATGAAAAAGCCTGCGCATTGCAGTCCAGCAAAAATTGCCCCGCCGAGATTCGCGAACGAAGCTCGTAACAGTTCCACGCCGCGCTGTGCAATGCAGGCGAAACTGCTAGATGAACCCAATCTTTGAGCTGGGCCATCGCAAGAAGGTAAGTATGAAAAAGAAGAGAGAAAAAAGGCAAAACGGGGCGCGACATGGACGGCCTTTTATACACGGAGCGCCTTTGCGTGGGACCGGCGTGCTAGGCATGCATGCATGCAAGGGGGCCGTGAATTCGTCGGGGACCGGCGTAGGACGACAAACCAAAACGTGGCCCCAGCATACGGCCAATGAAGAGCGTGCGATCGACGGGCCCATGCAAAGAGGCGCCGCGGATCGAAGAGGAAGCGCCGGTGAAGGGTCATGTGGCTCGGGAGACTTCGGCGGCGGCTGAAAACGGCGTCGGATTACCATGGTACATATGTTCGCAAGGGACACTAGGGAGTACGAAACAAGACAGGACGAGCATGTAACGCCGTCCATTGTGAACAAGACATAATACTTCCCCGCGACAGATTGTAAAGCGGCAAAAAAAGATGGAATAGGTCCGCACTACTTACTACCCGTCACCCGTGGGATCAAAAAGGCACTACTCTGCAAGGGATGGGTATATGATTATGGGTATATGTAGGTGCCTAGAATGCTCACTTTTGAAAGGGCTAGCTGCTACACAAACGCAGCACGTTGTACATGTTTTCCTCTTTTTTCAGGTTCGCCAAACCACAGCGCCAAATCGCCAAATGCTCCCCATACTTATTTTGATCAAAACACACATACCTGCCTTGCAGATAGGAACACTTAGCCATCGAGAACACCACTTTCCTTCAAGCTTCTAAACAAATCTGGTTCGAGGAACTTGCTGATGGTTACGTCCTCTGCAAGCCCCTTTCTTCTTCTTGTCTTGAGCACAAAGTCGCGTGCGAGTTGCTGTGCGGTTGCGGCCTCGAGAGGGCGGGTGGTTATTTCCTTGTCGAGCGGATCGCCGGGGACGATGCTCCAGCGGTCGAACACGAGGGAGAGGGATACTTGGCCTTGGGTATGGATCTGGCGTATTGGTCAGCACACGCATGCCTTGTGGGAATCGCAGATCAAGACGTACTCTGAGATCGGTCTCGAAGCCGAAAGAATCGATGACCGGAATAAGACCTCGTACATTGTACAGTGGTGTGCCTGCAATAGGACCATCCTGGAGAACATGTCCTCGTCTCCGTGCAAGCACAGTGTATAAACTACTCTTTGTGTCTGCGGGGCCTACCATACTGCACGAGTACATGGGCTCCATCAGTCTTGGGCTGGCCATGAGGAAGCTAGAATAGCACGTCCGTCGGCTTGTCGGAATGATTTGACCGCCTCCGCGGAATATGGCTTCAGGTGCGAGCTCGACATCTGTGATGCGGAACTTTGTGCTACGGATAGGCTCTTCACAGAGCGGGCCCTCCCGAGTGGCCCAGCTAAAGCCCTGTCTTAATGTGTCTCGTACCGTGCGGAGTGTCTTGGAGTCAACCTCTGATGGTAATGTGTCATTTTGCAAGATATTGGCACCTATGTCGTCAGGACCAAATGCCCAGATGTTTCGAGATGCCAGTAAGTCGTAGCCGTAGTTTTCCTCAAAGAACTTTCCGACGACGCGTACAGGGTCTTTGATGTTCACCTTTCCAGCTTCAATGTCTTCGGCAATACCAGGATCCAACGGCTCGGCAATCATGGTAAGCTTGTTCTTCTTGTTGGGTGTGAGGGCGTAGCATTTGATAGCGGACATCTCCACGACGGTCTCGCAAAATCGGGTAACAGGATCGGACACCTTGATTTCCATATCCGCGTAGAGCCGGCGGAGATCGTGCAACACACAGTCCATGTACAATTCGCCAGTACCCAGAACAACGTGCTCGCCCGACTCCTCGACCTTGGTGGTGATAAGAGGATAGGACTTGTTAATCTTTCGTAGGCCGTCGAGCATTTTTGGCAGTTCAGAGGGGTTGATGGGTTCGACGGCAACCTTAAAGACCGATTCGAAGAAATGGCGGATAGGTCGGAAAATATAGGCATCTTCGTCGTCGGGAAGTTTAGACGCAACGATGGTTGCCGTCTTTACTATAGAGTTGTCGACACCGCCTAGCAGTACCCAGTTTCCGGCGGGCACACCGCTGACGGGAATATTGTACCTCGACTGTGCTATCCAGGTGTCTGTCATAGTTGCAACCGCCATATCTTCTTCATCCTCCAGCGTGTAGCCCTCGCCGAGCACTCGCACAGACTGTGGCGAGGTGGCGGTACCACTCATTACACGACCTAGTGCAGTAAAGGATTTTGCATCTGTCGCGTTGAATAGTTTGGTGACATGCACCACCAGCGGCCCGTCCTGATCGCAATTTTCCATCGCCTGCGCCGTCTTCGAGTCCAGGGGACCAGTGTAGTGCCGTTGAAGCAATCGTTTAGCCCCATCGGCAGGCGATGGAACGTGCTGTGTAACCATGTCAACGAACCCCAGGGATGGGCCAAAGTATTGCTGGCAGACCAAGCGTATCAGTTCTTTGGCGTCTGTCTTGTACTCTGAAGGCTTCAATCGAATGCCCAAGGCCTCCAATGTGTCCTTCAAGTCCTCTGAGCTCTCACTCAGTGTGTGCGAGTACAGCTTGTAAACGGGTTCTAGGATCCAGTGCACAAACGACCGTTGCGAGCCCTCCTCTTGCCTCTTGCGACTGAATTTGCGGCTTCCGGGATTATAGAATATATCGCCCCATAATCGCATTGCGAATTTCTCAACATCCAGCCCTTTCATGGGGACGCCGAAGCCAGGAAGTCGCGAGGGCCCGGGATAGAAATCAGAGTACATTTTCGCAAACGACTGAATGGTGAAGCTCCATCGCATATTGGAGCAGGCAAAAGTCACGTTGCCTTTTTCAGGGCTTACACGCCTGCTCTCACCACGACCCGGGATCGTGTTCTCGATTATCGTATTGACCTCCTCAATGACATGCTTGATCTTGAAGTACGCATCGCTGGGCGGGAGCTTCAGCTCAAGGATGAGGCGGTCCATCTTATTTACCACCAGCGTGAGAGGCAAATCTTCCAGCACCGCATGCTTGATGATCTGTTCGGTGTTCACTTGCACGCCTTCCACCACGTCCACGACGAGGACGACTCCGTCGACGAGGCGCAGAGACGCGGCTACCTCATCCGCGAAGTTGACGTGTCCGGGTGTATCGAGAATATTGAAGAGATGGGACTTGAGCTTGGTATTTTGCAGAACCAAGCTCATGGGTGCAGTCTTGATCGACAGGCCTCGTTCACGTTCGAGCACGTGTACGTCGGTATACCGTAGCTGTTCTTCCCGCTTGCGTCCCTTTTTGTAGTCTAGGCGGTCTTGAATATCGTGAGACTCCATGACTAGCGCATCCATAAAGGCCGTCTTTCCATGGTGCAAGTGTCCGGCAATTGCAATGTTTCGTATTTGGTCTGGGAAGTTCATCAAGTCCGTCAACAACTCCCGGGAGTGGAACACAGGCGGCAGGTCCGTCTCCTGGATTGTGGACTTTTTCTGCACAACGGGCGCAATAATGGGCTGGGCCAGCGACTGGGCATCTTCCTCCTGCACGAGCACTTCGACATCGGGGCCGTATACGTCGGCGGCAGAGGGATAGTATTGCTTATCTTCGTGGAGGACTACGGCATTGGAGGGGCCTTCGTCAAGCTCCATTAGCTGCTGGCCATTGGCCTCATTGTCGTCTGCGTCGTCGAGCACGTAGGCGTCCGCTGCCTCGCCGGTGGACTGAGCATCGTCGTCGGACTCAGCCTCGCCAATGAAGTTGCCAAACCTGGACAGTGTTAGTCGCGTGGTGGCGCGGGTGTAGGAGGATGTCCGGGCGTCGTCTTACTCGTCATACAGGTCGTCCATGGCGGCGATGCGCGTGTATGCAGCGGCTGTGAGGGCCTCTTGCCAAGCTCGTAGCTGTCGCAAAAGTGCCCGGGCGCGGCGCCATGGTTTGGCCTAGCGTCCGCGGTGTGAAGTGGACAAGCCACATTCGACTGGCCAATGGGACGCTGAGGCTTGCAAGGCCGCCACTCCTCCGATGCACCTCCGGCTGGCACCGCAGTAACTAATCTTGCAGGGTATCGCTGGGCGGGGCCTCGGTTCCCTTCCCTTCACGCTGCTCA
>Ga0182210_1000175_pt1 | contig 14218 bp, 11 predicted proteins | sample G5R1MG_19_FD_129670 | JGI IMG/M metagenome (GOLD analysis project Ga0182210, IMG submission 129670) | Switchgrass phyllosphere microbial communities from Michigan, USA - G5R1_MAIN_03OCT2016_LD1 MG | ecosystem: Host-associated > Plants > Phyllosphere > Phylloplane/Leaf | place: USA: Michigan... | reverse complement strand
CCCATCATGGTGTAGCTCTTCCCGGATCCGGTCTGTCCGTAGGCAAAGATGCACGTGTGGTAGCCTGCGAAATTGTGGTCGAGAAACTCCTCGCCAAAGGAGCGGTAGACGTCTTCCTGGTGGGCGTAGTGCGGATCGGTCTCGTCGTGCGACCAGTACGATCTGTCAAAGGTAAACTCCTTGTCTTCGTAGACGCGCCGTGCATTGGCGTCTTCCTCGGCAGGGGCCAGGAGCGTCGTCTTCTGCGTCGCGGGGTCCATTCGGATCAGGCACCGCGTGCCCTTTTCCTTTTCTGGGGTGCGTCAGTAGGCGGGCAGGCGGTCGTGGGGCGTGGGGGAGCCTGCCTCTGCGCACAAAGGCCCGGCATCGCACGACGACCTTGACATTGCCCGGGTCGTCGCTGGCCGGGGGCGGCGTCATGAGCGGATACGGCTCGAGGGCGCGCATCGAGGGCGCCGAGGCGGTGGAGTGCAGTGCGGAATACATGGCGGCGGAGGCGAGTATGCTATGGTTATCCAAGAGCCGACAGCAATGGCGAAGGAGCTGCCGCGACCGCAGCAAGCGCAGCAGGTGCATGGGCAGTGGTCGTGTTGGCCGAGTCGATGCCCGGCCGCGCCTTGCCCGAATGAGGCAAATGTCAACAACGCGTTGCTGGGGCGGAGATCAGCGGCGTCACGGGCTTGGCACGCCGCCGTGGGCGCCGTTGTGGCAAGACGAGAGAGCGGCCGTCATGGCGACTCGGGCATGGCGCGACTTGTCCGTCGCGATGCAATTGGCACGGTGTGCGGCGAGATGGGGAAGCAGAGAAAGAGAGGGACGCGGCCATGTTGCATTTTGGAAGCATCAGCAAACATTCCGTTGTTGCTAGCGACAAATTCTGTAGGCGTCATGTGACTGGCTGCCGCAGCATTTCCTTTTCTCCCACACCCAAGCCGGCACCGCAAGCAAGCCCACGGCTCTGGCTCCACGCATTCCCGTGGGCCTCTCCGTCGCCCGTGGCGCGCCATGCCTGCAGACGCGCTTCTCGACCTCCTGGACCCCATGACCAAGAGTGTCATTTTTACGAGCAGCCTGGACAATCTCCACGTTACCCCACAGCTCAATCTGGATGTGCTGCGAATCTGCCTTCAGTTGGCCGCTGCCCCGGCCCAGCCGTCACTGTTCGATCTCAAGGGGCTATGGGACAAGATCATTGCCTGGATAGTCGTTGTACAAGGTGTACCTGAGGACAAGGCCACATCATGTCTGTATCAAGTTGCCGATATTTGTCTCGGCAGTGGCTTCGAGATGGCTCATATGCTCCATGAGAAGGTCTACAGTGTGCTCGAAAGCCTCCATTTGTCTCTTCGGCGATCGCCCGTGTCCACGCCAGAAGAGCGAAAAGACCGAGTGAGCTCCGCAGCAGCCTATCTCCGATTCCTTCGATGCTCGTTCTGGCTTCCTGCAGACCGACATCACCTGATTTATGAACGTTCGATTCCTCTTCTAATGGAATTTGTCGGTTATGATGAATGGGAGGATATCGCCCTTGATGCCTTGTCAGCGCTGCTATCACTACTCAAGAGCAGCAGCAACATCATGCTTGCTAGCAGCCATGATTGTATGCCACTAGCTGCACACAAACTGGCCTCGTCTCATCCTGAGTCCTTCTGGAACAGGATCCAAGATCTGAACTTGCAGTACCGAGACACTCATGCTAGCAAAATCTCCAAAGTCTGGTTCCAGTGGGTTTCGCTGATGTATGTGACGGACAGCTCGCCTGCATGTCTACAGAACGAGGCCTACTGGCACATGCTTTCCGACAGACTTGTCGCTGGCTTTGCAGAAGAACAGAAATACTGTCTTGGCATTATCAACCAGTCTTTACTCCTTGCACAGGAGCCCATCTTCACGAATGCTATGGCGTACCGTGGGGAATATGCCGACAGGAAAGCCTATGAGCATTATACCACGCTTTTTAGAACCATCGTGCTCAATCGCTATACCAATCAGGTGGCAGCCTGTCTGCCGGAGTTGACCACGCTATTGGGTCCTGGATCGAAAATCACCCCTACCATGGCAGCAAGCTTACTCTCGGCGGCGTTACACCCCCGAGTTCAAGAAGGTATTCGAAAATTGATTGGTTATTGGTATATCGATCATGTTTACAAGGTACGTGTGCTCTGGCAACCTATGGGCTTTACGAATCATTTTTCTTGGTCTACATCCGGCTCCTCAGACACTGATTGTAATCGGCTTAGAATCCACTAGGTGCTGAACTGGACGGAAGGTTCCTCACTCTGAGCTTCCTGCCTTGGGCAACAGAAGGTAGCCTATACACTTCGAGCGTCAAATCAACACGAACGGAAACGGTGTGCCTACACGGCGATGCAATCGCAAAGGTTCTCGCACGACTAGTTTCTGCCCAATACATCTCAGATTCTCTAGGAGCACAAAAGTACTCCCATGGTAACAATGCCATCATACTCCAGGTTATTCGCTTCATTCAAAAGGCCGATGGTAAAATTTTCCAGCCTGCGATCTTGTATCTTCTAGAGGGCCTAGTAAAAGGGCTGGAAGCGGCCATTGCAAGTCCGACGTCAATGCAGGAAAAGAATCGGATCAACGACCATGAACTAGTTGAAATCATGAAGATTTCTCGCTTGCCGGGGTTACCTGAAATCTCGAGCGATCTTCTTAGTGCGTACTGTCAACGCATCTGCACGCTCGTCAGGGAAGATCCTGTATCAACAAATCTATACGAAGTTGCAGGTTTAAAAAGACCAACCTTCCAGTTATCCAGCCTTGCAGACAAAGACGAATCACAGTTTGGAGACTCTGCTACGGAGACCTGCGAGCCTCATACCCTAGAGGGGTTTGTGGACGGGATGAAGAAATCCAGATACTGCTCTATTCAGGGCAGTGGATTCACCCTGAGTTGCAAGAACTTCATCGCCATCCTCGATCGAACACAGGTCTCATCAATCCCTCAGGACCAGCTCTTGGAAATTCTGGACGCGTTTTGGGAGGAGGCCGAGCGATGCGAATTTAGCAGACAAGTAGCTATGCACCTACCGCCTGTGCTATTCCATCCCTCTTGTATCGAGGTCTGCATTAATCAATACCATTTGCCCGGAGAAAATTTTGAGGGCAGCTTGGAAGCATTGTTATCCAAAGCCCTTCTGCGTCTTCAACAGCTATCTAAAGGGAGATCATACATCCTCTCCGTACTCGCGACATCCGTTCGCAGAGCCATATTTTCCAACGCTTTGATCGCCTCCATCCTTCCCTTCGAAGAATTCATCCTTGAATACTGTAACAATCCGCCAGCTTCCAAGCCCGAATTCTTGTTTGAGATGGCCGCTGCCGAGAAGCTGGGGCACTTGGCAAAGCACAAATCGTATGCATCATATTACGGACAGCGCGAGTGGCATGCCTACGCAGCACTTATTGATCTATTGCGGCGCTGGCCAGAAGAGCAACTAGCCGTTGCTAAAGGTGTTCTTTTGAAGCTGGTGAAGCCATGGCGAGACCAGAAGATTCCCGTTCCTATCAAGAGTCCGTGGAAAACAACGTTGCAGCTACAAGCCATGCTCATCTTTAGCGACTTCTGTATATCGGAATCCGATGCAGATTACTACCTCGAGTCGCTGACGTACGCCTTATCAAACGAATCTTGGCCCCGTTATCGCTATCTTCTAGAATGGATTATAGCACGCATCTACAGTCAGTATCAAGAAAAAACTTGCCGTATTCTTGACGACTTGTCCCGAGCAGATCAATTCTCCCCTGCTCATATCGCAAGCCTCATTAAGTTAGGACTTCTCGTCGCGCCGTTTCAGTCAGAGAGTTTCACATTTAAACTCCTCTTACATCTTGTTTGTTTCTCCGCTAGCCCGAAAGTTCACATACGTCACGAGGCAAATTTTGCTTTTCCCGTACTTTTCGACCTTGCAGAAGCGAGAGCATGGAGCAAAATCACTCATGATGCGGCATTTGTTGCATTGAACAAATTCATCCGGCAGCTGGCGAAATACCACGCCGAGCCTTGGACAATCAGAACTCTCCGACTGGATGCTATACGAGACTTCTGTCTCGTCAATATCTTCCAGGGTCGATATTTGACGATAGAGTCGCCAGAGAAAGAGCTGGCAGCGTATGGGGACTTTGTTGCACTTGAGCCGAGGGATCACGCTGAGGGATTATGCTGCCCTCCGCCGCGTGTACTCCTTGGCGAAGAACCACTGCCTATTCATGATGTGGCAGCGCTGCGTCAGAAATCAGACTCTAATCCCGATTTCATTCCCGGGCTCGTTTCTAATGCTGCCCCCGATACTGTCTCTGTCGCTGCTCCTGTGTTCCTGCAGACTAAGGCTGGATTTGACTTTGAATCGTTGTATCCTCCTACAGATTCGCCATTTGCAAAAAACCAACGTCCAGCTACGGTCATTCTCGTAGCATCCCTGATTGATAATCCCACCAACCTCGGCGGACTCTCACGTATATCAGAATCCTTTGGTCTGGAGGCTCTGTATATTGACGATCTCAAAAAGACGGCACACAAAGACTTCAAAGCTACAAGCGTGACCTCGGAGAAGCACTTCCCCATCCGTCCTCTCAAGATTGCCGACATTCCGCAATTTCTCGTAGACGCGAAGAGGCGGGGCTATGAGGTTGTGGGTGTCGAGCAAACAGACCGCAGCGGTATCTTAGGAGAAGACAGTTCCCAGGTTGCAGATGGAACGGTAAACAGAGGTCACGATAGAAAGGATCTCGGTACCTTGCCAAAACGCTGTGTGCTTGTTTTGGGCAGCGAGAAAGGCGGCATTACACCCGAAGTCTTGACGGTCATCGATCGTTGTGTCGAGATCAGGACGGTGGGTGTGACAAGAAGTCTCAATGTACAGACTGCCGGCGGCATTGCCGTGTTTGAGTGGTGGAGGGAATGGGGCGGCAAGAATTAAGAGTGTGATGCTTGACCACGCAAAGCTGTACATTTTTTTTTGGGTCAGGATACATAGACGAGGAACGGGGTGGTTGAGTGCAAGGCATTGGTGGCGGACATCTCTTGCACAGCGCATACGTACTTTCACTTTACAACAAGAGCAAGAATAAGACCCACTGGAATGGGTGGGTGTGAATAGAAAGCTGAAAAGAAAAGTCATATGTTTTTTTTCTTGTCAGTTGCACGAGACGGTAAAATCTTCCAAGGATATATTAGTTTATCCTTGAGGAAAGTGAAGATCGGGATGCCTTTCTCGGATGATTTCACGTCGTTGTTGGTCATTTACCAGAATGGCCTCCCCGTCGCAGTTCGGATGGTCCATATATTGCTGGTTGCAGAGCTTCGTCTTCGGTTCTCCAAGGTCATCCCGGATACTGAGTTGGCCATCAAGGGGCCTATCGCCCCCAACCCCCCCTCCTCAAACATACATACACGCCAATTGCCCGAACGTCATATCCGCATCAAGGCGGGGTTAGTGAAGTAGTGGCAGTCGGGAAGCGTGAACGGGTTCATGATAATGACTAAACAAGTGGCATACCGCATTCGATCATCTGGCATATGGCATATAACCAAGCGAGGCTATACTATACTTACCCTTGACAACTAATTTAGCCTGGGTCTAAAAAAAGGGTTACTATTCGTTCAATTATCTCAGCAGTCTCACTTGGGTATACCGCCTAAGCGTGGTGTCGTAGTAATTACTAATCGCCGGGGACAACGTACCACGGTACCTTGGGTTCGCAGACCAGGACATGCTCGGTACTCAACATTTCATAAAGCAAAGGGCTCAGACAATCATGGTTGGCTGCCGACCGGATGTAACGAGGCGGGCTTCGCGGCTTGTCTTGGCACTTCTATCCCAGAGCAGAAAAGTACACCATATTCGTACCGTTCAGGCCGGGTTGGCCACGGAGTTTCCCCAAGCCGGCTTTGTGGTGCTGATTTTAGCTCCCTAGCGCTGAGATAATGGATTCCTTACATCTAGGTATATCTGTTCCAAGCCCGGGCTTGGACGCGCGAGAGACGGCGAGTTGCGTCATGGTATGGTCCCGGATGTTCGGTGTGATATCACGTCTTTGAAACAACGTGATGGAATACGTGCCAGACAGCTACTGTGAGAATCATCAGATCCAGTTACCATGAACAGGGGTAGTGCATCAGGTATGACGAATTTGCATGCGACTGCAACGACGTGGAAATAATGTAGCCGCCATTTACGTCGTGATTGAGCTAAGAACCTCCGGGTCCAATTGGAGTAGCATGAAGCAATAGTCTGCTTGCTTATGTCGGTCGATCCTGATCTATGTCAAGTACTTAAGGGCTGCACGTTACAGCACTCTTATCCGAGTCCCTTCTCCACTTCTACAACGATCCAGTCGTTCAAATTTCCTCAGCCTCCCGCGACTCGACCATACATAAATTCAAGATGGCTTCAGAAAAGTCCAATGTCTTGATCTTCGGTCCGACGGGTGCCGTAGGTAGTGCTGCCGCTCTCGAAGCTGCGGGTCGGGGTGCCACAGTGTGGCTTGCCATGCGCAACACTTCCAAGCCGATCCCAGGCCTCCCGTCTTCTTCCTCGTCGCACCATCGTATCCAGGCTGACCTTTCCAACCCCGACTCGCTACGCACCGCCGTCAAGGAGTCTGGCGCGAAGTCGGCTTTCGTTTACGCCATTCATGAATCTTCCGACAGCATGCTTGCTTCCTTTACAGCACTGAAAGATGCCGGTATCGAATACGTGGTACTGCTGTCAAGCTACAGTGTCCAAGGAGCCCCAGAAGCCGAAAGAAACCATCAAGCTCACATACCGCGCCTGCACGCCATGACCGAAATGTCGTTGCGAGAAACAGGAATGAAGTACACAGCCATACGCCCTGCGTTCTTCGACAGCAACGCCACGTGGTTCTACGGCTCCGGTCTAGTAAGCGGGCAGGTAACTGTCTTGTACCCGGATACAAAACTCGATTGGATCGCGCCCTCGGACATTGGGGCAGTAGCCGGTGTGCTCCTGACCGCGCCGCCGCCGACAAGCGAAGTTGTGTATCTCTGCGGGCCTGACCTGTTGTCGCAACGCGAGGCTCTCCCCATTATCGGGAAAGCTCTGGGCAGGGAACTAACACTCAATGAAGTGAACGAGGAGCAGTGGATCGAGAAGTTGGCACCGATGCCGAGACCGATACTGCAGACGGTCGCCGTGAGTCTGAGAAGCGAGGGGGTGGCGGGCTATCCGCAGGAGACGTATAAGCAGGCTACAGAGAACATTGAGAAGATTACTGGGCGGCAGCCGACCAGGCTCGGGGAGTGGGCGAGGCAGAACAAGGATGTGATCGAGGGGCTAGGGCAGTCTTAGGCGCGTACACGGCAATGCGAGGACGAGACTGATGGTGAGCCCCATTCTGCTCGGGAAGAAGCTAGCAATGTAGCGTAACGCGGCGTCTCCTGCAGTGGACTGGCCGACGTGAAATGACCACATCACGTACTTGAGTGAAGTCCCTAGTCTCTTGCAGCGCTGGGAGCCAGCATGGCCGGGTCGCTGCCCAGTATCTTCTTAACGCGCTCAACGCGCTCGACAGCCTTTTCGAGCCTATCGAGCCTCGCCATCTTCTCGCGGTCCCGGCGCTCCAGTGTCTGGACACGCTCCTCGAGCTTGGCGCGTGCACGGCGCTCCTCAGCCACCATTTCGTTGGCCTGGCTGAAGAGCTGCACACTCAACTCCTCGATCTCGACGTTGACCTTGTGCACGCGCTCCTCAGCCTGAGCGCGCAAATCCCCCTCACGTGCGGGCTCTTTCAGGAGCGTGGTGTCGGCAGGAGGTGGGGTGGTGGCGGGCGGAGAGACAGCGGGTGCAGGGGAGGCGCGGCGGCCGACAGCGGCGAGGAAGGAAAAGCGCGACGAGGCTTGGGTGGAGCCGGCCGTGTTAGGACGAGCGGCTTCGTCCGAGGAGAGGCGCGTGGGGTCCAGCGAATCGAGCGTCTGGGCGCGCAAGGGCTGCGGTGCCAGCTTGGGCGTCTGCAGGCGCAGCAGCTGGTCTTCGTAGTCGGCGCAGCGGTCCACTAGGTGCGCCGGCGTTAGCTATGTGCAGAGTACAATATCGTTTCGCGTGTCAAGGGAAGAACAAACAACGTACCCGCCGCAGCCGTCTGCGCCTTGAGCCGTTCGGCCTGCTCTTCCAGCTGGTGGATGCGCTGGCGGGCGCTATCCAGGCTCGCCATGTCTATACTCGTTCCGCAGGCCGGGCACGTGGGTTTATCGTGGGCGGCGATCATAGCCGCCATTTTGCTGTGCGCGCCGTGTGTTGGTCGTCGACTGGTGTTCGTCGTAGCGGGGTAGCGTGCATGGCAGAGAGTCTGCGACCGACGGTAGACTGTCAGTCGTTCACTATCATCATGTGTCCAGCGCAACAGGGTCCAGGTGCTTGCTGCACTAGGCTATGAAGAGCTTAGCGCAACGAACACGATTAGGCTCTCCATCACGAATGTGCCATGCACACAACCACACGGTACACGCAACTTGAACCCCTATGCTCTCTGTCTGTCACATCTGGTGTGGAAACACACCCCGCTTGATCGACATGTCCTCCCACGCCTCTACGGGTAGGATTGCACTTGCTCAACACGCACGTTCTCGTCCTTCTCGTAGCCTGTCGCCATAACAAGGGCCTCCACTTCAACATCAACGTGACCCACCTCGGCCTCATCGCCATCGAAGATCTTGGCAACCTCCTCGAGCGTCGGCCCGCGCGTCTCGACGTAGAAGACAGTGACGAAGACAAGTTCAAAGAAGATCCAGCACTAGTAACCGTTAGCAACGCCTTACGCACAAGCAGGGCGCAATCTCAACGTACAGCGTAGATGGTGTAGAACTTCCAGGTTGGATGGAGGTAATCAAACCCATATGGGTTGATGTATTGGTTGATAGTCAGAGCCACTTGGATGAAAAAGTTCATGACCATGAGGCCCTTGGCGCGAATCTTGAACGGCAGAATCTCGACCGTGTAGGCAACCAGGAGTCCAGACCAAGCCAGTGCATAGGCAAGGGAGAAAATCCAAATCATGACAATAACGGCCTGCCCAGCCGACTTACTCTTCTGCGCCTCCTGCTGCGATGATGCGACGGTCCAGATGATAAAGGTTAAGCACATGGACGCGGTGGCCGCTATGAAGAGTGGGCGACGACCGACACGATCAACCAGAAGAGCGCAAGATACAGACACAATGAGAGAGAGAATGGTGAGACCGCCGTTGATACCAAGCTGTGTGTCTGCGTTTGTGATGCCGATGCTATTGTACACATCGGTGGCGTAGTAAGAGACAAGGCCATTGCCAGACCATTGTGAGAAGAGACCGAGTGATGCGAGGAGCATCAGCCTGTATCGGTTACCCTTGGTCTTGAAAAAATCGAGGTACGAAGAAGTCTTCTGGTATTGAAACTCAAGGCGAAGCGTCTCTTTAATTTCAAGATACTCGAATCGTACAGTGGCATCGTTAGCATCGCCATTTGCGTGATACCTTGCAAGGATGTTCAGGGCCTCTTCGTTTCGCCCCTTGGAGATTAGCCAACGTGGCGACTCAGGAATGAACCAGATGAATGCCAACTGCATGATTGAAGGAGCAGCCTGAGTGAGTGCGGGAGTACGCCAGCACCAGTCATTGTCAATGTGCTTGGTACCGAAAGTTAGCCATGTGCACCCAATGGCCCCGACGTTCCACAAGCAGTTGTAGATGGCTGTGACACGGGCACGGTGCTGAGGATGACACAGCTCAGTGAGCAAGAGTGGCGAGGAAAGCTGAGCGAGCGAGTTCCCGAATCCTATCATGACCCGTCCACCCATGAAGTAGCCGAGGCTCTTAGCTGCTGCTTGGATCAACGCGCCTATAATCATGACAACACATCCCAGAGCAATACAGGACTTGCGGCCAAAGTGATCGGCAATGAAGGGAGTGACGGGCAGCGAGGCAATGGAGCCAATCGAGTAAAGGGCAGTCAGGAGTCCAAGTGTAGACTTCTTTGGGTCATTGAAGTAACGCTTCCACTGGTCCAGAATTCGAATATTATTCAACATAGACCTGCAACTTGTTATTATCCTATATCTGGATCCTCTACGAGTGATGACTTGCCCATCATAGCCTGTTGTCGCAGAGGCAATACAGATGATGAATGCCCAGAGGTACAGCTTCCTCAGCCCAGGGTCAGATCTCCAATTGACGCGTGCCAGATGAGGAGCCTCAGCTTGAGCGGCCTTCACATCTGCCTGATTTGTGGCAATAGCACTCATCTTGGGCGTGAATTTCTGAGAAATACTCATTGTGTCCTGATTTCCAAATCCGTGGACACTCGTGGGCTTGAAACTGGTAACAAGGAGTGCAGATTGGGTTAGAATGGCATAACAAAACTTTTGTGCGGACTGCAGAGAACTTAAGCAGTGGTATTGGGTTCTGAATTGGGGCAATTTCAGCTTCACCTGGGTAGGTTATATTATTTTGCTTCATATATATCCATATGTCTGATCCCATGTCTAAGACGTTGCATGGCTGCAGAAAGGCGGTCCGAAGGGCCGGGTAAATGAGTGGTGGACTTTCCTACGGACGAGAATTCCAAACTTTGTATGGGGTTGAGTGACAGCAAATCATCCAATACATCCAAAGTTTTGTCGCCGGAAAAACATCCGTTGGGACATATTAGAGTCATTGACGTGCGTACATAAGCCTGGTGTCAAGAGCCAGTCGGGTTCGGCTTGCAGCATGAGCGGTTATGCTATCCAAAAGTAATGAGGCTCTTGCAGCATATAGTCCCTGATCCTACGAGCGAGTTTTACCCTATCAGGTGAGACCTACATGGTACACTCAATAGACGCATGTTTACTATGTAGCGCAATGGAACCGTCAACCTGGCCTATCTCGTCCAACTAGAAAATTGTAATGAACAACAGTGTTATTTTGCACGAAGTAAACGCCGCAAAACTCCTTTAACCTCTTCGAAGGTGTTGATCACCTATCTGGAGAGCCCGGAGCTACGGTTGAATAGATTAACCAGTGACTAGGTAGCACCAACCCCTTACCCCAACTAAGCTCATCTACCAGTACCGAGATAGTGGAGATAACGGGCCTACTTAGTGGTTTCCGTAAGCTCACAATACTGGAAACTGCAGAGGCGAGGCTGATGTCGTGAGATCTATGCGCTGGTTGCTGGAAGTGCCAAGGCAGCCATTCTGTCGACCGCTTGATTGGCGAAATCCTTGTCAATCCGGTACATGGGCACTATTGGCACTATTTCTTGTCGAGATAAAATCCAGTGCCAGGGCTCGTACTGTAGAGGTGGATTTCATTACAATATCCTCTGGCAAAGCTAACGTTAGCAACCCATATATTTTTTTTCCACCACAATACTAGTGTCGTTAGATACACTGCACTCCACATCCATTCGCCTTCGCTTCCGCTTCCGCCTCCGCACAAACTCTAACAGCAATTAAGCAGGCGTACCCCCCTTACACCAGTTTCTGATACTACTACAAGAATGCTGACCACGGTGATTAATCCACCGACGATTTTCTATATGCATCATAGTAGCTAGTTGTAGTAGTTGAAGCGGGTGGTGACATCCCTCAATCTCTAGAGTGACCTTGGGTAACACCTCTCTATTCACGAGAATGACGATTGAGCTACCAGTGACTGTGATTAAATAGAGTCCATGTAAGACCTCAGCGTCAACCCCACTCCGGCAGCATGTTCAAAAGGATGGCAGTAATCTATCGATTGATAACCCAGATTGCCAGATTAAACAAGACCTAGATGCCCTACATAAACCTCAGCTACCCTAACAGAATATTACATAATCACTTGATCCGAGGCCTGTTACTTGATGAAAGCCATTGGAATCAAGCTGCATCAGAAGTAGGACGCTACTAAATGCTTTTATGACCGTCATATCAATAGCGATGATTAGCGCCGAATGCGGTGCTAACTAATGCGCGATTGCCATGGCCAGGATGATCCCGCTCCACCACGCATACCCAACCCGCTAACCCTCCCTTGCCCGCGCTCCCTCTGCCTCGACTAGGTACCTTCTCTCCATCGACACTCCAACCGCTATAGCAGTTGCATGCGCAGCCGCCGCAACACAACAGCTCCTCATCGCAGCAACCGGCCAACAGAGGCCAGCGCATCGTCATGAGCGCGACACCTAGCCAAGGGTCGACCCTGCGGTATCCGTCGAACAAAAAGAGTATATACGACCGCAATCTCAACCGGAGCAAAAACGCCGAACTAAGCCGGGCGGCCTTTGCGTACCTCTTCATCGAGATGATTGCGTACGCACAGAAGGGTGCTAAGGATGTGGGGGATCTTGAGCAAAAGTATGTATATGACTTGCGCAGTAGTCACAGGCCTCTGAAGAATGGACAATGCGAGATTAGTGATATACCTAGTAGCTCATGGGGAAAGCTATACTGACGGACATGAATAGACTCAACTCCCAGGGCTACCCTATTGGCCTCCGCCTGCTCGACCTCCTTCTCTCCCGCTCCCCCAACCCCCTCGCTAGCATCCGCCCCACACGAATTCTGTCACTGCTTCAGTTCATTGCCCAAACACTATACCGACACCTCTTTGGACGCCCTGCAGATGCCCTTGAGCGCTCGGGGACGGACGCGGGACAGTACATGCTCTTCGACAACGAGCCCATGGTCAATCAATACATATCATTACCCAGGGAACTCTCGAGTCTGAACTGTGCTGCATTTGTGGCTGGCGTCATCGAAGGCACGTGTGATGGCGCGGGCTTTCCCACCGAGGGGGTCACGGCGCATAGCGTGGGAGAGCAAGATGACGGAAGAGATGGTAAGGGTATGTGGCCGGGCAAGACGGTTTTTCTGATCAAGTTTAAGCCAGAGGTGCTGGAGAGGGAAGATATACTCGCTCGTGGTGCGGCATGAAGCATTCACGGTTGCCTAGGGTCAAAACAGCTCCTTTTCAGAGCCACCAGGACATGCTGAGCGCAGCATTTCACAGTAACGACTGGACCGATGGATCAAAGCGTGTTCCGGCAGAGTTTTCCCGTTTCAAAGACGATTCTTCTACTTCTACATGTGGCCAACGAGCATCCTCTGCGACACTGGTACTCTCTGGTCCTTCATCGTACCCAACCACATACACATACAACAGTCCGATGAGGAAATTTCACAATCCGGAATGACTACCCGCTCTCTCAATCACGAATACTCCATATTGGCCATGCTGTCACTACACGGTCCCTCCATCGCCCCCTTCACCTACTCCTCTTATCCCCTGCATCCCCCATGTTTGGATGCGCATGAGAATAAAAACTGACATGAGAGCTATGCCGGAATCCATGTCGTTTCATCTTGGAGAGAGGGTAGAAGGAGTCAAGGGAGTGGACGAGGTTGAGAGTTGGGGTTTGGTGTGAGGGGGTGGCGGCGGGGAGAGGCCCGATGGAGGAAACATGGAAGAAAGCAAGGCAAGGAGAAGCAGGTCATCACTGAAAGGAAAGAGTGTTCGTGCATAATGTGGCATGTCAAGGTGCTGTGGTATAAGATCTTGGTCATGCGTGCCGATTCTATTCGATGGGTAATCTCATTTTGCCACAGTTCTCGCCCGGGCGTTGTGTTTCGATCACGAGTGCAGTACTGTCAACCGACTCCGTTATATAATGCTCCCAAGATCGTCCTGTGTATTTCCAACAGCAGGAATGTCGAGTGTCTTATATTAGTAGATGTGTGTTGAGGAGAAATGTAAATGGGTATATCGTATTGCGTCATTGGTTATACCGCAAGTAAAACAAAAAAGGCCACGTTCCGCCAAGAGTTTGCCGCTGCAAGCAGCCGCTGAACCCCAACGCATTTATCATCATCCACTCTCCATTTAGGGACACAGTCTTCTTCCCTGAACTTGACAAGACAATCGAAATGCTGTTCAACCGCTTAGTGCCCGCAGCTATCGCCTGGCTGCCAGTTCTTACCGCCGCCGCGGGAGTGCTTGACCTCGAGCCCGACAACTTTGACGACGTCGTTCTCAAGTCTGGAAAGCCGTCCTTGGTGGAATTCTTTGCTCCTTGGTGTGGCCATTGCAAGAATTTGGCACCCGTATACGAAGAGCTTGCTGGTGTCTTCCAACACGCCTCCGGCAAAGTCAACGTAGCGAAGGTCGACGCTGATGCCCATAAGTCACTAGGCCAGCGATATGGCGTTAGTGGTTTCCCAACTCTCAAGTGGTTCGATGG
>Ga0182210_1000173_pt1 | contig 14342 bp, 11 predicted proteins | sample G5R1MG_19_FD_129670 | JGI IMG/M metagenome (GOLD analysis project Ga0182210, IMG submission 129670) | Switchgrass phyllosphere microbial communities from Michigan, USA - G5R1_MAIN_03OCT2016_LD1 MG | ecosystem: Host-associated > Plants > Phyllosphere > Phylloplane/Leaf | place: USA: Michigan... | reverse complement strand
GTACGGCCGGGGCCCACTGAGTGGCTGCATACCGTGTAGGGAATACTATTAAGTACGAGAGGAAAGAAGGAATGACGCACGGCGAAAGCAAAGCAAGGCACAATGACGAACAGGATATGATGTCATGTGCCCAGCTACGGGTGACGCCAGCACGCCCCAGCTACGGGCGACGATTGCATGCCTCGTTACCTGCCCGGGGTGTTGTCATCGTGCCTCGGCTGCCACGAACGCTCTGCCGAGCGAGAGCCATGGAACCGTCCACCTGCGGCTCGACAGCTTTCACCTCTCCTCACTCTCCTCTACACTCCGTCCTGGCACACGGTCCCGCCGGAGCTTGCTCTCTTGGTTTTGTCTACGGTCTGGGGTTTTTCTGGGCTTCGCAGCGTTCCCAGCACGTCCCAGCCGCACCATTCCCATACCGCCAGCGTCCACCACACTTTCCATGCCACCATGAGCAAGGCAAAGGAAGCTGCAACGCCGCAAGAGCGCAGGGAAGATGCCAAGGCAGCGCCAACGTCGTCGCTGCAGTCGTTACGTGCGCTGCTCGCAGGCGGCGTGGGCGGCGTGTGTGCCGTCATCGTGGGCCACCCGTTTGACCTGGTCAAGGTGCGCATGCAGACGGCGGAGAAGGGCGTGTACAGCGGCGCCGTAGACGTAGTCAGGAAGACGGTCGCCAAGGACGGGCTGGCACGCGGCCTGTACGCGGGCGTATCGGCGCCGCTGGTGGGCGTCACCCCCATGTGTGAGTGCACGACGTGCGCCCATTCATTCGCCTTCGACGATGGGCCCGTGACGAGCTGACCTGTGCCAGTTGCGGTCTCCTTCTGGGGCTACGACTTGGGAAAGCAGCTTGTGTCCAGCGTGTCCAAGGTCGACAACAACCACTTCAGCGTGGCCCAGGTCTCGGCCGCCGGCTTTTTCAGCGCCATCCCCCAAACCATCATCACCGCCCCCTTTGAGCGCGTCAAGGTCCTGCTGCAGATCCAGGGCCAACGGCAGCTCGCGCCCGGCGAGAAGCCCAGATATGCGGGCGGCGTCGACGTCGTCAGACAGCTGTACAAGGAAGGTGGCATACGCTCCGTCTTCCGTGGCTCAGCCATGACCTTGGCGCGTGACGGGCCCGGCTCAGCCTTCTACTTCGCCACCTATGAGACGGTCAAGCGCACGCTCACCCCAAAGGACCCCGTTACTGGACAGCCAGGGTCGCTCAGCCTATCGGCCGTCATGGTCGCCGGCGGTGCGGCAGGCATCGCCATGTGGATACCTGTCTTTCCTGTGGACACCGTCAAGTCCCGCTTGCAGAGCGCAGAGGGACGTCCGACCATCCGCGGAACCATCCAGGGTATCTATGGGAGCGGCGGCTTCAGAGCTTTCTTCCCTGGCCTCGCGCCCGCCATGGCTCGAGCCGTGCCCGCCAACGCAGCAACGTTTGCTGGGGTCGAGCTTGCGCACAAGGCCATGGTCAAGATGTTTGACAGCGGCGGCAAGTAAAGCCGTTTCTTGCTGCCCATCTTTCTGTCAAGGAGCCTACACATCCCAATACCATCGCCTTGAAATAGTCACACTCTTTTGGCATTGCATCTGGCGTTTCCAAGTATACTCTGCACAGCGGCTATGTATACACTATAGAACCAGGGCTTCCTAGATATGGTATGTAGAACACGCATCAAATGGAGCCACAGATCTATCTCCTCATCGTTTCTGAGTCTGTACTACTGCCGATGTACATACTATGGTAGTAGAACGTCGACGTTTCACGCCAGGGAGACTTACGGAATGCGGCTGGAACTCCAACCAACTTGACGAGAGCGTACCTGCATTCCAACCCTATGCGGACTCTACCATGTTTTCGGGATGATAAATTGCCGAAACCAGAATTGCAATCGCTAGTACGTTCTTCCTTTGTTTTGGTCATCTCCTGCCAGGTACCTGTGTGCTCGCCACCACCGCCCCATGCAGAGCAATCTTGTTCACTTCTTTGTTGCTTATAGCCAGCTTGATCTTTTTCCATCCAAGTACGCTTCATGTCACGAATTCGAGGAATTCGAGACGTGTGATTGTTATTCCGCGAGGGAGGAAAAGGGACATCTGCAACGCAGAGAAGGTTGAACTCACCTCGCCCCCCAAACTGCAACTCCACTGTCCCGAAATCATGGAGTCTGCCAATTCGGCACAGAGCTCAACACGACCAGTTTCGGGAACGTCGCCTTTGCTACAACATCCCCTCTCGCCACTCTTTCCACCCACTACACCTGATGCCACACAAACCATCTTCCTCAACCACCCGGCCCTGAGAATCTCTTCTAGTCCCGCCGCTTCTCCGCGTATAATTGATCCTCCGCCTGAGCGACGAGGATCAGTACGTCCTACGATGAGTAAGACGATGGAGCATGGACTGAACCCCGGCGCTGATTTCTTCGACGATGAATCATCAGGCTCGGAGTGGGAGGATGAAGAAGACGTCAGCCAGTGCTTTCCCGCAGCCGACGGGCTTGGTCTGGGAAGCCTGGTGCATGGATTAGGATTCGAAAAAGAGCGTGTATCGCGAGGCAGAAGCAGAGAGAGAAACCGCATGACTGCACTGCCGTCCTTTCATGCGCCACCGGAAAACTCTGACTCGGGCCTGGGTATGTCAAGCCCAGTCGACAACAAGGATACTCGAAGAGCACGGCCCATGTCACTGCGGCGTCTGGGAAGAGATGATTTACGCTTGGTCCATAATAGATCAAGCACTCCTGGCAGTATTGGCACACCGCGAGGCTCAACCAGAACCAACGGTTCGTGTGCTGCATCATCGTTTGTCGGGCCAAGGAGGCCTCCCAATACATTGCAGCTAGAACCATCGTTCTCTTCCAGTCCACGCAGCGTTGATAGCTTCCGAGGACATCATCGAAGGAACACATCGGAGAGCATGCTTGCAGAGTCCATCATCAACGCGCATAAGACAACGATGCGCGCACTCGAGGCTCTCAGTGATTCTCCAACGAAAAGTACATCAACCCCGCTTCATACTTTCTTACGCCCAAGTGCCAGCACCGACTTACCCAAATCGACATCCTTCACCAACAGCCGACACATCAAATTGTCGCCATTGACCGTCCACCCTAACCGACCCGCCCATCTTGCTGGCCACTTCATCAAAACGCCGTATCCATTCAGCGCAAGAAAGGAATTTCCAAAACCCGAACAAAGGCCACGGTATGGTGAGTTGACCCGGCTAGACAGCGGCTACGATGATGTAGCGCACCGCCATTTCGATGCTAAGAAAGGCAAACATGTACTCGGCTTGCCGACCAGTGGCAGCGAGATGGACCTTCGAAGTCGACAGGAGAGAAACGAAGATGCACAAGGTGTATTCCGAACTCGCGCCGAGTGTGGCATCGAAGGCCAAGGAAGTGTCGTATGGCTGAGTTTGCAGCGCCAAGCGTCCTTGGGGACGAAGAGGACATCGATGCATAGGAAGTTGGTTGGTGTGGATGTTCCCAGCAATCTCACTGTCAGCAGCCCGTATTCTACTGGCAAGAAAGGGAAACCGACGGGAGATGTCGAGTTTGATGATCATGTCTTTGCCCAGCGGCTAAGAGCAGGCTATCGGCAACTCGCCGGGAACTGGTTCGTCCGGACGTTCAGCGCACAAAAACTGCGGTATATCCAGCTTGGTCAGGCGAGCATGTGGAGTGGTGCTGCAGCACAGCACTCGACCTATGTTGTTTCGGGCCTCCTGGCTGTCGGAGACGGTCTGGATGGCTCCTCCCACTCGCGATCACCCTTCACCGAAGATGGTCTGCTGCAGCTGTACCGCGCACCCAGGACCGGTCAGGCGAGATATACGTGGGTGCATTGGGCGCGACGCGTGGCAGCGTCGAACCAAGCCACCCCTCTCTCTCCATCCTCCCAGCCCTCCACGACTCGCCTTTGTCGCAGACGTACGGGAAGCCGTGACAGCCCAACACAATGTGGCGAGAAGTCTGCGTTCAGTCTCTACTCCAACGACGATGCTGCGACGCCACATGCACAAGTCGACACGATTACGACGATACAGTTTGTACATTCGCTGTCAACACATCGCGTACTGGTTGCCCTGCTTCTCATGTTGGTGCTGGGGGTGGGGGTGCCCGTCCTCTGGATTCTTTTCGGTCCTCCCGGAACGGACGGGAGAGTGGAGGGGAAGCTGCTGAGAAGTGATCGTGTGGGGCCGGCTATGGCGGTTGGCATCTTGACGCTGCTGGTCGAAGGGTTAGGGTTTGGTGCATGGATTTGGTGGTTATGAAGAGCGTGGCTTGTACATACACAGGTAGTAGGTAGTTCGCGACGTGTAATGTCTATACCCAACGTCTACGACGGAAATGGCAGGGGCCGTGGCGAAGACAATTCACGTGACACGCACGCAGCGCCTACCAAATTTGATTTTCCGCCATTAGTGTCCAGCCTGCAGAGCTAAGCGGGGCCTGGACCATGCACTAGCCACCTCCGGCATAGCCCGAGCCCCGTGTCATCCTAGGAGCGCCGAGTGATGGCGTACGCCGAACCTCAACGACCTGACTACGAACCATTTGAGCCTCGTTCGGCGATTTCGATTTGCCCGTCAATACGGCAGCTCGTGCAGCGTGGAGTACCTAGGTAGGTAGAAGCGCGGAGCACACCCATCGAAAAGCACGTCCTCCCGACCTGCAAGTACCGGTACACCGTCTCTCCATTCGTCACGCAGAAGGCGCCGGCACGGCTCAGGCATTTTTATCGCAGCCCCAACCGAAGCCACATCCCGGCACCATCTGCCCCACTGCGCGCTGTCTAACAAATGCATACACGCATATCTGGCAATAGTACCGGTAGGTACATACGCACTTGCTGTGCGGGTTGTAGGACCAACTTCGACTGACGCGTTGAAACCCTGCAGGTCCCACAATGGACGACTTGGCGGCCTCGCAACAGCTCATGTCCGAGCACGCCGACCAGAAGGATAGGAAGGCGCTTGACGCGCGGGTGTCGGAGTTTGCTGCTGCTTCGCCCGCATTGGTTGCGCGACCGAAACGCAAGCCCAAACCTGCAACAGAGTCCAAAGATACCCAGAAAGAGGCTGTACAAGCCCCATCTGCACGGCAACTGCGCTCCTTCGCCTTGGCTGGCCCTCGATCTTGCGTGCAAAAGGAGTCGACCGGGCAAAACTCACAGGATCAGGCCCTCGTAGACGACATCGTGAACCAGGTCAAAGGCGTGGTAGTGCCCGATTGCCAACGGACAGCAGCCTGGAAGAAACAATCAAAAAACAGGAAGCGAAACATGGTCGTCCCCAAAATGGAATCACGCGTGTCTAACATCAAGACTGAGAAGCAGTCAAAAACAATTTGGGCAATTGAAGAAGCCTTGAATGCTAAGCGCCACGTGAACGCCTTAAACCCAGAGACTCCTACTAAGGGCGCTTTCACTAGCGATGAAGAGGAGTACATCCGTAGAGCTATCTGCGCCTATCGAGACTTGAAGAAGTTGGACACCTCTGCCTTGGCTGATTTAATCCAGTGGACGGACGAGGGAATGGACCGGACAAGTCAGCGAACCACGTCTGATCTCTCCCCGCAAGACGGTGAAGACGCACGAGAAAGTGCTGAGTTTTGGGATGAGATGAAACGCTCACTAATCGACAACGGCAAACTGAAGCGCAAATTTCGCACCGTAAAGGGGCACATTCGTTCGAGGTACCATAGGTTCAAGCGAGGAGGCTGGACTAAAGAAGAGGACAACAGGCTCGTGGAGCTGTACGAGAAGTACCCACGCCAGTGGAAGCTAATCGCTGTTGATTTGAATCGTCCCAGCTTACATGTCCACTGCCGCTGGGCAGAACACTTGAGCAATTGCGGGACAAGGAAGACTGGCCAATGGAGAAAAGAGGAGGAAGCCCAACTTGTGACAGCTGTCAATACGCTAGCCCAGAGGGATGAGGATTCTAGGTTTGCGTCTGGCGATTTACCACGAGATGGGTACAGTACCGAAGACATCTCGTGGCAGGCTGTTGCGACTGAGATGGGCAATACTCGCAGCTGCGTCCAGATTATTGCCAAATGGAAACAGATGCTGGTTCGCGAAGCTCCACCGACCATTTGCGTCCAGTTCCACCCACGACACGCCGACACAAACCCATCTCCTGTGATGACGCCGCGTGTACGAGAACCCATGCAAACAGGAAGCGTGCAAACGACTCCGGGGAGTCCCTCTAAGCGTGCTCGACACTCCAAAAAACGCAAATCTCGCAGATCATCCCTTGCAGGCCAAAGTTCTGTGCCTTTGCGAGACTGGCCTGGCATAGACAAGATCATGTGGATGGACAAGTTTTGTCTCGTCGAGGCGATTAAGCACGCCCAGGACCAGACTGAAGACGTCATTGATTGGGATGCAATCGCCGAAAAGTCGGGGTTGACCTGGTCGAAGCGGCCACTGCAAGCGGCGCTGCATGAGTTGTTTGCACTGGCTGAACGCAATGGCACGGTGCAGACTGGTATGCCGTTCCAGAGAAAGGTGGACGCCGTTGTCGACTTGCTGGTGCTTGAGTTGGAGCATCCCGAAGAAGGCAGTGAATGCCCTGCTCCCTTCGCCGTCGACCAGGAGTTTGCTGTTGACCATGGCGGAGGTATGGCAGCCAGCGGCTGTCTATCAGAAGAGAAAGGGCAGCGCAAGAGGAAGAAGATGGGGGCACACGACAACATGGCAGCATCTCAGAAGAAGCGTCGGAAGACCAGAGCATCGGGAGCTACAAGACCAGTGTTTGAATCCAAGGAGATGATGGTTGATGGGAGCGCTGAGGCCGAGGCCGAGTTCGAGGCTGAGCAGGCGTTGTGAGCCGGCGTGAGGCGGTCATTGACGAGGATGGAGGGAACACGCCTCTCGACTGTACCTACATACCTACTCAACAACTACTACCTGGTCTGGGACTCTACCTAGGTACTACCTACTACCTGCAGTAACGCAGTCGTACCGCGTGACTGGGCGACACTCGTGCGCGGGTCCCATAGCGGGTTTCCGAAAATAGAAATACCAGCCATCAAGGGTCCAATCACTCCGCCACGAGAGAGGAGCGGCACGCACGCCGTATCGATCATTGCCAGAACCAGGCTTCGGCTCGCTCATGACGTATTTCTCCTCGTTTACAGCGCCCAGGGAATGCAGACGAGAAGGCGGCCGCGGCCAAGTCGCATGCGACGACGGAATGCCTCGGTAGGCTGGGTGTTGGGCTGCTTCTCTCTTTCCCCCCTGCCTTTGTCTGCGGTGCCACGCTAGGTGTTTCTATTGTTACATTCCGGTCGTGTGAGCATTTGCGCTTGGGCATCGCCTCACCGCCGCTAGCCTACCGTCTGCCGTTTGTGTCGCGTCAGTACCCGAGACGTCTTCTTGTCGCTGCCGCTCACCCATCCCTCCGTGAAAGCCGTCACGCTGCGAAAGTTCCACGATCTGCCACGCCCCCGGCGATACCCACCAAGCCTCGCTGTGCTGTTTTCTCGACCCGGCATGGCCCTGGAGCGCGTACGACCACAGCCTGCCGCCAACGGCGAGAGGCGCCACATGTCAATATTTGCAGAAGTGGGACTGGTCGACGAGGACAAGCTGCGCGAGGAACGCCGCCCGGTGCGGACACATGGACGCCTGCAGAGGCGCATGCAGCCAGCCCAGATGCTGCGATTTCAGGACCAGAACGATGGCAGCAACGAGACGCAATCACCAGAGGAGGAAGAAAGCGATTGGGAGTCTGTTGAAGATGAGGAAGACACTGCCGATGTGCCATCCGCCACTTCCATGTTGCCTGCGCAATTCATGACGGCGGCCAAGCTCTACCGGCTCGGCCTGTGCAGTCTCGTGCTTGCGCTGATGCTGCCCATTCTCTCGACGAAGCCAATGATGAGGATAGGTGCTATGGGAAGTATGATTCCCGCAAATGACATGCCGATTGGACGCGAAAGGTCGATGCTTGTTGGACGCGACGCGCCGACGGATGTGTGTAAGCGGTGGAGCGGCCAGAGCACTGTCGTCAATGGAACGCTATACCTGTATGGCTTCCGCACCACCACCAGCCAGAAGCAGACCGACAACACGTGGAGTATGGTAGCAGGAATCCATGCTTACGAATCGAAACTGACTTTGGCCAGCCAATGATTTCCTCTCTCTCGACCTCACCAAGTCGTGGCAGGTCTCTGGTCCTGCGCTCACCGGCCTCTCTACACCCTCTGGACTACCAGCCGTCTCCCTCGGTCAGCTCTGGTCTTCGTACGAGTCGCTCTGGCTATATGGTGGCCAGTTTAGCGACAATCCCAAGACCACGCCCGGCCCCAACTCGATCTGGGAATACAACATTGGCAGCAAGAAATGGCTCGAACACAAGGACCCAAAAACAGCCGCAGGCCAGAATGCAGAGGGCGATGGTCAGAGCGTCCAACGTGCGGCGGAGGGTGCTGGCTTCAGTGTGAGCACGCTCGGCAGAGGCTGGTACTTTGGCGGGCACCTTGACGACTTTACCACGCAAGGGTGGAGCAATCAGGTTGCTCGCGTCTATCTGAAGAGCCTGCTGGAATTCACTTTCCCTGGGGCAACCAACAAGGCGGTCGACAGCCTGAAAGAGGGTAAGACGGCTGGATCGGATGGTGTGTTCCGCAACATCACGCAGGGTGGCCTTCAAACGTCAGGGTCGTTTCCTTCACGAGCCGATGGTGCGCTCGTGTATATTCCTGGATTTGGCGCAGAAGGGATACTTCTTGGGCTGACGGGGGGCGACAATGACACCTTCGTAAGTACAAAGGTTCGCGGAAAGACGAGGAGCATTGAGCTAACCGTCTTTGCAGACGCAGATGAACGTCATCGATGTTTACGATATTGCGAACTCGACTTGGTACAAGCAGAGTACGTCTGGTGATCTACCGGACTACCGCGTCAACACATGCACCACTGTCGCAGCCGCCCTCGAGTAAGCTGCCTGTCTGCATCGTGTCTCCCATGCCATATGCGCTAACGCGTCCATCAGCGGCTCCTCGTACAACGTATACATGTACGCAGGCCAGAACCTCCAGCCTGCGCAAGCCCAAACGCAAAAGTCGGACATGTGGATCCTCTCGGTACCCTCCTTTACCTGGATCAAAGTCGACCAAGGCACCGGCCAACAAAGCGCACCGCCCGCCCGAGCCGGTCACCAATGCCACGTCTGGGACGGCCAAATCATTGTCGTCGGCGGTTACGTCGGACAAGAGATATCCTGTGATGCGCCCGGCATCTACGTGTTCAATATGTCCAGTCTCTCGTGGTCAAGCCAATTCAACGCGCTAACAGGCGACAAAGCAACGCAATCCTACAGCGGCACGGGCAGCACAGGCAACCCGCTAGCCCAACAAGCCAACCAGCGCGGCTTCGGCGCGGAAGCTGGCCTCCAAGGAAGCTACGGCTATGCAGTCCCTGAAGCCGTTCAAAAAGTCATAGGCGGCCGCGCAACCGGCGGCGCAACCCTCACAGCACCCGTCCGCACCGCAACCCTCGGGCCCCTCGCAACAGGAAAGCCACATGCCTACACCGTCACCAGCCCCGACGGCTCCACCACCACCTTCGTCGGCAACGCTTCGGGTAGCGGCTCTACGGGCCCCAACGTTGCCGCTATCGTCGCCGGTGTTGTCGCCGGCATCTTCTTCCTCGTCGCCGCCTACTTTGCCTTTTGCGCCTGGATCTACCGCAAGCAAGTGAAAATCTGGAAAAACCACGCCGCCATGGTGACATCGCGGGATAATGCCGAGAAGCGGAACACCTTTACGGGCTCGTCGACCAAAAACTCAAGCGAGCGCGCGGCGTACACTACACTCGGCGGCGGCAGCAGCCATGGCGTTGCCGCCTGCTCGTTTGACGTCCAAGGCCTGCCCAGTGCGGACCATGATACAGCGTACGGGGGCGCTGCTGGCGTGCCCAACTGGGAGCGCAGGAGTAGTGTGGGTAGTGTGACGGAGGACTTACTCGACGGATCAGAGCCCAGCTTTTGGGGCACAAGGGGTGTCTTGTTGAATCCGCGTCGCAGTTTGAGGGTCATTAATCGGGATTGAAAGGAGCGTGACTGAGGGATGAAAATCCTTCTCCAGTTGAGCTTGGTATGTCACTCCTGAGGGTAATTGTATGTTTCCGTTTCTGTTGGCTGTTGGTAAATACCGCCCAACTTCTTTTCTCCTTCACGGGAGACGGCTAGCGGAAGGGAACAGAGAGCCGAATCACGGAAAGCACTTCGAAAGACGACTGCATTTATGAAGATCTGGAGAACGATTTCGTAAAAAACCATAATGTTTATCTATCCAGTTTTTCTTGTACCTTACGGAGCAATGAAAAAGCATGAGACGACAGTACATTTGTTCGTACCCTATTCTTGCTTCCTATCGTGATTGGTACTTGTGTCCTTGACTGTTAAAAAAAATTGAGGGATATATATCTACAAATTGACTCCAGGTCCGGTGTCAGAGTTCCCAGTCAGCAACCCCTCACAAGTATACTCGCCCTTGCTCCGATCCTATCTCCTCGCTATAACTCCCGCGCCACAGCTTCTCCTCGTGACTATTGCTATCAATGGGAAAGGGTGACGATAAGCCTGCGTCAGAATACCTACAAATGGACCCTATGGCGTGGTAGCTAGTGCGGATACAGTGGAATGCAGTGGAAACTACGTGTGGCGCGAGTGTTGTGTGCGGCGATGGTTTCACAGGAGCCGGTAGTAAGTCCCACTCGTATAGTAATAACTAACCAGGTAAGAGAAAGAGGCCCATGTTTCACTGACGTTGACTGATACGGCGATGATACTCTATGGATTTGTACATAGGTTTGTATGTTTCTTGCAACAACACGTAGCCTACGGGTCTAAATCGCGGTTGATGTTGTACTGCCGGTACCCAAAGCCATCTGGGGAGAGCCCGTGGCCAAGCGCCTCCATCTCTTGCCATATGTCTGGGTAGTTTTTTTTGATCCAGGCTTCGACATGTGTTTGCTTCTCGTTGCTGGCGGTCGAGTTGAACCAACTGGCTAGGCTGCGAAATTGTTAGTATACTAGATAGCATTATTATGAGAGGTGGAAATCCTACATGTGAAGGTCAGGAGGAAATCCATACTCCTCATTCACCGTCTCTATAAGCGCCAGTGCCTCGTCATGATAGTGATTGCGTGCAATGGCACACATGTACGCCGTCCAAATGTTCTTGTCAATATCCACGTCTTGTTCTTTCAAGCGTTTCCATATCGCCTTGGCGTGCTCACCGCCCCAATGCATGGTTTCACAAGATCGGAAAGCAATGACAATACTATTGTATGTCGGTCCTTCTTGTGACTCACAAATTTCTCGCCAAATTTCCAATGCCTTGTTATTCTGCTCTGTCGAGGCGTACGCGAGCATCATGGCGTTGCGCAATTTCGTGTCCATATTGATCGACAGGTCCAGTCGGAGTTGATTATGGGTCAATTCGAGCGATTCGGAGTCTGCGCAACGAGCATAACCCGTGAAAGCCGCAGTATAAACCTCTTGGTCGGCGCGAATGTTATCGTTAGAGTGGTTGCGCATATGGAAGAAGACATGGCAGGCCATGTCAGAACGCTTCCGCGAAAAGAAGTGCTTCATGATTGTCATGCGATCGTGCTTCGAGGTCTCTGGAATAACATTGCGCAGGATTTGGTAGGCATCCCAGGCGTCTGCAATACTCGTTTCGCTGTCGAGTATGAATAACGACAATGCCTTGCGTATGATTTCGCGTCCTTCGGGAGAGTAGTGAAAGGCATGCACTTGCAGGAGATCCATGGCATCGGGGATTTCGCCTCTTCGTAGATGTAGCAAAGTGAGGGCAGCGGTGGTTTGCGGGTCAAATTTGGCCTTCCGCTCATGGAGGTCATCGACTATAGCCATTAGATCATCAAAGTTATGCAACTTGGAGACACACAGCGCTTGGATCAATTGGTTGATGACAGCCACACTGTGCTCGGCTCCGGAGAAAGCACCCTGGAGGTTAAGGTAGGCAGCCCTTGCTCCGTGGAGATCGCCGACGGAAATACGGTATTCCATCTGCATGGCGAAGGTTCTTTCGTTGGGCGAGATGCCGCGCTTCTCTCCAAGAGCAATGTAACGCTCAGCAGCATAGGGGTCGTTTCTTGCTATACAGAGCTCGACTAATCCGTTGATAGTGTTTACGTCCGGGCTAATGGGGTTAATGCTGGGATCTTCCCGTCTGGCTTCGTGGTTGCGCCGGATCAGCACATTCATCATCCGGTCGACCTCGTCCGGACCCTTGCCAATGGCGGCCGACCAGAGAAGAATCGCATCCCACGAGCGCTTATCCTGCATGCTAGTTTCTAGTATCGAGGACACAAGTCTCTGACCAAATGTCCGGTCTTTGTAGGCACAAGCCTTAAGCAGAGCTGCACTAGTTTTGCCATGCGGCCGTTGCTCAACTGGCTGTCCGTTCGGGTCCGAGATTGGATGTGAGTACCAGAATTTAGCCCGCTCCACGTCTTGGACGCCGGCGAAGAAAACGACGAGCTCTTTCTGCATGGCTTCCGTGATGGGGATTGACAGAACCTGCAGTACATCGGCTGTTCGGACCATGTCGTCGACACTCTGTTTTTGCGCAATGGCCGACAGCACGCGTAACCAGACCAATAGGACGGATTTTCGGCGCGCTCGAGGGGCGTTTTTGTCATAGGTGCAAGTTTGGGCTGCGAGAGCTGCCGCCTCAGCTGCGTCTCCAAAGTGGGCTAACAAGAGAACGACTTTGGCGGCCATATGTGCATCTTCGACCACTGGATCGGCAGTTCCTGCCTTGACCTCGTCCTTGAGCATGCGAGCCATTTCGGCCAAGATCGCGTGGCCAAACTGCAGATGCGCCTTGCCAATGATGTTGGGGTACGTTGAGGGATGCAGCATCTTGGCGTAGACGTGGCTCTCGAGCTCTAGTCTGGTAAACCACGGGCTCCCGTCAGGCCGGGGATTATCCAGTAGGTAGCCAAAGGCCGCACGCGCATGGGTCATGTGTAGATCCTCAAATCGCTGCGTCGTCTGCGCAAAATAGGCCCGGAAGGCGTCGGCGACGTCCTGCGGAGGCGGCGGCCGCACGGCGCGTTGGAGCGCGTGGCCGGTCTCTGCCATGGTGGCCAGACCTGCAGGCAGCTCTACGGGCTTAAGTTTGCGGCGGGGCTTGAACAGGTCGAGGAAGCCGCGCTGCGGGGCGCGGGGCAGGGTGCGGGCGCCATGCGGGAGAAGGAGACGGGTGCCATGCAGGGCCGGTGGGCGCGGGCGCAGCCGGGAGGCTCGGTGGCAGCAGCGGCGGGAGAGGAGAGGCTTGTTAGCGGTGATGGTGCGGAAGACGACGCGGGTCAGATGTGAGGGCATGGCGGCGGAAGGAGACTATGCCCAATTGGCCGCCATTGGCGATGGCGCGAAGCGGCGGGCAGCGGGAAGCAGGCAGCGAGCGGGCGAGGTAGGCGAGGCAGGCGAGGCAAAGCGTGGTGGGTCAAAGGATAGTGGTGACTGGTAGTCCGGGTCCTGGGAAATCATCGACGCACGGGCCCTCAGCATGAGAAACAAGATGACGAGACGACAAGATCATCACCACTTCCTTCCCGACACCTACGAGCCCTATTTTCCCTCACCCGCACCGCCATGTTTCTCTGGCGCTTGCCCTTTCGCCAGCTGCCCGCCTCTGCTCGCCTCTGCCGGCGCTGCCTCTCCACGGCGCCTACGCGACAAGGTACGGCTATACCACACCCACCCGCTCGGCCACACCACTCAGCTGAACCCACTCCTTAGACAACACCCTGGTTTCCATCATCGGCAGCAGCACCGCCCCGCCCCGTTCCGCTGCCTTCGCCGCCCCCAGCTCGGCGACCCGCCTCGCGCGCGAAGCCGGCCTCGACCGCCCCAACCAGTCGCGTGAGATGGTCGAGTCGGAGCGCCGCAGCCTGTACCAGCGCCAGATCTACCGCAAGTGGAGACCGGGTGACGTTTACGCTCCGCATGACCTGTCGGGCGCCGAGCAAAAGAAATGGAAGTATGGGCGTCGGCGGCCTACCGAGGATGCCTTTGACGTGCTTGGCATCAACCCGCTGCTCGAGTACAAGGTGAAGACCGGCCGCACTCCACGCGGTCACCGTGTCAAGTCGAGTGTCGTGGCTGACCACAATGCAGAACTTCACCATCATGTCCGAGTACATGACCGAGACGGGCCGCATCAAGCACTCGCGTGACACAGGCCTACGGCCCAAGAACCAGCGCAAAATCGCCAAGGCCATACGACGAGCCATTGGCCTGGGCCTGATGCCCAGCGTCCACAGGCATCCCCTCGTCTTGAAGAAGAGCAGTCCAT
>Ga0182210_1000172_pt1 | contig 14349 bp, 7 predicted proteins | sample G5R1MG_19_FD_129670 | JGI IMG/M metagenome (GOLD analysis project Ga0182210, IMG submission 129670) | Switchgrass phyllosphere microbial communities from Michigan, USA - G5R1_MAIN_03OCT2016_LD1 MG | ecosystem: Host-associated > Plants > Phyllosphere > Phylloplane/Leaf | place: USA: Michigan... | reverse complement strand
TACCAGGTATGGGCGCTTCGGAACATACGCCCTATTCTTGCGTGCAATCAAACTTATCCCACGCGTATCATCTGATTGGGTCGCTCCTGTGCTATGCTGGTTAGCAATGGGTAATTCGATTTTCTCCACTGGACTCCGTGTATTTTATGAGTCTGTTCAATATTCAATCATCCCAAATACGTCACGGGGCGGGAATGGTGATGGAGTTTTGATCTTATTGAATTGATCATGGGAGGGATCTTGTGATGAATCTTGCCCTTTGCCATGGACTTCCGAAACCAATCGACACCGTGAACCAGCCTGAGCATGCATCTGAAAGAGACCGAGTAGGTATTCTCTTTCTTGTTGGTCTCTCATTCCGTTTCCGGGTTTTGCGCCTAGTCATCCACTACTCCATTGCCCATCCATTCGTCTTTCCCACCGCCAGAGGTCGTCGCGAAATTATATCGAAGAAGGGTACAGCATAACGCGGACAGAAGCACCAAAGGTCTTGGGAGGCAGGTTGGACCTGAACTTGGCGCGAACAACGCCGCTGTTGCCGTGTGGCCGGGTGACTTTGCCCCAGATGACGCGTATCTTGGAGCCTTGAATGGCCTTTTGGGCGCGGTAGACGTCTGCGCGAATGATTAATGGCCCGCTTCCCGTAAAGCTGCGATGGTGGAGCCAGGCTGTACGTACATGCTACGCGCTTACCGGCGTACCATTGTGCTGCCTTGGAGTCGTCTACGCCCTCGAGCTTGAGCAGCGAGGTACCGGGGTTGGTGTTGCGCTTTCTAGTGATTGTGAGCGGTGGTTCATGGGCGTGCAGTGTCCGAATCGTCGTACCCTCGCTGGTAGCTGCCGAGTTGTTAGTATTGCGATCTGCTGATCCAGGTGGCCGGATGTGGACTCACGAAACGTGCTTTCCCTTGACGTATAGGCGGTGAGACTTGTCAGACATGGCGAAGGATTTGGGTCTCCTGTGTGTTAGTAGGGAAGGTTGGGGACCGAGTGTCGTGATGTTGCTGCTGATAGACCCCGTTGCGATTGGAATTCTGATGGCGCCGAACTCGTCGTGGCAGTCGGTTAATTGGCACTTGCCCCGACTAGTGCTAGTGGCCTAGAGATCTTGGCAGCCCCAACTCCCCACCAGCACCAGCAAATGCTTTACCGAGAATCCGACCTATCGACATTGCCTGTGGGCGCATACGCTGGATGCTGCATTACTCTCTGCAGTCGGAGCTCATGCCGTCTCACGATGAACCAGCCCGGTATTCACACACATGGCTCCAACTCGCCTGGAACACATGAGTCGTGGCAGACGGAATGCCGAAGCCGTGGTACGAAGCTCAGCTGTCCACATATCATGGACAGCCTCTATGCATCCGGTACCTGCTAGGCGAAGCTGTCCCTGAGACCGGCACGGCATCAAGCGGCCATCTAGTCCCTCAACAACGTTACACCCACGGCATGCGGGTCGGTGCTCGTGAGGGGCCGGCAGCGTTGCAGGCTTGAGCAGAATATCCGAGCCTGAGACGCGCCGATGCTTGTGTAGCTCCATTTTACCTACATGGTACTCTGCCCGAAATGCAGTCCTATGCGCCGGACTCGGAGGCAGTTCATGGCGGGGTTGCGATGCATGGCATGGCATGGGCGGCAGCAGTCCCGTAGGTAAATACCCACTAGACTAGGTGGCTGGAGTAAGAGGCCAAGAAGACAAGGCATGCCCACGGGAGTAGCAAGATACGTTCATTGTACTGCGGAAGACGCCAACAAGGCATTCTTGCCTACGCGGTGAAACTAGCCCGAGGGACATGGTGGGGTTTTATCTGCATCACCTCGGCGCGGGCTATAACTGGCACCGAGAAGATGCGCTGCTTACTGCGTAGAAGTACATTATAATACGTATATGCAATAGGTGTGCATGGAACAGAGGAGTATTAGCATTATGTAGCGGGGATTCATGGCTGATGGCTGATACGGTTGTTTCTAATTCTCTGCCGCTGCACCGTATCTACGTCAACACCACCGCCTCGAAAGCGCTAAGGCTGGCCCCGCCCACCACGTAGAAGCTTTCAAATCATTCACCACGCCCCATCCGTAGCTTCCGTCATTGCCAAGACCCGTTTTTCGAGCTGCTGTTTTGCCCCGACAGCCGCACTTTTGCAATTGCTTGGTCTGCTATCTTCTACCACAAACCTGTATTTCCCACCACCCTACTACCGCAGCGACCATGGCGGACACAGTCATCCAGCCGCACCACGAGGAGGGCAATGTTGCGTAAGCACCTTCTTCCCTTCTTTTTGATATACCGATATATCGAGCAAGCACTCCGAAGACTGCGGCCATTTCCCCCACACCTGTTCCCCTGCAGGACACAAGGTCGCCACTGATGGAGGGGTAGCTTAGCCGCACGCAAAGCAGGCGTCGAACAAACAATGGGCAACAAGCTGACTCGAGAATGCCTGCAGCAACATAGAGCTCAAGGACAACACCATCATTGTGGTGCTAGGTGCCTCGGGCGACCTGGCCAAAAAAAAGACAGTGCGTATTTCAACTGCCAACACACTGAACCTGTATACTGACTGCCACCAGTTCCCAGCGCTCTTCGGCCTCGTACGTTGCCCCGCGCAGTGCTATCCCGCTTCCATTGACAACACGAACAGCACCGAAACAACTTCTTGCCCAAGAATATTCGAATTGTCGGTTATGCGCGAACAAAGATGGACCATGAAGAGTACCTTAAGCGAGTTAAGTCGTACATCAAGACCCCCACAAAGGAGATTGAAAAGCAATTGGACGAGTTCTGTGGTTTCTGCACATATGTTTCGGGCCAGTACGACAAGGACGAGTCCTTCCTCGAGCTCGAAAAGCACATGGCAGAGATCGAGAATGGTCGCAAGGAGACCAACAGGATATTCTACATGGCACTTCCCCCAAGTGTCTTCATCACAGTCTCCCAGCACCTGAAGCGCAACTGCTACCCCAAGAACGGGATCTCGCGAGTCATCGTAGGTCCGCCCATCCCAGGGTTCTGCAATCGTCCTGCTAATCGCAGCCACGTAGGTAGAGAAGCCATTCGGCAAGGACCTCCCAAGTTCACGCGAGCTACAGCGCGCACTCTCGCCAGACTGGTCCGAGGACGAGCTGTACCGCATTGATCACTACCTGGGCAAGGAGATGGTCAAGAACATTCTCATCCTCCGATTCGGCAACGAATTTTTCGGTGCGACTTGGAACAGGAATCACATCGACAACGTTCAGATCACGTTCAAGGAGCCATTCGGAACCGAAGGACGAGGCGGCTACTTTGACGAGTTTGGCATCATTCGTGATGTTATGCAGAATCGTGAGTGATACCAACTACTCCAGCGCGGCCATTGCTTACCGTCCGCAGACTTGCTGCAGGTGCTTACCCTCCTCGCCATGGAGCGGCCCATTTCCTTTTCCGCCGAGGACATTCGCGACGAAAAGGTGCGTGTCCTTCGGGGTATGGCCCCCATTGAGCCGAAGAACGTCATCATTGGACAATACGGAAAGTCTCTGGATGGCTCGAAGCCTGGTTACAAAGAGGACGACACCGTTCCCAAGGACTCGCGTTGCCCAACGTTTGCTTCCATGGTTGCCTACATCAAGAACGAAAGGTGGGACGGCGTACCGTTCATCCTCAAGGCCGGAAAGGCCCTCAACGAGCAGAAGACAGAGGTCCGCATCCAGTTCAAGGATGTTACCTCTGGTATCTTCAAGGACATTCCGCGAAACGAGCTCGTGATTCGAGTCCAGCCCAACGAGAGTGTGTACATTAAGATGAACTCCAAGCTGCCTGGTCTCAGCATGCAGACGGTTGTCACCGAGCTGGATCTCACCTACCGACGGCGGTTCTCCGACTTGAAGATCCCCGAGGCCTACGAGTCGCTCATTCTTGACGCGCTCAAGGGCGACCACTCCAACTTTGTTCGTGACGACGAGCTTGATGCCAGCTGGCGCGTCTTCACCCCTCTGCTCCACTACTTGGACGAGAACAAGGAGATCATCCCTATGGAGTATCCCTATGGTAAGAAGAGGGGCCCTCTCCTGTGTGTTTGTGACCGTAGCTGACGTGGAACAGGCTCGCGTGGCCCAGCCGTATTGGACGACTTCACGTCATCGTACGGCTACAAGTTCAGTGATGCTGCAGGTAAGCTGATCTGGTATCCTGACGATTCACCTACGTTGCAGCAACTAATCTAGTTGCCAGGCTACCAATGGCCCATGAACGAGCAGAAATTGTAGAACCAGTCTAGCCAGTCGTGTGCGCGAGAGGATCGGCGCGTTGATAGACAGATGACGAATAACATGGCATTTGAAATGCAGACCTGTCCATGGTGTGTATGTGGGGCACTCCTTTAGTTAACCAAGCGGCGACGAATTGTGTCGTGTTTTTGGTATAGCGTTGGTGGAGGGGGGCTGTCTGTTTCTGCTGCTACGTACCCCACCGAGGGAGTATTGCATCATGCGAAATTTCTGTACGAGACTTGGACGCCAACGCCAGGGCTGAGTCAACGGTGGCTGTGCTGGTGTTCTGTTCGCGTTGATCCCGTGATTGTATGCCTAACGAAAGTGAGTGTGACTCTTGTGATCGCGCATTCCATCTCCAGCACTCTCCACCCGCCATGACACCCGCACAAGACATTGTCGGCAGCAGCGACAACGTCGACCGGCTCGCACGCACCGTGTCCAACAGCCTCGCGTTCAGTACGAGCCCTAGCCTCTCCTTCCACAGCCCGCCTGGCACCTTTCGCCCCCCGCCGTCGGGCAGCTTCAGCAATGGCCGCTCCGGCAGCGTGCCCGGCTTCGCCAGCGCGTCGCAGCTTGCCAAGCAGCTGAAGCCCTTCGACACCAAGGACATCAAGGTGCTGCTGCTCGAGAATGTGAATGAGGCGGGCGTCGACATCCTGCGCGGGCAGGGCTACCAGGTCGAGGCGCTCAAGGCCAGCCTGCCCGAGGACCAGCTGATAGAAAAGATCCGCGACGTGCATGTCATCGGCATCCGCTCCAAGACGAAGCTCACGAAGCGCGTGCTGCAAGAAGCCAAGCAGCTCATCGTCATCGGCTGTTTCTGCATCGGCACCAACCAGGTCGACCTGCAGACGGCGGCGCAACAGGGCATCGCCGTCTTCAATTCGCCCTTCAGCAACAGCCGCTCCGTTGCCGAGCTCGTCATCGCCGAGATCATTGCTCTCGCCCGCCAGCTCACGGACCGCTCCATGGAACTGCACCACGGCACCTGGAATAAGGTCAGCAAGGGCTGCTGGGAGATCCGCGGCAAGACGCTGGGCATTGTCGGCTACGGCCACATTGGCAGCCAGCTCAGCGTCCTCGCCGAGTCCATGGGTATGGACGTCATCTACTACGATGTCATGACCATGATGGGCCTGGGTACCGCCCGCCAGGTCGCCTCCCTCGACGACCTGCTTGCTCACGCCGACTTTGTCTCGCTCCACGTGCCCGCCACCCCCGAGACACACAATCTCATTGGCGCTGCCGAGTTTTCCAAGATGAAAGACGGCGCATACCTGATCAACAACGCCCGCGGCACCGTCGTCGACATCTCTGCCCTCATCGACGCCTCACGCTCTGGCAAGCTCGCCGGTGCCGCCATCGACGTCTTCCCCAACGAGCCAGCAGGCAACGGCGACTACTTCTCCAACGACCTCAATACGTGGACCCAATCCCTCGTCGGTCTGAAAAACATCATTCTCACCCCGCACATTGGCGGCAGCACCGAGGAAGCCCAGTCCGCCATTGGCGTCGAGGTCAGCACTGCGCTCGTCCGCTATGTCAATGAGGGCGCCACGCTTGGCGCCGTCAACATGCCCGAGGTCAACCTTCGCGCCATGGCCAAGGACCAGCCAGATTGCATGCGCGTGATTTTTATCCACAAAAATGTGCCTGGTGTGCTGAGGCAGGTCAATGGCATCCTGCTGCACCACAACATTGAGAAGCAAATGTCGGATTCACGAGGCGACGTGGCCTATCTCATGGCTGATATCAGTGAGGTGAAAGAAGCCGAGATTCGGGATTTGTTTACCAGTTTGCAGGAGTTGAGCTGTGAGTCTTCTTTTTCCTGGGTCGTTTTTTCCTTCCACCTCATCGCCTTCCTTTGAACATGGCCGTGATTTTTTTGTGTATACTGGGTAGTTGCTAATGAATAACAAAAACAGCGTGTATCCGTACCCGGGTGTTGTATTAGAAATCCCAGGTTTAGTAGCAGGGCTACAAAGTACAGCCGCAGATGGCCAACGAAAGGCAATTGAGCGAAACCCTGGCTGGGCGGGCATCAAGAATCAGTAAAACGGGGTTGGTCAGCTGTCAAAAATTCGAAAACGGGACTACAAAAAGAAATGACGGGATTCAACATGGGCGTTGCATGCATGTGCAGGGGGTCCGGGACGGAAAGAGAGACAAGCCAAAAGGCACACCGCGATATACTCCCACTATCTATCCATCTATCTAGCTAATTAGCTAGTTTGATTCTGTACCACGAGAATATTCGCGAATTCAACATAGCGGCTCTCCATACAAAAACAGATGAAAAAAAAAAAAACTTTGGAATCACTACGGTTATATACTTGGCCATTGTGCTGATTCGCCAAGTCATCCATCGACCTACGACTACGTGCCACGGCTCACGGCAAACTGTGAATCCAATCTGCCACCTCGGGCGTTGGCAATCCAAAGGCTTGCCCAGGCGGCACCGACGCAGCGTTTCCCTTGGCCGTCGCCCATGGGATGTTTAGGACGCCCGGCCGGAAATCGGCAGCCTTGTTCCCGAGCTTCTGCCCGTTAGACACGCTATCCGGCTCCGACGCCTCTGCCGAGTCCGCGTCGGACGGTTCCGCAGCCGACACGGTCGAGCCCGGCGGATCGTGACCGTGGATCCTAAAGCCAAGCAGGTGGTGTTCGAGCCCGTCGTCGTCGTCGTCTTCGCTGTTGTTGTTGTTGGCCGGGCGGTGCGTGCGCGGCATCTGAGCGAGCAGTTCTTCTGCCTTGTGCCAGTCGGCCTGGAGGTCGAACTCGCCGTCTTGCACGGTGAAATCGGTGTCGAGAGAAAACCGGGCGGGCGGGTTCGGCAGAGGGGTTCTGCTTGCTGCGGTGTCGTTGCGGAGGCACGGGGTGTTGCGGGCAAGGAGGTTGCCGGGGGTCGTGGGGTGACTGGGCGGGCTTTCCATGCGCTGCGCTGCGCGGGCGACAAAGGACATGGTCACGGCTGACGTCGGATAGGATGGGGTAATTGACTCAGGGATGTTGGAGGTGCGCGTTCGCTTTGCGGTGGACCAAACGGGTGCGCCGGCTTGGACGTGCTTTGTCGCTGGTGGGCGTGCCTCAGCACGTCGACGCTCCCGTTGCTTCAGCATGCACACCAGCGGTGGCTGCTCCGTGTCTAGGGAAGTCGACTCCAGCGGCGCCGATACGACGTCTGACAGACTGTGGGATCGTTGCGTCTGCAATCGCTGTCCCACTGGCTTTCGCACCCTTCGCCTGCCCAAGTCCGCGGCCGTCTCCAGCGCCTCCGCCGTCTGGAACGCAGACCAGTGGGTTGGGCGCAAGTGCTCGTGGACATGGTCGGGAAGACGAGGCAACACCTTCATGTTGCCAAAGTACGTAGCGAGGAAAGAATGAATTGTCTCCGGGTTCTGCGGCTTGCGCGGCGCATGCCAATCGCACTGGTCGCCTGACCGGACCACGGATGCGAAGCCGACGAGACCAGTACGCACCAGAACAATGCGGCCAGTAGGTACCTGGCTGAAGTCGGCGGGGTCGTGCGCTGGGAGTAGAGCGTGCGGAACGGGCGGCGCGTCTGGCAGGCTGAGCCCGAGGCGTGAGGCGAAATGGGCTAAGAGAGCAATCGGAGCATAGCATCCCTGGAGTGAAGGCTCGCCACGCACCTCGACGTAGTTATCGCAACCGTGTTCGCGACTCTCCACACACGCGATGAAGTTGTCCGGGTTGGCGAGGCGCTGGAGCTGTGTGAGGTTGAACATGCGGGAGGGGAGGTGCTGCATGACACGGTGCGCTGCCTTGGTATGGATGGTGGATTGGCCTTGGTCTTTCGGAGTAAGCAGGGCGACGAAGGTGCCGGAGATGGATGCGGGTAGATGGCCATGGCTGGAGAGAGCGTTCCGCAGCTTGCGCAGACTCTTGGCTCTGATCAGGCCGGCCCGTGGGCGCACATGGCCATTGTACTCTGTTTCTAGAGCCGGGCGCCATTCCGGGTACGATTCACAGCAGCTCGCAATCCAGCGGAGAACGCATGGTTCCGCAATGTCTTTGCCGCTGCGACGAAACGTCAAGGGCTTCTCGACTGCAAGTGTCTGCCACGGCTCCTCGATCTCACCGGCGAGGCTTTTGAACTGAGCGCAGACCTCCCGCGGCGTCGTGTCCCAGCGGCCGTGGTGGAGTTCGTTGGCAAGGTTGTCGAGATACGGATGGCCGAGACTCAAATGCATCCACGCTGTTTCTCCCACCCGGAAGGCAGCATGTGCCCGTGCCCAGTCTTCCACTGCTTGGTCGATGGATTCTTGCAAGCAAACGCCGAATTCGCGGCGCGTTGCGTTGCGCTCTTGATCCGCCCGGCATCTTTCGTAAACCTGCTGCTTCAGCTCCACCAAGCGCAGAAGTCTTTTGCCCTTGCGGGACCTTTTTCTCCCATCCCTTTGGTGGAAGTCGGCTATCACCCGTTTGACAAGGTCCAGCTCTTCTCGCGCAGTGCTTGTCTTACCCGCCATGAATCTCTCGTCCTCTGCATTCCTGGCCGCTGCTTGGCGGACGTGCCAAATGTCGCAGCAATCGGCAACGATCTCCATGGCGGCACGGCCATCCTCGAGGGTATGCGAGCGGGGAAGCTCGGTGCCAGCTGTTACGGAAGTTGTGGCAGAGTAGTTGACGAGCAGTACGGTCTGGGCCTGACGACCGGCCAGTCGCAGCAACACCGAGTCATTTGTGACGGCTCCATGGATGATACCGTGAAAGTGTAAAAAGTCGAGCGCAGAGAATAACCGTCGTTGGAGTTTTGCAGCAATCAAGAAGCGGGAGCCCATATGTAGCGTCTTGATGTCGGATAGCAGTGCTGCGTAGGTTTGGAGACCCTTGTGTGTGTCGGTAAGGACAGCAGGCATGTTGTCAATCTCCACCATAGCATGATACCGAACGATGGATGCATCCACCTGTTCCTTGCCAAACTTTGCAAACTCTTGAGCCCGCTTCTGCCACCTATATGGTCCATCTCGGAACACTTTGGCGGTGGAGACTGCCCCGGTGAACCGATGTACGACCCGATGCGAGTTTCTCGATACCTGCTCTCCAAGGAGGAAAAGTTCACGACGAGCCCATGGCTCTGAGCGATCAGCGAAGTAGTTATCAACAGATTTGGTCACGATGTCTTCCGTTGGGAAGGCTTCCATCGGTGTCTTGAGTAGCCAGACATCGATACGTACCCCATTAGTGGAGATACAATTGATCAGGTTCTGTCTGAGATACACAGCACATGGCAGCCGCTTAGGGCCTCCCTGCCTGCATACCGAAGCAGACTGTATGGGCACGCCATTGACTTCAGTGCGCATCGTCGAAGTACATCGTATGCGCCAGGCATTTGAGGCTTGTACGGGGGCCAGAATAAGATGCTCAACACCTGCTTGTTTCTCTGGAAGATAGACATCGCATGGTCTTTGTGCATTCCCTCTACCCATGCTGTAAGCAATCTTGTTATTATTCCTAGTAAGGAAGATGTTGCACCCTGCATTGCTGCTACGAGTGACTCGACCAGGCCGGTGGATAAGCAGTGGTGTCTTTTGGTGCAGGCTATGTCGGTTTGCTTTCATGGCTTCGGGACCATGTACTGTGACAATGGCAATTAATTCGTCAGCAGAAACTCCAGCAGGGATCGGAGGATGTCCAACAGGAGTAGTGAGCATATTGGATGGAGTTTTGTTGGTCAATTTCTCCACAAAAGGTGGTGTTGTGTGACAGAGTTCCTTGAAGTATGCAAGATAGGATTTTTCTAGATGTGATTTGCACAAGGATAATATATCTAGGTATTCTAATGAAGTTAGATCTGTAGAGATAGATGTATTGCACGGTAGGGAGCTTACGCGTATGTTACGCCGAGTCTGTCGCATGCTATGACTTGGCTGAGTGTAATGGGTCGAGTGCTTGTAAGTTTATATTGTAAAGCAATCCTAGGAGAAGAATGTTTGCATTTATCAAAAAAGCAAGCACGCCCCTGGATTGCTGTCGCGTACTGTAACGTATAGTATGGAAAAGAGACAGATGCAGCATACCATGGCGATAATGACATCAAGTATATAAGAACCTTCACTTATGTCCAGAATCCAGCATTAATGATACTGGTCAATGCGCAAGACAAACTCCGAATGTCTCATCGGGGTGAAAGCTCATCTGTGGTGGAGTGCTTTCAGAGCAAACTTCGTTGTAGCAGCCATGGACAGGATACACCAATAGGGTGTCTCTTCGGTATTGTAGAAACCTACAAGGTTTGCTTTGCCCCTGACGCGTCTGTTTTTCAAGGTAATATCTGAACAGCCTAAGTCAGTCTGGTGGGTATTGCAATGATGGCGTGTATCATGTGTACCCACAATATAGAGCCTCTCGTGAACTTATCAAGGATTTGTGATACCGAGGCCGCTGATTGTACTAGGCTTGGGATCATAGCTGATGACATGTGCATGTACCCCTTCAAGTGTAGCAAGCTTTCTTTCGACGTCCTTTGGCGACCTCACCTGGACTACTCTACAGCAAATAATTGTCCAAAACTGCGACTTACACCGACCGGTTACCACAACCTCTGGTTCTCCTTAGAGTGACGTCGCATCGACACACGGTGCGACGGGCTAGATCAAGTAGCTGGAGGGGATGCAGTGTGTCAGCGTCTTCGCATTGTCTCAGTAGTCTTCCTAGTTCTGCGCTGCCGCAAACGGCACAAAGCCACCTGGCGGCACCAAGGCATGTCTCAGCGCGCTGCCTCCTCTTTTGCTGCCAGTTCTCCCAACTAATCCGTAGTAACCGGGGCCTGATGGGTATTAATAGGCGAATGGAGCCGCCGTAGATTAGGAAGCTTCTTAGCTTATTCTGATGTACGCAGTAAATACGCAGGCTATGCGTAATAGCGGACGCTAAACCCAAGTTAGGATGGTTCGGTGCCACGGGAAAACTGTTTCGTTGTCTCGCAATAGGTACAATAACAATAACTACTTGAGTAGACTTCTATAATATTATATAAATAAACAGAACAAGACAATATACTTTACTGGATGACTTTCTCCTTTTGCCTCTCTGCCCAAGAGTATACTATAATATACTACATCAAGTCTTCTTTCTTCGACCCAGGAAATTTATACAAGAGCTAGAATGAAAGAGCTATAAGCCAAAAAAAGACCAAGAGTGGTTAAGTAGGGAAGAGAGAAAAGGTCATGTAGAAACCTATCTTGCCTCCTTGCCTCTCTCCCTATCGCCTCTGCTTGTTGTCACTTGCACTCACTCCCACTCACTCCCTATTCTCACTACCACCACTCTCAACACGATTCCCCAATCCCAACCCACGTGTTCGCATCACAAATTCGTCAAAAATATCCAGTTCCCATCAATACACACTCCTCCCTCTCCGCCCAGTTTCCTCCGTCCCTCTTCCCCCCATCCCATTCTCCCAAAGCGTTGCGCAGGGAATAGGTGAATCGGGCTAAAACAAAAGTAAAAAGAAAAGAAGAGGCATCGAAGAAGACCCAAAGAATGTAGTGTGTTGATGGCAGCAAGCCCGCGAGGTAGAACAACAGTCTTTCAATTCAAAGGGGAAAAAAAGACCCCTACCGCGCAAATACCTTGACGATCCCATCACCGCCTGCTGACACGACGAGACGACCATCTTGACTCCATACCACGCTGCACACGCCCTCGCCGCGCATGATGCGATGTGCGGTGATTTCTTGCGTGCAGATGCGCTTGTCGAGAGACCAGAAGCGGATGGATGCATCGTGGCCAGCGGACACTGCTTCGCGACCATCTTTACTTAACGAGAGCGAAGAGATGGCGGCAGGGTGAGCGAGCATGCTGTATGTGCACTGGCCTAGTTGGGTGGTCGGTTAGCAATGGTTCTAGACAAGATTGGCAGCATGCCATACCTGAATTGGCATCGAAGAACCGGATAAGATGATCTTCATGCCCACTGATGATGACGCCTTCAAGTCCCCCACCACTATTAGATCCTGTAGGTCCATGAATTGCCTCCTCGTCTGATCCGTTGCGGCTGCCTTCTTGGCACAAGCCCTCGTGAAGTTGCGAGCTGGTCACGACGGAGGTAATGCCTGTAGCTGGCGTTCCATCGTAAGACTCGTTGCTCACCATGCCAATCAGCTCTTCGCCCGTTCGAGTATCGTACACAAGGATCGATGCATCGCTAAATGAAACAACAAAATTCTCTCCGTTTTGGGAGAGGGGACTGATGCAGGTAGGCGAGGGGTGTGTCGCACGCTCAATAGTGTGTATGAGCGTGTAATGGAATGGGGTTGAGGTTGCAATACTTGGCTGTGGCGACGACGGGTGATTGGAACCAGAAGTCACCGAATGTCTACGACTGCCACCACGTCGAGATCCAGCTTGAGGGGACGCTAATTGCGGGGGCGCGCTTACTGCCCAGATTTTGATTGTACCATCGGCAGAGCCGGAGGCGAGCAAGATGCGGTCAGGACCTCCATAGTTGCTGCTGTCGGTGCCGAAAACAGCGGCACATGTCGCAGGAAGCACGCATACGGTCCAGACGGCGTCGGTATGGCCATCGAGCGTCGCCTTTGGGTCTACACGGCCACGCTCCCACACGCGAATGGTGGCGTCTTGGCCACCCGAGAAGATCCAGCCATCACCCGATACCCGGCCGCCGGTGGCGAAGTGCGCCGAGGATGGACATGCAGCCAAGCAGGTGACGGCACCTTCGTGGCCCCTGTGCGACCAAAATGGCGAGATATCGAGATCATTATGCATGCTGTGCTGGTTGGCATAACTTGCAGGTATTGTCCATCGCTTGATCATGCCGTCGTCACCTGCTGTGCAGATTTCGGGCTCACTGGGGCTACCACCTCCCGTGAAGACGACGGACCGGACCACGTCGAGGTGGCCGCGGAGTGCAAAGCGGACTTTGAAGCTCTGGGGATCTGTCTTGGCAGCTGATGGGGCTGCGACCTGCTGTGCGTGGAGGTCGCTACTCAGCCTCCGGACACTGGAGTCCTTGCTGCGGGTTTTGCTCGGCCGTGGCGGAGACTTGGCTGGTATGCTGTTGGCGGATGGGAATTCTTCCGTATCTGGCCGTCTTGGTGGTCCTTCTTGTGTTAAGTCGGATATGGGTTCCTCAAAGGTCCATTCATTGGCGTCCTCGGGCATAAGGTGGTGGGTAGGCGGGCTGTTTTCTTGACGTACGGGTAATGGCCGGCCGTAGTTGTCGAATGCGTGCGTTACTTTCTCCACCTGCTCTTCAGGCACCGACGAGTAATGCTGCTGACTGGGCAGAGGGGTCTGCTGTCGCAAGAGCTCTTGGGAAAGGTTCGCGCTGTGGGGAAGCGGTGGCTGACCTGACGGTTCGCGCGTCATCTGAGGCGCGAGATGGATCTGGTGCTGATTGGTGAGGCTCTGAAGGTCGGCCGCAGTAGGCATGGTGGGGGGCTGGTGGTTGGGCATGCCAGTTCCCGGGATGGTGGGCAGCTGGGAGTGTAGCTTTTGGCGGTGCTGCTGCAGGTACATGTCTTCGATGGAGGCATCGCCGTGGTTGAGGTAGTTGGTGCCATTAGCTAGAGCGTGGAGGCCGTGCTGCGGCTGTTGCTGTTGCGGCGGCTGGGGTGGCGGGGTCAGGAGATAGGTGATTTCTTCAACACACTTGGTGAGGTAGAGTTTGGATTTTTCCCGCAGCTGCTCGCGCTCGCGTTCAGCTTCAGAGCGAGCAGCATGATCCGAGTCGGCTTCGAGAAGGGCGTGATGCTTGGTGGCGGCCTTGGGGCCCCTGGCATCTTTTTTGGCGGCGTCGGCGTCGGGCGGCGTCTTGGCCTTGCGCTCGGCAGTCAGGGCTTGCTCGAGCATGCGAATGTGCTTGGTGAGCTGGTCATTGAGCTTCTTAGCGCTGCGGACCTCGCCCTCCTGCTTGGCAATCTTGGCCTTCATCTCGGCGCGTTCGATGTCCCAGGCGTTACGGGCGCGTTCGTGGTTGTGCCATTCGAGCTGCAGGAAGCGCATAACGCCTGTGATGCCGTTAGCTCTCGCTGCTTCTCCTGCGTTCGCGAGACCACGACGGGCCTGCTGCGATGATATGCAGGGCGCGGCATACCCTGCAGTGTA
>Ga0182210_1000171_pt1 | contig 14415 bp, 10 predicted proteins | sample G5R1MG_19_FD_129670 | JGI IMG/M metagenome (GOLD analysis project Ga0182210, IMG submission 129670) | Switchgrass phyllosphere microbial communities from Michigan, USA - G5R1_MAIN_03OCT2016_LD1 MG | ecosystem: Host-associated > Plants > Phyllosphere > Phylloplane/Leaf | place: USA: Michigan... | reverse complement strand
GGGGGGGGGGTGGGGGGCAGGGGGAAGGGGGTGGGGGGGGTATAGGGGGGGGGGGTAGGGGTGGGGGGGAATATAGGGTTGAGTGCGGGTACGACGAGCGTATGGTGTGAGGCCGAGCATAGGATGGGATGTAGATTGTGTATGACTGTGTGCAAAAGGATGACGGATTGGGGCCGAGTGGCGGTAATGAATAATGATACAGGTTTCCGTGGTGGAGGATGTGTCAGGTATAGACCGCGATATGAGCGTGCTTTCATGTCCAAAATATCATGGCCATACCAATTCTTTATAACAAATCAATTGATTTGGGACTTTTGGGCCCCGCTTCCGTGACACGCTGGTAGCACGAGATGTCAACTACCCAGGTGCTTGCCATGGGTCTGTACAACTTGCCACCAGGCGATCGTCAAGCGGGTTTGGAAACACAAACGCAGGTAGTAAGTTGACGTGGCTACCTTGCGAGGCCAGTTCAACGCAATTATCCGCTCTTAGATGTTCTTTCTCTTTCCGATGGCATTTTATGCCGATCAAATCAGTATACCAGTGTCAGACTGCATATGTGGTTGCAATGCCGATTAATTATGTGCTTTATATCGGACAGGTGAATCTGGGACGCCATTGCTATTCCCAAACCCCTGTGCTGGTGGAGATGCCTCACAAACACATCTCTTGTGCTTTTGTGGCGACGGCTATTTTCATCCAATTGCTGGCGAACCCTTCGTATTATTAGGGGCCCTCAGACAACTATGGAATCGAGCAATCGAATCCTTCGCCACCCGAATTTTCGAAACACGGATGGTTACGATGTCGGCAGCCATGGTTCCCATCACAGCGTTACGACTACAGCCGTGATACCCGTCGGTAGCGAACGGACCGAGCCATATTCGTCATCGTGGTTGGTCGTGCAGTATGTCAAATGATCCACCGCGCGGCCTTGGATCCGTAGCGACACTCAGTTTGCCAGCGAAAAAGACCCTAATTCAACCATCACCAGCGTGCATGTGGCTAAAAGTGGGGTTGAGTGCCACATGGCCCTTGAACTGCTACGGAGTAACGTCGTATGTCACTATCAACATTGCAAGGAATCCGCCAATATCACTCCCAAAGCCCAGAAAATAGTGATGTAGTCTTTCAACCTGATCACTGGCGCATCGGCGATTCATTTTCTGTGATTAAGAGGCAGATTGATCATATATGGCCTGAGGCAGTACCGCAATTCCGAATAATAGTGGCGACAGGGGGGTTGTATAATCAAATGCTGTCTTCCATGGAAAATGGGGAACATGTCTCTGAGGATTTACGTTGCAGACGATCGCGATGCAAGTTTGCGCGGCGCTTTTTTCGAGATGGCCGCATTGTCAGACGGTGCATTGCCGCTCTTGGGCCTCAATTTCCTAGGTCTTTTCTTCTCTGGCTCATGTGGTGCAGAAGTCTTGGATTGTGAGGTTGTTGGGGGCTCTATAGTAGAACCGGTCTTCCCGTTTGACGCAACCGGGTTTGATGGTGTTGTAATTGTGTTTGTAGATTTTCCCGATGACGCTAACTTTGCTTGGGGAGCAGCCGCTTGTGCCTTTGATCTTGTTGGCAGTTTCGAAGACTTTTTTGCCTCTGTAGCAGTTGCGTTGGAGATTTTGGTTATCCTGGTTGCTTCGCTGGGTACAGGAGCTTCCTTTGGGACAGATGATTTCTTTGGGGTCTGAGTCGAGGGATGTGCTTGCGAGGACCGATGGTATGTGCTACGGGCTCTAGATGAGGCTTGCGGTGCCTGGTCTGTGTCTTTTGGGACTTCACTTCCCCAGGAAGGCAAAGATGCACCTAGACCACTCAGGCCCAAAGCCGCGCCGGTGGGCATAGAGGGTAGGTTGGGCATCGAGGGCCGCCAGCTGGCTATGTCCTTTGTCGATTGAGACCAAGTATTGGGCATATCATCTGGTGCGTGTTTGCTCATCTGTTCCAACTCTTCCTTTGATGGAGCTTGTGTCTCCTTGGTTTGCATAACCATTTTCTCCAGCGCCCTCTTTTGCGCTGGTGTAGATTTCCAGTTTGGAAAATCCCCGACCACCCCACGAACACCCTGACTGGCCATTTCTCCAAGGTCCCAGAATGGGCCATGCATTGCTCCGTAGACTGATCCAATGTCTCCTCCCAATAGACCCGTAACAGTTGACACAACACCACCTACCAAAGCTCCAGCGAGTGTCCCAATTGTCACGCCTGGCTGCACGCCCAAGCCAGCACCGGCAGCAAGCCCTTGGAACGCACCAGACTGCGTGTACTTTGCAGCTTTGCCAAAAGATTCGGCTTCAATCTCCTTGTTAATGGCCTTTGCCAGGATCTCTTCTCGAGCATTAGGACCGCCTGCCGCATGCGCGGCTTGCCTAAGTTCCCATGCTTTCTGTGCGGCTTGGAGGGCCATGGTAGCGGAGACACCTGCATTTTGTTGGATCTCCTGTTCAGGAAAGGGCCGTTGGTCGTGGGGATGTTCTTTGGCCATCTTTTTCGTGCAAAGTGTTACCGTCCTGAATTTGTATTGTGCTGTGGGCGTTGTTGACGACCTCACAATTCATGTGTTTGTGAGTGATGTAGGCGGTACTACTCACATACCTAACCAGTCGACTCTAGGATGCGACGTCATCGTGGCGTACCAACACCTGCTTTACACAACGTGGTCGCATGTACTGGGCCATCCATGCGAGATGGAATGAGTTTGAGTGGACATGTTGAACGGAGAAGCGTCACGTGAGATGACAGGGGCATGGTTGATGAGTACGTGCATTCATTAACTCAAACCTCCTTCTTGGGCACGCCGCCTGGGAGTGTCTGCACCTTTTCACGGAACATCTTTTCCGCTCCTTGCCACACAGGTGTCGTCGCGCGATCCTTGAGCGCCATCAAGCTGGGCAACAGGGCATTGCTGAAGGCCTCGGATGACTCGCGGGGCAGGGCAGAGGGCAGATGGTCGATGGAGATGACGGACAGTCTTGGACCGTCACCCTCTACAGAAACAGCTACGGTGGGCTTGTCAAAAGTGGTGTTGACATCGTAGATGGGGATGGGGTTGTGAGGGTTGGTGGTATCACAGCTGACGTCGCAGACGACGCTGAGTTTGCGTGAGGACGAGGCCAGGCTGTCGTGGCTTATAAAGGGCGGGATCGGCTTGGACAGATATATGCAGTTGACAAAAATGTCTGACTCGACAATTTCGGGGTAGGGGCCGTCACGCTCCTTGGTCTCTGCCAGGTCCCATTTGAGTATTTCAGCGCAGCCAATCTTGGTGAGCAGGTCGATGGCGCCCGAGCCGCAGCGGCCGAGGGCGCCCAGGACCAGGCTCCGCGGCTTGCGGCCTGCGACCTTTTCGCCGGCAGCCACGTCGTCGCGCAGCTGGTCGAGCAGCTCCGTCTCATTATTGTAATAGCCCCGACCGTCGGTGAAGGTCTCGAGGCCGGGAAGGGGTTCGCCGGCGGGGTGGGTTAGCTGCCAGGCCCATGTCTTGATGGCCATGGCGGCGCCAACGAAGCCGGCGTGGTAGCCAAAGGCGGCGACGCGGCGGCCGGTAGAGTCTTGCAGGAACTCGAGGTCGTACAGCGTGCCGCCGCCACGGGGGAAGCGGGCCAGGGCGGCCTCCCAGCCAGCCTGTTGCTTGTAGCAATGGGCGAAGTGGACAAATGTATGGGTGAGGGGGAAGGTGTCGTCGGGCAGCTCCTTGAGCCCAAGGATGATATGGTCGGAGGGAGCCGCCTTGTAGGCGCCTTCGTCGACGAGGGTGGCACCGGCCCGCTCAAACTCGTCGTCAGCGAAGATTCGGGCATAGTGGGGGTTCGTGGAGCTGCGCTCGACGACGACGGGGTAACCGGCGGCGAGCAGCTGCTTGGCCGTGGTGGGCGTGAGGCATGAGCGGTGCTCGAGGGGCTTGGCCTCAGCGCGGGCGTGGAGCGTAGGGAAAGCCATGATTTGGGGAGGGAGAGACAAAGGGTGAGTGATGGTGAGAAAGGAAGGATTGAGCGGATGGATGAGGACAGGAGGGTGTAGGTGTATGTACACGCCTCGGAATAGAGTCGGAATGCGCGCAACGGGGTGACTCATTTATTTTTTGGCTAGATGATACCGCTAGCAAAACTAGTTAGCCAAGTTACCCCACAGAAATGATCAGGTTACGCCTTACCTAATGCAGGAAGCGTTGAAATACCTTAACATCTTTGCCGTTGCACAGATCCTTGTGTAATTTATAATACAAGCCCTGTACCATAGTATATACCTTGCGGGGTTACTAAAGTCAATTTAATAAGTATATTGTAAAGTGTATATAAAGCACTTCACATAAGCGCGTATAGCATCACTTCGCGTTATACAATAGTTCAGAGGCAGGCAGTTAAAACTTGGGTTTAAAATATCTATATTAGGTATAACTGATGTGGATCACGCAGGGGAGCTTGGAGACCGGGGCACCTGAATGCATGTAGTGCATGAAAGGATCGTGCATAAGCTGTCCGGCTATGTATCACTTGTGGGTTCCCTATATAGGGACGGTACCGTAGTTGCCACACCAGCCCGGTAGTTGCCATCTACCAGGCCTGCTGCTATCTACCCGGTGTGCTACCACAGAAACTCATCAATAACTGAACAGTGCTCTAATAGTGCAAACTAACAAGCTATTCTCTCATAGGCTGTCGAATGTACACTCCACTTACTAAAATTGAATTGGTTTTTCTCATTTTTCCTGCTTGCGGTTCTACGCGTAATAGACATACTAAGTTAGAATTGGATATTAATAATAAAGTGTCTTACCTATCGAAAAGGATCGTATATATCTATATTGGGATTATACTATACCCTAATCGCTATTATGTCACTTTGGTGGCTATTTTGTAAGTTATCTAGGTGCTCCGGAGGTTTCTACGTACTTCCGTCTCCTTCTATTATTAGCTTGTAATATAGAATAGGGGAGCTGGGTCACAGGGTGCAGCAAATAATAAGTGTATCTTAATGATCGTGTATAAGCTACTATTACTGTTATGGCGCCGTTAACTATATATCGTGGGGTCTGTGTGTAGTGACCCGGGTATTGAGTTGCCTTGTGCTAACCGGCGCCAGAAAACATATCAGCTTCTACCCTATAAAGACTGGATAGCACACGCAAAGCTTATGAACAGAACAAAATAAAAAGGTATAAGAGCTTTCAGGGTTGTATTATGTAATAATAAGAACTATTTCCTATACCAAGGCGCTCTCGTATGCATGCTAGAGGTAGTATTGGGTATTGGCGACGAAGACATTAAGTCTCACACCGCGAGGATAAAAAAGTGTTGGTGAATAGTGCTTAGCGTTGCCCTCGCTTAACTAGTATCTTATACATAGTATATATCACTCACTCACTCGCTCACTCGCTCCCACCCATCCACACACACACACACACACACACTCTCTCTCTCTCTCTCTCTCTCTCTCTCTCCTCGTGCACTATGACAGATCTCACGCAAGAAGAGCTTCAGTTGCTCGTCGAGGAAAACCTAATTCAACCTCATTCGCAGCCAACCAAGCGTAAAGTATCTGGCACGCTTTTGACACCGCCTCAAAGTGGCGGCGAATCTTCTAGCAGTGCCGCTACGTCCATCTGTTACCGCTCGCACAGCCCCAACATTCCGCAGTGGTTCGATATGCCGGTATCAATAGAGAGCGCTGCTGCACTGGAACATATCGGCTTCACGGCCAACGCTGCTCATGAGATATACGAGAGATTCTTGGGCCGACCCGATGGTATCGACAATCCGGATAGTCTGTTAGACTACGCATTTGGTCATCTGTATCGCCCGAATCCACCGACTGATGCCGGCCAATTCATGAACATGGTTGGAATCTCGACCAGCATGCAATATGCGATTTTGGATCCCAAGTACGAACAAATTTTCCAGACTGAAAATGTCCTTTTTTGGATCAAGGATACGCTCCGCATGAACTACCACACTCTTATCAAGCTCAATGAAAAGCTCAAGGCGCATGCGAAGCAATCATTGGGCAAGAAGAAAAAGCGCGCCAAGGTCCAAGGTCTCTTTATGCGAGAGGAACCAGCGGAGTCATCTCCAACTGTCACCACGACCCTAAGCGGGCCTCTACAATACGAAGGACAATCTGTGAGTATGTCGCAGATCTCGACCACAGTTGATCATGCTCCCCCCATCCCACCCGACTGCCAAGTCCTGTACAAGGGAAAGTCACCAGCAGAGATGGTTGAGGAGGACCTTTTCCGTGCCAATGGAAATATCGACATGGGAGCAATTGAGTCAGCAAAAGGTGGAGACTTCAACGCAAAGTCGGCTGCATGGCACTTCTCGCCCGAGCATGAGACCGCCGAGTTATATCGTGGCTTTGCCGCAAGGAGATGTGGTTGGAGCGAGACCTGGATTATTCGCATCTTAGTCCCACACACCTTTTTGGAAACACTACGAAAGGAACACCTATACTATGGCCGAGACTGGAAAGAATTCGTGTGGCTGAGCCGGAAGAATATTCCTGACTTCCCGTCAAAGTTTTCGAATCTCACCAGCGCGGAACTTATTATCGGTCATATCAGCAAGAGCCTAGATAACATGATTCGCAGAATCAAGCAATCCGATGTCCAGGAAAAGATCAATGAGGGCCATGTTATGACAATCACGGGAGGAAAATCCACGCAATGGGCTTTCACTAAAGAAGACGCTGCGAATCGTTTGGGACGCGAGATCAAAGGCAAAATCCACATCGATGTCTATGCGCCTTTGGGGAAGCAGGAATGAATAGAGTAAACTCGTTGACGGACCAGGATGACATGGGCAGGGGGGCGTCTGGGTTTCGTTTGGTATCCCACTCGGAATTGGATCTGGCGTTCACATGTATACATTTCCTACAGCAGATTTTCACCTCTGAGAATATACAATAATAAATTCTTGGCCAACACCTTTACCTTGTACCTCCCATGTCAGCATCGCACACACGCATGCCACGCCACCTAGTAAAGACCCGCCAGCTATGCCGTGGCTTCTGTCTGCACTGCCTGCCATTACTGCTGCATCTATTACACCGCCTAATACTACATCCTGGACATCGTCTGCGCGTGCATCGAAACTATAATTCCCACACTCATCTAAAAAATCCTCATCAAGCCGCAAGGCCACTACGCTACGGAGTGCCAGGGACGTGATATTAATGTGTAAAAGAGGCACGAATGCCCGAGCGAGCCTTCACTCTTGAATAAAAAAAATCCCTCCAAAATCCAGGATGCAAATGCAGGTATCGCTTACAAAGGGTGCGTCGAGGTGCTCCAGAACAGGACTATGTTCTGGGCTTGAAGGTAAGGAGACAGTCGTCCTAGGCAACGTCAGTATACTGAGTGAGCCAAAATCGTGGTTGGTACTGACCATAGGGAAGATGGTGGCGAAGACCTTGATCACCTCGCTCTGGTCCGTGACCTTGTGGTTCCAGTCAAGCATCATACTCGCCTTCCCAATCATGAGCATAAGGTTGGCCTGTGCGTATGTCTGACCCAAGCAGTAATGAGGCCCTGTGCCAAACACGAGCCAGTTCTTGGTTTGCTGGTCAGCATCACCAGTAATCCATCGCTCCGGCTCGAAAGAATCGGGGTTTGGGTACGCCTCAGCGTCATGAAGAGCCATGTAGGTAGTGGGGATGACCATGGATCCTTTGCGAACAGTGTACTCGGGCGTAATGGGAAAGTCCTTCTTAGCGAGGTAGGGGACCATGATGACAGGTGGCCGGTAACGGAGCGTCTCCTTGACCACAGCGCGCGTCCACTGCAGCTTTTCAATGGCGTCAAGCGAAATAGGGGCGTGAATGTCGCCGTTGCGAACCTTGATATTCTCCTCACGGACCTTGTCGAGATACTCTGGTCGGTCAGCCATGATCTGGAACAGCCATGTGGCGGCTGAAGAAGTGGCATCTTGCGAGGCGAAGAGGAAGGTGAAGATTGTCATGGAAATTTCAAGATCACTGAACCAGCGAATGACGGTCGATGGCTTTTCCGAGTCGTCGACCTTCTCGCCTGCTTCGATTCTCTTGCGGTATTTTTCCGACTCGATCATGTTGTCAACCCAGAAGTCTAGAATGCACTCCTTCTTGCCGCCTGCGGCCATGCGGACCTTGCTCTTGGCAGCGCATTTAGAAAACTCGTCCAGGATCATATCAGCGCATTTCTTGCCATACCAGCTCTTGGTGAAGGGCAGTATAATGGGGAAATTGACAAGCTCAAGGGCAGCCGTGACCAGGTAGTAGTCATCGGCAATCTTCTGGACAGCCTCATCAGAGCAGTAGTGTCCGACAAACGTCCGGCAGCTGAGGGCGGTGATCATGAGACGGAACTGCTGCATCCAAGGCATGTGCTCCCCCTTGTTGTCCACCTGCGACAGACGGACAAAGCGTTCAAAGTAGCGATTGTAAATTTCCTCTTGTCCGGGAAGGTATTGCTCGAGCGCCTGGCGCGTGAAGAGGCTGTTGAGGCCCTTGCGGTAATCAACATGGGCGCGACCGTCGAGGAACACCCAGTTCTCAGGGCGGAGGAGTTTGTAGGCGGCGTCCACGACACAGGGCTTGCAGAAGGCGGGAGAGTTGAAAATCTTGCGGGCCATGTCGCGCGTCGAGGCAATGACGACGAACCTGCGGCTCTTGTTAGCACATGGGCAGGGCCCAAACACGCGAGCGTGCCCGCGACGCGGTACAACGGGGCCCGTACTTGTGGAAGACGGAGACACAACTGAGGGGCCCCGACAACCATTTCGCGTGGTATTTGGTAAAGTCGGGGTTTACGGATTCAAGAAAGGGGCCGATGAAGGGTGTTTTCCATGCCGGACCCACGATCGAGCCCTTGTTCCAGAGATATTTGACTGCAGCACGGTCAGCGATGTTTGGCGTAGGCACCACGGCGAGAGGAGGCGACGGGCGTACACTGGTCGTAGGCAATGGCCGTGAGCAGCAGCGTCAGGACAAGCTTCCACACCGTGAAACCGGTGACAAGCGAGGAAAGGAGGCCATTGGAGTCGAATTGCTGCAGCATGTGGGCAACGCTGGCGTCTGCCGTGGGCGAGACGAAGCTCGCGTTGAGCGCCATTGGAGGATGCTGTCGCGTGCGCGAGGAGCGGGTGGATGGGTGGAAAGGGAGTGGTGGTGGTTGGGGTCGCCAGGCGAGAAAAAGGGCTAACGTAAACACGCCGATTGAAGTCGGCCGACGCCCGAGGGAGCGTCTTTAATTACGTCTTGGCAGGGTTGGCCACAGCAGGTGATGGGATTGACTATTGACCTGCTCCTTTTACCAATTTTCGGAAACTAGTCCTTTTTGCCCCGTGCCGTGTACTATGTACATACTATGGTACTATAGCTAGCCGCCGGTGTGCGGGTGTTCAGGATGCCGTGGAGCCGCGTGCAACCAATTGCCATGCACCATGAGGCTGCCCAGCTCGCAATCGAGCGATACATGCCTCGTACCTCCTGCATGCTAAATACAATGCGATTCATGGCGCGTAGCCCTCCATCTCGTGGTTCTGGATCGTCAGGCACACGCAGGAGCCCAGATGCGGTAGCCCCGGTTCGGTTAGGCGGCTTGCCGACGACGGACAGACTCAACAAAGTTTCCTTCATACCTACTTACAATAGTACACAGTATGCACATACCCTCTCCCCCCCCTGAAGTAATGTCCCTAGTCGCCGAAAGCGAGATTTCAGTGGGGTATTGTGTTACCTTGATTAAATCAATTTTCCAACGCATCCCAAGGACTTGATTTTTAATTTTTAATAGAAGCAAGTTCTTCGTAAAGAGAGCTCTAAGATAAAACTAAGATCTTAAAGACAACTTTTTCATAAGTTATGGTAGAGGGTATCTTATTCTTGGTTGCACGGATTGCAGGGCTGTAATTTCCGAGTGACTAGGGACATTACTTCAAGCATAGACTATAGTAGACTGTATGCATCTGTCCTAACCTCGTCTTCCTCCGGCAACGGTCTGGTCAACAGTTCGATGCCCCCCCCCCCGTCTTTGCCCTTGGTGTTTTTGATAGGCGAACTAGACCTTCTAGCCAACGCAGAGTCTAGTCTCCATCGTTCGCGGAGCCGATCCATGGCAGAGCTGGCAATGGAGCTGCGCAGCCGAATACTTGCTGGCGCAACAAAATACCCGGCGTCACATCCATTGCGTTGAGTGCCACACGACAATCGCTCCTGTGCGGCCGTCACGTTAGCCAGCGGGCGAGGACCAGCCATCTTCTCTCCATCGGTTAGAAAACGACTGCCAGAGGCGCTCGAACTTACATCGTGCCATCCGGTTGGGGTCAACGAGAAGATTTCTGTAAGGTCTCGAGGAAAGGGCGACACATGGTCGTCTAGATGGGTGATTTGGACCGTGCAATTGTTGCAATCGTGGATCAACGTGTACACAGTATGTCTGATAGCCTCGAGTAGATTGACAAAGTGCCTCGTGTCGGACTCACCGTCACCATCGTGGCCCAAAGATCTCAGTTTGGTCATGATAACGAGTTCGATATTCGACTTGCAGGCACTGTCAGCCACGTTAGGCACCAGGAGACCACACAGATTGTCGCTAATAGATTGCAGTAAGCGCTGTTCAGCAGCCCACCCCTTTTCGTCATCGGCACTGTCTAAGGGCTCGGTGCTGTTGAGGCGCTCTGCTTTGATGCGTATCTGTAGATTGCGAACATGGTCACGGGGTAGGAACGGGGGTGCAAGGACGAGGTCTTCAGGCATGGATGGCGGTAAGCCATCCTTCCATCTCCTCATGCTGTACCCGGTATGCAAGTGCAGAAAGTGGTATATCCCTTGCTCCACGGTGCATAGTGAGAAGATGTTGCTTGCATAGTAGAGTTTCTGGGCTTCAAAGGAGATGGTGGGACCCATGTATCGGGGGTTGAACATGTGGTTACTGGGAAGGACGGCGTCTGTTCAACTTTGTCAGCGCTTTGGCCATGAACGGTCTCTGTACGCTCAACTTCAGACTGGCAATCGAGCCATGTGGAGTGCCTCTTTTGGCAGGAAGACTGACCAGACGGTGGCTTACTCGTGTGGTCCCGCTTGAGGCGACCGTCTGGCATTTCAATGACCACATCCTCGACGCCGATTTCTTCATCGTCCGAATCAACATCTACACCATCCGTCAGAAGCTCTGCGCTGGGTTCGAGTCGATGGTCTCTGATCGGCCCATTGTATTCGCGAAAATGGTAGTATGGCCCGACTGGTATCGGCCGATCTTCGATGCACAGGAATCGGTACACGACTTCTCGCAGCTCTGCCGGCAGTCTCTTTTGCATGGCCATGGCTATTTGAAGGCATTCAGCTCTCGACCTTCGTAGAATTGCTTCGCGGTGACCAGCAGTTTGCTCGACTCGACTGGGCTTTTGCTTCAAGACGCTGTCTTCATCAGTGGATGTGGAGGGAAACGGCCGGATGGACAGACATACTTTGCACGTGACCGTGGCAGCAATGCCCCCATGCTCTCGGCCCCTGGTGAAGTTGTCATGTTGACCGGGCGGGAAGACGCGCCCAGCAACGGCTCGTTATGGATAGGCAGCATCTACTTCGGTAGAGGGATAGCTCGTAAGTTTGGGGGAGAAGACTGCTTCCTAAGCGAGATTCAACGTTCAACGTTCTGCGACGCGTCGACGCGCCTCACGCTGTCACGCCGCCGTGCTTTCGTTCGACATGGACTGATATGGCCACGATCAAGGCCATCGAAGCCCGGTCGGTGCACCAGATCCAGTCAGGCCAGGTGATCGTGGACCTGCAGTCAGTATGCAAAGAGCTGGTCGAGAACAGCATCGATGCAGGCGCCACTTCGATTGGTGAGCGCCCGCGTGGTGCACCGGGACTGGTGATGCATAGCTGACGCCCCACAGAGGTACGCTTCAAGAACAACGGCCTCGACTCGATAGAGGTGCAAGACAATGGCTCGGGCATTGCGCCGGCCGACTACAACACCATAGCACTCAAGCACTATACCTCCAAGCTCACCACCTATGATGATCTCTCTGCGTTGCAGACATTCGGCTTCCGTGGCGAGGCCTTGTCATCGCTATGCGCCCTGTCCCACTTCCACATCGTCACCGCCCGGGCATCGGACGGGCCCAAGGGTACGAGGCTCGAGTTTGAGCAGTCGGGAAAGTTGAAGGGCACAGCTGTGGTGGCGGCAAAGCAGGGCACAACGGTCGTGGTCGACACACTGTTCTACAATCTTCCCGTGAGGCGGAAGGAGCTGGAGAAGAACATCAAACGAGAGTACACCAAGGTGCTGCAGCTTCTTAGCGCGTATGCCTGTATCGGCGTGGGCATCAAGTTCTCCGTGAGCAACCTGATGCCCAAGGGGTGAGCCTAACGATAGGCTGGTAGAGACGAACCTTGGCTGACCCATAGAAGCAAGAAGACAGTTGCCTTCTCCACCAATGCGAATCCCAACACAAAAGATAATATCTCCAACGTTTACGGCGCCAAGACTATTCCCGCGCTGATACCTCTGAGTCTCGATTTCGAAATGAACCCCTCGGCCGAACGGAACGCTACACAGAGTGCAAAGAGCGGGACCACGCAAGAAAACCCCGGCTCCCGTGCTGTGAGAATAGAGGGCCACATCTCGCGTCCAGTTGTAGGCGAAGGTCGCCAGACTCCGGATCGACAGATGTTCTTCGTCAACTCTCGGCCCTGTAACCTACCACAAGTAGCCAAAGCCTTCAACGAGGTGTATAAGTCATTCAACATTACACAGTCCCCCTTTGTCTTCGCCGATATCAAACTCGACACGAATGCATACGATGTCAATGTCAGTCCAGACAAGCGAACAATAATGTTGCATGACCAAACCACGCTGCTTGAAAACTTGAAGAACACCCTCCATGAATTATTTGAAGGTCAGAATCAAAGTGTCCCTCAAGCTCAGCTCGTCGGAAAGAAGCTTATCACATCTACCCTTGATCCGCCTACAACCCAGCCGCGTCCAGATACACAGTCAACACTAGACGACAACTATGGTGCAGGTGAAAGAACGATCAACGAACCAGAGCTACCAATACAAAGGGCTGGAATGGTATTCCCACCAAACGCGCATGATGAAACTGCTCGTTTAGGTTTCGTCAAAGCAAGTCGGCTTGAACGCTTTGCCGGCCGAGATACTGAGGATAGGGTTGACATTTCATCAGTGCGCAGAAACAGAAGCACTTCCCAAGGGTCTAGCAGAGCCACAAATCGTCGCGCAGTCTCTGATGTTTCCCAAAAGAACATCTTGTCGGCAGAAGGCCGTGAACTGGTCGAGCTACCGCATGGTAGTGCTTCTTCGTCGCCAATATCCGAGCCAGATAACCCGCTCCCAGCCGTCCCTATGCAACTTCCACAACCATGCAAAGCTGTTCAAGATTTTAACGCTCGTGTAGCATCAGAAAAACCTTCTCATGTGTCCTCGCCGATGTCCCCATCTTCAATGCTAGCTACCGATGAAACAGATCCTGGTATACCTTCAGTAAAGCAAACAATGCATGTCAACACATCGCAAAGCAGCATTCAAAATGCCTTTGACCGGATGAGGCCAATGCGGACACCACTACAACAGGCTACTATCACGATAGGTGATACCACTACTATTAACACCGTCGGCACGGGCAGCCAGACATCAACTGCGAAGCGTGCAAGAATCCAGTCCCGCAAGGAAAAGACTCCCTCTACGTCTGTTTTCCAGAAGAGGCTAAGCGGGTTTACAGCGCCCGGAACACAGATAGAAAGCAGCGAGGATGAAGCGGATAGCGAAGGCTATCAGACTAGGGGCAGGCCCAGTCTTCCAATACTGTCACCGCCTCCTCGCAAGCAACTTTCGCTCAAGATTTCCGAAGAGCCTTGCGCCGATGATATGATGATACCCTCAAGCGCTCTTTCGATTCATTCGCCGTTGGGACAGGATCAGTCGTCGCCCGGCACCAGTTCAAAATCGAATGAGCAGTTGGAGGGGGCTGTGGCAGGGGAGGACTCAGACAATGAATACATTGATGAAACAGAGAAGAAATCACGAGAGGAAGCGAGAGTAGTGCAGATGATTGCGGATGCTGAAAAGGCAGCCTCGCGACCTACAGAGGTTAATTTACAGCGAGCAAGTAAGCTTTTCAAGAATACGCCAAAGAAGTATTGGACGATCAACATCGAACGTGTTATCGAGACCAGTGTAGACGCAATTTGTCAACAACTCAGCAACATCCAACACGCCACCCAGAACTCCGAGCCCGGGACTGATGAGTCCAATCCCGAAGCGCCCCATGGCGATCTCACTCAAGAGGATCCAGAGGAACGCCTCAGCCTCACCGTCACAAAACGCGACTTTTCAGAAATGCGTATCGTCGGCCAGTTCAATCTTGGGTTCATCATCGCCGTCAGGCCCCCTACACGCACCTC
>Ga0182210_1000170_pt1 | contig 14443 bp, 10 predicted proteins | sample G5R1MG_19_FD_129670 | JGI IMG/M metagenome (GOLD analysis project Ga0182210, IMG submission 129670) | Switchgrass phyllosphere microbial communities from Michigan, USA - G5R1_MAIN_03OCT2016_LD1 MG | ecosystem: Host-associated > Plants > Phyllosphere > Phylloplane/Leaf | place: USA: Michigan... | reverse complement strand
GGGCGACGTAGACTCGGCTATTCAGAAACTGCACAAGGACTTTGCCTCTCGGCCTATCATGAAAGTGAAACGCGACGGCGCTTGCCCATCCAGTATCACTCCTAGTCATATCACTCCTAGCCTAACTCGGAAGCCAACATCGACTTTCGCTCCATCAATGCCGTCTTGTTCTTTGCAAAACCAAGATCCTGATCAAGGTATATATGCACAAGGTTGCGTTTGTGGCTCTACAACTCTGCCATTATTAACAATCTCCGATGCGGCCGCTGCGTCCCAGTCCTGCTCATACACTGTAATTCCAACGAGTAGTGTAGCCAACCCTATCACTACCCATTCAGATGTCTACACTTCCAATTGTTACAAATGCACTCTCATCGGCGGAATCGCTGATACGCCTACGTGCGCAACAACTCCAGTTAACGGATGTAGCCCCACCACCCCGGCCGCCCCGACCGCTACTGTCTGGCTCTCCAACAACTCTGTACCTATCGGCGACGAGAATAACAAGAATGGCGGTGCCGATCTCCGGTCGGACCTCTTCAAGAAGCTCAAGGCTCTATGCCCGGATAATGCAAATACATGCGACTCCAAAACGCCCGGAGAATTTGACAAAGTCAAGACGGTTGTCGGTCACGATTCGGGTGAAGAGACGATCAAGTTCACCATTCAGGATAGCCACTATGACAGCACGCAGGAGCGGGATCAGATGATCGCCGCGGCGGTTGCATCGTGGCAGCAAGCTGTCTCCAAGTCGTGCAAAGAAGTCAAATACGAGGATTTCGAAGACCCCACTACGTCTGGATGCGGGAAAGGTATTGTAAAGCGTGGAATTGTAGAGCGCGCGTTGATGACGAGGGAAGAGCGGATGTTGAATCCTAGATACGCGCTCCCGGAGCCAATTTGCGTTGGCTGCAGTGCACCCTTGACCCCCCAGTGCCATTACAAGGCGACGATTTGTTCAGGGCCCGACCATATCAGTAATTTCACCCGTCCAGAGTCTCCATTTGAACATCTTTAACGTAACATGTAGATCCTATCTTGGGTAACACCCGCAACGGTCCATACGCCAACCACATGAACATTCAAATCTCATACGAGATCGGCCATGGCAATTCGGCGTTCAATGAATTCATCTGCGACGTTATTATCCAGGGCCTTACTGCGTTGGCCATGGCAGTCGCTCCAGAACTTGCGGGTGCCGAAGTCTGGGAGGGCATCGAGTTGGAAGCACTATGCGGGGAGTTGATAGAGCACATTGGGTCGCGCGATGCAAACATCACGGAGAATGCCCTGCTCATTGATTCAGAGTGAGGATCCATACTGGCCATTGTCTTGCATCTTTCTCCGCGGCGTTGGAATATGTCGGGCTTGGGTGGGTTTTGCCTTGTCATTTTCGTCTTCCTTTCGGATCTTGCAGGACAGTCTTTGGTTCCAATGGTATCAACCCATCTGAAAAAAATGCCATCCCAACCTTGATACCACACTGTCGACAGTCTCACCAAAGCCAGTTCACTCCATATTCATCAGGGATGTCGCTTTTGGATCATCGTTCGCTGGGGACATCCGAATCACACCCGAGATGGAGGGGAAGTTCTGGTCTTGAATAGTTGGTCGTGTCGCGGCCACAGTCCGAAATGATTCCTGGTTACTCTGCTCCTCCCGCCAGAAGATGCTAGTGGTAAGATGTTCGTTTGGATCTTGATCCCTACGTGTTACATGTTACGGTACCGGGTAAGTAGATAGCGGTGTAACGCCGCACGCTGCACGCATTGGGTCTAAGCGCACAGACCCCCGCTTACCGTCCCGCGCTGTGCGCCTTCCGCCCTTCCCCACCTCTGCCTCCCCTCCCAAGACAACACACCACGCCGCTACTCCACCACCACTCCCAGCCACGCCAGTCTCTCCCCTCCACCCACTGCTGCCCCCACCCCTCCAACACACCCTCTTGCGCCCTTCACCAGCTCTCGTATGTCCATCGAGAATCTCAAGTCCTTCGACCCGTTCGCGGAAGCGGATGAAGACACCGGCCAGGTCAAGCAGTCGCAGCAAGACTACATCCACATTCGGATCCAGCAGCGCAATGGCCGCAAGACCCTGACCACGGTGCAGGGCCTGCCCAAGAAGTTTGACCAGAAGAAGATTCTCAAAGTCATCAAGAAGAAGTTTGCCTGCAATGGCACCATTGTCACCGACTTGGAAATGGGCGAGGTCGTCCAGCTCCAGGGCGACCAGCGCAAGGATGTCCAGGACTTTTTGACGGATAAGAAGGAGGGGCTGGGCCTGGATGCCAAGACGATCAAGGTATGGTTCGCCCCGAGCCCCCTTTCCATCTCGCAGTCTCACGGGTCGAATGTGTTTTGGCGTTGGGGTTGGCGTTGTTTGCTCACTGGGTACTGCAGGTCCATGGTTTCTAGCCGCCCGATTCAAGCGTTCCGAGTGCTGCCAGCTTTTGGTGCATCTGCAACGAGAACGCATCAAGGAGCGTGACGGGGGTAATGGCTCTAGCTATGAGTCACGGTTACACACAGTATGGGATATGCTAGGCGAGGGTGGGTGATGTGTCGCGCATGTGCGCTACCAGAGAACGACGTCCTCTCCACAAGGCGTACGAAATGACATGAACTCTCTTTCTTTCGTCTGTACTCCGCCAACTGTTCCGTGAGGTATGCACATGTGACTCCGTCACGGCCTACACTGTAGAGCCATACTTCAACTGTTCCGCAACATCACAATACTCAGCATGGGGACGCGTAGCACCTCACGAACATGGCACCGACACATGTACAGCTATGGCCGCAACGACGCCCGCTTTCACGCACATGTACACTGCACGCGACCGCAAGAAGCCATCGCAATCATATCCCAATACCAGCCGCCTGCGAATCCAACTGCTTACCAAAGTACTCCTCATCCTTCGCAATCGAGGCCGGCGTGCTCGGCCTCGTAAAGCCCCAAATCTTCCACTCGTCGTCCTCGATGCCGCGAATCACGCGGATCTGCAAGACGATATATTCCACCACCCGCTTCGTCTTGCCGCTTCTCTTCTCGATTTCGCTTGTCGCGGCAAGGCTGTTGCGGGCCGGAGCGGCGGTCTCCCCCTTGGCGGTAGCGACGGTACTGTTCTTAGGTGTCTGCCGGGGTTGTTGCTGTTGCTGTTGCTTCCCCCTCGCCTCCTCGGGCACCCATCGAACTGCCTTCGAAAGCCTTGGCTTCTCCAACGTGGACGATTTCGAGCCCTTTGCGGGCGTCACGGTTACGACTTGGTCGGACTCGAGGCGGATGACGACTTGTCGCCACGCTGTGTCTGGAAAATCTTCGCCGAGCGACGATACGCGGTGGGAGACGATGCGGGCGGATTTCCACGCCACGAGGTCCCAGGTAAAGTTCATTTTGCGCGTTTTGATCTGATTGTGGAGTTTGAGGGCGAGGGGCTCGAGGCAGAGTTTCTCGAGGGCCTTGGTGTTACCGCTGTTGGTAAGGGGGCAATGAGGGTTAGTTTTACTAGTTTTTTTTTCTTCTGCTTGGGTTGCAGGAGAGGTGGGGAGGACAGACTTGTTGAAGTTCTTGTACATGTGCATGTACATGTGCTTTGCACGGGATACGAGTTGCTGGCTCTGGAACATATCGACAGGGACATATCTTGCGAATCCTTTCTTGTTGTGAAGATACATCTGATAGGTGATTCTCCTGCAGCGCTTGTCAACAGAGATTTGCTTACGATGCGGTCCTTTCTGTCTGGCGCAGTCGATTCGCATGGCATGATTCCACTTACGAGTAGATAGCCGTTGCCTTCGCTTTGAGCAGCGTCCACATATAACTCCTGAACGCCTTGCTCATCACCCTCGGCAAGGATTTCAGCGGTGCCCTCACGACCGTGTTCTGCAGCAATCCAATGTCCTCCACCATGGCTTCCCGCTTCTTCCTCGCCGCTGCATGACCCACTGTCGGTGAAGGCCCTACCTTCGTATTATTTATAGCAGACCGTATCATTGCCGAGTTTGTAATGGTGGCATTAGGTCCCTTCCTGTGCGCCAACAACGGCGTAGACGAGAATGTGCGAGAAGCGGCAGCTGCAAAGGGCGGATGCAGGCGTTGGTGGCGGAGGAAGAGGCATTGTCGTTGCAGCGCAGGAATCCGGACACTTCGAATTGGTACTTGCGTCGCCATGCTGACGGATGCGCGCAGGTCGCGCCGTGTCCGTGTTTCGCGATGGGTGCGTGGGTAGACAAAAGTCAAGTTCGTGCATGCCTATGATTTGTTAGCGCGAAGTCGATCGGACCTCCGAGATTCTTAACGGATTTTGGACCGAGGATGGAATAATGGCGGGTAAGAGATCATGACGGAGGAAGGCGAAACGGTGTGGGTTTGTTATTGACATATTGGTTCTCGAATTGAGAATCGGAGAAGAGAATTGATACAGGTACATATCGTCTCCACGCTCGACCCCCCTGCGTCCGACTAGGCTTTCTACCACTGGTCTACTATCTCCCTATCCTACACAAGTCTCCCACGTATCCACAGATTTTCCTTTTCCCGTGCTTCTCCCAGTCGTGAAAGTCGTCTGTTGCTTCGCCAGGTCTCCCAGAACGCCAGCGTTATGCAAATCAAGGTGTTGTACAAGCAGTTACGTCGCAGCCAACGTCATTCGTGTCTTACATGTTGCTGCGCTCTCCAAGGATCTTGAGCACACCTTCATAGGTGCCAAACATGATGGCAGCGCTCGGCACCACACGAAACATGTGGGGAACAAGACCACCATAGAGTGCGGCCATGCCCTCTTCTTTCCCGATCAGGCGAAAGCATTGAGCGAGACCGGTGTACTTTTGTCGCCCATCTTGCTGGGGTGCCTGCCGTAGCCGCGTTCGTATTACCTGGAGACGTCAGCGATGTGCTTTGGGTTGGGGAATTACCAGTAACCCACCTCATGGGGATATGTGATCAAGGCGGCCACGAATTTGGCGGCTCCAGCAGCTCCGAGCTTCCCCGTCCATGCTACAGTCTGGTCCCATGCCGTTGGTGGTTTCCCACTAGCTGCGAGCCGCTCTTCACGTCTTGTCAGGGCCAGCTTCATTTGCTCGTACATCATCCACTGCAACGTGCTCTCTGCCACGCCGAGATAGCTCGCCGTCAATCCGCGGTAGAGACCTCGAATGCCTTCTTTCCGTATTGTCTGCCTCGTACAATCAAATGCATTTTTGTACTGACGACCCCGGCCGTCGGCGTGAGTGGTCTTGTCGAGCTGAAGCCGTGTCTTGACTAGCCAGATAGGATTGGTGGCGGTGCCTGTGACGACTCCAGCGCATGCGGCTGCGCACAGGTGGACCCAGGCCGCCTCTTGTCCGTTGTTGAAGTTATTGCTGATAAGGCGCTTGCCATTGCCGTACGCAAAGAAGTTGATGGCGCGTGCAGGCACCACTCCAATCAAGTTGGGGCCCAGTCCCTTGAACAACGCCCGCCAGCCCTCGACCTTGGGTACCTGCCACAAGATCTCCCCTGTCTCTCGGATGTGTAGTAGCGAGCTGCGCGCAAACGTCATGGTCTCTATAGCTGGGAGCCCGCGGGCGGTGCGCATCATGGCAAGATGTTGTTGGTAGTACGTCGATTGAAGCCGGGTCTTGAGCACATCAAGGGGAGCAGTGAGCGTTGCCGAGGCCATGCCGCCGAGGCTGCGCAGTATTAGTCTTCCTGTCCATGGCCACCTACGCTGCTGGTGCTCTCACCCTCCCGCGACAAAGTGCGCCCATGATCTGCTGAGTTTGGGTTCGCTTGCAGCTACGGGTGCGCTGTCTGGCTGTGCCGGCGGCAGTGCATGACCAGACTCCCGAGAGGAAGGCAAAGCTGTGAGGAACTGGGCGGCATGCGCTCGAGTGCTTCGAGGATCAGTGTGCTCGTAAGTCATCGGGGCGCGAAAGGCGCGTGGCGACGACTGAGTGGCGTGGTGAGTTGTACGAGGGTAGGGCAATCGGGCCAAGACTCTGGTACAGGGTGTCTATGCGTTGATCATGGGCAGATCCGGGGTTTGGTGAATATGGGAAGGATGTGGAAGGATTGGGAGCATTTCCCAAAATTTAGAATGCCGGTCCGAAGCGGCTAGTGGCACGCGGTGGCGTTTCGTCACCGTCACCATCGACGCGACACACCAATTGCGCCTCTCGATTCCACGCCAGCCCTGCCATAACTGCGCCCTCACGATGCAACCGACTGCCAAATTTCTTGCGCCAGGCTTCTTTAGGCGAAGCCTGGACGAGTTCAAACGACTCTCGCTCTTTGGTGCGTTCTTCATGGGTCTTGCTGCCACGATACGCCTGGACTGACCCACGATAGCGATCAGGCTGGAAGGGCTCTCGTCGCCAAGAAAACCCTTTCCGCTGCTATGCATTGAAAAGCCGGAAGATTTGGAGCGATGCAAGCGGATGAGCGACAAAGATATCGGTGGCTTCTCCACTACAAACTTCGACTATCATCCCGCCACCGAAAAGGAACCCCCGCACTTCCGCTGGCACGGCAACATATCCACACAATTGCCCAAGGACCAGCCACACATTCAGAGGACAGGATACGCAGGATGGAGGACACACGACCGGGGCCTCTCCCTCTTTGGCAAGTTGCTGTGGGATGTAAGCATGTACAACTATCTCGCCATCCAGTTCAAATCGGATGGGCGCAAGTACTTTGTCAACGTCCAGACAGAATCCATTGTGCCCACCGATATCCACCAACACCTGTTGCACTCGCAGACGCCTGGCCAATGGGAAACCGTTCTCCTCAAATGGAGCGAGTTTGTACGCACAAATCACGGACAGGTGGTCGAGCCGCAGAGGGAGATGTTGACGCAAAAGGTGCGCACCGTGGGCGTATCGCTGATTGATCGGATACAAGGACCCTATGATTTGAGCATTAGTAAAGTTTGGGCAACGAACGCCAGGCAGGAGGACCATATTTTGGAAAACATCTCTGGGGTGGTCAGCGGTCTGCCGAGATGGCATTCCAAGCAAGGAGACTACATGAAGAACGTGGTCAGGAAAGATTCTGGCATTGGCACTTCATCTCAACGGACAAAGATTAGTTAGAGCTCAAGAGCAGCACTGAAGAATGCCGTGTGTTCCAAAGCCGCTGTGCCTTACAACTTCCGCCCTGGTCGCATGGGTCGACCCCACTGTCTTCTTTGCTTTGACACATGCGAAGAGCGAAACTTGGGCATGGCGATGCACGCGGAGGCTCCAGGACCCGCTGCACGTGAGCACGCGTTGCGTCTCGGTTATTCTTGCCCTCTTTCCCTCCTCTCCTTCCACTTGCCGGACAATGCGATCCTCCACTCTACCGACTGTCTACCTAAATGACAACCGACTGATGCAACAGCGGTCCCCAGAATGGCAACGCCTCGCTATCTCACAGCACAAAAGATCAGTCTTCTGGTTCTGACGCGGCTCTACTGCAGCTCTACCCTTCCCTCTTCTGCAACAATACCCGTCCTCTCTTTCATTCTCGCAGGTACCATACCTGCGGCGTCTTCCAGCGCACGGGCGCAATCAACTTCAACATCCGTCCAGCAAGACGCAATCGACAGTTTCGAACATGTTCTTCAAGGCCATGCCTCCAGTATGCCTGGTCGCACATTACTGGACCTTTTTCTGAAGCACATGTGGGAGATCAATTCCTTCGATGCGCTGCACACCCTATTTGACAGTATCAAAGACCTCATGGATGCTCCGCCGACAGACACCCAGGATGGAGAGGCACCAGATGGTATATACCTTTCCAAGACATCCCCCCTTGGTGCGTTCGTTCGTAGAGCACATGTAGAGTTTACCAGACTGCAATTTGATGATTCGATGAGGCTGTGGTCTTCTTTCATCAAATACCGTGCGCCGACAGCACAATGGACCAAAAGGCTTGCCGGCCTGGCTTCAAGTGGCGTGGACACGGTAATAACAGAAATGGGCTTAAAGCCCGGTGACGCCGTTTATGAGGTTGCATACGGCCACTTATATGGCGAGGAAGAGGACAAGGAGGCGGGATCGAGTCTTGATGACCTGGACCGGATACTGGATTTCCAACTTGACCGGCTTCAAAGATTCGGTGACCGTGTCCCAGAAACCATGAAGTGTCAACTTCAAAAGATGGTCAGCGTACCAGGCCTTGTGCATCGTCAGGCCTACCTCGTCCAATTCTTCGATGCTTGGAAAGCCGGAGACTACACGTCGGCATTCGAAAATCTTCATAGATACTACGATTATGCCATGCAAACACGCGAGAAGATTCACTACCAGTATGCCTTGCTTCACATGGCTATCCTACAAGCAGACTTTGGCTGCTTCGGTGAAGCCATCGCTGCCATCAACGAGACCATTTCCACGGCGAGAGAAAATCAGGACATGACCTGCTTGAGTTTTAGCTTGAGCTGGCTCAACCATATGGCCAAGGCCTACCCGAAACAGATGAAGGGTGCAGGGTACATCAGTATGCTTGGGAGCGAGAGAGACGCCCTCACCTTCTTGAAGGCGAAAGCCAAGGAGAACAAAATGTACAACCTGCTCAGTGCAAGCCTGTTAAACGAGGCAAAGTTAGCTCTTGCCACGGTATGTGAACACACGTGGAGTCGTCATGGTAGCTAATGAAAGGCCAGGGCGATTCCGTTTCCCGAGCACTGGAGCATATTTATCAAGCCTCACATCTCAATATCAGAGAGGGTGTCAGCAGCTTTGGCGGCCAGTTGCTGATCACGTCTACACTCTACTCTCGCCTTGGAATACCACACATGTCCCACGTACACTGTGGGCTTCTTCTCGACTGCTATAATTACACATGCCCAATCGATGAGCGTATTCGAGCGATCGGAAGAAGGGCGTTCATCGTTAGCCAAAGTGGACGATACGACGAGGCAATATCTACCCTGAAAACCATTGACGCATCCCTGCGCAAGTCACTCAAGTTCCACCAATACCTGCTCTTCTGCATTGGGCTCATTAGGATGAAGAGAGCTATCCGGAGGTAACGTTCCTTTCCATGTCTTATCGAGGAAACTGCTGACTCCCTATTGCTTTAGATCTGACTGGGCGACATGCACAAACCTTCTCGAAACCCTCCAACCTCCTCCCGATCCTATATCTGACCCCCTTGACCCTGAACTTTCTTTTCTCCAATACGACATCTACATCGAGTACCTCATCTCGCGTAGCTCTTATTCCCAGGCGCACAGCGCCATTTCCACCCTTGAACAGTCGCTCAAGGAAGACAATGCAGATACCCTCCAACGGGTAGCCGTGTTACTCATGAAGGCAGAATTGTTCAGAAAGGTGGGAAAACCGGAACGGGGCTTTAGTATTACGCTCCGTGCGGCAAGTGTCAGCTACAGGGCACGTCTGATGACAAGCCTATGGATTAGTGTTGGTCTACTTGGGAATATACTAAACTCGTTGGGTGAGTACGATAGCGCAAGACGCTTAGTGGAGGCAATCTTGCCCCAGGTATATCCTTCTCCGGCCCCTCAAGACTGCTTTGGAAGCACGTGCTAACGGCCTGTGGCAGGCATTAGAGGGTTCAGACAATCTACTGGTGGGCACGCTATATTCCCACCTGGCCGACTCACACATGGGTCTCGCGAGCCCAGCCCATGAGAATCCGTCAACTGGTCTTTCTTCTCTCCAGTCGACATGGTCGAGGGCTGCCGATATTGCCAAGACAGACCTATACATTGACCGAGCACGCGAGTATTACAAAAAGTGCGAGTACTTTGATGGTGAGTGCGATCAGCTAATGAAAAAAGCCATTATTGCAAAGCTGAGAGGGGACGAGAAGTTGGCAGAGGAGTGGGCGCAGAACCACAATCGTGTATGGGAAGAAGGGATGCAGAGGATCGAAGGCGACACATGAAGAGCTGTGCACATGTACTTGGCCTAGTCAAAAGAAAGGCTTCTCAAGACAAAAGAAATCGATTGTGGGGTCTACGTGCTTCCTCAGCTTGTGCTCGCACTATATACACGGCCGATCATACAGGTTTCTTGTAGCGATGATAGCCACGGATGAATACATAACACGCAGATTTCATGACCGCATCTATTCGTCCTTCTTGTGGTAGTTGACTTTGTCGTTCCAGAACGCGGTCTGCAGTCACATCAACACATGCTCTCACTCTAATGTGCTCTTCCTCGGTGAGCCTAGGAGGGGCTGGAACAGTCATACCTTGTCACCGTCTCCCCAGAAGAAGTTCTTGGTGCGGATGTTCTGATAGGAGTATTCAGGTCTCTCGGCGCGGGGGTTCTCGTGCTCCTCGTGGGCGACATGCTCCCAGTGAGCGTCCCACCGGACCTTGGCGTTGACACTGGCCACGATGATGCAGGGAATTGCGACGCTATCTCTCAGTCAGCTCTTATCCCTACCTCTGCCTCGGCCATCCTCTTCTATATCTGGTTACACCTATGTGTCCATGCCCCTCGTATGTGCCAATGTGGTCTTCGGCAGAGTGATTCTGCACCATAGCCACTTACTAGATGGAAAGCTTGCGCCAGAGCTCCCCAGACTCGGCACCGTGCGCAGCGATACGGGCACGCTCCCGGTTGAACTCGTTGTTCTCGGCACCGACGAATTCCTGGGGGGCTTCGGAGCTGTAGTTGCGGCGGCCGGCGCGGGGGGGCGTGCGGCCAAAGGCCATGCGCTGCGTCGAGCGGGTGAGGAAGCGTTGGGCGAACATTGTTTCGGGAGCGGGATGGAGTGGAGAGTCGAGCAGTGCGGGGTGTGGGTGCGATGGGCGTGTGACGGAGAGGTCGAATTGACGAAACGGGGCTTGGCGGACGGATGGGCCACACACGGGATTTCCCGGCTCGGTGGAGGATGGTCGGCTGTTTGCGCTGTTTGTACAGTAATACCTCCCCACCCCATGTGACGTCGTGACGGCAGCGACTTGGGCGTGTCGCGGTGCGCCTTTCGGTCGCGCAGTGCCATCAGAGGCACGACAGGAGCTGACATGGTCTGCAGCCACGCCCGGCGCCGCGCTCTCATCCACACAGCACAATGGTCCGCATCACGACATGGAATGTCAACGGAATCCGCAACCCCTTCGGCTACAAGCCGTGGAGCAACCATCGCACTTTCAATGCCATGTTCGATATCCTCCAGGCAGACATCGTCATCATGCAGGAGCTAAAGATTCAACGCAAAGACCTGACCGACGACATGGTGCTGGTGCCGGGCTTCGACTGCTACTTCAGCCTGCCCAAGCATAAAAAGGGTACCTCGCCGTCTACAGCCCATATGCATGTGGATTACGTGCTGACGGGTCTAGGATACTCGGGCGTTGGGATATATACTCGCCAGTCCTTATGTGCCCCCGTTCGAGCCGAAGAGGGTCTCATGGGCGTTTTGTGCCCGCCCAACTCATCGATTCCCTATCGCGAGCTTCCCGAGCCCGCAGCCATTGGTGGTTATCCTACGCCCTCGCAAGTCGCTGGCATTGGCGATGTTGATCCTGCCGCCCTTGACGCCGAAGGCCGCTGTCTAGTCCTGGAATTTCCTGCTTTCCTCCTTTTCGGCGTCTACTGTCCCGCCAACAGCAACGGTCTGAGAGACGATTTCCGGTTAGGATTTCTCAAGATGCTGGATGCCCGTATCCGCAATCTTACGGCCATGGGAAAGCACATTATACTCGCTGGGGACCTCAATGTCTCTAGAGATTTGATTGACACCGCAAAGGCGGAAGACAATATGCGTGCAGAAGGCATGACGCATGACGAGTATCTCAGCACACCAAACCGTCGCATCTTCAACCAACTCCTTCTCAATGCCAAGGTTCCCGGCGGTCGGGACGAAGGCCGAGAGGAGCCTGTTCTATACGATCTGTGTCGCGAGTTTCATCCAAACCGCCAAGGCATGTTTACTCACTGGGAGCAGAAGATCAACGCTCGGCCGGGCAACTTTGGGTCGCGAATCGATTTTGTCCTCTGCAGCATTGCGATAAAAGACTGGTTCAAGGAATCGAACATCCAAGAGGGATTGATGGGCTCGGATCACTGCCCCGTTTACGCTGTGATAAAGGACAAACTGCCAAGCAACTGCAATCCGGTAGCAGAAAGTGCAGGACAGGAAGGAGAACAACATGTGCTAGATCTTATGAATCCAATTGGTATGTTTCAGAATGGATTACGATTAAGGGAGTACGACGCGGTCAAGGACATACCACTACTGAGCGGGAGATTGCTTGCCGAATTCACAAAACGAAGAAGCATTCGCGAAATGTTCAGCAAAAAGCCAGTTCCAGCCAAACCCACATCCGAAATTTGTCCCACGCCGCTTTTATGGACAGCCTCCTCGGTTGATCTACTCTCCACTTCTGCGACGGATACGGGCAAAGAGGACAAAGCACTTTCTGCCAGCCCTCTGGATTCGCCCAGGAAACGGCGCGCCTCGGCTTCGGCATCACCGAGCAAACCGGTTAAACGCAAAAAGTCCGGCAATGCAGTAGTTGGATTTCACGTGGCGAAAGGTCAACAGTCGCTCAAAGGTTTCTTTCAAGCTCGCGATATGTCCGCAGACTACAGTCCCACTAAAGGACAGGCGACTCCGTCATTTTCCTTGACGCCCACCAATACCACGGCAGAACATCCCTACCAATCCGCTACCAGCGCCTCCTCTGGATCGCTGTCAGCGCGCCCACCAGATACTCAAGATGCCTACGATTCTGATCCTCTCGCTACGCAAGAATCTTCGCGGGAGTCTTGGTCGAAGCTCTTCTCAAAGAAATCGACGCCGCGGTGTGAACATGGTGAGCTATGCATTACGCTGACGACGAAAAAGCCGGGAATGAATTGTGGTCGCCAGTTCTACATGTGTCCTAGGCCGATCGGGCCGAGCGGGCAAAAGGAGACGGGGACACAGTGGCGATGTGGGACATTTATATGGAGAAGTGATTGGAAAGGGAGTTGATGCGGGACATTGAGAGACATAGAGCAACCGAGTCAAGGTGGTCACAACGGTCTGCATCACGACTCGCGCCGCGTTCACGAGTAGCAATGAGAAGTTGCGCAGCATGAAATGGAGGAATTGTTATTCAGAACTGGCTTCTTGTAATCTTAAGAAATGAAGATGTCGCATGGCCACCAACGATTCCAAGACAGATATCTGCCATCATGTATCAAAGCTATCTTGCATACGTGAGTTCCAGAGACGGACCAACGCATGCGAGAAATCATTACACCCCGTACCTTCAATCCATAGTATTGCATCTTGCCAACACGTTTCCCCTGGAAATATGCATACTCTCCCAGACCGGACTGAAAATCCACAATTGACTCTTGATAGATACGCGCTCTCTTCTCCATCATGGTATATTTTCGGGCACATAACCCTCATCACGTGATTTTTTAGTCACATGCTCCTGGGCATCGTGCTTCGGGCTTCTGCCTAGCCTCAACACCATGCATTTCAGGAGACGGTCACCAATATCATGTTAATGACAGTCACATGTTCCCATGTATGATCAAGACGGGACAGTCATCCGTGGAGGTCGTCAGTTCGAGCTATGTTGCAATAACAGGGTGGTTTGTTGTTCCAACAGCCGATCTCATACAATCGGCCCTGATTATCCCTACTAGCACTATTTTATGTACCAGTTGATGCGGGAATTTGTACCTGCCTACAGTATGTAAGTGATATTTTAAATGGGGCCAACTCTTAAGTCATTAGCATGGTCACCTGACAGTAACGTTCGTCAGGACAGATTGTGGGAGGAGTTGAGTTTTCCATCAACAAAAACATCAACAGAACCGAGACGATTACTAACAATCTTGGCCCGAGATAAACTTGTTCACCATGTCTCTTACAAGCCTCCCATACGAGCTCCTTGACACGATTGTCGAATGTTCCCTAGGACCAAACTTCCTGGACTTGGCAAAGACGTGCAAAAAAATCTATGCGCGATGTGAGCCATTTATCAGGCGCCACAACGAGCTGCGCTTCCGCTACCGAGATTTTTCCTATTCCATCCACAGTGACGATAACTTGGTGGCCGCTTTCGACCTCATCAGCATCATCGCCGCTGAACCCATCGTTGCACGGTACATTAAAGCCGCGAACCTTGTAGACGACAGCAAGTTCTTTCGGCATGCACGTGCCCATGGTGGATTACCCAAATCAGTCCCAAGTATCGAGGAGGGAGGAGTCATGGTCCAACTATTTGCCAACTCTACGTATCTCCAGCGAGCTGGGGTAGACTGGAGAGAGTACTATAATACGTTCGCGGAGGACGTCAGAGAGATGCGATATTCGCAGTACGGCGCTGCCTTTCTTCTGACACTACTTAGTGACGCCGAGAGCCTCACCATACCATTATCATGGGAGCCGAATGCCGCGACGGACCAGCTGCTCAACGTCCTTGCCACGGAGGCCAGAAAACCCAGCTCCTTGTCTTCTGGTCTTCGGTCAGTCACCACTTTCTGTAGACAAACAAGAG
>Ga0182210_1000167_pt1 | contig 14521 bp, 2 predicted proteins | sample G5R1MG_19_FD_129670 | JGI IMG/M metagenome (GOLD analysis project Ga0182210, IMG submission 129670) | Switchgrass phyllosphere microbial communities from Michigan, USA - G5R1_MAIN_03OCT2016_LD1 MG | ecosystem: Host-associated > Plants > Phyllosphere > Phylloplane/Leaf | place: USA: Michigan... | reverse complement strand
CCTGACGTCCACGCCATGCGCCCAGCATGTTTGACAGATGCGTGGAAGCATTCAGCCGCTGAAGCTCAAGCGGATCCACGCTACGCTCATAGGCCACCACCTTACCGGTGCCGTCGAACACAGGGAGCAGCTGCTCCTTGCCACCCGGCTTGCGACCGATCAGCTTGCCGATCCGCTCGACGGTCTGGGGATCCGTGATCCGACCAGCCGTCATTGCCGAAGTCGTGAAGCCCGTAGCCGCATTGATCCCCGAGACCGTCGTATGAACGGTCTGGAGAATACCCTGCGAATATGCCGACTTACCTGACACAGGCGAGAAGTAATAACCCTTGCGTGCCTTGCCGTACTCGGCGTCTGCGCCTTCGTAGTCCGAGACACGCTCGTAGCCACGCTTGCGAAGCTCCACGAAATCCGCATCGTTGGCCACGATCAGGCCGATACCGCCCTGCTGCTCACTGGGGACATACCCCTTGTAGAGGTTCGCCTGGATCTTCGGATCGTTGGCGGCACCCAACAGCTCATCCTTCCGTTGACCCTCCAGATAGGAGACCACGAAATTCATGCCTTCGGCTTCGTCCTGAACCAGAGAAGCCAGAGCCGACCGATCGTTCTGGTTCAAACCCTCCAACGCATAGAGAGACACAAGATGATCGATGTCAGAGACCAAGGATTGGGTCACCAGGCCCGAAGCGTTCTGAATGCCCTCGCCGTACAGGTTCGCAATAGCGACTGCATTCCGAAGGAGATTTGCGGACGCCCGGCCATTGTTCATGTAAATGGCGAGCTCACGAGCTTTCCGGATATACACCTGGCCATGGCGGCTGTTTTTGATGCGGCCCTCAATCGAGCGCACCTCGTTGCTCACCTTCGTCGGATCGACGAGCAGTTCGTTCAGCTGTGCCATGGAGTAGGTCGAGCGTAGCGACGCAATGTCGGTCTTCGCCAGGCCATTATACATGGCAGTCTGCTCAGCATCCGTGAGCTCACGGCTGAACTGCTTCTGGATCAGCTCCGGAAGATGCTCACGGTACTGCTGACGCAGCGACTGAATAACCGAGCGAACCTGCTTAATCATGTCATAGACGTTGGCATTTTCCTCGGTACGACCGACGAGCTCGTTCATCAGGTCAGCCACCGGCTGCCAGATGTTCGACTTGTTGATCTGCGACATCACCGACTGGCTCAGGGCACCGGCCACATCCTTGTCGACGACGCCAGCCAACAGCTTGGCGAAGTCGGCACCGGTGCTCAGAGCCTTGCTCGACGTGGTGCTCTTCAGCTTGTCAGCACGACGAACGACCTCCTTGCTCATCGCCGACATCGTGTTGACCATCCAGGTGTTGGCCGCATCGATCGCATTCCCGACCGGGGCTGCCATCTGATCGATGAAGCCTGCACGATCCTGGGTGATGCTCGCGATCTTGTCGACCAGAGCATCCAGCGTCTCGTTGACCGAGGTGCTGTTCTGACGTTCGCCAGCCATGGCGACACTCAGGCGCTCCATCGCACCCGAGGCCATGTTCGTGGCCACGTTGTCCAGCGTGTCACCGGGCAGACGCTCACCCTTCGGCAGGTCCATCTGGGCCAGCACCGAACGCAGCGTATCGTTCACCGTGGCGAGAGCCAGGAAAGTGAGAACCAGGGTGGACCGATTATTCTGGTCCACCTGCACACCACGAGTGCCGACCACCGTGTCGTACTTGGCCTGGGCCTGATAGCGATCGGCGGGATCCAGCCCTTCACGATCGACCATGAAGTCTTCGACCTTCAGCGTCTTGGACACATGCGTGAAGAGTTCCTGAGCCCGACCGAACGCATTCGGATCGAGATCAATATCTGCACTGAACGCAGCCAGCATCATCTGGAACGTCGACTTCGTTTGCATATCCATCGGGAAGCCGTTGGCGATCACCGAGGTGGTCACCCGATCGGCCACGATGTTGGCTTCCGACGCCTTGAGCGTCTCGGTCAGACGAGCAGCCGGGTTCGGTGCCGTCCGGATCTTCCGAGCGATCTTGTCAGTGAACTGCTGACCAAGCTGGGTCAGTCGATCATTGCTGCCGAAATTCCCCGACTGGAACAGCACGGTATCGCCGAGCACATGGCCCACGTTACGCGGACCTGCCAGCAGCACCTGCGTATTGAACCGCAGGTTCGAAAGCAGATCATCGCTGACCTTGGTCCGGATCCCGAGCAGGTTCTTCAACGCAGCCAGCACGTCCTTGGCGATACGCACCAGCGGATTGCTGACCTTGGTGAGCGAAGCCACCTGGCTCAGGTTCTGGTTAGCCAGCACCCACGCCATGAATTCATTCACGGCACCGGCCCGGTTCATCGCATCCGAGTTCTGCCCCTGGAGCTGAGCACGGATAGCCGACCGGGCATTGATCGCTGCCTGCCGGGTTTCCTGGTTCAGGTCTGCGAACGCATCGGTGTTGGCCAGCCATTCCCGCATCAGGTTCTCGATGCGAGCCACGGCTTCGGTCTTCTCGGCGGACAGCTTGCCGTCCTGGAGATAGTAGCTCTGGACCTGCTCGATCGTGCTCGCATGAATAAGTTCATGCAGCAGCGTCTCTTCCGAGGGGTTGACCAGATATACCGCACGGTCAGCCGGAACGGTGTAACCGTTCACCTGCTCCCCGGGCAGCCCAGCAACCTGCTTCAGGCCGTTCTCGTTGGCATAGCCATCGATCTGTGCCTGCGAGCCGGAGACGATCTTGTAGCCCAGATCCTGGGCATTACGCACGACCTCGGCAAACAGCTTCTTGCTGTCACCGGTCAAACGGGTGGCACGCACCAAATCAGCCAGCTGGGAGCCCGATACGACCGTCAGGGTATCCGAGGCAGGGGCAGCCGTCGAACGGCTCTCCTGGGCCATCCTAGCCCGTTCCTCGGCCAGCATCTCGTTGAGACGATCCGAAGCCTGCTGCGTCGACAGACCTTCCAGGCTTTCGGTGCCGGTGCTCACGAAGGGGGCACCAGCCGATGCCATGTGATCGACGCTCATCTCCACCCGTGCCAGCACGTTCTTGCGAGCCTGCACGTCCTGGGCATAGGCAGCCAGGCTGGTCTGGAGCTGCTTGATCTGGGCCACCGCATCGGCAGGCTTCATCGAGCCCTGCTTGCCCGTCAGAGCAAACGTCAGAGCCTTGAGCTGATCGGGATCGATCTGCTCCAGGTTGGTCAGCCGAATGAAGTCGGTGAACGTCTTCGAGACGGAACCAAGAGGATTGGCCATCCAGCCCGTGTGAACCGCCTCGTTGATCGAGCGGCTGTAGTCCTCGACATCGCTCAACCGGAAGTTGGCACCGTCGAAGATCAGCATGTAGCCGTCAGCGATATTCGGGTTCACCGAGAAATTCTGCATCATCTGGCCATCGCCAGTGCCGATAACCGTCTTCGGAATACCCGACACACCCGAGTCCTGCGGACCGGACATGTATCCGCCAGTCGAGCCCTTGCCGTCCAGCGAGCGGCTGAATTCGACCGTCGTCTTGGCGTCTTCGGACGTGAGGATCGGGGTACGCTCCGACGACGAGATCAGCATGTTCTGCGTGCCGGTCTCGATGAAGGGCGACAGATACTTCAGCTTGGCCCGGACATCCTGGAGCTCACGCGAGCTCAGGAAGTCGGAACGGGTCCAGCCCGAGCCATCCGTCTTGGCCTGCTGCTCACGCTTGTCCAAGGCAGCCTGCACCGCACGCTGGTAGGCGTACTGGAGGTAGATGCTCTGCACCTGGGTGGCCTGACGAAGCATCGTCGTGCCATCCACGGTCTCGCCGATGTTGGCCTGAATACCTTCCTGGAGCGGCTGAACAAACATGGTCAGGACATTTTCCTGCATGTTCTTCAGCTGAGCCGCAGTGAACTCGAAGTTCGGATCCGTATTCGGAACCTTCGGCAGATCCTGGGCCGACAGCTTAGCATCGACCGACGTCAGCACACCGTCGAGCAATTCGACACGGGTGTTCGTCAGACGAGCCACGTCTGCTTCATGCTGGGCGTATGCCTTCTCGGCGGCTGCCTGATCCAGGTTCGGATACAGAAACGCTGCCACGTCAGCGACAGTCGCCTTGGGATTATCCGCAGAGAACTGAAGCTGCGTCGACAGACGCTCATAGATTGCCTTGACCAGAGTCGAGGTGATCTTGTTCGCGATACCGCGATCGCCCGCACCGTAGATGACCACGGTCAGCGGGTTCTTGACCGCACCACGGCTGACGTCGATCAGCTGATTGGTTGCCGGATCATAGGTCAGATCCCCCATCAACGAACCAGAGAGACGGATCAGCGAGTTCAGGCTGTCATAGACGGCACCGTTCTCGGAGACGTTCTGCTGGAGTGCCGACAGGGCATTCTTGAACCCATCCGCAGTGACCTGATACAGATCCGGGATATTCCCCTGATCGTTCGAGGTTGCACCGGGACGGTCCAGATAGAGCCCGCCCTTGCGGAGCGTCTCGATCCAGGTCGGGCTGAAGTTGCCAGCAGCCGTGTGGACCATGGCGTTCATGGGACCATCGGTGATGCCGTCAGCTTCGACGTACAGCGAAGTCTGGAACGCCGAACGGCTCGCCTTGTCGGTGTTGTTCAGACGAGCGATCTCCATCGCCGCATAGAATGCGACAGGAGCAACAGGCTTCATCTCACCCGGCTTATTGAACGCTGCCTTGAGCTCAGCCACCTGAGCGTCCGTCAGTCCAGCATCCACGTCACCGGTCTTGAGCCAGGTCGACAGGAGATCGATCGCAGGCTTGAACTGGCCCTGGGCCAAAGCCCGAGCCTTCGTGACGCTGACAGCACGCTGCTGCTTGTGGACCTTCTCGCCCCATGCCTGGGCCACCGCCAACCAGAAGCGACCCATGTCCTCGGTCTCGCCCGAGAGATCCACGGTCGACCGGGTGGGCATGATGACCTCGCGGGTCAGCTTGTTCGCCTGGGGGTTATGCTTCCCCAACATCTGAAGACGGTTCACCGAGGTGAACTCATAGGCGTAATAGATCGGCATCTCGGTCATGGCCGTGCCTGCCTCCGTAGCCTTCTGCTCAGCCAGACTGGCCATAGCGTCGATGCTCTCGAAGGCGGCATAGACCGTCCGATTAACCGAAGTCAGCGCCTGCTTGTGCGCCTCGTTCATCAGCTTGTTGTCGATATTGCCGTGACCGAACAGGCCGACTGCACCGTTCGGACCGATCGCCCGCAGGAAGTCGAGCATGTGGGGCACGACGTAGAAGGGCGTCTTCTGCTCCTTCTCGACCATCTGCGTCTGCTGCGCCGTGAGCTGCACCTCCGGGTTACGAAGCTGCGTCTTCGGCGTGGTGCTCGGCGGCGTACCGACGAACATGACCTGCTCCGGCTCCACCATGGCAGCCATCTCGATCATCGTCGGGTTCGACATCAGAGCCTTGCGCTCGTCCTGATCGAATACCTGCTCGGTGTTGAAGCTGATCTGGCGATAGGTCTTGTTGCCCACCTTGAATTCGTTGGTCTGGATCAGACCAGCCGCTTCCATGGCACGGATCAATTCCTTGGCCACACCTTCCGGCACACCACGGACGATGCCCATCCCGGTGTTCGGATTGGCCTTCACGCCCCAATATCGGATGAGAGCGTCGGTCAGGTCCTGAACCGCACCATCATAATACAGGCCCTGATTGAACAGATCGACCTGCTGGGTCGTCGGGTCGAACCCGAGGATCTTGGCCACGTCTTCATCGCTCAGCGGACGCTGACGCTGGTCAGCCTGAAGGAACCACTGAAGCCCGGCCAGCACAGCATTCTGCTGGAGCTCGCCATTGTAGGCCAGCTTGCCGTCGATCAGATCGGCGATATTGGCCGCACGATATTCCTTCTGGGCGTGCCAGTCCGGACGGCTCTCGATGAACTTCTGGTTCTTCGCGAGTGCATCATTCAGCTGCTGGTTCATCGCCTTGCCGATCCGGCCAGCGAAGCCCAGGAGCTTGCCGTAAGCGTTCGAGGTTTCCTCGGTCAGCTTCGTGTCACCAGCATTCTGTCCCACCAGGGCACGGAATTTCGCCCCCGAAGCCAGAGCCTCACGGATCACCTGGATCGGGTTCTCAACGCCAGTTAGGCGCGAGATCGCTTCCACCGGCAGGTTGAACGCCTGCTTGAACAAGTTACGTCCACGCCCTTCGGGGGAACCAAGGAGATTGGGATATGCCGCATCCACGCCAGACGCAGGAGTCGAAACGCTCTCGTCGTCGGAAGTCACACCAACGTCTGGAGCAGCGGGGGCAACTGCCACTGATGCTTCCGGCTCCGCTTGCTGAACAGGTTCGGCAGGCTGAGGAGCAGGGTCAGCAGTTTCCTGCGTGGAAGCAGACTGACTATCTGCAACAGATGGGATCGCCTCCGCTTTCGCGGACGGACCTTCATTATCTGGTGCAGATGCTTCCTGTGCCGGAGTTGTCTCCGGCTTTGCAGGAACTGCTTCTGCTTCAGGAGCAGGCACGAGATCAGCTGAATTCGCTGACGGGGCTGCTTCATCGACAGACGCTTGAGGATCAGCCGGACGAGGCGAAGGCTCAGATACGGATTGCACTGGATCTGGCGTCGAAGCCCGATCGGGTGTCTGTGATGCAGTGCTGGTACGATCTGGTGACGGGCGACCTTCGCTGGAGGATCGTCCCTGAGCACGAGTATCTGCGCTCAGTCGATCCGACGTAGCCTGACGACGGGCTTCGTTGTTCGCCTGCTGGATCTTCATCTTGTACGCACGCACGGCCACATCGGCGGGCTGGTTCAGGATGTCGGCATCCAGCTGGTTTTGTTCGATCGAAGCGAAGCCCAGCTGCGGGAATGCACGAGCCAGGCTCGAATGCACGTCCGCCACAGCCTTTGCATCCAGCGCCACGTTCTGGGCGGTCTGCACGGAATTTTCCGAGCGACCGTTCAGGAACACCGGGGTGGTGGTCTTGAAGAACTGCTTCGTGTTCGGGTTGTACGCCTCGTAGCTGACCTGCTCACCCTTGCCACCGGCAAGGCTTTCATTGAGTGCAGCGACCTTGTTCTGGAGAGACTGGGCGAAATTCGTCAGCTCATCCATACGCTCACGGGCGATGTCGGTCTTGCCGATCCGCATCGCCTCGAACACACGCGACAGATGCTCAGCCGCCGAATAGCCGGTGCTGTTCTTGTTGCCCTTGTCCGACCGGATCTGGCGGGTGACGATCTCGCTATTCGTCAGACCCAGCTTGCCACCGGCAGCCTGATAATCCTGCTCGACCTGGTTCAGGTCCTTGGCAGCCTGGAGATACGAACGCTGGTCGTTCGTCAGCTGCACTTTGCCCGAGGTGGCGTGCTTCAGCACGGTATCCACCACCGTGGGATCGACACGAGTCGGGTCGATCGAAACCGCAGTGGCCACGTTCTGAGCGGCAGTCTGACCCTTCTCGGTAGCGATATTCGCATCCGACACATCAGCTGCATTGAAGTTGTCGGCGAACTGACGTGCCACCTGGACAGCCTGGGCGACACGAACATCGCTGCCCAGGTTCAGCATCACGTCCTCGTAGGAACGAAGCTGATCCAGTGCAGGGTGCTCGTCGGGGATACGCTCGATCGTGTCCTGAAGACCGGGGGCGTGCTTCGCCACTTCGCCTTCCAGATAGAGAGCCGACATGAGCCGGGTCTCCGGTGCGACGTTCTCGTCGACAGCCGCTGCTGCTGCACGCTGGATCGCCTCGAACCGGTCAGCCGAGCCACGCACGATCTCACCCACAGGAGCCGGAAGATTGTCGGCTTCTGTGTCGCTGAACTTCACCTGATTGAAGAACTGATCGACATAATCGAGAGTCGCAGTCTTCTGCTCGGGAGTAGCATCCGTCGCTTCGTTGATCGCACGGACCGTTTCGGCCTGTGCCTGCGGAGCTGCTGCAATCGCCTCGGAGTAGACCCGATCCATCACAGCCGGAGCCGTGGGGCTCTGGCTCTGAAGCGTCTGGGTCACTTGATCCGCACGGCTGTTCACGGCACCGGCAACGCCGCCAATGACCTTGTTCACGCCTGCGAGAGCTGCCCGACCGGTGAACTTCGCTGCCTCGATTGCCGAACGCAGTCCTGCACCCGGAGCCTGGACAGCACCAGCCGTTCCCAGGCCATAGAGAGCACCCAGGCCCACCTGCTCACCGACACCCTCGGAAAGCGTCTGACGACCGTCCACCTGGTCACGAATACCCAGGTTGGTTCCCAGCTGAGACGTGCCCGACTGGACACCTTCTTCGACAGCCTCCTTCAGGAGGTTGCCAGCAGCCGATCGAACGGTCGGCACACGGAAGGGGCTGGCTTCGAACTTCGAAGTCAGGATGCCCGTAGCAGCCGCCAGAGGCGTCTGAACGGCAGCAGCTTCTAGTGCTGCCTTGTTGGCGAGCTCGACCCGACGCTCTTCCGTGATGTCGGTCCGACCCTTGAGCATTTCATACGCCTGCTCGTAGGTCTGCTGGTAGGTGCCGCCACCTTCCATCAAGCCGATCGATGCAGGCATTGCTGCATGGGAACCAAGAGAAGCGATCTTGGCTGCCCGCTCGCTCAACAGCAGCGACGGACGTGCATAGGTCGCACCCTTCAGGGCGAGACCGCCGACCTTGGCCAGACCTTTCGCGATCGGACCACCGACCAGAAGCGAGCCGACGCCATTGGCGATACCATCCGACAGGATCGTCCCATCGTTGACGGCATTACCCACAGCGTTGACCGCATCACGTCCGATACGGGACAGGCTCGCTGCGAAATTGCCACGACCGTCCTTGATGTCCTGCTCGTACTGAGCCGTGCTGTCGGCAGTGTCCGATGCCTGGACTGCACCGTAGGCACGACGGCGAGCGTTCAGACCGTCCGAGCCATTGTCCTGGACGAACTTGTTGAACTCCCCGACCTTGGTCGCTGCCCAGCCACCGGCCTGATCGTTGACGAGGCCGAGACCCAAGGCACCGATACCCAGCACGCTGGATGCTGCACCACCAAGAACGCTGACACCGGCATCGCCGATCGCTTCCTGTGTGGACCGCGTTGCGTTGCGATCCATCGAGAATGCCGTATCGGCACGAGCTCGATTGCCCGCAATATCACCAGCAGAAGCACCATACTTCTGGAGGTTCTGCCAGATCGAGTTGCCGAGAATATCTCGCTGAAGCGGATCCGTGATCGACGCTCCGGTGCCGTTCGCCCGTGCTGCCGAGATCTGATACATCTGATCGTCGGACGGCATACCCGACAGGGCAGCCTTCTTCTGCTGGCTGGCCGCCGTGACTTCCGCCTGCTTGGTCACCGGAACGGGAGGCAGCTCTGCTGCCGGTGCTGCACCGAAACGACCGAGAAGATCTGCGAAGCCAGTAGCCATTGATACGTCCTGCGTGAGCTATTTGCAGGACCACTACCAGCTGAGTGCTTATAACGAAAGGAGGCAGTCACCCTTTTTATATTGGGTGACTGCCTCTTCTTTTTTCAACTTCAGGCTACTTAATCGGAGCCTGCCGTATGGATTGCCCGCATCCAGATGTCTCGCCGGGTAGGTGCCTGAGTCACCCGAAGGGGACCTGCACCTGCACGCCGACTGGTTGCGATCGGCTGGGGAGCATCCGGCCGATTGAAGCTGGCGATCGCCGGGTTGTTGCCGATGGCCCCCGTCGCTGCCGACAGCATGGAAGCCGCACGATTGACCGCACCCTCCAAGGGACGGAGATCGATATTCGCACCACGAGCCTGGGCCGCCTGAGCTCGTTGATAGCGAGCAACGGCCTGGTCGTAGACACCCTTGGCTTGCGCCTGAGCACCCTGAGCCTGAGCCGAATTGGCGTTGGCCAGTACGGCATTGTCGACGTTGCCCTGCTTATATTCGTCGACATAGCGACGAGCAGCGCCACCATCGATATAGACGCCCTGCTTGTCACCACCGCCCAGGATGGACGGCAGATTGCGAGACGCCCAGCTGGAGGTCACGCTGTTCCGGAGAATATCCGAAGCGACCGCAGCATTGATCGTCTTGCCCGACTTCCGAGCATAGCTCTGCACGAGCCGAAGCTGCTCGTTGATATAGCCGACATCCATACCCTTGAAGACCGGATCGCTGGTCAGACCTGCTGCGACCTCACCGACTGATCGACCATCACCCGCCGACTTGGCATAGGTGTTGGCCGGATTGTTGGCGTTCCGCTCCATGCTCGCGTTGCGGACACCCTGGTCGGTAGCGACCTGACCCAATGCCAGAGCCCGGGGATCCGCCTTGCTCTCACCGGCTGCGATGACCTGACGAGCCTGCTCCCATGGCATACGCGAGATCCGCTGAGCCGTTGCCGGATCCAGCGAGGTCCACTGCTGCCGCAGCTTGGTCGGATCACCTCCGGTATTCTGGAAGATCTTCCGGGCCACTGCGTCCTGGCTGGCGAAATCGAACGGCTTGCTCTTCCAGTCGGGACCCAGGACCGTGGGAGCAACGCTCTCCATCGTGCTCTGGACGATCTGGTAGACACCCATCGCCGACGACTCTTGGCCACGACGGTTGAGGCTCTTGCCGAATTCCACAGCCTGACCCAGGTTCTGCACGCTGTCGGGCACATACCCGATACCGAGATTGCCCTTACCGCCACCGGTGATGATCCGGGTAACGTCACCCGAGCCACCGCCGCCCATGCCGCCGACTGCACCGGAAATCATATCCGAAGCGGAGCTGCCACCACCACCGGTGAACATGCCACCCAGTCGACCCATGACGGCATTATAGACCTTGGGGCTGATGCCCTTCATGCCGTTCAACGCCGTCATGGCGCTATCGCCGTCGAAGCTGTTCCGGCTGATCTGAGCCAGCACGCTGTCGGCTTCTTCTGCCGTGGCACGATCCTGCGTCTCCCAGCCGAACCGGGTGCCGGACTGCTGGAAGCTCTGTCGACCGGTGTCGATACCGACGCCCTTACTCTCTGCATCGAGAGCTCCGGTCGCCAATGCGGTAGCGTCAGCCAGCCCCAACTTGGCCAGAGCCGGGTTGGAGGCCATATATTTGGAGAAGGCGTCTGCGCCCTGCCGACCTGCCGAGATCGCACCAGCGACCAGAGGTGCCGCTGCATCCTGGTTCGTGTCGGTCGTCTTGCGACGATCGAAGCTGTAGGCATCACGCTCTAGACCGAATTCGCCGATCTTCTGGTTCAGGAGGTCGACACCACGGGAACCAGCAGCCTGAATGCTACCTGCGCTCAGTCGACGCGGATCGACATTGGCGAACACCTGACCCGAGGCCAGTGCTGCCTTATAGGCTGCCGGATCCTGATATTTGAGCAGGTCCATGGCGAACGTGTTGTTCGCCCGCTTGTCCTGTGCAGCATCGAAGGTGGCGAGCCCACGGTCGAGACCGCCGATCGCATCACCGAACAGGTTGCTGAAGGTCCGAATGCCTTCGAGGCTCCGACCAAAGTCCGGACCCTCAACATTACGCCAGGTAAGAGCCATCTCGTTTATTCCTTACCGACCGTAGCGAGTGAGCTTGTTGGCGTCGATATACGCCTGAGTCTCGGCTGCCGATCGGCCTTCGACGATCTGACGGTTATTGGCCCGATCGGTGAGCCCCGTGTTGTACGTCTTCAGCTGATTGGCGAGGTTCGTCTCGGTCACGTCGCGCGTGTAGTTGAACTGCTTCTTCGCCAGATTGGCAGCCTGGAACGCACCCCAGAGCGAGCCCAGCGTACCGATGCCGGACAGAGCCAGCTTGGCCGTATCCATGTTCATGCCCAGGCCACCACCGAAGACGGAGGCATTGATGCCACCTGGGGCAGTCGGACTGGGGATCGTCACGCCACCCGGGGTCACCGGTGCTGTCAGATCCGGAGCCTGCAAAGGCGAGCCCCCACCGAACCCGCCGATGCCGGGCATACCGGTCTCGCCAAGCATTGAGGGACTGACGAACGAGGGCGTACCCCAGTTGAACTGAAAACCGGCCATCAGAGAGGCAACTCCGTGCTGAGCGTAATATCTGCGAAGTTGGACAACAGACTTAGAGACATCTCTGCCACATCGCTTCCTGTCATCAGCGTCCGCTCCAGAAAGGACCCTGGTCCCTCCAATGCGAATTGACCGCCTTGTGTCAGACTTAGCGGATCAATGATACCCCTGCCATAGCCGAATTCACGCTCGGCTTGGTCGGAGATTTCCTTGGATCGAGTCTCATAATCGTCCTGGAGTTTCTGGGTCTTCAGCATGGTGTCCTGAGCACCAGCACGAATATACCCAGCTACGCCGTTACCGACTGAACTCGTCAGAGCGATGATGTTCTCGGCCCGGGCCAGTGAGCTGAAGCTCGCTGCCAGACTGGATCCGGTTGCAAATGACGTGCCCACCTGAAGCGTGACGATCGAAGCGATCGCTCCGATGATCGCACCCAGCTTGTCGCCGAAGATCGCGATCGCTCCTGCCGAGATCAGCTTGGTCACGATCATCGCCACGATAGCGTTGGCCACCGCACCTGCAATGATGGCGAGCGTTCCGGTCAACCCGATGGCAGCACCCACTGCTGCGCTGGAACCAAGTAGCCCAACACCACCCGGAGCAGCCGTACCACCTGTGGCAACCGTGATCGCCACGACGGCCACCACCAGCAGGATCTTGAAGAACGTCGAACCGAAGAACCCGGTCTTCTTCACCAGATAGCTGTTGATGACCATGTAGCAGCAAGCCGAGGCCAGCTGCGTAGCATCGACCGTGCCCATCTCCTTGTAGGTGTCGTAATGCAGCGGCACGAGGAAGCCAGACTCCTCGTTATCAGCCAGAGCCTCCTTGCCGCTGATCTCGACGAATTTCCCCTTATAGATGAAGTTCTTATGGACCAGACCGATAATAGTCAGGACCTCGAACTTCGTCGCACTCACCTGGCGGTAGATATTCACCCGGTCAGCACCCAGAGCTGCCATCTTCAACTTGGTGCTGCCGACCAGGAGATCCTGCCCGAACGTGTCGCTCGCACCTGTGGTGACCCAGCAGTCTCCCTGCTTCGCACCCGGCTTGCCGAGACCAGTCCCCGACGCCTTGGTGATCGACTGCCAGGTGATCTGAATATCCATGTTCGTCGGCAACGAACCGTTACCCCGGATCCGAATTTCCGACACAGGCATAGCTGAAGTCGAGCCCAGGCTTGGGCCGACCATTCCGTAATCATCGGAGTTGGGATCGTACTGAGCCTGCGCCCAGTCGTTTGCAGCCGACGAGTTCGCATCGAATTCACGCTGCTGAGCGGCCCAGATAGCGTAATCGTCCCGATCGGTTTGCTGGCTCAGACGCAGCTTCTCGAAGAAGTCGAACAGATATTTCCGTCCGGTATTCTCCTTCGTGTTCAGGCTGACGCCGAACATCACATACGCATAGTCGATGTCCTTCAGGTCCTTGTTGCCCTGAAGGCTGTCGATCAACGAGTCGAGGCTGCCTGACGTGGCTTTCTTGTATGCCTTCACCGACGCATCGTAGGCGGGCTGGCTCACCTGAGGCAGCATCTTGTTGTCCAGGCGCAGTGGAATAAACGGGAAGTAGAACCCGTCATCCGGCTGCTGTGACACCAATTTATCCAGCGTCGGATTGCCTGAGCCCAGTCGGTAGATGAACATCTTCGGCGTGCTGGTGCTCTGAAGCGTCACATCCTGCGTGTCATATCGCACCGATCGTACGAGCTTCAGCGTGTTCTCCGTGACCGTGGTTGTGACCGTCTTGGTCACCCCATCACTCATCACGTTGGACTGGGTATCCGTGGTCACCCGCTCCTCGGTCTTACCGTCGCGAGCCAGGTTCATCACCTGCCGCACACCAGTCAGCCGAACGGTATTTCCAGGCTGAGCGCCTTCATATTCGTACTTGTCATAGACAGCACGATAATATTCGTAGCTGGTCTCGGTGGGATCGTTGATGACCGTGGTGGTCTCATCAGGCCGACCGTCAGAGTAGGACACCACCGTCTTCGTGAACTTGGCCAGGCTGACCGGCATCTGTTTGCTGGTCGTGCTCTTCTGGTTCCAGCCAGCGACATCCGGGAAGGCAGCATCGCCGAGATCCTGCACAGGACCCGGGATCACCTCACCGGTCTCATTCCCGCGAACGATAGTATATACCGCAAAGATGTAGGCTGACGTCTTACGGAAGCCTGCTGGAGTGAACGCAACCGATCCGCCATCAGCGAACCGGATGGTCACCTCGTTACGGGTCTCATCGAAGTCGGAAGTCCAGTTGGAACCAAGGAGCTCGGGCTCATGCTCCATCATCCACTGCTCAGCCCAATAGGCATAATCGCCCAGCTTCGCTTCGACCCGCTGGATGCTCACCTGCGTGTCCGGATCGTGGATGATCTGGGCAGCCACAGCGTCGCTGGAGACCTCGATACGGGAGTAGAGATTACCCCGTGCGACACCTACGACACCGTAATTGTCCTTGGCCCAACGGGCGAAATTACGCAGCCGGGATCCTGGCCCAGTCGAATAGGCCATCCGGATCTTCTCGGGCAGCGAGCGATCGCTCACTGCCCGAGAAGATCCGGATG
>Ga0182210_1000166_pt1 | contig 14526 bp, 8 predicted proteins | sample G5R1MG_19_FD_129670 | JGI IMG/M metagenome (GOLD analysis project Ga0182210, IMG submission 129670) | Switchgrass phyllosphere microbial communities from Michigan, USA - G5R1_MAIN_03OCT2016_LD1 MG | ecosystem: Host-associated > Plants > Phyllosphere > Phylloplane/Leaf | place: USA: Michigan... | reverse complement strand
TACGTTCTGACTCACCAAAAGAACTTCATTTCCGAGGAGGATATTCTTATATATGACACCCGCCAGCGTCTGCCAGTTAGGCTCACCATGAAATCTCGCGTCCCTCGCTAGACATAAGTCGACACACACATGGCTCCCGACACCACACCCACTGGCTTTTACCGCAAGGATTCCGTCATGAATACAGTAGATACCGGGAGCAGCCACAGCAGACGCGTCCACAGAAATTCTCAGGTTGGCCTCGACGTGAACGTCCTGGGTGTGTTTACTGGAAGTGGGCTGGACGAATTCAATTGCGTCCTTGTACGATATCATCAAGATGCCCCCAAAGCCCCACTGCGGGCACATATACTCCAGGTATGTATCTCAACTGATTTACGCACATAAAGTTGACATAGTATAGCACGGCAAGGTACCCATTCCTTCAAGAAATCGAATACCTCTCCTCACCATTTTTCACGATGTACAGAGACAGCTTTCCGCAATCTCGGAGTTCAATACGCGGCTTGGTCAAGAATTTTCCAGAGGGATAAAGACATTCTGCAAAGACCATGATATTACACTTGACTCCATCGATCTTATAGGCACACACAGTTCCAACGTCGCGCCGCGTCGAAGATCTCCCGACATGTCAGCTTTTCATTCGTTCAGTTGGAACTCGACAATCACAGCAGAGACAGGAGTCACTACCATCTTTGATTTTGCGGTTGCCGACAGCTCTACAAGGCCTACTCCACCGGTCGCATTCGTGGAAAAGCTGTTTCTGCGCCATCCATCCAAATTCCGCGCTTGTCTGCAAATCAGCGAGCTTGCAAACTTTACCTTTATTCCATGTCTTGCTGATGGTGATTTGAATGGGACTATCTCACACGATTGCGGCCCCGGAAGCCTGCTCATCGACTACGCAATGCGATACTGCACATCGAACAACTATCGCGAAGACGACAATGGGACATTTGCTACACCGGGTGTAGTAAACCAGGATATTGTCAAACGATTTCTCTCCTCACATGACTACCTATGGAACCCACCACCATTGAGCATAGCCCGGGAAATGTTCGGTGACCACGACGGACAACGACTTATCGATGAATGCTTGTTTACGAATCTTCCAGAAGCAGGCACCCTTGCCACCATCACGCGAATAACGGCACAGAATATAGTAAATCAATACCGACGGCTCCTGTCGCACTACTTCCCGCCGAATCAAAAGGTCGACGAGCTCTTCATCTGCGGTACAAGTGCACAGAACTTGAACATAATAGACTTCATCGAGGCAGAACTACCGGAAACCGTCGTCACAAAACCTCTAGACGATATTGGTATCCCTGGAGAAACAAGTGAAGCAGTTTGCTATGCTCATCTGGCACTTGAAACAGCACTTTCGCAGGCAACTCGGGATACAGCGTCCACCTCGCCTCTTCCGATCGATGCAAATAACGCACGCATTCGGGGTACAATACTGCGCGGCCAAAGTTGGAATGATTTGTCGGCACGGATACTAGATTTCAGCGAAGGCAAGCAACTGCATGTCACAAATAACATTCAGTTTGCCGGTAATCTTGAAACTGCGATCGACGGTCTTGGACTGCTTTGATGAATATGGAGTGAATAGTGAACTACCTATCCAAATCTCTTCACCAAGTTCGAATTTCATCAGGATTGATACCCTGCGCATTGAAAATATGTTTTTTTAAATCCTACTAGTTTCCTTTTTCCTTTACGTGGAGAATTCGGAACTTGGAAATGTTGACTTACATAGGTGAACTTGACAAAGTTCCAATGCTACCCAAAAAGATATACAAGTACCATAACCTACATCTCAGTCCTGTAAGATGACGGCGCCAAATCTTGCTTATTATAGAAGGTGCGCTTATGTGTTTAATAGTATGCTCATTCTCCATATGCCCCTATCATTTCGGCAAAAGATCTAATGAATTTTACAGTATATAGCTGTTCTAGTACTATTTTCGCTTCAATCTCATAAAACATTGTGCACGTTTGGAATCGTTCTTCTACTGGAGGAGAGATTTCGAGCGATCATTCAGATTACACAAGAATTAGCTCGCTTTACATCGGACCGTGCATGCCCCGAAGATATCATTGCTTGTATAATAAAATTGAAATGAGCGGTGAGTTATGAAAACATAATTGGCGGCGCTTGACACCCGGTTGACACAGTCAAAAGGCATTGCCACCTGTGAAACAGAACTCACTCATGCGCCCTCGATATAATTGAAAAAGTTGGTGATTAGCGATAACGAGTCAGTCAGGTATCTTGGGATGAAAATTCCAAATGAATCTGCAGATGATATACCACAACTTTTATTAAGGGAATCTGCTCTGCTATGGGCAAAGCCCCAAAGACGCAGCAGAAGCCTGTTGTAACAACGGAGTGGAGTAGATTGATGATCTAGCAGCTATTCTCAGGTCGGCGGACTATTTACAGAGAGGACGCCAAGGCCCTAAGCCATATTGGGCATAAGGCAGGTGCTCTCAGAGTGAATTGGCAGGCAGAACACAACATGCTCCGCTTCCAAATATCTTATCAAGCCTGGTCTGTCGTTCCCAAACAAGTTCGGCGTTCCCATTCTCACTACCCTTCTTCTTGAAATAGAGAATCCGGTGCTGTGGAATGAACTCCTCATCGGTCTGATCAGTCTTCCAATTGTTTAAGTTTGTCTCTCTCGCTCCCAGGAAACGGTCTTCATATCCAATGATGTAGTCATCAGGGTCGAGACTCGGATCCCAGCGCAAACGGTTCAGTACATCTGATGCCGGACGCAGCTTTGATCTCGACAATGGTGTTGAGCTTGGCTTTGGCCTCTGAGGTATTGTGCGCTGGATAGGCTTGTTTTCGTCATAATCTCCGCCATCTTCCTCCATTTCCTCTTCGTCTTCTGAATCCAGGGCCACTTCATCTGTGTAATCCCCCCATTCACGATCATCCAGCCGCAGACAATTGATGTCAGCTGTTCCAACAAGGGAGACGTCAACACAGCTTGTTGTTGAGTCATAATTTCTCTCATCAGTTCTTAGTTCATTCAAGAAGCGACTGAGCGTCTTGTCGAGATTTTCGTGCTCAAGCTGCTTCTCCGTCTCGCCATCCCCAATGATACCGTTTTTTTGGGAGAGACCGATGAGGTAACAGCCGTGGTAGTACCCAAGATCATTCGAATTTGGCTCGCTGTTGGTGAAACGTGCGGGCCAAATGTGTATTTCTAGATCAGGCCGAACATCATTGATGTCTAGATATTACTTAGTATACTCACGATTTGCAGCAACTAAATGCAGACTTACCAACGACAAGAGAAAGACAACATGATTCGATCCATCCTACAAGGATTTTGCCCTTGGACAATTTGCGGCCCCAGTATTGGATGTCGATTTGAACGTAGTTTTGGTAGGAATTACGGAATACCGTACCTGCCTCCAAACGCGTCCCATTTGACGTTCTATCAAATCCCCGAAAAAACTTCTCCCAGGTCATGCCTAAAGATGAAAGATCCTCAGCAGCGGTTTTGAATTCCTTCATCAGTACATGTAAGCCTGGGACTGTAGAAGTGTGAGCAATATTAAAATTCGGTGTGTAGTGACCCAGGATAACCATAGCTTCTCTTGATGTGCGGTGGTAGCGTGGAATACTTTTGTGGAAGAATGCGTCGAAAACCAGTTCCTGCGCCCAGTCAAATCTCGCGTAATAGGTAAAGAAACTCATTATAACATCCCCGGTTCCAAAAGATGCTGAATCATACGAAACCATTTTGCAGATCCTGTCAAGCATCAATGTAATATAAGTACCACTGAGGTATCCAAATTTCGACGAATAGATCCCTCTCTGGACGGCCCATAATTTAATGCACCGGTAAGCTAAACGAAAAACGGACAGTGACGGGGTGGTACGTTGAATATGAAGCATGTCTCGGTACGGGTTGAGTATTTGTAAGGACAGCAACGAGATATTGGAAATTATATCTTGTGCCGCAAAATCTTGAAAGTCCGACCATCTGACAAGCGCGGTTAGGTGTATTCAGTATACAGTATTAGAGGGCTTACCTCTCTGCAATTTTTGCTGCTGGACAGTACTGTAGATTGGTCGCGATGCCGTTGACTGATAGCTCAAGCACTTTTCCTGTCTTAGTTTCTGCCTTCCTGAGAATTCGTATCCCTTTTCCTTGTGCCTTGGCAAGTCTTTGTCGCGCTAGCTTGAAGAACGTCTTAGAAGTAATGGAACCGATGCAGATACAGTTCAGGTCTGACTCCAGTGTCCAAGTCCCCAGGGCATACGAGCCTACCGCAACTATATGTAGGAATATCCCAGTGTTCGTGGGAATTTGATCATCGAAATTGTCGAGGACAGCGTATTTAAGAAGTTCAAATGCTTCCTGTCGGGCTGCAATTTGTTGTTTGGTGGGAATCATGCGTTGGCTATGCAATATTGATTCCAAGGTCGCAAGATCTGACATGTTAGGTATGGGTTCACGAAGGCGATTGATGCGGTAACAACAAGAGACTGGTAGAATAATACAAAGGGCCGTTTCGTAGGAAGTCGAAGATAGCAAATCCATACCTGATTCCTGGCAGAACTCCATTGCTTCTTGGCGGTATACTCTTGAAAAGGGCAGTCCGATAAGCATGAGGGTATGAAGGAAAGTGAGATACGCGACGATAGTGAATAAATCAAACCAGGGAACTCAAGGCACTTATTTAATTTCCACGGATTTAGTTGATTCTAAATTCTAACTAGGAATATACGATGACTCTAATGTCGTGAGGCTCATTGGCCATGCACATACTATATGAGCAAAAATGAGTCATTCGCGCTAATTAAAAGGTGTACACTGCGCCACACTTTAAACCAATGCTTAGCAGCTACGCTTTCAGATACATATTTATAGTATATAGAGTCAAAATTACTATATGAATATAAAGCGATTGATAATTGCTTGCTGTATTGACTTATGCAGCCACCCCTATATAACAAAACCTTATATATTGATTGCTGAAAATTGATTAGACACTCGTTTTCAATCTTAAAGCACTCTTAGGTTATGCCAAACATCAATTTCCCTGTGGTCCTCGCAGCTTGAAAAATATTTATCTTACTGGTAAGCTAAAAGAACACTTGAATTATCAGGGAAACAAAAGAGAAGAAGGAATAGAGTGTGCCTTGCTATATTATCGGTCGAGAGTTTTGATGGTTCTATAATGGATCACCAACATATACTAATGTATTACTACTGCTATATGCTTTGCAACTTTGTGATTAATACCAATATGTTATTATAAACATATTATGAAGTCCAATATTGCGTCCACTACTATATTTTCACGATGAATTTTGGGATCTAGTGGTCTGCCCCTAGAATCCCTTTACCTCCTCGAATAAGCTTGAGGCTGTATAGTGGGTGCTGATAGATCGATTTGTAGAAGACTAATACTACCCTCTCCCAGCTATTATCTCGACCGGCACACCACATAAAATCAGATATGTTTCAAAACTTAACTAGTAGTCAGTCATTCTATCTCTTCCAACATTTGAATGAAACTTATAATCGCCTCCGTTATACTTAACTCACACATTTCGCTAAACTATACCTAGTCACATATATAATATAAAATCCTAGGCACGGGATATAATATATATAGGATCCCCTACTAGTATTATAAATTGTTGGATATGACGCATTGAGCACACCCAATGATTAGACCAGGAACTCACATGCATAATGAATTGGTGACGTGCTGATACACTTAGGTAACGTCATCACGTCCAGCAACGCGAGGCTGCAGATTCCTGTTTTCCATTCAAATGGCGGGTTACCATTGTATCATAGGGATAATAATTGAGAATATATGGTTGCACTGCTTGTTGATCGCTGCGACGATCCCAACAAGTCTGCTTGCATCGAGTGGATGATGTGTTAGAGAGCAGGTAAAGGCTGATAACGGACTGTGACGAACGATTTGAGCAACTAGATGAGCAAGGGACATTATCAATCAGTTCGATTGCAATGCCTTTGTACTTAACCCTGACGGCCACCCACTTGGAGTTTTATTTTCGTTATACACTATCCTCCAACTCTCCCTAGGTGCCCACCAAAAACGTGAACAACAATGGAGCGCCATCAACAGCCTATCGATGGTCCTGTCACTGAATACAACCGTCCAAACCCTGAAACGCGCAATCATACTGGCCTACTCACACGCTTCGTTCCCAACAATCTGAAGAAGACGTCGTTCTACCATTGGCTGCTGCGGTTTATACGCCTTCTCCAATTCCTCTCTTCTGTCATCTCCCTCGGCATCTTCTCATCACGGTTGTATAGAGTGTACCGACTCGTCAACAGCATCAAATTACGCCGCGGCGTAAACACCTCCATGGGAGCGGTCGAGGGCATCCTTGCCGCTGCCGTGCTGTACACGTTTATCACCACGCTTCTTGCTTGCATTAAAAAGTCTGCAAACCCCGGGAGTGCCCGAATTGGATGGCTCTGGGTGGTCATGGACTTACTCTTCGTTGGTGCGTTTATCGCAGTCACGGTTCTCACGCGTCCCAGTGGTGGATTGGCGGGTGCGAGGCACTGCTACAGCCCCAGACGTCTTGCTGGCGGCAACTCTAATGATTCCACTGGAGAGAACAAGGCGCAAGATAAATCTTGCAACTTACCCTGGGGTACCTTCATCCTGGCAATTATCAGCACGCTTCTCCATGCTCTAACCGCTTCATTCCACGAGGTTAAAGACTATCGCAGACGGAACAAGCTCGATCACGAAGAGGATTTTCAGCAGCAGCAGCAGCATACCGCAAATGTAACTCAAGATACTGGTGCTGCTCGCACCTAGGGATGATGTGCTACGAGAAAACTTGCAGACGATTCCTAGATCAGGACGGTCCTGGTTAGGATGGATGGATGGATTGATATTGGATTAACGTCCCTATAAGAACCTAGTAAGGGTCACATGCGGCTATCTTCATATCCATTTCGCCTCAGTTAGGTGCCAGGGATGATGGTGTAGGTTCATCCTTCATTACAGTACGACAAAAATCCTAGTAACTCATCGTTCCAAATCCGTATGTTGATCTGCATAATACTAAACAAACATTTTTTGGTGATTCGGCATTAGAGTTGGTGGCAATGAATTGCACCCGCCAAATAGAGGAATACTTGGTCTTCAACAGCCAGTCCTGATAGCGGCGACTAGAGTGCTACCAAAACTTGAGATTCTTCTCATACCAGTACCTCCAACTCTTTTGCCTCTCCTCTTCTTGTCTACGCGCCTGTTCTTGCCTATCGTACTCTTCTCGTTGTCTCCGTCTCGCTTCCTTCTTTGCTTCCATGCTCGCTCGCTTCTTCTCCATGAGCTCCTGTGCTTGCTTGATGCCAGCCTTCTCTTTCGATCGGTAGTACTGGCAGACTTGATATGATACAACGGATACCCCACACCAAGTGGCTACAGCCCAATTCGATGCCAAGTAAACAGGCTCTGCTTTACTGTTAGTGAAAGTTGTATGTATCTTCGCTAGAGCACACCAACTTCCTACTATAGCCGCCACACTTCCTCCCGCAAATCCGGCTGCTATTCCTTGTAATTGGGCGTCTCGAACGCAGGGTCGCTTGTGAAAGTTGAGATAATAATCAGGTCCTAGGGTTCGAACGACCTCAAAGTATGTGGGGCCTCCGTCTGTCGTCTTCTCGCCGCCCGCCGTGTGTGCTGTGCCGCCGGGCATAGTATTCGCAGGGACTCGCGGCGCTGCGGATTGTACGTTCGCATCGACAGTCTGCCTTGTGTCGTCGGCCATGGTTGTGTGAGGTGCAGATGGCGGAGATATAGTGTATAGTTATTTTCAATCTATCGGATTCATACGCATGCGGAATGAAGTGGGCGGGTGTTTATATTGGCCCCAAGGTGAGATTGGCTCTGGAGCACGACTGAAAGTGTTGTTTCTTCTCGCTCGGTGGTGCGGAAGAAGGGCCGAAAATGATCCATGATGGAATCATGGATCTGTCCCGAGCCACACCTATGTGGCTTGACTTTCAATTTAGCGCATTGGGTATAGCGTCTCACACGAATCGCGACGCGTCGGTTCCTCCCTCTGCTGCTGCGCATGTCCACTTTGTACTGCCGCCATCCGTTGTCGATACCCGTTTTCCGTGCTTTCCAATTGCTTAGATGATACCCCGCATTGCTTAATAGATCGTTTAATCCCTCGAGACCTTTCTTTGCGCCTCTATCCCTTCCCCACCCCGTACAATGCCGCCACGACGAGCAGGTCAGCCCTTTCGCCGAGTGGGGAAGCAAGGCAACACATCCTACGGCCTACGGAAACCGAATATAGTTGATGCATCCTCGCTACGAAGTGGGGAGGGCACATCACAGAACGAGAAGCTCGAGGCCACGCGCCTGGCCAACCGCATCGATGAGTTCATGGGCTTTGCACGCTTCGAGTCGGGGAGGAAGAAAGTGGGATGGCTCGTCAATATGCACTCAACCGTTATAGAAGATGAGAATGTCCCGGGAGGCAGAGCCGGCGTGGACTTTTACTTCATTGGCGAGGAGGGCGACACGTTCAAGGCCACAGTGGAATACGACCCGTATTTTCTCGTGGCTTTCAAAAAGGGCAGGGAGCAAGAGGTGGAGGAGTACTGTCGGAGATCATACGAGGGCCTGATTAAGAATATCAAGCGCGTTGAGAAAGAAGATTTGAGTATGCCAAATCATCTTACTGGGTACCGGAGAACATTCCTCCAGCTATCGTTCGCAAATGTAAACGATCTACTGGCTGTAAGAAAAGCTGTCAGTCCAGTAGTTGAGAAAAACAAGAAAAACGTGGATGCCATGGACACCTATGCAGAGGTTGCCAGGTGAGACCTCCAGATGAATACAATCAGAACAGCTTCATGCTAACGATGACAGTGGTAACGGCGGCATGGACTTTTTCGATAACGAGGATTACGAATACGAGAAACGATTTACGACCACAGTTGACGCCAGTGATTTCATTATAGACATACGGGAGTATGACGTTCCCTACCACGTACGAGTGGCCATTGACAAGGACGTCCGGATTGGAAATTGGTACACTGTCGAGGCAAAACACGGAATCATCAGCATCACCTGTATAGAAGATCGTCTCACACCCGCGGACCCTGTCGTTATGGCTTACGACATTGAGACTACAAAACTACCCCTGAAGTTTCCCGATGCTGTCATTGATCAAATCATGATGATATCCTACATGATCGACGGTCAGGGTTTTCTTATTACGAACCGTGAGATTGTATCCGAAGATATTGCGGACTTCGAATACACACCGAAACCGGAATATCAAGGACCGTTTATGATCTTCAATGAACCAGACGAAAAATCGCTGATCGAGCGCTTCTTTGAACACATTAAGGAAGCTCGACCAATGGTAATGGTTACCTATAACGGGGATTTCTTCGATTGGCCATTCGTAGAAGCAAGAGCTAGTGTGCTAGGTATCGACATGTACCAAGAGATTGGCTTCCGGAAGAACAGTGAGGACATATACCGGTCAGACTACTGTGCACACATGGATGCCTTCTCGTGGGTCAGCCGTGATAGTTATCTGCCACAAGGAAGTCGTGGCCTAAAAGCTGTCACGATGGCCAAGCTTGGATACGATCCTGATGAACTCGACCCCGAACTCATGACACCATATGCGGCCGAGCGACCCCAGACGCTGGCTGAGTACTCCGTTTCTGACGCTGTTGCAACTTACTACCTGTATATGAAATATGTACATCCTTTCATTTTCGCGCTATGCAAGATTCTACCGCTGGGCCCAGATGATGCACTTCGAAAAGGTACCGGTACTCTATGCGAAATGCTTTTGATGGTTCAGGCATACCAAAAAGGTATCGTGTTGCCCAACAAGCATCAAGCACCAAAGGAAGCATTCTGGGAAGGCCACTTGCTTGAGTCCGAAACATATGTCGGTGGTCACGTTGAGGCGCTGGAGGCAGGCGTATTTCGAAGTGATATTGCGTACAACTTCGCAATCGACCCAAAGGCAATCGACGAACTACTGAATGATCTTGATGCAGCACTGAAGTTTAGCATCGAAGTAGAAGAAAAGAAGAAATTAGAGGATATAATCAACTACGACGAGATTAGGACCGAAATTGTCGAAAAGCTGATGCAACTCAAAGTTACGCCAAATAGAAGCGAACGACCGTCGATCTACCATTTGGATGTCGCTTCCATGTATCCTAATATCATGACCACGAATCGTTTGCAACCTGATTCCATGATCAAAGAAGCAAATTGTGCAGCATGCGATTTTAACCGCCCTGGAAAGACGTGTGATCGTCGAATGCCCTGGGCCTGGAGAGGAGAGTATCTACCAGCCAAGCGAGACGAATACAACATGGTCCGTAACGCCCTGGAAAATGAGAAGTTTCCAGGAAGATACCCCAATTCACCAATGCGGACATTTCAACAGCTGTCTGAGGACGAACAAGCCGAGAAGGTGAGGAAACGTCTGACCGACTACTCCAAGAAGATATATCACAAAGTCCACGATGCTACCACTATCGAACGTGAAGCTATCATCTGCCAGCGCGAGAATCCTTTCTATGTCGATACCGTCAGCGGCTTCCGTGACCGACGATATGACTTCAAAGGCAAACAGAAAGTATGGAAGGGCAAGACTGAGGCTCTAAAAGCTGCAGGTGCTTCTGCAACTGAGATTGAGAACGCGAAAAAGATGATAGTCCTATTCGACTCGATGCAGTTGGCCCACAAGGTTATTCTCAACTCTTTCTACGGATACGTGATGCGCAAAGGGTCTCGATGGTACTCCCTAGAGATGGCTGGTGTGACCTGTTTGACAGGCGCACACATCATTCAATTGGCTCGATCTCTCGTGGAGCGCATCGGCCGGCCGCTGGAACTCGATACTGATGGCATCTGGGCAATCTTGCCTGCTACTTTTCCAGAGAATTTTGCTTTCAAACTGAGCAACGGCAAAAAGCTAACCATCTCCTATCCTTGTACCATGCTGAATCATCTTGTGCATGCGCAGTTCACAAATCATCAGTACGAGACGTTGAAAGATCCACAGACTTTTCGATACGAGAAGCATAGCGACAATTCTATCTTCTTCGAGGTTGATGGACCCTACAAGGCCATGATTTTGCCTACGTCCAAGGAAGAAGATAAGAACCTGAAGAAACGTTATGCTGTGTTTAATCATGATGGTAGCTTAGCCGAGCTGAAGGGCTTCGAGGTCAAGCGACGGGGCGAACTAAAGCTCATCAAGAACTTTCAGTCTCAAATATTCAAGTTCTTTTTAGAAGGAACAACACTCGAAGAAACGTATGGTGCGGTTGCCAAGGTTGCTAATCGGTGGCTTGATATACTGGACACTCGGGGAGCAACTCTGGCAGACGAGGAGCTCATTGACCTAATTGTGGAAAACAAGAGCATGACGAAAACCTTGGAGGAGTATGGCTCGCAAAAGTCAACGGCGATTACCACCGCCAAACGCCTCGCCGAGTTTTTGGGAGAACAGATGGTCAAGGACAAGGGTCTGAACTGCAAGTACATCATCTCCAAGACGCCGAGAAATGCTCCAGTTACAGAGCGCGCTGTTCCAATGTCGATTTTTGCTGCCGAAGAGTCGGTGAAGCGCTACTTCCTCCGGAAATGGCTAAAGGAGGATCCAGGGGAGATGGATATACGGACTGTATTGGATTGGGACTACTATCGCGAACGCCTGGCATCTGTCATACAGAAGCTTATCACTATACCGGCAGCCTACCAGAAAGTTCGCAACCCGGTTCCGCGAGTACCGCATCCTGATTGGTTAGATCGCAGGATACGGCAAAAGGAAGATAAGCTTCAACAAGTCAAGATGACGGACATGTTCAGGAAAAAGGTCCTCTCAAATGGCGACGCTAATATTGCAAGAACCATACTGTCCGGGGATCTTGAGGACTTTGGCGCTGCAAAATTAACCCAGACTCAGGCGCAGATGAAGAGGGGGTTTGCCACTAAGATAGCGACGAAGCGAAAAGAGCCTGAGCCCACAGTGTCAGTTCAGACTGATCCATATGCTGCGTTACCTAAGATCATGCCATCTATCGATAATGACTATCCGGCGTGGTTAATGTATCAGAAGCAAAAGTGGAAAATCCAGAAACAAGCACGAATACGCAGGCGACAGCTCTTCGGTGAGAAGCCTGTGAACGCTTCAGACGCGATTGGGAGCTTTTTCAGAAATCAGGCTGAACAGCTCTTCATCAGCACATGGCAACTCGTTCAGCTGCGGCCAACGGAAACGCCTGGTGAAGTCAAGGCATTCGTCTTAATCGACAAGAAAATCCATATACTCAAGATCATCGTGCCAAGGCAGTTGTATCTCAACTTGAGAAGCGAGGACCTCCCAAATATCTCCATCGCTGGCTGCTCTGTTGAAAAGGTCGTCAATCACACACTGCCCAACGGCCATCCTTCAATCCATCTGTTCAAACTGCAGATGCCAGAGAAAACCTACGTTCATGAATCAGAAAGCATCTCAGCTCTACTCAATCACCCTAGTGTAGAAGGTGGGTACGAAACACAGGTGCCTCTTAATGTCCGTGCTATTCTGGAGCTAGGAAATGCTTGCACGTTTGACGAGTCTCAGAAGGGCGTTCTTGGAAAGGGCCTTGAGCATGGTTTTGACCTTTGTGCGCTACAAAAGGTCTCCACGAAGGTGGCATACCTAGCGGGCGCACCGTTCAATTACCTCTACCTGTATCACGTCAGCAGTGGGGATCGTCACATTTTTGCCATTTTCTCGACTTCTAAAAGCGATGCTCATGTCATCATTCAAAACAAATCAAAGGACTCCCAAGGAATGCCGAACGTGGACCGTATTTATAGCGATGCCTTTCAGCGACGTCTAGATGACAATCATGGCGACCCGTGGCAGACGACAATCGAATACCAAAATAGCATCCGCTTCAAAATCACCATGGTCACAACACGACGCAAGGCTTTGCTCGAGATTGGTGACGTGATTAAGCGAATGAAGGTGGATGAGGGTCGACCAACAGTTGCGGTCATGCAATCACCGAACCAGGCCCTATTGTCTCACGACATTCCAATTTTGAAGGATCTACCCATCTTGCCGCTCCATCCAGATGAGACCGACAAGCAGCTGCCCCCATTGGGCTGGCAGTCCTTCATCGCAAAGCGACTCGTAAGTCATTACCTTGACTTGGGCTCTTGGGTGTCGCATCTCATGGAACTTGCCCGTTACGGCGACATTCCGCTGTGCAATCTCGAGAGCAACGATCCTCGGTTCCTTATCGACGTTTCTTACGCGCGACGCCTGCAGAGAGAACGAGTAATACTCTGGTGGTCTGGTCAGGCTAAGCCTGATCATGCTGGGTATGAGAAAGACGACATATTTGCACCGCTGGAAACGGTAGAGATGCCTTATATCAACAATCCGGGGACGTATTCTTCCGTGTGTATCGATATTAATCTACGTAATCTCGCCATCAACACGATCTTGTCATCATCACTGATCAACGAGCTCGAGGGTGCCGACTCAGTATCGTTCAATCCTGCTGCGCCGTCTCATGACTCTGCAGGTGACGGGTCTAGCACAATCTACTCTGATAGTGCATTTGCAAGCGCAGGAATTATCGTGTTGCGTGAGATGGTCAAGACTTGGTGGCTCGAGGCTGTACAAGCGGGTCATGGCTTCAGCATGGCAGATGTGATGGTCCAACATCTAGTGCGGTGGGTCAGCAGCCCCGGATCTTTCCTCTATGATAGGTCTCTACACTACTATGTGCATATGATGTCTAAAAAGACGCTGCAGCAACTCATGACAGACTTCAAACGCGTAGGGTCACACGTCGTTTTCGCCAGCCCAAACCGCCTGCTACTCCAGACCACTAAGGCGGAAATTGGGAATGCCTACGCCTACAGCCAATACATTATCAAGACCTTAAAAGCGAAACCGCTCTTTCAATTTACGGAGCTCGAAATCAAAGAATATTGGGACTATCTAGTCTGGTACGATGAATTCAACTATGGCGGGAGAGGCTGCAGCGAGGTCGTCGAAGAAGAGAAACAAACTCTCGACAATATCATGTGCTGGCAAATCGCACAATTCCTGCCGGCAACACTCCAACCAACTTTCAACGACTGGGTCGTTGAATTCATCGAACTCATGCATGCCCGCAAACGCCCTGCCATCACGGACGACGGATCGACACCGCGTGTTACGCAAATTCCCCTTCGCCCCTTGACTGTTCATCCAAACGAACAGACGCAGATACTACCCAAGACCTTTACCAAGCCCCTTTTCAAGCAGATCTCCACACTTCTGCGTCGCCAGCACGCAGAGATTCTACATCCAGAGTTGGCTGGTGACTACATATTCCCGCAGCTTCCTGGATCTCATCTGAATCTCTCCAATCCCGTACTACAGCTAGTCAAGAGCGTCATGCAAGTCCTCAGTCTTGACCGCGCCATCTCCCTCGAAGCGCGGATGCT
>Ga0182210_1000165_pt1 | contig 14554 bp, 26 predicted proteins | sample G5R1MG_19_FD_129670 | JGI IMG/M metagenome (GOLD analysis project Ga0182210, IMG submission 129670) | Switchgrass phyllosphere microbial communities from Michigan, USA - G5R1_MAIN_03OCT2016_LD1 MG | ecosystem: Host-associated > Plants > Phyllosphere > Phylloplane/Leaf | place: USA: Michigan... | reverse complement strand
GGTGTCGACGATGTTCATGGTCAGGAAACTCGCAGTTGATCGAACATGAAGCGCAGTTCGGCGCGGTGAAGCTGAACGAAATCGATGAGATCACTCAATCTGATGTCGACGGGATGCGCGCTGTTGTCGCAAATCTTCGTGAGATCGAGCGAGATCTGGTGCGCTTCCGCGTCGTTCAGGTCGAGGAACTTCTGGCCGTCGCTCGTCACGAAGGTCGGCTCGTTCTTCTTCAAGATCATTGATGTTCTCCCAGCAGTCTCGGACATAAGGGAAGTCGAGGAAAGCAAGATGGTCCTGCACCGCGTCGGCCGATGCGCCGTGGACGATAAGGCTGATCGCCTTGTCGATCTCGAGGCGGACGACAGTAAGTTTGCCGATCGCCTCAACTTGTGCGGAGGTCAACATTACTGTCGTCCGATCCTGATTACTTCTGGATGACTTCGTAGCGCGTCGCGGCCTTGTTGGCAACCATCGAATTGGACAGGATGGTCGCGATGCGCGCCTCGCTGATGCGGGCCTTCTTCAGCTCGGCGCGCAGGGCGTCGACATCGAGACGCTCGCCCGGCTCGCTGGTCTTGGCGACCACCTTGAACTCGGTGTCCTCGAAGGTGATGACCTCGCCGGGGCGGTATTCGGACTGGATCAGGCCGCCGGCGATCGCCGCCTCCTTGGCCTTCTTCTTGCGGCTGTCCGCGGCGCTCGAGGCCGACGTGGCGACGAGCAGCTCACGGGCGAGGCCGTTCAGGCCGACGCCGCTCTTGGGCATCAGGGCGTCGATGGCGGTCTTGACGTAGTTCTTGATATTCATGATCGTGTTCTCCAGCCGCAGGTTCTTGAGTTCAATGACGCGGATGCGGCGGTCCTTGTCAAACTTCACGGTGGCGTGGACGGCGCCCACGGCCTCGATCTCGCCCGCAGCGCCAAAGAGGTTGGGCAGGTTGCTGGCGGTGTAGACGACGCGGTCACCTTTCATCATTTAACGATCTCCAAATAGCGGATCGCGCTGTGCGGGATGATGACCGGGCAGCGCGAGACCGGGTCATGCACCACGATTGCGTCTTCGAGGGACTGCATGATGGTGCGCCGAAGCTGCGCCTGCACGGCGCCGTGGGTGGTGACCAGCACCTCCTCCGGCCGAAGCTGGAGGAGGTATTCGCGGATGCCGTCCTTCACTCGACCAGCTCCACGCTAACGACCTTGCCGTTCTCGCTGGTGACGCGGACGATCTGCTTGCGATCGAAGGAGGTGCGGCGCGCCTCGGCCTCGGTGCCGTAGGCGCCGGCGAGGATGTAGCCCTTGGGCTGGCTGGCGACCACTTGATAGAGGACGACGCGCTCGACCTTGTTGCTCAGGCGCAAGCCGTCGCCGTGGCCCGTGTCGCTGCGCACGAAGTTGCCTTGCTTGTCGAAGATCGTCCACTTCGAGGCGGTGCCGCTGGCGCTGACGAGGATATGTCCCTCGCTCGTCTCGGTGATGAACGTGGCCTTGCCCATGCAGGTTTCGAGCGGCTTGGTGGTGTCGAGCATGTCGATGATCTCCAGATTGTAGCACCAAGGGTAGTTGCCGGCGTGGTTGTCGTCCCACTTGACGCGGGCACGATCCGTGTGGACGACAATCACGGTGCCGAGCTGGCCGTCTCGGCCCCTGCCGCCGAAAGGGCCGACGAAGTGATAGCGAACGCGATCGCCGACCTTCACTTCACCAGCTCCACGCTGTCGACCACCTCGTCGACGAGGGTCACCTTGAGGTAGGGGCGCACAGTCGGCACGAACGCCGACGTGGTGCCTTTGACGCGACCGGCATTGGCGAGCTGGTAGACCACGCGAGTCACGGCCTTGTTGCGCAGGCACAGGGCGCGGCCGGTGGCGGGGTCGGCACCGCTGCCGCGAACGAACTGGCCCTCCTTGTTGAAGATGATCCAGTCGAGGGCGTCAGCGATGACGCCTCCGCGACCCCGGTTGCCGCCGACGAGGATGTGACCCTCGCTGGTCTCGGTGATGAAGGGGACGCCGGCCTCGCGACCGTCAGGGGCATAGATTTCGAGCGGCTTGGCGGTGTCGATCATGTTGATGAGGTCCAGATTTTGGGGGTAGACGCCGCCGGTGACGCCGGTGTCGTCCCAGCAGATGCGAATGTTGGTCGGGCTGCTTGCCTCCTCCCGAACAACGGCGGTGCGGCCGTTGTCTTTGGCGAAAAGATCGGGGCTGCGGCGCGCGTGGTAGCGGACGCGGTCGCCGACTTTGAAGGTGGTCATGGTGCGGTTCCTCACATGATATTTGTGATTGCTGCCGACGAGACCACACTCGCGCCGAGCGTAGCCCTTGTTGCCGGCGCCGGGGAAGGCGGGGTGCTTGCCGTAGAACGACAGGCGCACATTGACGGTGTATCCGTTGATCTGCACCACCTCCAGCGGCGTGCCGTCGTCCAGCTCGATCGGCAAGGACCAGTCGATCGGCTTGTGGTTCGAGAGGACGTGGCGTCCCTTGCGCGCCGAGGCGCCGTCCTCGTAATACCAGTCGCCGTCGCCCTTCGACATGCCCTCGAGCCAGCCGTAGCGCATGGTGCGGCCGTTGTTCTTGGGGTCGTCAGCGCGGCGTTCGATGGTGACGCCGTTCTTGTAGCCGGTGGCGTTCAGCTCGAACAGGCGCCCCTCTTGGTTGTAGACGGGCTTGGTCCAGTCGATGGCGGTCATCGGAATGCTCCTCTCAGGGCACGGAGATTATCGAGTTCTTGGGTGAGGCGCAAGATTAAATCGAACCTCGACCAGCCGGAGGCTGTCGGGTGAGACGTAGCCGTTGGTGGTCGGCTCGGACGACCTCAACCCCCAGAAAGAGGTTTGGGCCAGCGTGTCTTGATCGACCTCGACAACACGACCATCGGGTAGCGCCGCGGCTTGTTGTTCGGCGAACGCCTTGTCGGGAGAGCCTCCGATCGTGGCCCACTCCTGCCCGAGGCGCTTGGCGACGCCGCTCCCAAGACGCTGCTGAACGACATAGAAAGACATGCTCAGCTCCTCGTTGCGCACATCCCGTCACGGCAGTCGTAGACGGTGCCGACCGCGTAGATCTTGGCCAGCTCGGCCCCGCCCAGGCTGCGCTCGTGGCCGCAGTCGAGCTTGATGAAGGTCGTGCCCGGCGTGCTGCCCTTCACGGACTTGGTGACGACGCGCTTCACCGCGCCGGCTCGGCGATGGCGCGGCGGTAGACCGTCTCGGGGCGGCCGGCGGCCACCCGGATCAGGTCGTGCAGGGTGGTGATGCGGCCGTTCATGCGGACGGTGCCGACGCGGCTGATGGTGATCTGGATCATGTCAGGCCTTTCGGACGGCGACGGGATCGTCCCCGTCGAAGGTGATGATGAGGCGATGGTCGAGGACGGTGGTCTCGATCGTGCGGATCGGGTCGCCATTGACGATCCTAACGTCGAAGATGCCGGTTCCGGCCGTAGCATCCTTCACAAGACTGGGGTGGAGCGGCTCGCCATCCTCGTTGTAGATCAGCAGGCTCGGGGCGTGGTCCCAGTGGCGCAGGACCACGACGTATCGCGTCTTGCCGTTCGGGTTGACGTAGCTGCCGACCACCTTCGGCTGGTAGTGGGCGTGGTCGTCGCCCTGCACGCGGGTGAAGCGAATGGGCTTGGTCCAGTCGATCATAGCGGTGGTCCTCCTCCGAGGAGGTAGAGGAAAGCGAGGGCGAAGATCGCGACGAGCGCGGTCACCGCCCATTTGAAGGCGAGGCCGACGCAGCGCCAGAGCGGGTCGGGCACGCGGCGCATGAGCGGCCGCACTGCATACTCGTAGCCGTAGGCGATCACGGCGACGATCATGAGGACCGCGCTTACGAATATGAAGGCGAAGCCCAGCCCTCGCGCGATGTAGTAGATGGCGTCGATCATTTCGCCAACTCCCTGAGGGCCGCGATCCCCTGCTCGGGGTGGGCGGGGATGATGAAGCGCGCGCTGGGGTGGATCGGCATATCGCTGTCCTCGTCGTTCGCGTCTATGATCGTGTCATAGTCGATGCCGAGATCTTCGATCGGCTTGTAGTCGTTGGCCCCCTCGAAGTTCAGCTCCAGCTCCTTGCCAAGGCGACCGATTGCGCAGAAGCAGGTGGCGTTGGGATCGGTCGGTCGCACCTCGACGCCACGGGCGTCGAGGGCGAGGTGGCGGGCGATGTGGTTGGCCGGGTTGGCTTCCAGCCAGTCGGCGGCGCGCCGGGCGGCGTCAGCGATGCGGGTCATGCGTATTTCCCCTTGAGGTAGGTCAGCTGGGCGTCGAAGCCGCGGTTGCGGTCGAACGCCAGCTGCAGGCGAACGAAGTCCGCGGCTTGATCCTCAGGGACTGTGATGCGGCCGCTGTCGATGAGGGCGGCGATCCGGTCGGTGTCGGCGTTGATCTCGATCAGCGCTTGGCGCTGCTCGGGCGTCATCATCGCGCCGACGGCGCACGGGCTGCTGTAGGTGCAGTTGCCGTATCCCGGCTGGGCGAGGACGTCGTAGGTGACGCGGGCGAGGTCGGTGCGCATGTCGAGGGCGATCGGGGTCACAGCATTTTCTCCAGCATGTTGAAGCCGCGCAGCGGGTCGCCTTCGTTGACGCCGTCGTCATTGGTCTCCCACAGCGTGTCGCCATCGTTATGGGAAGCGTGGGTGTCGTAGCCCTCGACGAAGACGGCCATGGCGCCCGAAGTCGTGTTGGTGTCGATGCCCGCCTCGTGGGCGATGCGCCCGGCTAGGCAGAAGCAGGTGGCGGTCGGGTCGAGCGTGCTGACGTGGGCGCCTGAGGCATCCTCGGCGAGATGGCCGGAGACGATCTTGGTCGGATTGGCCTTGGCCCACGCGATGGCGCGATCGATGGCTTCGCGGTTCTTGAACTGGATCATGTCAGCTGTCCTGATAGAGGGGCATGAGGTCGCGGTAGGGGCCGCGGGGTTGCCATTCTTGGGCCTCTTCGTCCCACCACTCGGTGGCGGTCATCAGATCGCCGCCGTTCACCAGCCAGCGGATGCGCTTGGCGGCGCCCTTGGGCGTGTTGTCGCAGTGGCTCCAGCCGCTGCTGAACATCCACTCGAACTGGGCGGTAGCCAAGTCATCGCCGCTGGCGTCGGCATAGTCCTCGATGAAGAACCGGTCGGTGTAGCCGCTCCAGTTGACGGCGTGGCAACCGAGGTGGTCGAGCAGGTCTTCGGGGAAGAGGAAGCCGGCCGACGGGCCGTGGCCGACAGCACAGGCGACCGCGCCGCAGGCGCCGACGCCGCCGTTCTTGAGGGCGTATTCGCGCTCGGTCATCTCGGGCGCAAGTTCGTAGGCGCTGAGGCCGAAGAACGTCTGCATCGCGAACGAGGCGTAGTCGTCCGGCAGCGTGTCGAGGTAGGCGGCGAGCTTGAGAAGATTGTCCTTGCGCATCAGATCAACTCCACCTTGAGGATTTTGCCGTCGAGTTCGGTGATCTCGACTTCGCGGGTCGCACGGTAGGTGTGCGGTTCGGCAACATTGCGGAACTCGACGTGGGCGTGGGAGACGCCTTTGACCACCCGGCCGGTCGAGGCGTAGACCTCGGCGAGGACAGGCGAGGTGCCGTGGCGCAGGTGATAGATCGGCTCCGAGCCGTCGGCGGGGGTGAAGGTGCCGACGAGTTCGTAGGCGTAACGGCGGCCGCCCGGCAGCACGCCCTCGATCGGCTTGGTCGGATCGAACTTGGGTGTGGGGCGCGGGACGATGCGGGGCCAGCCGAGGGTGTAGCCGCAGTCGATGCCGTCAGGGCTGTAAATGTGGTTGTTGCCGGGGCGGACCGTGCCGGTGCTGAACACGGCGCCCTTGGGGTTCTCACCCACGTAGACGTAGAAGTCGTCGGGATGCTGCTCGCTGAGGGTGCGGCGGATGCGGTCGATCGTCACCTCGGGGTGGCCCTCGAACATGACGGTCTTGGGGTCGGTGTCGGCGGTGAGCTTGAAGGTCATGTTCGATGTCCCGTTGAGGGGGCGCTACTCCCCGTTGAGCGCGTGGTTCGGACCAGATGACGTGCCGATCTCGTCATGTCGGGCTACTACTTGGATATCAGGCCTTGGGCGGATTACGGGGGTGGGCGAGGTTGCTGGGCGTGGGTCATCAGTCGATCATCCTATATCCGGACTCACGCCACCATGCACGCGGGTTGGCGAACGCCTTGATGGCCTTCTCCAGCTCGACGTGCGGGATGCGGTGCGGCTCCGGCCGGGTGCGGTTGCGCTCGGCCAAGAGGTGGGGGTCCACGTCGAACACCTTGAGGCGCACGTCATGGTCATGGGTGCGGCGGTAGAACTCGATGAAGCGCTTGACCGCGTCGTAGTGCAGGCCGGTGTCGCTCACCACGAAGTCGCGGGTCGGCCAGTCGCGCATCACCATGAGCATGGCCTTGGTGATGATGTAGGATCGGTGGTTGGGCGGGAACGGGTGGTCGTAGTAGGCGAGACGGGAACCGAAAATGGCCTCGCGGAAGCGATCGCGCTCCAGACGGCAGACGCTGGGGGCCAGCGTGTCGGCCCATGTGGATTTGCCGGCCCCGGGCGGGCCGATGGTGATGATGAGGCTCATCGGATCATCTTCCAGAGGGCGGACGGCCTGACATACATGCGGCCGCACGGATCGTGCGGGTTCACGCAGATATTGCCGGCGTAGTCGGTGACACCGGCGAGGCGCAAGAACAGGCGAACGCGACGGGCGTGGCGGCGCTTGTCGATACGGGAGCGGTAGGGTTTGGCCATCACTCGAAAACCTTCGACAGGGCGGTGACGCGGGCGTGGCCCAGGCGGCGGCGCAGGTAGCGGGCGGCGTGGGCGCGGTGCAGGAGAGCGATCATGCGATTTCCTCCGGGGTTGCTTCGCGGATCAGGACCGCGTCGTCAAGATTAAAACGGACCTGGACCATGCCCACGTCCACGAGGTGGTCGGGGACCTCGTAGAGGCGCATGACCAGATCGCCGTCCTTGAACAGGGCGGCGCGGACGGTCGGGGTCACGAACCAGATGCGGTAGACCTCCAGCGACTGGAAGCCGCAGACCGTGCGGCGGCCGTTCGTGTAGGCGTTGTCCGTCCGGCAATCGAGGGCGTCGTTAGGGTGTTGGTAGGGGTCGAAGACGCCCTCGGCGTGAGCCACGTCGGAGGCTTGGCGCGCGTGGCCGCTGGCGAAGCAGCCGACGGTGGGGTTGTTGCGCAGGGCGAGGCGGTAGACGCGCATTGGACCGGCTCCTTCGGATCAGATGCGGTGGGCAAGAACTAGGTCGCGCCACTAGGTCATTTTTTTCTTAGTTACTGGGTATTTCCGTATTATCTCATTAACTTACATCTATATATGTATTATTTTATATTTATATAAAGCAGATGAATGATAATAGATAATACGGAAATACCCAGTAACTAAGAAAAAACTTTCTTATTCTCGCGATCTGGTTCTTGCTCACGCTGTGACAATTTTATCACACACCTATAGCATGCTATCAAACTGTTGCACGAAAGCCACGGCGGTAGGCCCGTATCGGCCGGTTTCGGCTCAACAACTCGCGGGGCCTCGGCATCATCGTCAGCGGGTCAAACATGTCGGCTTTCCACCACCGCTTGAGCCTCTCCGGCGTGGTCCCGAACTTCTTGGCCAACTCGCTCGACGAGGCCCCGCGCCGGCGCAGCTCCTGAAGCGCGCGGGTCGCTGGCAGCGGCATACTCTGGCACCAATTTGGGAAATTTCCCAAGATCGCACGAATGACGGCCTCGCCATCGGCCTGGTCCACGCCCAAGGCGTTGGCCTCGGCGAGGGGCTTGGCCTCGTCGTCATACGCGCTCAGCAAATCGAGCGTCGGCACGAAGCTGCGCTTCCACATCATCAGCGCGCGGACATGCTCGATCCGGAAACCCGGGGTCAGCACCAGCGCGCGAGCCTCGATCAGCTCGTCGGCGGTCAGCGTGTAGGGGTCGAACCAGCGCGACAGCCGCCGATACTTCATGCTCGCGTAACGAGCCTCGGTATCGAGCAGGCTGTCGCACATGTAGGGCATCATGCGCGGCGGAAATCCGCGCGCTTGAGAACCTGCACGCGGCTGGCCGGGGGCGCCCCCTCGGTCAGCAGGACGATCAGGACCGCGCCACAGAGCGCGAACATGATGATCCCGAAATACTGGACCGGCGTGTGGTGCATGACCACGCCCACGCCGCCGATCACAACGGCCCAGAACGCGGTGGCGATAACGAAAACGATGCGAAGCATGGCTTAAATCCTTCAAAAAGTTGGGAAAATTCCCAAATTCGCGTCAATAACGGCTGACGAACGCCGGATCCACGTAATCGGCGGCGGGCCGCACGGTCCGCGAGCCACCCATGGCCGCAATCTGCGCCTTGTGGAAGGCCAGCTGCGCGTTGCGCCGGGCCAGCGCCTCATCGGGCTTGGGATAGGCCCGCGGCGCCGGCATGGGCCGCGCATTGGGCCGTTCGACGGGCGGGGCGGGATTTTCCAGCTCGTGCAGCTGCGCCCGCAGCGCCTCGGCCACCCGCTCGGCCCGTTCGATCGCGTCACCCAGCTCGGCGCGCTCGATGCGACCGCGGGCGATGGCGTAGACGGCGTGAAACTCGGCGGACTGGCTCATGGGACGCTACCTAGCAGGAGGGGAGGGGGCGGGGATTTGGGAATATTCCCAAATCCCCGGCCGGTCAGGCGGCCGCCGCCAGCGGCACTTCCTCCACCGGGCTGTCAACGCCGCGGCCGACCAACGCATAGCTGTCGTTGATCATCTGCACCAAGGCGTCGATCGCCGCATCGGTTGCCGCATCGGCCAGCGCCTCCGGGTTGGCATTGATCGCGACCGTCAGCTGATTGATCCGATCGATGAGGGACAGGGGGGCGGCCGGCTCAGGGGCGGCGGCCGGCTTGTCGTCCGCCTTGTTTTCCTCCACCGCACCCGAATTGTCGGGCATGATCGTTGCGGCATGGGCGGCGACCGCAGCCTTGACCGCATCATTCAGCGCCCGCAGGCTCTTGGGCGCATCCTTATCGCCCAAGATGAACGATACGATGAGGGGGCGGATGGCGGCCGCGCCGGGCACGGCATCGCTGTCATCGGTGGCCGCCTGCGGCGCATCGGCATCGATGTTATCGAAGATGCCGAACACAGTGGCGACCGTCTTGCGCGTCGCGCCCCACCCGATGATATGATCGCCCGAACCCGAAAGCTTCTTGATCGGCTTGCCGGCCGGCGACTTCGGGTTGCCGAACGCATGAATGACCATGCTTTCGATGAGGGAGGGGGTGGAGGAACCCGACGCCAGCGCCGCGAGGATGGAGCGGGCAAGCGGGGTGGCCTTGTTCTCGCTCGTGACGGCGGCGGAACGGAAGGCCGCGATCTCGGTGGCGACGGTGGCGGCGACGGCTTGGATGGACATTCTGTCTTCCTTCACTTGACTTGGGAAAATTCCCAATTTCGTTCGTGTCAACCGGACACACGGGTGGCCTTGGTCATGCCCAGGCCGGGGCACACGTCCTCACCGTGGGGGTGAGGTGTATCATTAATGTCACACTGGCTAGTTATCGCTGGGGCTGCGACCCTCGGTGTGGAGGGGAGCCAGTGCGACCGCTGCCGGTGAAATCCTTATGGTCCATGTCCCCATGTAAATCCAGCAAGAACAAGAAGGGTAATATGGCTGTTTTCCGCCATTTTTTGCCCCTATATACCGATAGTCCCTCCAGTTTTTCGCGATATTTTTCTACGTTTTTGGAGTTCTAAGATCAAGATCTTTCTGCAAAATATGAACTCCTCACCGCCCTGCACCAGCCCGAAAGCCTGGACCACGCCCACACCCACGGGCATTTGCACGCCATGACCGACCCTCGCACCGATCCTGCGTCCGGCACCGACTACATGCTGATGAGCAACGCCCGTCGGCACGTCCTGCTCGACGCCAACGTCGCGTCGAAGCCCAACATCGTGGCCGGCGGCACCTACCTCGCCCAGCAGATCGCCCAGAGCTACGGCCAGATCGACCTCCAGATGCTCGCTCCCGACAACGCGACGTGGACGACCGTCTATTCGTGGACCGGCGCCGACACGGACACCGGCCTCGAGCTGAAGCTGGGCGCCCTCGCCGTCGTGCGCGCGGTTGCGACCAATACCAAGAACGCCTTTCTCGTCCTAGCACAGGTGCCCGCATGAAGAAGCTGATCGCCCTCGCCCTGCTCGCGGCGCCGGCCGCCGCCGGCGCGCAGGGGCGCATCGTCCGCCCGGTCGACACGGCGGCGCTTCAGGCGCAGATCACAGCGCTTCAGCAGCAGCTCGCCGCCAAGGCCGACAAGACCGCGCTCGCGGCCAAGGCGGACACCACGGCGCTCGCGGCCAAGGCCAACGCAACCGACGTGGCGGCGATCGCGGCCGCGCTGCCGCAACCGGCCACCGCCCTTCCGGCGATGGAGCAGACGACGCCCGCGCTCGGGTCCAGCACGAAGTATCTTCGTGAAGATTATGTGCCGATGCGCATCACCCGCGCCGGCGTGGTGCTGACCGACGCCGCGGGCAACTGGTCGATCACCTACAAGAAGGCGCTTCCGTCGGGGACCGCGGTGGTTCTCCCGATCCCGATGAACGTGGCAGGTGGCCAGCCGATTATCTGCAACGTCCTTACGACCACGCTGACCAGCTCGTCGGGCTTCTGCGTGCAGGCCCGCACCCTGCCGGCGACGATCCTGAACCTCACGGCGCTGCTCAGCTACGCGGTCGTGCAGCTGGCCCCGACCGGCACGAAGGTTCAGATCTTCGCCATCCCGACAACCGAATAAAACCGCTTTACCGCGCTCTTCGGGTCCGGCAGACCGCCCGCATGGCCGATTTCCCCTCCTTCGATCTCGCGCGCAACCTGACGCTCGCCTCGGGCGGGTTCAGCGATGCGGTGACCAACATCCCCGGCGGGCGCTACATCGTCGTGGCGAGCGCGGGCTGCGTCCTGCAATACCTGAACCCCGACGATGCGACCTACACCGACGCGGCGACGCTGGCGGCGAACGTGCCCCAGACGCTGATGGTCGGCCAGAACGCGACCATGCGCCTGAAGGCGACGGCCAACCTCACCTCTCTCAACTGCTCGATCTCGGGAACCACCACGAATGGCTGATGTCGTCATCCCCGGCCGCGGCTCGCGCGTGTCCGCCGTCATCAAGAAGCTGCGCCTGTCGACCACGCTCGGCACCGTCGGCACGAGCTTCGTGGCCGACATCATCGGCGTGTCCCCCGGCTCGACGCTGGCAGTGAACCCGAACCCGGGCAACCGCTACCAGATCGTCAACAACCAGCTGATCGGCTACGGCCCGGGGCTGGTCGCCGGCACCGACAACGTCGGCGTGGTCGAGACGCCCGCCTCCGGCACGGTCGGCGGCGCCCAGACGACCAACTTCGCGCTCACGATCGCGGCGCCCCTGTCGATCACCGGCTCGATGTCGGACGTGACGCTGGGCGGCCAGTTCTCTTTCAACCCGACGGTTTCCGGCGGCACCGCCCCGATCCGCTTCGTCCTCGGCGCCGGCCGCCGCGTGCTGTCGATCAACGAGGGCACGGGCGGTGTTGCGTCCAAGAAGGAGCTGGAGAACCTCGGCCCGCAGCAGGTGACCATCAACGCGGTGGACGCCGCCGGCGCGACCGCGACCTTCAGCGGCTCGTTCATCGTCAAGCCGCCCGTGCAGGTGATCCTGCCGACGGTGACCCTGTCGGCCGACATCTCCAAGGCCGAGGGCAACTCGGGCGCCAATCTCTACGTCTACACGATCACGCGCTCCAGCACGATCGGGTCGGTCAGCGTCCCGTGGAGTTTCGCGGCCGGCAACACCAACGCGTCCGACTACACCGGCGGCTCGCTGCCGGCGGGCGGCGTGGTGAACTTCGCCGCCGGCGCGGCAACCGGCACCTTCACCATCTCGGTCAACGGCGACACCACGGTCGAGCCGAACGAGATGTTCACCGTCTACATCTCGACGCCGCCCGGTTACGTGGCCGGCGCGCGCACCTCGGCGACGGGCACCATCCTGAACGACGACGTCGACAGCGGCGCTGCGCTCGGGCCGACCGCCGCCCAGATCAACGCCAACCTGCCCGCCGGGCAGGTCATCGCGGTCATCGAGAACGTGCCGGCCGGCGCCACGCCGACCTTCACGCCGACCAACAGCGCCGACGCGGGCAAGGTCGTCGTCTACAACGACGTCGATCTTGGCTGGGAACTGCGCACGACCTCGACCACGATCGCCGCCGGCAGCTTCAGCGGCACCCTCGCCGCGCCGGGCGCCGCCTCGACCGTCATCACGATCACCGCCACGGCCGTGTCGATCGGCGATCCGAGCGGGTTCGCCGTGCCTTTCGGCGCGACGCTCGCCGGCATCGGTGACAGCATCGACTCCACCAGCAACACGCCGCGGCAGCTGGTCGAGGCGACGGGTCATGGCCTCTACATTCCGGTTGGCTATTTCCGTGCCGTGGCCGGCACCGAGGTCGACGAGACGCCCGATAACAACGACTATGCCGATTATCAGCTGCCCCTGGTGCTGGGCCTCAGCCCCAAGCCGGATGTCTGCTATGTCGGCGGCATCGAGAACAGCGTCGCCCACGGCGCCTCGTCCACCAACATGATTAACGGCTACACCCGGATCATCAATGGCCTCCGCGCGGCGGGGATCAAGATGATCTTCCGGTCGCAGCTGGGCTACTGGGGCGAAGGCAACACCGAGAAGGCCCAGCGCGCCCGTGCGGTGCGCAACTTCCTGCTCGAGCAGCAGGCGTCCGACCTGATCGTCATGGATCCGCTCAAGACCTACGCCCCGGCGAAGGGCGACGGCGCCGACGGCGTCGATGGTGGTGGCCACCCGAACTATCGGGGTGGCTTCCTCTATGCGCAGGCGCTGGCCGCGACCGTTAAGCCGAAGATCGGCTCCGGCGCGCTACTGCCGGCATCCGGCAACCTCTCGTCGAACCAGAACCTCAACGCCGCGTGGGATCAGTCCGGAACGACCTCGGTCGCCGAGACGGACTTCACCGGCACGGTCGCCACCGGCTTCACCGTCTCGAACACGACCGGCGTGGCCGCCGTGGCGTCGAAGGGCACGCTCTCCGGCGGCGGCGCGGCGACGGTGCTAACGATCGCGGGCACCGCGACCAAGCAGGGCTACATCAGCATCCGGCGCGACCAGCCGGTGGCGCTGTCGCGCAACGAGCTATATGAGTGGATCGTCGAATATGAGCTGTCGGCCGCCGATGGCTCGGGCGACGCCCTCGGCTGCTACGCCTATTCGGTGAACCCCGGCGACGCGTCGGGCACGCCGGTCGGCGCCGTCAACGGCGCGCGCACGGTGGCCTTCGCCCCGTCGAACCTGCCGGCCCGCAAGCAGATCCTGCGCACGACCGCGCAGGCCCTGTCGAACGACCTCACCACCACGCCGATGGACCTGCGCCTCTACTTCGACGCGCGCCAGATCGACACCGTGCTGAAGATCGGCCGCGTGTTCCTGCGCCGCGTGCCGCAGGAGGCCGCGAACCGCGTCTTCCGGCTCGACCCGGTCGCGGGCGTCGTCGAGGGCACCGGCACCGGCAACAGCATCGTCATCACCGTCCGCCGCGCGCTGACGCTCGGTGCGGCCAGCGTTCAGTATGCGCTCGCTGGCAGTGGGGCGAACCCGCTCTCGGCCTCGGACTTTGTGGCGAACGCCCTGCCGTCCGGCACGCTGACGTTCGCCGACGGCGCGCAGGTTGCGACCGTCTCGCACCAGCTCGTGGGCGATAGCACCGTCGAGCCGGACGAGGGCTTCACCGTCACCCTGTCGAACCCGTCCGCGGGCTACACGATCGGCGTCGGCAGCTCGACCAGCACGGTTTTCGATGACGACAGCGGGGTCAGCTATGATCCCGATGCCCAGGCGTATTTCCAGCGCATGAGCGTGGCACCGAGCGCGACCCAGAAGGGCCGCATCGACACGCTCATCAAGGCGCTGAAGACCGGGGCCACGTCCAGCACCAACATCTATGCCAAGCTGTCGACGCTCTGGCTGTTCCGTCAGGAGACGGCGCAGGCGGCGACGCTCGACGTGAAGTCGGCCGCCAACGACCTGACGAATGTCGGCACCGGCCTGACCTTCATCGCGGGGCAGGGCTATCAGGGCAGCGGCAGCACCGACAACTACATGACGTCGGCGTTCCAGACCCCGGCGGGCGAGGCGACCTCGCACTCGTTCGGCGTCTACTCGCTCTCGCCCGAGCAGCAGGCGGGGTCGGCTTACGGCGGCAGCTATTCGAGCGGCACGTCGCTGGATGCGATCACCACGCGCACGACCGCCGACGTGGCCTCGGCGCGCAACCTGAACTCGACCAGCTACTCGACGAGCGGTGCGGTCACGGACGGCACCGGCACCTTCGCGGTGAACCGCACCAGCAACAGCGGCTGGACGGTCTATCGCAATGGCGTGAGCCTCGGCTTCCAGAGCCGCGCCGCGAGTGCCGCCGGCACGGGCGGTCCGCGCATCCTGCCGGGTGGCACGACCCAGAAGCTCGCCGCGGCTTGGAACGGCACGCATC
>Ga0182210_1000164_pt1 | contig 14561 bp, 13 predicted proteins | sample G5R1MG_19_FD_129670 | JGI IMG/M metagenome (GOLD analysis project Ga0182210, IMG submission 129670) | Switchgrass phyllosphere microbial communities from Michigan, USA - G5R1_MAIN_03OCT2016_LD1 MG | ecosystem: Host-associated > Plants > Phyllosphere > Phylloplane/Leaf | place: USA: Michigan... | reverse complement strand
GTCGGAGGGGCGGGAGGCGTTGGCGGAGGCGGTTTCAGAGGCTTTGAAGGCAGCGCTGACGTCGTGGCCGAGGGTGGTGTTTGTGAGGATGGAGAGGCGTTGGCGGGGGTTGAATGTGGAGGGGCTGGGGGTGGCCATGTTGGAGGAGGCTTCGTTGGCTGGGTTGGAATGAGATTGGCGTGGGAGACGGGTGGTGGCTTGCTGGCTGATGAACGGGTACATCCAACGAGGGAAGACGAGGAGGAAGACGGGCGGAGCAAAGGCGTAGGGGGTTATGGCAGGCGGGTGTTCGGGCGGAACTTGGGCTGGCAATGTCGACGGGGGGCAGATTATGTACCAAGCTGTGAGGGTTGCGTCAGATGAGTCCAATGGCAAGCCGGGCTTACTCACTGTACCATTACACAGTATCGTGTCACGGAGCGGACGAGATGCTCTGGAAGGGGGGAAAAGCCGTGGGATGGTTGGTGGGTAGCAAGGCGTCGCGGCCTTGCTTTGGAATCTGCTATGTATGTGCGTTGAGGAAGCCCGACGTTAGAGTGACGCCAGGGGGCATGTCTTCTTTATACCTGCACCCTCCGCGTCCACCGCTGGATGCTGACTCGCCGCGGCCAGGCTTCTTCTCGCCATCAGCAATCAGACGCGGCGGAGCAACGCAACGGGGAAGCGGCATCGGACGGTTGCGCTCCTTGCGTCGCTCCGTGGTTGCACTGGGGGAACCGCCGCGTCCACCCCACGCCCCCCCCCCAAACCTCGCCAGACGCCAGACAGCCGACTCCAGGGCGTCTGGGGGTCCATCCTGTCCGGACCAAGCGGCTTGGCCGGGTCTCTCCAGCGCGGCCTGCAAGACGACACGATGCCTGCATGCAACAAACACCGCAGCCTGCCCGTCCGCCTGCAGCCGCCTTCGCATTCCTCCCCCACCCCGACGACCGCCGGACGCCCGCGACGAGAATGGACGAAACAAAAGGTCGGAAGCAACAGGCCCGTCTGGCCAGTCCGGTGCCGCGGGTAGGAGCCGCAGCGGCGCCCCGACGCCAGCAACTAGGCAGCGCGTTACCTATCGAAAACACCGTGTCCGCTTGGGCTCGCACGCAAGGTCGCTGTCTACCTATCCGGGACGCCGAGGCGCTGACCGCTGTCGCTCCCCACGCGACAATGGACATGGGGGCAAGCGGAGCCTCGGGAGAAGACCATCCCCCGGATACCAACGCATCGGCTGATTCCACCACCCGGGGCCGCCGGCTGGAACAGGCCTGGAATGCGTCTAGACAACCGCATCTACCAAGTACCTACCCACCCTACATCCAGGGTGGATCCATCATACTTGGTACTGGTACCGCCTTGGGTGACACAGCAACGGCAGCGCCCCGGCGGCCTGCGTTTCCCCGGCCTGGTCCTGGGCCGCTGTGCTGCTCTTCTCGCTGACAAGGCTGCCGCCAAGGGGGAAAGAAAAGGGCAACGCCATGGTTGCAGCGGGCAAGGGTCAGCAGCGCCGCCTTCGCCCCGTTCCTTGACTTCCCGAATGTGCGAATCAGAAGGGAGCGAGATGCAGGCGTAGATGCAGCCATCGATGCAGGCGAGGGACAACATGTCACCACACACCCCTTGTCCCATCGACACATGTACCTGCCTAGGTACTACGCAGTATGGTCGATGGGCACAAGACACGGTGCCGCCTGCTGGCGCGTACCGATGCGCTCCGCATTCTCCCCGGACCAGCTCCCAGCCATGGATCTGGGGTAACATTGCCCCTTGCATAGGCCATCGGATAGGCCGTAGGGCTTCCTGGAGAGAGAAACAGCGTCGCGACACCGGGCGAGCACAACGTCATCCATCCCGCACCGAAAGCAAATGTCGTACGAGAAGGCTCAAACCCCCTCGGATGATGAGGTGGGCGACTTTCGGGTTGTGCAGGGCCAAGGAGGCCACTGTCGTTGCCCGCCGGCTGTCCTCACCGCAACTTCATCCTTCCCCCTTCCGTCATCGCCATCGCATAGGGTGGTAGAGTTCCCGACGTGTGCTGCAGCGTGCAAGTGCCAAGCAGGAAGGGTAGGCGGGGAGCCTGTCTATTCATGGCCGTTGGGTAGTGGAGGGGGGTGGCTTGTTTGCTGCAAACGAAAAGGGTATATTTCGTCGAGTAGAAGGCGACGTGCTTGACAGGGCCATCCATGTCCAGCAAAAGAGACCACCCACCACGCCAGCCTTCCTTTCCATGCCCTGGTCGTTCCATTCATTCACCGCCATGCCCTGCTCGTCTTCTGGCTCCCTGCCGTGAAGGTGCGAACCGCCCAGCAATCAGGACGTAGCAGGACGAACAGGCAGACGAAAGCCCTCCGGCACCTCCACCCCGTTCTCCACGTCAGACCCGGCCATGGATTCTGGCTCCTCCGAGGCTGATTCGAACACGTCTGAACTTGCTTCATGGACGGTGCCGAAGCGAACCTTGCGGTCTCCGCTTTGTGATATCCTTCTGAGTTCAGTGACGAACGACTCACCCCACCAGGCGCTGCCCAACGAGTCAGTCCACGCATCGCCAACGGCAACGAAAGCCACAAACCTGGTGTATTTGCGCACGTATTTGCTCAACTTTTGATAGTTCAGACTGCGCTGTTCATCGCCCATGGTCACGGCGTCGTGGATGGCATCAGCCAACTCCTCCGTGTTCCAGGGGTTGACAATCAGGCTTCCATTCAGACTCTGCGCCGCACCCGTGAACTCGGACAGGATCATGACGCCATGCCGCTTTTCCTGCGTTGCAATGTACTCGTACGACACCAAGTTCATACCGTCGCGTGTTGACGACACGAGGCAGACGTCCGAAACGGAATAGAGGGCAATCAACTCGTCAAACGAGACGGATTTGTGCATGAAGTGAATGGGCATGAATTCAATGGTGCCGAATTTGCCGTTGATGCGTCCAACCAGCTCGTTGACCACGGCGCGGAGGTTCTGGTACTCTTCGACGTCTTGGCGGGAGGGCACGGCAACTTGGACGAGAACGACCTTGCCAATCCATTCGGGGTGTTCTGTGAGAAAGACCTCGAGCGCATGCAGCTTCTGGGGAACGCCTTTGATGTAGTCGAGGCGGTCGACGCCAACAATAAGCTTGACCCCCTGAAACTTCTTCTCCAGCGCGGCTATGCGGTGCTGCACCTTGGCCTTCTGGAGGCCTTGGTCAAACTTTTCAGGGTCGATGCCAATAGGGAAGGCGCCGACGGTGACGACCTTGCTATGAAACTCGACGCCGTTGGGAGTGGTGGCAAGCCCTAGGATGCGCGAGCAGCTGCTCAGGAAGTGGCGAGCATAGTCGTATGTGTGGAACCCGATCAAGTCGCAGTGCAGCACCCCGAGGAGAATCTCGTTGCGGACCGGGAGGATTCGGTAGATCTCAGAGCTGGGAAAGGGTGTGTGCAAGAAGAAGCCAATCTTGACGTTTTTCTTGCTCTTCTCAATCTCTTCGCGCAACATGGCTGGCATGAGCATAAGGTGGTAGTCGTGTACCCACACCATGTCGTTGTCCTGCACGTCTCTTGCGACCGCCTTGGCAAACAGACGGTTGGCCTCGGTGTAGCCATCCCAGGCCGACTCATCAAAGGTAATCTCGCCAGGGTGGTAGTGGAAGAGGGGCCACATGATGGCATCTGCCGTTGGGCTTAGCAATTCCATGGCCGGCCATGGCTTCCTGCACTGGACTTACTCGAGAAGCCGTTGTAGTGTCGGTCTGCCAGCTCGTCCTTGAGCATGATGGGCACTGCATTGTAATCCTTCTTAAGTTGGTCTTCTAGCTCGGCTACTTCATCTTCGGGAACTTCGAGGCCGGGCCAGCCATACCACTGGAAGGTGGTGGTTTTGGACAGGCCGCTCAAGCCGCTGACCAACCCTCCTGAGGACATGGACATTTCGTACTTGCCCTCATCCGAGCGCTTGATAGTAATGGGCAGGCGGTTGGAGACAAGCAGCAGGCGGCCCTCGCTTACGTCGCATGATGCTGGCGTGTTTGGCGAAGTCGCCATGCTGGGTGGTGTGGGGGGGGGGTTTTTGCTGAGCGTGGTGGGGTTCGTTATGGTGCTGGCCGCGTTGCGATTCAGCTGCAGGATTGGTAGGCGATAGAGTAGTAGAGAATAAAGCGGACAGGGGGAGGGTGACGCAGCAGAGAAGGTGACGGCAGAGTGATAATGGGTGAGGCTCGCCGGGGTGCGAAGTGGGTTCTCGCAGATTCTGGGGTCGGCCAAAGCAGGGAGGGCCACAGCCGCAGGAATAGGCGTAGGACACGGCTCGGAGCTATGAGAGAAGGGAGGGTAATAGCGCGAGGATTGTGCGGGCTGGACGCTGACAGGTACTTGGCTCTATTCTACTCTGGTGCCCATGGCGGCGTGGTGGTTGAGGGGGGCCAAGTTAAAAGATGCGAGAGATGACGTCGGCGGGGGCAGTTAACTAGTTACCCAACCAGTTAGTCCCTTGTACACACTTCCCCTGCGCGCTCCATTCAACCACCCGCCACACCATGTCGGATTCGGAAGCAAACCTGCCCTCAGACACGGCCATATCCAACAAGCTACGCGACATTGTCATCGCTATCCACAAATCAGGCAATACCGATGATCTGACGGTGAAGCGCGTCCGGGTGCGCGCGGAGAAGGAGCTTGGCTTGGACCAAGGCTTCTTCAAGACAGACCCAGGCTGGAAGCGCAAGAGTCAAGCGGAGATTGTGGAAGCTGTGGTATGTGGCCACCCTTGGTCTTAGCATATGGCTTCTGATCCACAGCACAGGACAAGTACTGCCATGCCGAACCTTCCCCACAGCCAACCCCCGAGAAAGCAGCTGCCAAGCCAAAAGCAAGGCCTGCTTCGAAAATAGCTAAGACGACTGGCGAGAGCGCTCGAGGCGTGAAGCGCAAGGCCACGGCTCCACCCAAGCAGCCAATAGAGCGAAAACAGCCCTCCTCTGACCAAGAATCCGCCGAGGACAGCGACCTGCCGAAGAAGCCTGCGCGGCGCGCGAGAAAAGTGGTGGTGGAAGGCTCTGAAAGTGAAGATGGGGTCCGAAAATCCATGCCCAAGCCTAAGCCGACCCTGGACGATGATGAGAGTGATGCGGAGCCAGTGACGACGGTGAAGGAGGCGCAGACAGGAGGCGACGTCTCAGACAGTGATCTATCTAGCGTCATCGATGAGGAGCCCGTCAAGAAGCAACGCAAAAAGAAAGACTCCACACCAGCAAAGAAGGAGCCAAAACCAAAGCCGGCTACAAAATCAAAAGTGCAAGACGACCCCGATCAAGTCAGGATCAAAGAATTGCAAGGCTGGCTCGTCAAGTGCGGTATCCGAAAGGTCTGGTCTAGGGACCCAGAGCTTTCTAAATGCGACACGGCCAAGGAGAAGATGAGTGTGTTAAAGAAGATGCTCAAAGATGTTGGTATGGATGGCAAGTTCTCCGTGGAGAAGGCAGCCAAGATCAAGGAGCAGCGTGAATTTGCCAAAGACCTCGAGGCGATCAAGGAGGGGGAGCTGGCATGGGGCAAAACATCCGAAGTAACAAGTACAGGGCGACCAAGCCGTAGGGCAGTTGCAAGGGCGATCCCGATGCAGAAAATTGTGCTGGAAGACGACAGCGACGAGGATATGGAGGGCGGGGATGACCAGGATGAAGGATCGAGCGATGGGGACGAAGATGACGACGTCGAGCCCGATTCGGACGACGCCGACGACCAGAACGAGGGCAGCGAAGCGGATGACTCTGAGTGATTTGACAAGGACCTGCAATTCCCGTCGATACCTTACTGCCAACATGATACCCAAGTAGCTTGATGCCCCAAACAATTGACAGGACTCTATTGCCTGGACAGGAAGACTCCTTGGTATGATTTGATCGCTTCTAGGCAGTGTCTGTTACTGTGCCTGTGGGGTCTTGGCAACGGCATAGCGTCTGCTTAGTAATCCCACCGCCCACATTCATTTTCGCTACCGCCACCAACTTCTCACGCACAACCTTTGCGACGACTGAGGATAACAACTTTGTTGTTTACGGTCGCCACCATGCAGGTTCGCTATCCCCATAGCACGGGAATATCACTCCGACTAACGACGCTTGTAGATTTTCGTCAAGACCCTCACGGGTAAGACGATCACCCTCGAGGTTGAGTCGTCGGACACCATCGACAATGTGAAGTCCAAGATCCAGGGTTTGTCTGCCCCAAGCCTCATGGTGCATCCTCGCCCAAGCTGACCATGTGCAGACAAGGAGGGAATTCCCCCGGACCAGCAGCGCCTCATCTTTGCCGGCAAGCAGCTCGAGGATGGCCGCACCCTTTCGGACTACAACATCCAGAAGGAGTCGACCCTCCACCTGGTGCTCCGCCTCCGCGGTGGCGGTAAGAAGCGCAAGAAGAAGGTCTACACCACCCCCAAGAAGATTAAGCACAAGCGCAAGAAGACCAAGCTCGCTGTCCTCAAGTACTACAAGGTCGACGGCGATGGCAAGATTGAGCGTCTCCGCCGCGAGTGCCCCCAGCCCGAGTGTGGCGCTGGTGTCTTCATGGCTGCCATGCACAACCGCCAGTACTGCGGTCGCTGCCACTTGACCTACGTCTTCGACGAGGCCAAATAAGCGCTTTGCCACACAGGGACGCGGTACGATGGATATGATAGCACGGCAACATGAAAAAAACTAGGGCAGACTATATTGGCTCGCCACATGTCGGAATTAGACTATTAATCAAATCAAACCAAGTCAAGTCAATGACAAGACATGCTTTCTCTTGCTGGTGTTTATGTTCCATGTGGTGTACATGCAATATGCGTTGTCGAATTTGCGCCCTTGACGACACCGCGCAGACCGTGAGTGCTTGGCGAATAGATTCACGCGCCATGGATTCGGTTGTATGTGTTCTCCATGTTCCCACGGTAGAAGTGATCAGTGCCCCGGCTCACGACTCCACGTCCTCATCCTCCATCAACCAAAATCACCTCATCATTCTATGTACAGCGCCGCGTATGCATCCAAAAAAAAACCCCCCTCGACCAAGATCATTCCGGCATATACCACACGCACGCGACTCACGACAAAAGGTCCCAATATACACAAGCAACACCCCCTCCCCCTCCCTCCGTCTCTCTTTTCTTTTCTTTTCTTTTTTTTCAACAAAGAAAAAGAACCTCTCAGCTCTAGAGATACTTCTTGGGTGCGCTGTCCCTCCTCTTCTTGTACACGATATATGCACCCGTTACCATGATCTGGCCGGCGACGGCAATGAACAAGAAGGTGGTCAGATTGGGTTTGTGGCTACGGATGACTGGGCGCACATGCCACGTTAGCATCCATCGACGCACACGGACGGGCGAATCACGAGAAGAGGAGAAGAGGAGAAGAGGAGAAGAGGAGAAGAGGAGAAGAGGAGAAGAGGAGAAGAGGAGAAGAGAGAGAGAGAGAGAGAGAAAGAGAAAATATCAAACATACCATCACCCAACTGCACTGGCAGGCTACTGCGCAGTCCCTCCTGTCCATTTTCAATCGCGCGATGCAGTTGCTGCATCATGCCTTGGACATCGCGTGCTTCGAGTTCGTGCAAGAGGCGCGCGGTCGTCTGGTCGATTTTGTCAAGGGCGCGGCTGCGGTCGTCGATGCGGGCGAGGAGCTCGCGGTGGTGCTGGTCGTACTGCGTCTGGAGTTGGGTGAGTTGAGCGAGGGCTTCTGTGACGCGGTTGTTGATGATTTGGATGCGGTTGTGGAGGTCGGCGAATTGGTCTGTTTGGGAGTGGATGTTGGAGGCGAGGACGTCTTGGAGGATTTTGGGAATATCGGTGTTGGCATTGGTGTTGGGAGTATTGTGTTGCTGTTGCTGTTGGGAGTGGGTTTGTTGCTCGTGGCCTTGTTGCGAGGCGAGGATTTGCTGCTGCTGGTGTTGGGCAGAGCGGGCTTTGTTGGGCTCTTCGCGCGAGTGCGAGTTGGTAGTGGAGACGACAAAGCTGTGGATTTCGAAAGAGTCGGGGTTCTCGGCGCTTGAGGCGCTGATGCCAAAATAGTAGCCTTCGGGAAGTTTAACCTGGGCAGGGCATATTAGCACGCGCGTGTGTGGCGGGACGATTGCCAAGACAAACCTTGTCGGTCTTGAAGCATGATGCGCCGTCTACGATGACCTCGAGAAAGCCCTCGGCGTGGTGTATCTTGATGGGCGTGAGCTCGCCGCGGTTCCGGTACGCATAGTCACACTTTCCGAATGCCAGCGTATCCGGGTCTGGGTGGGTTCTGATGTCAATCGATCCGTCGCTGAGGAAGCCCCGCACTGAGCCTCCGTGACCCTCATATTGGTCTATTACCAGGACCAGGCCGTCGAATTTGCGTGCCGTGTACAAGCTGGTGGGCGTATCACGCGCCTGCGATTCCTTGACATACCATAGCTGCAGATTGCCACCGCCACGCTCGATGCCCGAGGCGCGGAACTGTAGCTCGGCTGTCCAGTCGCCAGCGTGGCGCAGCTGATCTTGCGCCCAGATCGAGCCGCGCTTGTTGCCTGGGTATGGGGGCGTGAGAAATACGCGGTCGCTCATGATTTCCGGCGTGAAATCATCGCTGCCGTGGATTGTGAAGTGAGGAATCGTGCGTAGATCGGGTGAAATGGCCACATGCGCTTTCTGGCCGAAGCTGAGATTGTCGATTACATATTGAGCACGCGCGGCCGAGACGGCGAGGGTCGACCACGCAATGGCGCGGAGCGAGTGTGACTTGAGGTACATGGCGTGACGGGGTCCGGGGGTGATTGGGTCTGTTCCATGGTCAGTTCTATCCGTGATGGCACGCCTGGCCGTCGTCCTACCGCGCGCTCCAGGGCACGTACCTCAGCATGCGTCGCACCGCTTCAAGCTACGTCGAGCGAAGATGGGGCAGGAAATGACAGACGGTGTCGCAGCAGTCAAAGGGCGAGGGAAGCCGCTGCCACCAAAGGGGCCGATGCGGTGCGTGTGGGAAGCTGTTTGGGCATCTGGACAGCTGTGCGTCCAAGGCCACTATTCTCCTCACGACGTTGATTGGGCGGGGTGGCCAATGCACTCAGGAACGTGTTTGATCAGCCCGCGGTGTCGATGGATGAAACCGCAGCACGTGGCGGGCGTGTGCAGCGACGAGGAGCGGCAGGCCCGTTGGCCAGGGCCATGGAGGTGGCCATGGCGAGAAAAGCAAGATGCACGGCATGCGGCGGTGCCGCTCCGCCGTGGTGTGCATGCCATGTCTTGGCGCGGCCGTGGGGTGAAGTCGGAGGTGGAGCTTGTGATTCGCCGTGGCCATTTTCTTGCGTCGTCGTCGACCTCACCACCACCGCACCGCCACACACACGCACACACACCCTCGCATCATGGCCGCAAACGATCCCAGAGAGGCATGGAAGCGCCTCCAGAGCGAATTCAACCATCGGACGACCAAGTTCGGCGGCAGCGGCGGCCGTGGCGGACCGCCCAAGGGCCTGTTTGGCGGCATCGGCGGACTGGTGCTGGTGGGCGGCGGCATCTGGCTGGCCAACAATGCGCTCTTCAACGGTACGTGGCCACGCGAATCGAGGAAGATGCCCAGGAGAACGAGGCCGGGCGCTGACAGGCTGCAGTCGACGGTGGCCACCGGGCCATCAAGTACACGCGCGTGGGCGGCGTGCAAAAGGAAATCTACAGCGAAGGCACCCATTTCCGCGTGCCGTGGTTTGAGACACCCATCACCTACGATGTGCGCGCCAAACCGCGCAACGTCGCCTCGCTCACGGGCACCAAGGACCTGCAGATGGTCAACATCACGTGCCGCGTCCTCTCACGGCCGCGCGTCGAGGCCCTGCCGCAGATCTATCGCACGCTGGGCACCGACTACGACGAGCGCGTGCTGCCCTCGATTGTGAACGAGGTGCTCAAGAGCGTCGTCGCCCAGTTCAACGCCAGTCAGCTCATCACCCAGCGTGAGAACGTCAGCCGGCTGGTGCGCGACAACCTAGTCCGCCGAGCCGCGCGCTTCAACATCATGCTCGACGACGTATCGCTGACCCACCTCGCCTTCTCCCCCGAATTCACCGCCGCCGTCGAGGCCAAGCAGGTCGCCCAGCAGGAAGCCCAGCGCGCCGCCTTCGTCGTCGACAAGGCCCGCCAGGAAAAGCAGGCCACCGTCGTCCGTGCCCAGGGTGAGGCCCGCTCCGCCGAGCTCATTGGTGACGCCATCAAGAAGTCGAGGTCCTACGTCGATTTGCGAGAGTTTGAGAATGCGCGCAACATTGCACAGATTCTGCAGCAGTCGAACAACAAGGTCTACCTAGACAGCAAGGGCCTGGGACTGGATATTAGCCAGACGACGGCAGACAAGGAGCAGCGGGCGGGCCGGAGGTAGGTGGTGGTGTGTGCGGGTGTGGTGATGGTACAACTACGACAAGAACAGCGTCGATTTGAGTACGTAGCTTTCCCCTGATGATCGAATGCTAGACAGGGGCACGTCCCGGCCATGGCAGTCCGTTTGTTTGTACATGTTGGCGGTGCGCACCACCTATTGCTAGTGTGCGTGTATGCCTATGCCAGACTTGGTCGCGGAATCGCAATCGCAACCCTGCACTTCAAAACTCCATCGCATCTGCGCCCACCTCCCTCTCCCTCTTGACCACCGTCTTCTCCTCCTCCATCAACGCCGCCACAAACCGGCGAAAGTGGTCGACATACGGCTTCAGACTCGTCTTCTCCCAGTCCTGCACCGTCGTCTTGCCCGCCGCGTCTCCGCCCTCCCATGCATCAATCTCTTGCAGCAACTGCGTCACCGTCGGGACCCCCAGGGGATCAAAGTCGTCGACGACGCGGGTATCAATGGGCACGCAGACGCGACCGGTGCCGGGATGGACGACAAAGGGGCTTTTGAGCAAGTGGTTGAGTTTCTTGGAGACTTCGGCGTCGAGGCGCGGATAGGTGTATTCGAGGACAATGTCCTGTTTTGCCTCGAGCAGGTCCTTGGGCGTGGTCGTCTTGGACAGGTTGCCGGACTCGGCAAGCGAGTCAATGTCGGCCCATTTGGCGGCGCTGGAGCGGTGCGGGCTCGAGCTCCATTTCTTGTGCAGGGCGGTGCGCAGCGTGGGGTCGGGGAGGAGGGCGAGCAGGGCCTGCGCTTTCTCGTCCGTGGCCCAGGGGTCTTGCTCGGCGAGGATGCTGGCTTGGAAGTAGTCTTTGAGAAGGGTGCGGCTGCGTTCCACGTGGGGGTGCAGCGGGCGGCGCAGGTTTACTTTTTTACCGCCCTGATCGCCGCCCTTGAGCAGCTCAAAGTAGCCGGCGATGGCGCGGCGCTTCTGGTCGTCGAGGTGGCGCGCGCGCTTGTCGCAGACCCAGGCGTGGGCGCCGCGGCGGCCAGAGTAGACCCAGAGGATGTGGCGGAAGCCAAAGTCGTCGCGGAGGGCGACGTCGATGGTCTTGATGGCCATGGTGATGAAGGACCAGCATCGGTGGCAGATGCTGGCGCCGGTGCAGCAGGTGCGTATGTCGTCGTAGTCGGTCATGTCGATGTCGAAGACGAGCTCCTTCATCAGGGGCCGGAAGGCGCTGGCTTTTCGCAGCGTTTTGCGGTCGCGCGGATTGGTGCTGTACATGGGGCCGATTTCGAAGCGCGAGGGCAGCATCTGGATGCACTGTTTGCGCAGGAGGTCGGCCGTGGGGAAGGACTGGTAGCGCAGGTAGGCGTCGTTGGGGAGAGTGAAGGCGAACTCGCGGTGCGCAAAGTCGGGCGAGGGCGTGGGCGCGTGGTTCAGCCATTGGAACAGTTGGCGGAAGGGAAAGATGCGCTGGTAGAAGGCGCGCATGATTTCTGGGTCGGAGAAGGCCGCGTGGGAGGTTATCTTGCTGTATGTGGTCAACGCGTGCCGGCACAGTCATCTCGTCGCGGCCGAGCGTACATGGGCGCCGGCTGGGATGGGTTTTCTTGTGGTGTGGCCGTGGGCGCGCTGGAAGGGAATTCGTCGTCCGAGTCTTCGTCGTCAAACAGCTGCTCGAGCTTCCCTTGGGGCTGGTCGGCGGCCGGCGGCGGTATCGAAGCATCGTCCATGGCCACGTCCTGGGATTCCGGCTCGGCTTTGATCCTCGCCGCTTGCGACATGTCTTGGGAGGAGGCCTCTGCAGCGGGGGAACCGAGCATCCTCGCGTGTGGTACCGTGGTATGGTCGAGTAGGGCGGCAGTGGACGCGTCCACCGCAATGCCTGGAGTCCTGGAGCGGTCGTCGCGTTGAGTGGTTGTTAGCGTGCCCGGTTCGTGTGGGCGCTGCCGGCAGGGGTCCGTCCGTCCCCTCCTGATGGAACACGAAATGGCTGTTCCTGACATCCGTATCATGCTTCCAGCTGTGCATCACCACCCCAGCGCGAATGGTTCAATCTCCGTCAAGACTCACACGATGCCTGGCAGCTAGGGGAGACTGCCTCCGACTTCGTCAACCGTCTCCCGCCCGATGCCACCACCATCTCGACATGTCCGTGGATTTGGGTTGAGAATCCTCGCTGGGACGGGCGAGCTCATGAGGCATCTCCACAGGCTGAGCACGTTACCGACCGTGGGATGGAGCTGCTCGCGCAGTCCCTTGCATATCGACAAGAGATACAAGCCAACAAAGCCGGCAGCCACAAAGGCATGGTCACCAAGCAACTGCTTCAGGAAAGCCAGCATCTTCAGTGGCGTATCGCAGATCTCGCCACAGAAGACCACATACTCTCTGGGAAGGTATTGACGCTTGATCCTCCGACTCGCATCGAGGACTGCGCTCTCTACAGACCATGCCAACACCTATTCGTAGTGGATGCTCTTTCCCAACACAGCAGATGTCAATCGAGTCTGGAAGCGGATCGTGCAAGGCGTCGTCGACAACCGCCTCGGATGCGCAGCCAAGGTTGCCACGGACAAGGGTAACAAGGAACGCTTGCTATGCATATACACGCCGGTACAGGCCCACCTCCATGTCCCATCCATCCATGTTGCTCATCATTCAACCCTAGCCAGGACTTTCGCAACGTCGAGGACATCTCTCACGTACTCGCCGAGCTCGAAGCCATGGGTCTCTTGAACGCGGGACGGACCATCTATTACAAGCACGACGCGTACACGTATCTGGATATCAGAAGTGCCAATGCCGGCCAGTATGGCTTGCAAGCCAGCCTGTACAATTCCCGGTCTTTGACGCTGGCGGGCAAACTGCCAGCGCCATCGGCAGGACCGTAGAACAGGCTGTCGTCGCTCAATAGATACATGTAGCATGCCACTGGGCTTCGCGTGCTCTGCCGATCTACGAAATAGAGAATAGCAGTGGATATCGAATGTTATCACATTGATCTCGCTCCGTCGTTCAACATGCTGCCGCCGTGTATCGAGTACTGCCAGGTACGTTGGCTGACAACGCCTGGCTTCTCTAGGGAACCTTAATTCTGGAATTCACTAGTACAGAAGTCGGGCCGATGGCGCCCAGACCCTTGCACGCCCTTATCAGTCCCACATGCACGGCGGCTCGAAGATCGAACGAGCTGAACAGGAGCCAGGAATACTGCCGTCAGGAGCCCCAGAGGCAGACGCCAGCGGAGGAGAGAATGCGCGACGCCAAAGATCCAATAGTCGAGCCGGCGACTGGTCCAAGGCATGCTGCTATTTTTGACCCACTTCCCACACAAGAGGCCGCCGTCATGATAGACAGGTCTAGGCGGCCTGGATTAGCGCGCGTAGACGTACGGGAACGAGTTGGCGTCTTCCATTGCAATCGAGTAACGCTTTCTGGACCTGCTGGCTCCAGAACAGGCCCCTGACGCTACCAAGTCATGCTCGGCTTTGGCCTCAGGGACATGTCGGATCATGGATGACCCACATGGATGGATAGATAAGGGACGGTACCCCGGATTCTGGCCGTTCTTTGTATCCAACGCCACTCGCCCCGAGTTTCGAATCGCCTTTGTCTATCTTCCCATAGTGCACATAGTCTACCCATCGTTAAGATGGCTCCCCACACAGCAACACCGCCTCCGATGCCACACAGCCAGCCAGCACATCCAATCACCGTGTTGACCTCCTCAAGAGCAGTCATTGCCGGTAGATTGACAGAGGCGACCATCGTCGTGTCGAATCTCACTGGAAAAATCACATCTATTTTCCACTCGATACTGCCGCCGTCAGATTTCCCGGACGGCACGACATACACTGACCATTCGCCCCATATTCTGCTGCCGGGTCTAGTCGATGCCCACGTACATCTCAACGAGCCTGGCCGTACGGAATGGGAAGGCTTCTGGACTGGCACGCGAGCTGCTGCATTCGGTGGAGTAACGACAGTCATCGACATGCCGCTCAACGCAATCCCTCCAACAACTACGGTTGAGAATCTCAACATCAAGGTCGAAGCCGCCAAGGGCAAGTGCTGGGTCGATGTCGGCTTCTACGGCGGCGTGATCCCTGGCAACGATGCAGATCTCCAAGATCTGGTCAAGGCGGGAGTGCGAGGCTTCAAAGGCTTCCTGTGCGACAGTGGAGTGAGCCGGCCTGCATTCATCAGCAGCAGTTACCACGTGACACTGACACCTCGCCAGGTCGAAGAGTT
>Ga0182210_1000163_pt1 | contig 14576 bp, 10 predicted proteins | sample G5R1MG_19_FD_129670 | JGI IMG/M metagenome (GOLD analysis project Ga0182210, IMG submission 129670) | Switchgrass phyllosphere microbial communities from Michigan, USA - G5R1_MAIN_03OCT2016_LD1 MG | ecosystem: Host-associated > Plants > Phyllosphere > Phylloplane/Leaf | place: USA: Michigan... | reverse complement strand
CAGTCGCCTGTGTGTACTGGCGTATCCGACGTCATTCATGTGGGCGTGCGATCCTGATGAGGCTCCTAGGAGAAGAGTCTGGCCTCTGTCTATCTGAACCTGGGCGTTGGGAAGTGGTCCAACTCGGCGTTGGCGCCGTGACGGTCGCCATCTAGCATGCATGTGCAATTCCCGCCCCCTGGCCTGGCCGTTCTCCGCCCTCCCAATCCAGCCAAGTCCCTGTGGAGCGAACGATGATGCTGACAGGCAAGTCGGCGACTCGCTCGCGCCATGTGTGTTCGCGGCTCGGTGGTGACGCATTCATGTGCCTTGCACGGCAGCGGGTAGATCAAATACAGGACAGCACAGTCCCCTTGAGATAGATGCTGGATGCTGCGGCGAAGGCGCCCGGCGGCAGCCATGTCCCACAACCCACCCGCTCCAACTCGACCCGCATCCCTGGGCGGGCGCACGGGCAGCCTCGCTCCATCGGCCGACAGCTCTCCTCCTGCATTGCTATCACACTAGTACCTGGCGGGCTGTCTGGCGGAGACGGTTGCACCACTTGCGTCTTGCTCTCGTCGCCGACACGCTGCCTTCTTTCGCTGCCCGAGCCCCGTCCAGTCCAGACCCTCCATTCACTGCCATCTACCCGCCACACTACGACCGCCACACCACCATCGCCACTCCCCATCGCCACTACCATTTGCCATTGCCATCGCCACCTCCACCATTATCACCACCACTTTCACCACCATCACTGCTCCCACCATCGCCCCCTCGTTTACCCGTGCGACGATCCTCCCGTGCCGCGTGCTGTCGACCATGGCCGCACCCACGCAGCAAACATCAACAGCCCCCAAGAGCACGCCAGAGCACACAGGCGGAGTTTCGCGACCACAGAGCAGTCAAGACGCCTTGCCATCCAGCCCCGTGGAAATGACCACTCTCGCTACGCCCCCAAATCCAGACACAGCTATCACGGAGCCCGCGCAACCTGCCTCGCCCGCTTCGCTCACGCGCGCAGACACTGAAGCCATAGGACCCTCGACAGACACGCCCGCACTGGACCCAGACAACACAAACGGGCCCACTCTGGTTATCATGCTGCTGCTTACCACGGGCGCACGGCATCCCTACAAGATCGACGAGCGCTATCTGAAGAAGCGCAATGTCACGGTCGAGGCCATGGACCCCTACAATATCAGTGTATACACGCTCAAGGAGCTGATATGGCGGGACTGGCGAGAGGGTAGGTTGCTTCGTCCTGCTCCCTACATACCCCGCTAACGTAACCACCACAGAATGGGAAACCCGGCCAACCTCACCCAGTTCAATACGACTGATACATTTCGGCCGCATGCTAGAAGACAAATCCCCACTCAAAGGTACCCATCGCACGACTGCGCCTCGATTCCCAATTGCTGGGAACACCTTGTACACCAACTGACACGTACCAGATTGCCGCTTCCAGACCGATATCCCGAACGTCGTCCACATGACCGTCAAGCCTCAAGAAGTCGTCGACGACGAGGAAAACGCAAAGACAGGCAAAGGCGCTAGTCGGAGAGATGGCGATGACGAACCTACAGCCGGCTGTCGTTGCGTCATATTATAAACCTTTTCCCTCGCCCTATTATAAACGTTTTTATTTTATTATTATTTTTGGCTATCCTTCGATGCATCGACATCCAATGGCTATAGCCTATGCCCGCAGTGGCACCATTTTCAGCTCCATCGGGCCAGTAGCAACACATGGCGTTTAGCGAAACTCGAGCGCATCGCCTTCCTAATCTCTTCTTCTTCTTCTTCTTCTTCTTCTTCTTCTTCTTCTTCTTCTTCTTCTTCTTCTTCTTCTCTTCTTCTCTTCTTTCTTCTTCGCATTGTGTATTAGGCAGGGGACAAGGTTCTGTCATTCTTCCCCGAAATCGTACTTGGCGTCTAGCGCAGCACTGGATGTTTTTTTTTTCATACTGCATAAATACACATTCGGCATGGGACATGGTGTCATTATTGGCGTGTATGGATGGATGGAGGTATGAACAAGTCTAGAAGACAAGTGCAGCATAGAAGACTTTCTATGCATATGTGTATATGCCTTTTCTAATGTGCCATTTTTTGTTTTCCTCTTGCGTGTTTTGCCGTGAATCTTTGAATGTAACTCGGACTTGGATCCCAGGCTCGAACACGCCTCGCGTTTTCTGCGTATCTCGCGTGGAAACAGACTCTCGCGTGTTGTGCATCATCCTCTCTTGTCACAGCTTACAAGATGGCAGCCCCAGTCCCAGTCCCAGTGTCAGTCTCTGTCTCGTTGAATAAGAAAACAAGACCAAGACCCAGTCGGACCCAAAGAGGCGTCAACTGCGTAGCCAAGCAAGAAAAGCAACAACCAACCCCAGAATTCTCACCATCTCGAATCTATCCGACCCTCCCCCCCACTTGTCTCGCCTTCGCCCCTTGCCCACTTTTCCCGCCTTGCCTCACCAAACCAAGCCCGCACCCACCATGCCTCCTCTTCCAACCGCAGGGATATCATACCACTGGATGCCGCCGCCACAATTGCTGCGGTAATACACGTCCACGCGATGCGTGCTGGGCGTCTGCAACCCCGTCTGCAACGCCAGCGCCCTACGCTCGACCTCGGCTGGGCCAAGAGAACACTCCGTCTCTCCGTCGTGCGTCTTATGGCCCCATCGCTGGCGCCAGGTCAGCGTAACGTGGCGTGGTCCTGTGGCGTCAAAGGGCTCGCCGGGCACCAGGTGCAGGGACATGCCGAGGCCGGAGGTGACGAGCGGGAACCAGGAGAGCGTCGGGTGTTCGTCAAAGATGGTATGGCGGGGGAAGGGGAGGGTGAGGGTGTTTGGGTCTGTGGTGGAAGCGGCGGCGGAAGAGACAGTGCACAGTTTTGCGAGACAGACTGCCACGTTGAGATCTTCGAGGCCGCCGACGAGATACTGCGGGTGTGCCATGAGTGTTGTTCTGTCCTTTCCAACAAGGGCTGCGATGCTTAGCTTCTCCTTCTTCGCACCTCTCTCCTCCTTCTTTCCCTCCTGGTGAGCAAGACACTCCTGTTGCTCCGCAGCACGCAATCTGTCTTCGTACATCTTCTTCGCCCTGAGGTACGACACCATACCCTGTAGCATCTCACTCGCATGCTCTTCCTCGCGATACACGATGCTGAATTGCACATTGCGCACCATACCGAAGCGACCTAGACACTCCAGGCGGTCAAAGTACGATGCAGTGTCTTTGCCAATAGCAAAAGTATTCGCAGAGTAGAATACGGGCAGCGCTTCGTTGCGGACCTCTTTGCAGACAGAGAGGATACCGAGGCGCAGCGAGGTGGCATTGTGCTCAGTTTGATTGTCGTCGTGAAATTTGGGGATTGTAAGCGAGGGAACTGGAGCAGAAGGATCGCAGAGATGGGGGTCGATGGGCCGCGAGGAGCGCAGGATGTGTTTGTAGACGAGATTGCGGAGTTCTCTGGGCAGCTTCATGAGTGGGAAGGACGGCGACGGCGGCTCCTTACCACCTTCAGGCGATGCACATGGCTCGTTCGTCTCCGGCATTGACTGTGATGGAAACTCGTTGGTGGTGTGCTGTAAGCCGGTGACATTATATCCAAAGACGTTGCTGGGTCCAGCCGTCGGAGCTGCTGGTCCACCTACCATGTTTCCCGGGGCTGAGGGCGAATACCAACACCCGAAGGGGTCATCTGCCCATAGACCAGGAGCCAGCGAAGGCGCACCTGGAGTTGGCCCGCGGTCTCTCTTCCATACTGACTTGAATGCGCTGTCGTCAGGAGATTCTGGAAGCAATCCCCAACCCAGAGATGTGGGCGAGTTCGTTGGCCCAGGAAGCAGCGACGGTGAATTGCTGACTCCCATGCCTGTACCAGCAGCATTATCGGTACGGTGCGGGGAATTCGGCAGAGGAACCGTCTCCTCGCCGCCAGGGTCGGTGAAATGACCCTTCAACACAATTCCGCCGTCCAAAGATGGAGAGCGTGCAGTGCCATTGCTGTCAGTCGCATGTGGCACCAAGGCTTCAGCACTTGGGTTGAGAGACAAGTGCATCTCTCTCACAGGTCTGTCCATGACGATTCTGCTGTCAGTAGATACGCTACCTTTGCACTCAGGTGCTGCTTGAAGGAGAAGCTGGGTGGGAGTGGTGATGGTTGGGTGGAGCCGTGTGGGAAAACCGTAGTGCTCAGGGTCCGAAAAAAGAGTGGCAGACCAGCATAGCGGCCCAGTCTTCATATACGGTTCACCACTAATCTCCTCTGTATACACTACAGGTGATTAGCACAGGTAACGGGTGAGCCTAAGCTCACAACGTCCATGAGACAAACGACAGGTTTTATTCGTATGGCAAAAGAACAAACGCGCAACGCGATAAGATGAGCCCCATGGACATGAGCTTGACCAGACTACCATCTCTTTTCTTCGTCGCTGCTGAAGTCCCGTCCCTGTTCGAACTCCTGCTGCGCTTGCTCCTTCGTTCTCTTCCTGTCTTCATCCCCCTCTTCGACGATAGACCTATCTCTTTTCTCCCTGCGTTGAGCTTCTGCCCGGCGATGTTGTGGCGGCACTCTTTGTGCAGAAACCGGTGCAGCGCCACGGCGAAGGCGTTCCCATGTCGATTCACCGGGCCGGCTCTGCTGTTCAGGCTGAGGTTGAGGGTTGTTGACCTCATCCTGAAACAAGCCACCAGTCGGCGAGGCATCGTCGTCGAAGGGTAGTGACGATATCTGTGACTGGCGATGTTCTTGTGGCTGACGATTCCAGTCATCCGCAGGGCGTGTATTTTTCTGTTTCTTGGGCGCCGGCTGCGATGTGTCCTTCGAAAATGTATCCCACGAGTCTGTTGGGGGATCCCGAGAATCCCAAGCCTCATTTCCGGTCGTGGGACTCATGTCATCTTCGCAATCCTTCTTTTTCTGATGTCCACCCCAGCTCGGCTGGGGTGACGGCCCTCCACTTGGGCCGTTCTTAGCATACTCCAGATTCCTTTGCATGATTTCCCAAACGTCCCGTCTCATGTCCTTTGGCTTTTTTTCAGCTGGGATATCAATGCCTCTGGTAAAATGCTCAAGTCTGGTATCCTTGGACATATTTTCCACAGCCTTGGGATGTGACAGTATCCGGCCAATGAGGCCTCCAAAATGTCCGGCCCCTATGACAAAAAGAGAGAACCGGAATGCATGCCTTGCCAACATTGCATTTGGTCCTCTAAATATCACAAACTTGTTCCGGTCAATTTTCCCAAGATCGGGCTGGTAAAATGGATACCGCATCTTAGCTGCTGTGCTCCAACATCTGTAAGCGCCTGCTGCTGCACCATATGCCGCCCAATAGCTCGAAGTTTGCTCCATTTGATAGAGGTGGAAAGCCATCGCCTGTGCTTCATCTGAGTTTAGCATACGGCCGATTTGTCGCTCGCTCATTTCAAGTGTTGTCATTACTCTGAAGTGTACAAAGCTTTGTGAGAAGCCCCAAAATTTGCCTAGGATGGGAAGAGGCTGTGGAAAGGAGCTCGGGTCGAACCGCACTGTTGGGGAAGATAATGCAGTTGCATAATGATCCTCTGAGCGGTAGGTGTTATCATTGTAGCCCTTAGGGGCGCTCTTCTCGTTGTCCTCGAGAACCATGCTGATGTTTTGACTTAATGAAGTCGAGTATATATTGTTATTAGACTCGAGTGTAGGGGCCAGCTATAACAAGGAGCTGCCGGAGGTGAGAGTTGATGTTAAGGTGGCTCATCTGTCTAGCTAATAACGCCACGAAAACACCCCGTTGAGGTCAAAGCGCCTTTAGGCTACATTACCCTTTCCGGGTATTCATGACTAATCTATTATATACAACAGACCTTACTTTACTACCAAGGGAAAATTATTTCCTAGGATTTCCTTGACCACAATGCAAACTCGTGTCCGGAGTTTAGAGACCGATAGTAGCTTACCCTTAATTTCTTATAGGCACAGTGATTATAAGGTTAAATCGGTAATATCAAGTTTTCTCCTTATTCTACTTCCTGTCTAACCTCCTTAACTGTATACCTTAACAGGTATTGCCCCAAATATGTAACACAACCCAGTCTAGAGAGGAGATGGTATAATCAATGGGTATTTGTACAGCCAAACAATGTAAAACACAACTGCCGCAAATGCAATGCCCACGCAGGAAAACACCAAGCTGCCAGATAATGAGATTACCATAACTGTAGTCCTGCAGTGCCTGTACAATTGCGTAAATAACATTGCTTTACTGACTGACTGACTGAAAATCCACATAATAAACGCCATTGCTGGAAGAGGAAAAGTAAAATGAAAATGAAATTGAAAAATAAAAAAAGGTCCACCCAGTTGTCTGAATGTTTCAGCCCATATACAAAAGGGCGCGTTTGAATATTCTTTTAAAAATGGCCGTTGCAAGAAGTAGAAAGAGGTGGAAGGCGCACCAAAATCCAGAACAGGTTGGTAAAAAGAGGGAAGAGAAACTCAAGCCATTAAGCACTGACTTCAGCAGCTATAGGCATCTTGCCACCACCAACAAGCTCAAGAATCTTGCCAGCAACAGCAGCAGGGTATCCCCTTGACAGACCCTCATTAACAACACTCATTGCGGCAGCGCGATCATCAACAGCCATGTATGCACGCGTCATGGCCTCGTAGGTGCTGGGCTCGCGCCTGCTCTCAGGGACAGATTCATAGATGGCTTTTGCCTTCTCAATGTTGTGGGTGAGAGCCCAGCCGTGAATGAGCGAGTTTGCAATGTAAGGTGTCGTCTCGACGCCACGGGCATGCATGTCGTGGAGAACAGACTCAGTGTCGGCAATTTGATGGTTGGCGACCATGGCTTCGAAGAGCGCTTGGTACAAACAGGCCTGAGGGCGGATACGGTTGTCGGCAAGAACGGTGTCGAAAAGAACGCGGGCGCCTTGCATATCGTGCAAAACGCATCCCTTGGCATGAATGAGGGATGAATAGTGCACAGCCTCAGGTACGGCACCGGCACTGCGAACTTGCTCCAATACCTTCTCGGCTGCCTCCATGTCGATTGGTTCAAGAGTCGCGTACGTGTCGATGAGAAGCTTGTAGGTATGTGTAGTGGGTTCAATGCGCTTCGTGCGCATGCGCTCATAGTAACTGAGGACCTTTGTGCGATCGCGCTTGGTGGTCAGAAAGAATTGCATCATGCTGTGGTAAGGTGCTGGTCGGGGCTTGTAGTTGGGCATGCTCTCCATCTCTTCAAACAGCTCTTCTGCAAACTTCTCGTCGCTAACACGGCAGAGGGCGTTGACAATGGTACCGTAGGTGACTGAAGTAGGGCGGATACCGAGGTTGCGCATCTCTGAAAAATAGAACAAGCAGTCATCAATGCGACGAGCTTTGCCCAGCTTACCGATGAGGGCGTTGTACAAAAAAGACGACGGCTCCACCCCCTCAGACTTAGCGCGAAGGAAAATCTTGACAGCCTCGGTGGCTTCGTCAAAAGTCCTTGTAGACTCTTTCAATGTAGTAATATAGAGACCAAATGTGTTGGCAGTCGGGGCGGCGCCCATGTCCAGTAAATCTTGGTGATAACGTGCCGCAAGATCACGCTGGCCGCAAGTAAGACAGGCCGCAATCATGGCATCCAGAATAGTGACCCAACCGTGACGAACAATACGATACTGTGGTAGTAGAGGGATATCCTGCTTCGCAAGGTTCAGTATATCATGGACGAGGGTTAAGCGATCTTCTTTTGCTGCAGCTGTAATGAGCTTAGCGTATGTGAAGAAACGAGGGTGGCGGCCGGCTCGACGCATGTTTCTGAACTTTGTCAAGGCCTCATTGAGATGAGACGACGACCGTCCATGAGTCTTTTCGAGCAGTTCTGTAATAGCGACTGAGCCCTTATTATCGGTCGATGCGGCATATGGGTCGTACTGATCCTCGAAGGTGGGAGCTGCAGGTTGAATGGGTGCTTCAACTGAGTAGGCAGCAAATGGAACCGGCGGATATATAGACTCTGGTGCAGGATGTTTGTAGCTGTACCACCTGTGTTGGAGATCGCCTCTATCGAGTCGAGCTAAGACTTTTTCCACAAGACCAGCGGTAGTCTTATTCACAGGAGAGCCGGTTGCAGTGATGACTTCAAGAAGATGAGCAAAGCGTGCAGCGTGAGCAACATCAACTTGGATCCCCTGGAGGATGATGCCAGATTGAACTTGCATCAAAAGTGTAATGTCCTGGAAGCTGAGTTGGGCAATTGCCTCAGGTCCCAAACCGGCAAGTAGGTGGTGAGCAACTGTAGTTACCAGGCCACCATTCTCTACCATAGTCCAGAACAGTTCCATACTAGCCCGCGGGGGGAGGAAGATACCGCGCTTCATCATGAAATGGCCCATGGCCTCAATGGCCTCATCAATGTGCTCAACCATCTCTATCTTGGCTTGATCAGAGCTAGATTGAGAATCGCGAATACGAGCAAACATTTGACGGCCTTGACGAAGCCCACGCTCTGCCTGTCCACTACCAATCAAGGCAATGCTGTGCATAGAGGTAGGCTCGATAAATTCGGGCTTGGTGGGCGATAGCTCCAGCATCCTCCAGAAAACCTCTGCAGCCTCAATGTTTCCATTGCGGATATGCATAGCCCCCATGGCCATGGCCGGCCGAGACAGGTCAACCTCGGCAGGCAGATTCTCGAAGGCATCTGTAGCAACTTGAATAGCGTCGCGATCCGCCGCCTTGATGCAAATGGCAGCCATGGCAATTGGACGAGCTTGCGGGCTCAGTCGCTCGTTGGCGTGTGCGTAAGCCTCTTCAAAAGAACCATTTTTTAACCATTCTGGCAGAAGACCCTTGAGAGTTACAATATCGCGGACCGAGGTGATGTCCTCTGGATTGGCGAGGGCAGATTCAAGCTTGGAAAGAAATCGTTGGCCCCCAGCAAAGCGTCCGCATATGGAATATGCCCGGACAAGAGCAGCATACACGTCGTTGTCTTTCCTGATGATGTCGACGAGACCGTGGTCACTGGCAACTGCAATGGCCTTGTACTCATCGTAGCACTCTACGGCACTGCTCAGATCACCCGACTTCCCAAATGCCTGAATCATAGGAACAAACATGTCCGCAATCGGAGTGACCTTGCGGGCTTCCATGTGCGAGTAAATTCGTACCATGTCTTCCACACGATCGCCCTCGGCACACGCCGTGACCAGGAGCCGGTAGGTCTTTTCGGACAAGTTGCGTCCAGCCTCCACATTGATTGCAGCATCGAAGAGCTTGACAGCTACCGAGAGGGAGCCATCCTCAGTGAGGATTGCGTAGTCGGTTTCATTCGACTGGAGCATAAACCTGCCCTCCTCTTCCATTCCGCCGTACCTCAAACGTTTCTCTTCATAGTATTGCTTCATCGAGACAACTTCTAACGACCGCACGGAGAGGAGCTCGATGAGAGCAGTATATGTGGCGGTGTCGGGAGTCACTCGTCGACGGAGCATATCAGAGTAGACGTCTAAGGCCTTGGGAACAACTTGGTGCTTGGCGCGTGGGAGATGGATGGCAGCGGAGAGAAGCGCGTTATATGCAGCGACGGATGGCTTGAGGCCAGCTTGCAGCATGGCCTCAAAGATAGCTGGTATTTCAGCATACTGGCGGCTCCCAGCAAGTCTCTCTAGCTGTACTGTGTATTCGTCGTGCGATTCAACAGGGGATGCAGCAACTGTCGACTCGGTGCGGCTCAAGGTCGTTGAGTTGACCAAGGTATCGGCGACTGTAACGGGAGACTCAGACTGGACTTGTCCCACGGGCACTTGCTCTTCCTCGGTAGCTACCTGAATGGCTTCTGTGTCCACCTGGAGTTTTACCCTTGCCACTTGTTGCGCGATTGCCTCGTCTACGTGGGCAAGTGCAATCTTTTCCACCTCTTCCTTGTTGATGGCATGCCTGAAATCATCTACTTGGCTTGTGCTGTATGCACGGTTGACTGCGGTACGATCCGGAACAGGCTCGGCTACCTCTTCGATGGCGACATTGCTGTCCTTGGCCTCAGTGGCGTTTTTCGAGCTCGATGGGTCCCACTCAATCAGCTTTCGAAACTGGAACTGCGACCATTCCTTGTCGTCGTTGCGCTGGGTCTTTTGCCATGCTGTGTAGTACGCAGCTAGACCGGAGTCTTGATGATCGTGTGTGCTTGCAGCGAGGGCCTTGAGGGCGCTGGTGGTCGATGTAGAAGCGAACGCATGTTGACTCTTGAGGCCCTTTCGGAAGCGGTCGTGTTGTAGGGTGGCGAGAGGATTGTTCTGGCTGACACCAGCGACTACGGATTGAGCATAGCCGTGAGTAAAGCCTTTAGCAAGACTCTGGCGCGCGAGATGAAAGCTCTTAAAGACCATTTAGGAGATAAGGCTGGCCTTCAATTCGAAGGAGACTGTGGATAGTCAGTATAGGAGCCAAGAGCGTGGCATGTGTTGCGCGCACTGAAGCCGACGCGAGGCATGATGCTGCGAATTTCTCGCTTCCAGGCAGCAGCTTTGCGAACCGCGAGCGCAGATACACGACCGGCGGCGGCATCAATGGCAAAACACGCGGGAGGATGTACTTAGTGCTATTCCCGGTATCACACGGTGGTGATGCAGGCTCATTTGACGGGCCGCCAAATCAACGCGCGTCGAGGCGTGATAAGGAGAAACGATGTGGAGGGAAATTAGACGAAGGCCGGAAACGTCTCCGGGCGGTCCGGGACCAAGATGGACTTGCAAGTGCCCTGGAATGCTGGACAGACGGTGAGGGGAAGTGGAAGGAAAGATGAGGCAAGAAGGCACCGAGGGCAAGTTTGGATTAGCGAGCGAAAAGGAATCGTTCGTAGGCGTCATGAAGTTGCGCCCGACACACGCTAAGCTGGCCGAAAAATCCTCGCGCGACCTGTGTAGGACTAGCCGGTAGGCCGCGCTGACAAGCGACAAGCGACAAGCGACGGCAGGCCTTGCTATCAGTACACTGTACACACATCATACACACCTCACACCCCGTTACCAAGCGGAATCGATTTCTCGTGGGTCGTGCAAAGCTTTCCCCCGCCCGAATTTGCTGCCGCCTCTTAACAATCCACAGCGTACCGTTGCTTTACAAAGACATCTATTCTTGGTCAGCGTGTAAACATGGATAGGTACGTACTATGTATAGCATGTTCACTCGTCAGGACTAACCTCTGGCATATTGAGCGTACTGGAAACCCTGCAACCCTATATTATTTCCTTCCACCGCTATTACCATTTCGCCCTGGCTTGGTACGCAGTTTCTTCCAGGAAGAGGATTCATGGTGGCCAAAGCGTGTACATGCCATGCCCCACCGTCACCCACAGGCTACCCAATGTCAGCAGGTGGTCCACGTCTGTACCGAGGAGACAGTAACGAACACGAGCATCCTCCCGATGGGCTTGGCATTGTGCAAGAATAGCATGAAGCCCCTCTTGCACTGTGCGACTCTCTACACCCCGGATACGAATTTGCATGCGGTAGATGCGCAAATTGTATCGCTTGCATGAATACACGGAAAGTACCTCCTCAACGCTGGGTGGCCAGATGCAGCCACGTAGTCGTAAGCAGCAAGAACCCTTGGGCCTGGTGTGGCCACGGGCCCAAAGACGCAGTATACGGGTGGTAGCACCAAATGAATGTATTGAGAGGATTGACGATCCTCAGCGAGACCCCAGCAGTGGACTAGTTACAGTGAGAGGGCTAGGGCACTAAGCCTAGTCTAGTGTCTGGCAGGCTCGTTGGTGGTTGAGGTAAGAACGATATAGCAAAACGGTGCTAGGCACGAAACGAGTGTATTCTGTGGATTGAGCATCCTCAGGTGGACTCCGTCAGAGGACTATTTACACGAAGGAGCCAAGGCACAAGGCCCAATACGGTGTCTGGCAGGCTCCATCAGTGAGCAGTGCAGGAGCGATATAGCAGCCTGTCATCCAGCATGTGCAACAGGTTTCTCTTAGGCCGTACAAATCACATCCTGAAATGAGCCCCGTGTACGACCCAGATTTTCATCGCCTGCACTCGCTGCGGCCTTAACAATGTGCAGTGTACTTGTCCCATACATAGACGGCTATTCTTGGTTAGCCTGTGGACTTCCAGGGATATCATGTTGAATAGTCGGGACCAACCTCTAGCATATCGAGCAAAAAGTTCACCCGGAAGACCTTGCTCATCTGCCCAGTATCCGATTAAATGATCACCCCGACTTTCTAGGCAATCATCTCTAGGGAAAGTACTCATATTAAGCATAGGGTCGTCAGCTGCTGGACCTCGAGGTCTACCCATGCGCTACACAGTGTTAGCGGGTTATTCAGGTCTTTGCAGAGGAGAAATTGACGAACCCAACTGTGGTCTATACCTGCTTGGCATTCTCGCTTAATGGCCATAAGATCACCTTGTACTTGGCTAGGATCTATTTCTATTTCTCTGATAATAATTAGTAGACGGTAGAGGCAGACGAGCAAATTACATATCCTGTATAAACATACCCGAAGTACTTGATGAATATTGGGTCGTCCTTTTTAGCCGAGTGGACCGCTTTTTCTGTCATCTCGAGGCATGCTATCTGAGCCGCTGACAAAGGATGGAGGGCGGCGCTGGCGAATGGAGCCAAAGCAACCAGAGACCAAACCTTAATCTTCATGTTGTGTATATTTGTAGGGAATGGGCTGTGGGTACAGTAGATAGAACGAGACCGGTGGAGAATTGAGATTCAATTTGAAATACAATGTCTGATAGCTACGTTGTATATTCACGGCGATAGGTCTGGTAGCTACTTTATTAGTAGGGGAGAACTACAACATACCTATATCATTAGATCCTTAGATAATGCTCGAAATTTTATTAATAGTTACTAACCCCGTGTTTCAAACGCGAAAATCTACAGACCCCTTTATTGTATCGTATCGTCTTCTTAAGGAAACACCCTGATTTGCCTCGCTGCATCCCTTGAGATCAGTACCGTCGATTCAGCCCGTCTATCACGTATTTTAAAGGCCGGAAGAATTAATTCTCTACGGGACCCCTACACTAGTCTTTTTCTGTCTTACTCTTCGCAGTATTTTTCTAATAAAGAAGTGTATATCTATGTTCCTCCGGCCGTAGTATCACTATACCAACATGGCCAAAAGGGTCGCAATCGTTTATTGGTAGGCAGATGCGGTATTAAACAGTATGGCCCGTGAGCCACTTCCTGGTCGTTATCACCGGCAAAAGTCAAATGGCGTGTCAGCAGCGGTAGGTATTAAATAGCGCGTCGCCAAGCGTAACCGAGCTCTAAACAGTAGTACAGTAAAATTGTATTCAACAGCTTAAGCGGTAGATGAACTATTTGGTTGATGGATGAATAGATGGAGCGATAAGCTAGTAACAAGATGATTCAGCTTACGTAGTCGTAAGAGCAAAACCCTTTGGCCTGTCTCCTGGCATTTGTAACCAGCTTCCTTCTACCTGCACTCGCTGCGGCCTCTTAACAATCCACGTGGTGCTCTTTCTTTACATAGACGGCTATTCGTAGTTAGCGCATGATGTTGTAGGTATGTTATATGAATGGGTTGGGACCAACCTCTGGCATATCTGGCATACGCATCATCTGAATACCTTGCTATGTACGCGTCACCCTGGCTACCTTTGCAGTCACTTTTAGGGTAAGTGGGTATCCCCGAGAGAGGATTTCCTCCACCCACGGTCTACATAGTGTCAGCGGGGTGTTTTGTGTCTTCAGTCAGAGGGAACAACGAACAAGAACTGCACGGTGCATCTGCCTGCACCTATCGGCAACACCTCTAAGGATGCTTTGCGCCCTGACAGTGTCTTCATAAGGAATATTTCTCGACTTCGCTCTGCTCGTAGAGGGAGCGTCGGCGGCAGCCAGATCTGCCATATCGGCGCATGCACGTAGACCCTCGGCCATCGCATTTGTGCGTACCGGCGTGGCGCTGGCGAATGAAGCCAAAGCAACCACAGACCAAAGCTCAATCTTCATGTTTTGTATATGCGTAGAGAATGGGGTACAGGTATAGTAGATAAAATAAGGCCGATGGAGGCTCAATTTGAAGTGAAATATGTGGTAACTGCTTTGTATATTCAAGGTGGTAGATTTAATAGCAGCTTTATAGGACTACAATATATATAATTAGATACGCAGACAGGCTATTGCACGACCTCTAGCGCGGTATCCGATAACCCTCAAAAATTGTTAATCCAGAGTTTCCACAGGGACCCGAGTCTGGTGTCGCACTACGCAACTCTTCTTTGGTCAAGAGCTGTGCTGACATAGTCCTGTTGACGTTGATGGATCCTACTATATGGTAAATCTTCACTATACTCCCCTAATTTGTACGGCATGTCGAATGATTCTATGTACAGTAGCTTTTTGATATTGATAGTACTTGAATAAGCAGTTCGGGTTGAACAAGTATCTCTTGTGCTTGTAAAATACCTAGTGCGGAGTCGACCTTAGCGCTTTCTTTCCAGACACCAAAAGGAGATATCTCAGCTTGGCGAATATGTGTGGATTTTCTATACATTTTACATAGTAAAGGCAGCAACGCGCGTTTTTGCTGATACT
>Ga0182210_1000162_pt1 | contig 14590 bp, 10 predicted proteins | sample G5R1MG_19_FD_129670 | JGI IMG/M metagenome (GOLD analysis project Ga0182210, IMG submission 129670) | Switchgrass phyllosphere microbial communities from Michigan, USA - G5R1_MAIN_03OCT2016_LD1 MG | ecosystem: Host-associated > Plants > Phyllosphere > Phylloplane/Leaf | place: USA: Michigan... | reverse complement strand
TGACGCAGTTTCCCTCCTTGTTTCTTTCAACGATGCGAAGGCGTACAAGGAGTCCAGGACTAATGGCGCGTCCATGGGAGTCCCACATGTGCAGGGCTTCCCGGTTCCGTATATGTAGGGAGGGGTACTGGAGTCCACTGGTGTGGGTGCTGGCGACACACTGTGCTTTTCTTGGAATCCTTTGGACGACGGGCCCTTCGGTCTGGCATGAATTTATGATCATGACATTCCTTGCGTAGTCATCGTAACTATCTCTTGCGTGAATCCACAGTCCCTGAATGACATGGGTCTTGGCGTCGCAAAAAAGTGTTCCGACGCTTCGGAACGCCCTTCAACGCACTGCCACCACCTCAGCATGCGCCCTGTAACCTTCTTCGGTGCGCCGCTCATCCATCCAAAGCACTCACCGCGGATACAGCTGGGGAGGACAAACATTTTGCCGCCATGGACGCATTCCTTTCACGCATCAGCACGCCTGCGTGCGGTAGACCTCGCGTATCGGCTCCATGACAACAGCGGCCAGGCCAAGGGCGACCCGATCGTGATTATTCATGGGCTGTTTGGAAGTAAAAGGAACAACCAGAGCGTTGCAAAGTACTCCGTTTCCCCTCTCCTCGTCAGTGTTGACTCCAACACTAAGTGCCACCCCGCAGTGCCTTTGCCCGCATGCTCCAACGCCCCGTCTACGCCATCGACACGCGCAACCACGGCGAGTCCCCCCACGACAGAGCCCACAACTACACCGCGCTATCCGAAGATGTCGAAGCCTTCCTGCAAAAACACAATCTCCGAAATCCAACACTCATCGGCCACTCTATGGGGGCGAAGGTTGTCATGACAATGGCACTGCGCAACCCCGATTGCTGCGCCAACATCATTCCCGTTGATAACTCGCCCGTAGATGCAGCGCTCTCGAGTGACTTTCCCAAGTACGCGCAGGGCATGCAGCGTGTGGAAGCTGCTAAGCCGATGAGCCAGAAGGAGGCGGATGCCATTCTGGAACCATACGTCCATGACCTGCCGGTGCGGCAGTTTCTCCTCACCAACTTGATGAGACCCGAGCCTGGGGCGCCCATGAAGTTTAGGATCCCCATCAACTATCTTTCGAAAGCGCTGGACGACATGGCCGACTTCCCGTTCTCTAACCCCGATGAAAGACGGTTCCATAAGCCGGCTCTGTTTATCCGGGGAACGAAGAGCCCTTATGTGAGTGATGAGACGTTGCCCATCATTGGGCGCTTCTTCCCGAGGTTCAAGCTGGTAGATGTGGATTGTGGTCACTGGGTGATCAGCGAGAGACCGGACGAGTTCATTAGAGGTAGGTAGCGGTACACGCAAATCGACTGCTGCTGCGAGCGCGCTAACAAAGAGCAGCTGTTGTGGAATTTTTGAAAGAGGACGAGTAGTTATTTGGGTTGCAGTCGGCAAAGCATGTCACCTTCATAGCTTTATCTTATATAGGATCCCTTCCTAAACATGTCAATTGATAACTTATTGATGGGATTACGTGCATACCATTCTTGTAACATTCCTCTGCTGTCTTGTATGCATTCACACCCCGACACGCCTTACCACAACTAGCGTAGTGATCTCCAGCTCCATCCGGCCTAGCGTAACCAAGATATCAAAACCTCAACATCGCCCTTTCCCTTCCTGACCGACTCTCAAAAACTCCTCTCTCAAATCACCAAAAAACAACATAAAAAGAAAACGAACAAAACCACAATGTCATCTCCGCCCGCCTCGCAAATCTACCTGCGCTCTCCACCGGAGCCGGGCAAGAAAAGCGCGTCCCGCATCTACCTGGTCTACTTCTTGACCGGCAACCCCGGCCTCATAGAGTACTACCGCACGTTCCTAACCCACCTATACGGGCTTCTGAGCCACAACACGGCTTCTGACCGCACCGTCGAGTTCCAAGTCTTCGGGCGGTCGCTGAGCGGGTTTGAAGTCGAGCGTGCCGACATGAAGACGATCAAGTGGCGCAAACCGCCCCCGTACGGGCTGCAGGACCAGATTCGACATGCCGAGGACCAGCTGACGGAGCTGGTGGAGGATATCAAGAGTGAAGGGGTCCAGGACGTACGCGTGATTTTGATGGGGCATTCTGTCGGGGCGTATATTGCGCTCGAGGTGATTCGGCGGTTGCGCGCCCATGGCCTTGCGGGTGAGGACTTTGAGACGAGGATTGTGGGCGCCGTGGGGCTGTTTCCTACGCTTGTGGATATTGCGCGGAGTGAGAGTGGTATCAAAGCTGCGGTATGTCCATTTTTCTTCTTTCTCTTTCTCTTTCTCTTTCTCTTTCTCTTTCTCTGTCTCTGTCTCTCTCAAACTCACCAAACCAACGCCTTCCCCATCCCCCCTCAAAACATAGACAACGAATACATAAAAAAAAACGCCCCAAGAACTAATCAAATTCCTATTCATTTCCACCTTCCGACCAGCCCTTTCTCAAAAACTCGAACTTCGCCACCCTCGTCTCCCTCCTCACCTCCTTCCTCACCTGCCTGCTCCCCATCTCCCTCCTGGCCACCCTCCTCGCCCGCCTCCTGTCTTTCCCTGCGGACGCTGCGCACACCACCGCCGCGCTGCTCAAGTCGCCGCACGGCATCCACCAAGCGCTACACCTCGCCCGCGACGAAATGTTCCAAATCGACACCGACATCTGGGACGACGAGATTTGGGGCGCCCCGCCCGACGCCCCGCCCACGCTGCATCCGCATGCGCGGCCTACGCTGCGCTTCTTGTTTGCCCGCCAGGACCATTGGGTGGCGGATGCGACGCGGGATGCGCTGGTGCTGGGGCGGGGCAGGCCCGAGGGGGCCGCTGGGGACGACGACTGGAAGCCGGTTATGGAGGTGGATGAGCGCGAGGGGTGGCCGCATGGATTTTGTATTCGGCATGGGGTGCCGGTGGCGGAGCGGGCGGTGGCATTTGTCAGGGATATTGTTGCGAGGGATGCGTGACGTGCCCGACCAAGTACGTACCCAAGCCCATGCGTACTATCACTTTTTGGACGGAAGGATTCTGATTGCATAGATGGAAGCCCGGATTCTATAGATTGTCCATCTATCATCTACCCGTGGGTTATATTATCCTCTCCACCGTACAACGCTTTTCACTCCTCATGCCCCATGCCCCAAAAAGAGCTCCACAACCCCGACCATCCTCTCCCTCCTCGCCGCTCTCTCCCGCTCCCTCATCCGCCCATCTTCCTTCGCCCTAACCACCACCCCCGCAAACACCACCGCATAATTCTTCACAATCAACTGCCGCACCGCAACCTGCGGCACCTTGCTTAACGTCCGCCTGCGGACCTTTGTCTGCGGCGACGCCGGCAACTCTACACTAGCCCTCGTCGATCCCTCGTCCTCGGGCTTCCCTTGCGCCAGCTCTGCAATCTGATTCACGAGATTCTGCAGAAACGACAAAAGCAGTAAGAACGAAGCATTGTGGCACGGCGCCGTGGCTAGAATCTCTAGGATAGCCATCTTCTCGTCCTCGTCGGAGGAGGAGGGGGAGGAGGTAGAGGAAGAAGCGGAGGGAAGAGGACGAGAGGGATTTTTGAATTTTTCGCGTGTGACAAGGCATTCTTCTAGTTTTTCCCAGAGACGGGAGGTGATAACGCCGTCGGTCAGGCTGCCGAGAAAGGTGAGGAGGACGTGCGCTAGGATTTCGACTTTTTCTTTGGCGCGAGTTTCGGGGTCAAAGGCGGAAGAAAAGGGGGTGTCGCAGTCGAGTGTATCGTACACGTCTGCGAGCTCGTCCTCATGCTCCTCCCATGTTTGTGACCGAGTAACAAATGGCCATCCAGCGTTATCTTGCCACGGCCCCTTCTCGCCCTCTGCCTTGGTCATGTCCCACTCAGCCAATGTGCGCTCGGTCAGGTCTTCTATGGCTTCCGTCAGTCGGAACATTTCGCGCGGAACGCTCCATTTTACCTCGCCGCGAGCAGGGATCTGGTTCTGTAGCTTTCTGATGCCGCCTTCGGGAATTTGGATCAACTTGTCAATGGACCGTGCGAGGACGGAGGGAAGCCATTGGGCGCGTACGGGGAGGAAGTGGTCCCGCCCATTTTCAACACGCATGACGAGAACCTCGTCTAAGAGGGAGTCTCCTTCATTGAGATCGCGAACGGCGGTGACACTTTCGATCTTCAGCTTCAACTCCACATTAAGGACATCGGCTGGCGCAAGGGTGAAATGCTGGTCTATGTCGTCGGGCTGAGGTTTGTCGGGCTTGTCGGGTTCTCTGTCGAAAGTCACGCTCAGCCAAGGAGGAAAAGGTCCTGCAGGTTGATCCTTTTCGACTGGACGATCTGCAAATCCAAACGTGGCTGGAACACGACCTGTGTTGGCGATTGTGATGTTACGCCGCTTTGATTTGCCAAACTTGACGTCTCCAAAATCGACTCCCTCAAACGAGCTATCGGTTTTCTTCCCCTCTTCTGGAGATATTCCCGTTGCACGCTCCACTACGACCGCAATCGATGGCCTCCCTTCATTCTCCTGTCGATCCAGTTCACGAGCCACCTCGGCATGAATGGCAGCCTTGAGCTCGGGGACCACAGCATCATATTGCAAGGAGAAAACAGCATCCAGGGGTTTGTGATCAGAGCTCAGCACACGCATGTGGGTAGTGTAGTATTCCAGGAGTATACCGGCAGAAAGATCGTCCTTTGTGGTGATTGGCTCTGGTACGGGGTCCTCGTCCTCGTCATACTCGTCGTACGTGTCTCCGTCTGTGTCAGGGTTATAATCATACAGGACGTCATCGTCTCCAGGCACGTCGAGACCCTTGGCCTTCATTTCTTCGTCTTTTTTGCGTGCCTCCTCCTTTTCCTTGACCTTAGCCTCGTATCGCTGCTTGGCAGCACGAGTCCTGTAGAGAATGCGATCGCACCAGCTAGGGCAACGACGTTTCTCACTTGAATCGAAAACACCGACTTTTCCAATGTCATATTTATACGAGGGCAAGAAGCGCACAGGACCCTCTTCCCAGCCATCATGGAAGGCCTTACCCGTCTTCATTTGCTGATGCAGCTCGTCGTGTGGAAGTAGCGAGGAGATGGTCGTCTGCAACGAAGCAGGATCAAGTTCTTCAGGGATTGCCATGGGCGCGGGTGTTTCTTCAAGCGACTGTTTGGATGCATAGCCCGAGTCGGCCGAGGTGGACAAGCGGCCTTCGTTATCGGCGTCCATATCCTTGGTGTGCACCGTGAGCAGCCGACGCACATCGTCGCCTGACATATCCTGGAGGCGATAGTTGAGGTCTCCAAACCAAAAGGCAAAGTCCTCTGCGCCGAGTCCCTCGGGCTGGGCGTGGGAGCCGCCAAGGGCGTCTACAATGGGATCGAAGCGGGTCCTTGTGCTTATCTGGGCGGCGTCCCAGTTCCTACGCTCCAGGGCGGCCTTGTCGGCGCCGGCGGCGAGATGCGCGTTGACGAAGACGAGTCGAGTGGTCTCGCCCAGGACGATGCGTACGGTGACGGCGCCCTTGTTTCCCATGTAGCCCATGAGACCTGTACCGACGCTCGTCGTGCTCACGTTCTTAATCTGGCCGGCTAGATGTGGCGCAGCGTAGACGACCAGCCACAGTCCTATAAGTTGCTGCTCGGCGACCAGGTGGTAGCCTAGGGGCAGACATCCCTGGAGCGACGTCTTCCAGCGAGCGGCCACCGAGGGGTCTGTGTAGGGGCGCAGGGCCTCGGCGGGCGAGGTGATGTCGACGACTTCCTGGAGGCCCAACACGTAGAGGTCGACGTCGGGGCCACTGGGGACGGCGCTGGTGTCGCCGAGGGGAATAGTTGGGGCATGGGGCACGTGTCTAGCCTCCTGCGCTGCCACACTCTCCTTGGCAGGGTCAGTGGTGTCGTGCTGGCTGTCCTGGACGCCGAGCCCTGCCATGGCTGTGTCGACGCCCTTGCCCGTGACGAACCAAGCGCCAACGTCATGTTCGGTGCCTTTTTCAGCGCCCGTGTTCCAGGTGCCGACCTTGATGCGTACGGTGCGTGGGCGGGTGTACTCAGCGCGGCGTTCGTAGAGCAGCTGGGCGAGCGAGGTCTGGTGGCTGGCCACCGAGGCCAGGCTCAGGGACCGGGCGTCGGGAAAGGCGCCAGGCACGGCGGTATCAAGGCGTTCGGCCATGGCGAAGGGGTGGAAGGAAATGGGGGATGGCGGGGGGGCGTGCCATGGGGTGTAGCAGCGGTCTTGGAGGACGGGTAGGGCTGTACTACCCGAGCAATGGTTAGCGGGTGAATTGCGCCACAGGCATGACGACGGGCCGCGGGGTGCGTGGCGCAGGGTGTCAGGGTCCAAGCGTAGGCGACACCTACCTAGTTACACACTACATACCTATGCCTACCTATACTTTAATCGTTACGCTCCTCCATCCAAATCGGCATCTCCAAATCTGGCATCATGCCCCTCCCCTCTGACTACGAGACGGACGCCCCACCCGCCGTTGACGTGCCCCGCCCGCCGCCGCGCTCCAACGAAGAACTCAACCTGTCGGTACTTCGCCGCGTCTACCCTGATCTGCAGGCCATCGAGCACGTGACGCCCTATGCCGCCCTGTACACCTTCAACCTCGAGACGCAGCAGTGGGAAAAGGGCGGCGTCGAGGGCACCCTCTTCCTGTGCCGCCTGTCGCCCTCGCCCATTGGCGCCCAGCGCTACTGCGCCCTCATTCACAACCGCCTCGGCCTCGACAACTTCTACCAGGAGCTCACCAGCGCCGACGACATGGAGCTTGCCGACCCCTACGTCATACTCCAGGGTGACCTCGTCTACGGCCTTTGGATCTTCGCCGACCCGCCGCCCGCCACCACCGCCCACTGTCGCGCCGAGACAGCCGAGAAGATGATGGCCATTGCCGCCCGCGCTCAGGCGAGCCGCGAGGCCCAGGAGCGAGAGGCGAGGAACGGTGTCAAGGAAGCGGCCGAGCACGTCGACGCCTCCTCGGCCCCCATGGGCCGCCAGCTGTCCCTCCGTCAGCTGTTTGGCCAGCAACGCGAGCAGGATGCTGACTTCAGCGTCCATAGTCATCACAGCCCGCCGGACCCACACCAGCAACATGCCTTCTCTGCCCCAGCGCAGCCAGACGTGCTCGGCCGGCTTTTCACGAAAGCCAAACAAGACTACAATGGCCATGGCTGAGGGGATGCCTGCCCATGAGACCCATTCATGCTGGAACATGGCCCTACGGTCGAGTCCACGCGCATCGCCATACAAGCTGCCGCGCGGGCAGACGCACATGCAGACGGCTGGGGGCGGTGGAAGGAGGAGAGTAGGCATCTGCTGCTTTGCCTCTGGCTTCTACCCCTGAGCGCGGTCGTCAGGAACACATGGCACGGCTCGCCGAAGAGCGGATGCAGATGCACGTATAGCCGGCCATACTTGGGCACATCGGCATCAAGTACGACGGCGGGCCGTATGAGGGCAATTGACTGTAGGTAGCAAGCGCGAGGCTCGAGCGAATCCAAGCTCCTCACACCATGTCCCCTTGTCAGGCGGTGGTGTACCCGCGGCGCAAGTGACCTCATCCCTGCGAGCTGGCCGTACCCCACGGCGGGGTAGTTACTTTTGCGCGCGCCAAAAAATTCCTACTCTACCCCGACAACACAAGACTCGCCATGGCAAACCCAACACGCGTCCTCCTCGTGGGCAACGGCGGCCGCGAACACGCTATTGCCTGGAAGCTCCTACAGTCCCCTTCGGTCGAGCACATCTTCGTCGTTCCCGGCAACGGCGGCACCGCAACCCTCGACCGCTCCCGGGTTACCAACGTCGCGTCGGTCAAAGACTCAGACTTTGCCGCCCTTGTCCAGTTCGCCAATGAAAACAAGGTGAATTTGCTCGTCCCTGGTCCCGAAGCGCCCCTCGTTGCCGGCATCGTCGACTACTTTCACCAACATGGTGGCGCCCACATCAAAGCCTTTGGGCCCTGCGAGGCAGCTGCACGCATGGAAGGCAGCAAGACCTTTAGCAAAGACTTCATGAAACGACACAGCATCCCCACAGCCGCCTACGAAAACTTCAACTCCTACGAAGCCGCAAAGGCCTATCTCGACTCCATCACCCACAACGTCGTCATCAAAGCCTCCGGCCTCGCCGCCGGCAAAGGCGTCATCATCCCACAAACCAAGGATGAAGCCCACGCCGCTCTGCGCGACATCATGTTATCCCGCGAATTCGGCAACGCCGGCGATGAAGTCGTCATCGAGGAGTTTCTCGAGGGCGACGAACTATCCATTCTTTCCTTCAGCGACGGCCGCACCATCAAATCCCTGCCCCCCGCACAGGACCACAAGCGCATCTTCGACAACGACCAAGGTCCCAACACAGGCGGCATGGGTACCTATGCACCCACACGCATCGCGCCGCAGTCCGTCCTGTCGCGCGTGGACCGGGAGATTTTGCAGCCGACGATTGACGGCATGCGCGCTGAGGGCTTCGAGTTCAAGGGCGTCTTGTTCACGGGGCTGATGATGACGCGCGATGGGCCAAAGGTACTGGAGTACAACGTGCGGTTTGGCGACCCAGAGACGCAGAGTCTGCTCGCGCTCATGGACAGCGATCTCGCGCACGTCATGGTGGCGTGCGCCGAGGGCACACTGGCACAGGTTCCCGTCACGGTGTCGGATCGAGCGGCTGCCACGGTCGTGGTGGCTGCGGGCGGGTACCCGGGGAGTTATGCAAAGGGAACGGTGATGAGGTTGGATGCTGTGCCTAAAGGTTCGTCTTCCTCCTTTTCCTCCTCTCCTATTACGCCGCCGCCGCCGCCGCCGCCGCAAGCACGAGTCGCGTCGAAGTTCGTTTGCTAATCGTTGCCACCAGACGTCGTGCTCTTCCACGCCGGAACAAGCTTCACAGACGACACGCTCACCACATCGGGCGGGCGCGTCATCGCGGCTACGGCCACGGCGCCGTCGCTCGAACAGGCCGTCACTCGGGCGTACGAGGGCGTGCAGTGCATCCATTTCGAGGGCATGCAATTTCGCAGGGATATTGCGGGACGGGCGCTGAAAAAGTAGAGTGTGTGCAAATATGAATTCACTAGACTTTTATTTTTTTTTACAGGAATCAGGTCATGGCGTCGTTCTCCACGAAACAAATCTTAACTATGGCTAAATGACGGAGTCCTTTCCCCCATGCTTGATTACCTGCCAGTCTGCAATAGCACACGATATTGCTCACGCAAGGCAATGCAAACGTACGCCATGACGATGCGAGAAGGAGATGCATACCTACCTGCCTACCCACCTACCTACACCTCTGTCTATAGCTCTCCATTGCATAGGAAGCAGAAGATAATAGACGTATGGCTTACATATACTTGGATGTGGCGCACGCGGTTTACTCAGGCGCGGGGCTGGTCATGGTTACTCGAGGGTTTAGGACTGTGTGTGCTTATTGTCTTCATTGTGCTTGTGCTTGTGCTTCTTTTTCTTCTTGTTGTTGTGCTCGAGCGAGGCATCGTCGGCGTCGGCGTCGGCGTCGGCTTCGGGTTTCCGCTTGTGCGCAGAGGGCGCATCGGCAGCGGAGGGTGCCTGTGGGTGATCGGCATTGTGTGGCTGCTCGGCGAGCGCTTTCAAGTGGTTCTCCCTTTCCAAGCGCCTGACCTGCATGAGGTCGGCCTTTTTCTGAGCCGCGTCCTGGATTACCGCGCTGTTCTTGATGGCGGCGCTGGCAGCGGCAATGGCGGCTTCTGACTTGTTGCGACCCTCTCCACTGCCAACCCACTCGTTATCGTAGCCCCAACCGGTCAGGTAGATGCCTACGTAGAAGCGCTGGATACTACGCCTGTCGTCGTACGACATGGGCTTGTCCTGTCGATAGTCGAGTGTCACACCTTTACAAACCACCAGTTTGCCCAATTCATCCCGGACCTTGGCGTTTTCTACGACCTTTTCGCGGAAGCCGAGGATCTGGGGTGCCCACAGTTCGGTCAGCCATTCTTCGGCGGTCTGGAAGCCTTGGGCCGGGTCACAAAGCACCAAGGCCGCCACGTATGCCTCGAAGATGTCGGCCGAGACCTTCTGCCACACCTTGGAGCCGGGGGCGGCGCTACAGTGGTGCGTCAGTCGCTCAGGAAAGGCATAGGCGTCGGATAATTTGCTGAGTGCGCAATTTTCGACCAGACGTTCACGCCAGGAGCAGAGCTCAGGCACATCGACATGAGGAAAGCGGTTGCAGAGGGCACGCGTGGCAATCAGTTGAATGTAGGCGTCGCCGATGAACTCGAGGCGTTCGTAGTCGAGATCCAAGTAGATTTTGCGCGCGGAGGGAGGCTCACGGGGGTCACGGGCAGCGGTGCGGTGAGTGAAGACAGCCTGATGGAGGTGAGGCTCGGTGATGGGCGGCAGGGGTGGGAGAGCCTTGGCGGCGTGCAGCCGGCGTTCGACCCAGTCGGGCAATGCGAGGCGGGCAGCCTTGTCGGGGCGGGCCGCGTCCAGATCACGCTTTGGCTGAGCGGACGGGTAGTTGTTGCGCGCGCAGAGCAGGCGGCGAAGCTCTCGGGCGTGGTGCAGCACCTCGCGGTCGCCCGTGGGCGTCGTCTCGGAGGCCACGAACGTGTCCAGCAGCGCCACCAGGCCCGACTGCAGCTCAGCGGGCGAAAGAGCAGGCGGCGGGGGCTTCGTGTGGCGGCCCGCATGGCTGAAGTTGCCCGCGCGTTTGGGCGTCGCCATGGGTGGCAATACAAAGGGTGTTGTACCTGGTGAAATTGTGCTGCAAGACTCTGTGGAAAGTCTATACCTAGAGCCTAGTAAGCATGCATTATGTCATGCACCAGTACATTTTGGGAAACACTAATTCTCGGTCGTCGGACCGATGATCTACCGGATCATCACGGCTAAGCGAGCAATGACATAATCTCGTTGCGAGCGATGATTGGTGCAAGTGATACCAAGCGGGCGCTAGGGAAAGCCACGCCAAGAAGCTCGCAAAGTCGCCAGCGACAACTTCCGCGACTGACGGCGACGACGGGACCTTCACTGCGCATCATGGCCATTGCAGTCCCCCGCCAGCGCATCCTCGACCTCATGCGGGTGCGTCATGCCTGGCCCCTCGCCCCCCGCTCCTCGCCCTCTGGCTGACAGGCGCCCAGGTCCAATGCCGCGTCTTTGACACCAGCTACAACCCAGAGCGCCTGCGCGCGGGCACGCGCATCCTACACCAGCGCCTGCGCGGCCCTGCCGTTGTCTCCTACTATCCGCCACGCATCGGCACCATCCGCCAGCTGCGGTCGCTGTACCCCGAGCACGAGCTGATTGACGACGACGAGGAAGACTGGGTCGAGCATCTGAACCTTGCCAATTCCAGAGGCAAGGGCGCGCCCAAGAAGAGGAGGAGTGCCGCTGGTGTGTGCCCTGCTTGCTTCCGCGATTGTCTCCTCGGCATGGTGCTAATCGTGCGCAGAATCCAAAAAGTTCACCAAGAAGAAGTAGCACGGCTCCATACAGACCTATGCAGTACGCTCGCGTTACCCGTCTCGTATCCTGCTCCTCGTCCCGCTTCACAACTTGCTCCTGATCCCGCCGTGTACTTTAAGACCCCACTCCTGCTCAAACCCCCTGTCCCATGGCGCCCGGGCTTGTTGTATGTATGTGCTCGGGCAGCGCGGGAGCGTTCACTTTGCGATGTTCCACGGTGCCGAAAATCGTCTTACCATCCATACTCGTCATGTCGCCTCGGATTATGGCCAGCTGCTTGCCCACGCTGACCGCCTTGCTGTTGAACCGTACATGGGTGCCCACCGGGACCGGCTTGAGGTAGGAAATGCTGAGTGAACGAGTCCCGCCGCCCATGAACCCCCAAGAGCCAGGCCGAGCAAGCGGGCACAGCGCACTCGTCGTCGACATGACGCCAGCTGCTCCGCCGTGCATCACGTCTTCCTACGCGTCAGCCTTGGCCCGTCCACGGGTGCCTGGGTCGTACGGTTCAGGTTGGAAAAGGTGGGAGCTGTGTACAAGTCGTATACCACCGAGCTGTCCAGTCCAGCGTCTACCAGCTTCAGATTCTCCATGACTTCGCGATTGTGGTCCTGTGCACATCAGCTGGGGGCAGAACAGCATCGTAGATCCTGGAGACACCTAGGCAATGTGACTTGGCCCGCTTTCCAGAAGTAGACCGATTCGTCAAGTACGTACTATGCGGTAGATAGGATATCGTCGGGTCCCATGCAAATCGATGCAGTGCCAATGCGACGATTATGGATGAAACTCGGCTCCAGTAACCCTCCACGTTTCAGCGTCTTCGCTGCTGCGCCGTCCGGAGTCCGTAGCCTCCCGCTGACAGCCGCTACAAACTGTCGATCCCGTGAGTCGTGGCCCAGGACCGTGTTTCACGACGGCTCCCCGGCACAACTTGGTCCTGATCTGCTCCATGCATTGCCCCACGCCACCAATGCAGGCATTGAACATCACATACTAAAATTAAACACACCTCCAACCAGCAACTCGCCTCGTTTGTGGCCTGACATTTCGCCCCGACAGCGCGGCGTCGACGGGTGCTCCCATCTCTCCTGTGTCGAGCGCGAGTGGGACCATTGCTTCTGACGACCGTGTACTCACGACGCAAGATGGGTGCAGAAGCAGCTGCCGTGTCGCCGATACTGCGCACGCAGGTGTTGAAGGTGCTCTTCATCTCGCTGCTCCTGGACTTGGTACGTCACACGCCCTTGGGTACTACCGGCAGGTGGCTATCGATCGCCTTGGCCACGTTATACCTAACAGCACCACGCAGATATCCTTTACCTTCATTCTCCCACTGTTCCCCAAACTCATCGAGTTCTACCGCAACCACGAGACTGGCGATCCTAGCACGGTCCTGTCCAAGATCCTCTTCGGTCTCAATGCGTACAAAAATTCGTTTGCGAAGCCCATCAACTCCCGCTACGACATCGTCCTGCTCGGCGGAGCCCTAGGCTCGCTCTTCTCCCTCTGCCAGGCCGTCGCATCGCCCTTTATCGGCACCCTCTCGGATAAATATGGCAGGCGGACGGCGCTCTTGTGGTCCATGTGCGGCAACATCCTCAGCGTCGCGCTCTGGGTCGCTGCAACCGACTTCCGGACATTCCTCGCAAGCCGGGTTGTGGGCGGGCTAAGTGAAGGCAATGTGCAGTTGGCCATGGCCATCGCTACGGACATTAGCGACGAGAGCCAACGAGGCTCGACCATGGCGCTGGTTGGCGTGTGCTTTAGCATTGCCTTTACCTTTGGTCCAGCGCTGGGCGCATACCTCTCTACGCTGCAGATCATGGACAAGAATCCCTTTGCCATGGCGGCCGGTTTCTCGCTATTCCTCATCGTGACCGAGACCATCTATCTCTACGTGAGCCTCCCAGAGACACTACCCTCTGCAACAACGGCTGTGCAGGACGCTATCACCCACGGCAAGGCCAGCAAAAACCCCAATGGCGCGCCGAAACCTCGTGCACGAACCAACTCACACTTTGTCCTGAACGCCTCGCACTTTACCTTCATCCTCTTCTTCAGTGGCATGGAGTTTTCACTGCCTTTTATGACCTACGATCTCTTCTCGTACCAAGCAAAGGATTCGGGCCGCTTACTTGGCTTCATCGGACTCGTAGCCTCCCTTCTACAGGGCTCCGTTGTGCGCCGCATGCATCCGCTGAAAGTCGTCCAGATGGGGGTTGTCAGCTGCACAATCGCATTCCTCATCCTCGGCCGTGTCCAGACCCAAGGTGCACTCTATGGCGCTGCCGCACTGTTGGCAGTCACCAGCGCCACCGTCGTCACGGGCTTGAACAGCTTGTCAAGTTTTGAAGCCCGTGCTGATGAGCGGGGGAACAAGCTGGGCAATCATCGGAGTTTTGGTACGTTTTCAAAAAGAACCATGTCTGCTGGGAATACCTGCTGAACCCCTACTGCCAGGACAAATTGGCCGCTCCCTTGGCCCTCTGATCTTTTGCTCGCTGTACTGGTGGGCAGGTCGTGAAACGGCGTATGCCGCGGGCGCTGCAGGCATGGTTGGCGTAGCCGCCTTGGTGTTTGGAGGGTTGAAGGTCCCACCCGGTACTGAGACTATTGGGAAGAAAGGCGTCAAGACAGCCTAGTACGTAACGACAACCTGATCAACTCTGCGTCGACGTCTACTTGTTCCGACGTCAATGGGACTGTTCTTGTATAGTAATGTATCTTTAATCTCTCTAGCTCTTTATCAGATGTAAAAGTAAGTTCGCATCGGCCATTACTTCGGCCGAGCATGACTTACAGGCCGGATGATCATCGAATCTTGGGAATTCCATACATGCCTGTCCACATGTGCATATGCATGTGTGTATGTTTTAGAAACCGGCGTGTTGTGCTGGCCCAGTCGTTGCCTCTGCCCAGACTACCGGGTACGTAGATAGATGGGTATTGGGTATGCACACACACACTTTCCCCCCCCCCCCCCCGGTCTGAGTCGGTATTCCACGATGCTAGGTAGTGTAATAGCAATTCAACAATGCCGTGCGGTTGTCCCGCCGCCCCCGCACACTGGCACCCGAGCCCGCTCGCCCGCTAAACTGCATGTGAAGGTACCATGTAACGAGTAACCTGTGAAAATAGGTACACTACCAAAGT
>Ga0182210_1000161_pt1 | contig 14608 bp, 12 predicted proteins | sample G5R1MG_19_FD_129670 | JGI IMG/M metagenome (GOLD analysis project Ga0182210, IMG submission 129670) | Switchgrass phyllosphere microbial communities from Michigan, USA - G5R1_MAIN_03OCT2016_LD1 MG | ecosystem: Host-associated > Plants > Phyllosphere > Phylloplane/Leaf | place: USA: Michigan... | reverse complement strand
CCGCCCTGCGCCCCGCGGCGGGTGGCATACCGGCGGGGTGCCCCCACACCCCCCCCCACCGGGCGGGGGGGGGGGGGGGGGGGGGGGGCTTCCCTCAGCATGGGCATCTCCATGCAATTTCTCTCAACAAGGTCGAGGAATACCGCCATCTCCGTCTGCTCATCGGCCATGTATGTACACTGGGACAACCGATGGGCCAGTCCCTCGTCAGCAACCTTGTCATCCTGTCTCGGGCCCGTCTTGAGTAACGAACGTCCTTATCACAAGGGTTGGCCGCAGTAAGCATCTATTTGCATCATCATCATCATCATCATCATTTTCATCTCGACATTCCTTAATGCATACTCAACAAACCGGCAGTCTCTCTCTTTCTCTCTCTCTCTCTCTCAACGGCTCCCCTCTCTGTGTCAACCAAGACCCATGTCGGTTCCTATACATCATCCCACAACCGTTGACAGTCTACAATCTACCTACTCCGTGTTCTATAGCACTGTCTGAAGACTATGGCGTAAGAGTTCGATACTACATGGCCAACGCTTCTGGCTCTATCGATATCACAGACACGCATCGCATCATGTGCCAATGTTGGCCATGAAGAAAGCTCAACACCATTCATGATTCCATTCAACCTTGGTCTCCGCGAAACGGACTAGCAAGACGGACGCTTTTTACGGCTAGACGTCTGGCGCCGAGGCGGAGATCACCCGCACATGTGGGGAAAGCTTGGTGTCTATCCTTGTCCGGGGGCACGAGCAAGAACCAGTTGGTTGTAGGTACCTTCATCGGGTGCACGCTCTAGGTTTGCGCTGCGTAGGAAATAAAGTAGGCTTTGCCCAAAGGGTTCCACCATGATACACTTCACTAGGGCACAAACAACCTGCGGTTGGCCTAACACGACTTCGTGCCATAGAATAACCTGTCAAGCCTCACGACAGCCAGTCACTCGTGGCCGCGGGCAAGCTCCGATCTAGACCAATGACGTCGACGCTAGCACCCTCATCGCTAACAACTCGTCATCTTTACCCAAGCGCGTCGTGCGGCTGTCCATCGCTTCGGTCCTTCGTGCTCACATCAATTGCAATCTCGTCGACACAGTTGCCTTGGTACCCTGCCGATGACCATGTCTCTTTCATCATGCTTCGGCTCGCGAAAACACGATGAGGACCAGCGCCCGCTGCTGCCTCAGGTGCGTCTTTCTACTCTGCTGGGCACGGAGAAGACTAACATGCATCACAGTACCGTGATGACACGGTTCTGCAGCGCGAGGTTCATCAGAAGCTCCACACATACCAGATGCTGAGGGCCATGTCCATGGGATTCATGCCATCCAACGAGCAAGTCATCATCAACCTCCGAAGTTTGCTGTCAGCCGATATCCTCAACCCAGAGAACACCGATCTCAGTGACTCGGGTCGTTTACTAGTCAAGTTCACCAAGCAATGGCTTCATGAATTCATCGAGTCGCTCGGAAATAAAAACAGCGAGGATCAGATACAGGACTTTATATGGTACCTCACCAAGGCCCGCATCTCGGTCGATGTCACAGACATGGCCCGCAGGACGGCTAGGTCAAAAGCAAAGGCCGATGCTACCGCTGGTGTGTACTGAAACTGCATACAAGGCAACGTCTTATGCTAATACATTACTAGCGTACCAAAGTCTGCAGACCGTTGGGTCACTGCTTCTCACCAACTCCGATTTTCGTATCTTCTTGGCAGATCTGGAGACGGTGGGTCGTGAGGTTTTCAGAGACACCGCCTTCACCCTCTCCAATGTGTCAAAGAAGGCCGCAAAGAAAATCGAGCCTTCCCAGGAGGAGCAGAAGAAGCTGAAAGAGCCGGGTGCCGACGAAGGTCCTGCCCCATCGGCCGAGGAACTCAACGGTGAAGTCAAGGAGGTCGCCGCAGTCATTGGCGACGGCGCGCTCAAGGTGGCGAAGCGAGCAGACGTGAGCTTAGCGCAGAAGCTACAGGGTAACGAGGGCGAGTCTCTCCTCTTCCGACTCAAGAAGACGGTTACCAATCTGAGGCAAAAGCGGGATTACAACGAATCCGTATCAGTGCTGGCATCGTTACTCAAACGCTACGCCCTGGTCTACTCTCGCACGGCTGAAGATGCAATGGGCACGTTGCAAGCCGACGTCGAGCCCAACCCGGAGATGGAGAAGGCTGTCAAGAATTTCTGGACCTTCCTGACTTCTTTCGGGAAGAAGGAAGAATGGAAGAAGCTTGAAGACTCATTTCACCAGGTTCTAGAGCATTCACGCAACGATCCTGAGTTTGAAGACCTCTTCATCGACGCTGGCAACTCCCTCCAGAAACTCCTCACAGACCCCGATTTCTTTGACCACGTAGACGAGAAGTTTCAAGAGCTCCGCAAAAAAGCCAAGGGGGTTGGTACCGAATCTTCTCTCCGTACAGACATTGACCAGTTCTTTGAACAGGCTCAGACTACCTTCATGACGGCTACACAGGACCAGGATATTGCCAAGCTCATGGAGACCACGACGAGGATCTTTAACATCCTTTCTCCTCGCAACGCGTACGCCAACAGCGAACTCATCCAAGACGCTATCAACGTCTTTGTGCCGCTCGCCATCCAGGCGATTCAGTATATTCCTATTCCTCGTCTGGAAATTTCTACCCCAGAACTTGACCTGCTTCTCGAAAACTTGATCGTAGAGCCTGGCAAGACGGTCAACCACACCTCTTTTCTGCCGTTCCGTTTGAAGATTGAGACCTACAACGACTTCGAGCTTCGCAAGGCTCGTTTCCGCGTCGCGTCCAAGGTCAACTCCCGTTTCACCATCAAAATCGACGGTCTCTCATTCCGCGCCGATGAAGTTGGCTTTTTGCTACGCGCCCACAAGGGCCTCCTCCGCTTCGCTGACGAAGGCATTACATCCTTCCAGCTCGACGAGCGCGGCATCGACATCCACCTCGACGTTGAAGTCGCAAAAGAGCGACAGGAGCAAATCCTCACTCTCCGTGACGCTCGCGTCCACATCCACAAGCTTAACTACACGCTGCGCAAGTCAAAATTCAGCTTCTTCGGCTGGCTGTTCCGCCCGCTCGTCCGCCCCATTGTCCGCAAGGTCATGGAGAGGCAAATGGCCAACGGCATTGCCGATGCCATCCACGCCGCGAACCGCGAGCTGCTGTTTGCCCGCGAGCGACTGAGAGCAACGCGCATCTCAGATCCAGAAGACGTAAAGACCTTCTTTAAGGCTGTGCTTACGCGCTTGACGCCACAAGACGACCCGGATCTGTACACGCGTGTCGGTGTGGCAGAGCCTGGCAAGGGCGTCTTCAAGGGCAAGTATGCGCCCGGTAGTGTGGTCAAGCTCTGGGAAGAGGAGGGTCGTCGTGCACCCGAGAGAATCGACGATTGGGATGAGGGGGGTTGGAGGAACGACGTGTTTGATTTGCATGCCATGGCGCTTTCGTAGCTGGGAGACATGCATGGGGTTTATGGCGAGGCACGTCACTGCGTAAGGAGGATTTCAGTGTACATGTTTTGTTTTGTTTTTCTTCACGACAGCGATGCGCGGCAGATGCAGGTATTCCGACTTGAAGATGGCGGGTCACTTGGGATGGCATTTGAGAGCCTTCCTTGGCCGTGCTTTGGGTGTAACTAAATGGTTGAAATCGTAACATCTTTTTTCTTCCGATGGGTGGTCGAATACCTTTTTCCCAGATTTATGGCTAGCAACCAAAAAAAAATCGCTTCAACAACGCCAGCTACTCTTGTGTTGCATCCTAGTAGCTTGATGATACAGCATATATATATCCTGGATCTCCCCAGCCTTGGAGCCTTCCAACTATATGGATCTACGCTGAGTACGCACCGCCTTGGTAAGCCGCAGTTGACCCCGACGGACCCCTTGACTTGGCCTCCTCTCTCCCGCTGCATGACGCATCTAGAACGGAGGGAGCCAGAACTGGTAACCGCCATTCTTGATTCTGAAGACGCTGAGCAAGAAGCTGTACATGCACAGCAAGATGCCGCTCCACAAAAAGACCGAGAGTTGCTGCGCACGCGCATCCTTGATCCGGGGCACCTTGAGTGCGAGGGAAATGGTTGCAAACGCCAAAACGCCATAAATGGCCGCGATGATTTGCGACTCGAGGCCGAATTGGTTGCTGAAGCCTCCGGCGAAGTAGCTGATGCCGCCCTTGCCATCGCCAGAGACGTACGGGGTCTTGCGGATGTGGTTGAACATGTATCCCGATGTGAAGAGCAGGACGGCGATCAGGCTGATAGCGGCCCAGAGATTGCGGTTCTGGAGGATTGGGATGATGTAGGGCGATGCGACGGCAATTACAGTGATGGCGCCCAATGCGGCTGTGGTAATCTTCGTGATTTTGGCCCAGTCGGTGGGGCGGGAGACGGAGGGCTTGGGCACGTCGGCGGGTAGTTGACGCGAAATCCATGCATGGATCTGCTCGGCGGATGGGAGGCCGGAAGTGAAGTCTAAGCGGACAGGTTGGGCGTCTGCTTTGGCATTGGGCCCAATGGTAGGCGGGAAGTAGAAGAGGACGGGGGCAGTTTCGAGTCTCAGCTTGGATGGAGTGTTAGCATGGTGCGTGTATGGTCCGCTGATTTTTGGAAGTGAATCTTCATCATACCGATCTGAACGTTTCCTTCCCGTCGACAAAATCGAGAGTACCGAAAAGAAGCCTCGTCTGGCCATCTTTGTCGCCCTTGATCCAGCTCTTGCCCAACAGGTTCCACTCCGGCTCGAATTGTCTGCATATGGTACATGCATACTGCTTTTCAATCACTGTCAAAAGCACCGCCAGGGAGTAGTCTCTTGGTGCCTTGGTCAATTTCGCATAGCTGGCATCTTGCAGTGTGATGGGGCGGCCAGCAGAGAGGGCTTTGGCGCGCGTGTCTGTGAAGCGATCGCCAGCGGACTTTTTGGCGCCGAGCGCGGTGAAAGGCAGCAGCGAGGCGGCGAGGAGCTGGAGCCACCGCATTGTGTCGGTGGGCGGACAGGGAGTGGCGGGGTGCTGTGGTGGTCGTCCGAGAGAGCTTGGTGAACGTGGCCTTGAGGTTCAGCCTGCGTAATGCACGCTAGAGTGGCAGGGGTGTGGGCAGCAACATACACATTGCCGTCTTCCATACAGCACCATCTGGGAGACATCTAGATGAGATATTAGATATTCCAGGCCTTCGCTTTCTCCATGACTCGGCTCCTGTTCAATTTCATTAATCTCCCAAGTTTGTCCTTCAGGTGTTGCGAGGTCTTGGCAGCACACTCCCGCGGTGTTTGTTTACCCAAGTCGCGTCCACACACTCACAACCATCCCTCTATCACCGACAACCTACCCCTATCCTCTCGTACATTGTTGAACAATACATTACGCCATGGTCGCCACGGTCGATTCAGATATAGATACCGGCTATGAGATGAAGGATGTAAGTGTGACTAACTGCATGCCGTCAGTGCTAGCAGTGTCTTAGCTTTTGCAAACAAACAATTGACCCTTGCAGCTCCAACATTCGCTGCGAAACGCGACCCTCGAGCTGAATCTAGAGCGAAGCAAGCACTCGGTTGAAGTCATCGTCAAGGACGAGGAGATACGGAAGTTGCGGGTGACCCAGTGCCTTCTGCAGGACGCCAACACCGACCTCCACGAGCAGCTCGAAGAGGAACAGGCACGATCCGACGAACTGGAAAACGCGCTCGACGAGGCGCTCGCCCAGTTGGACCAAAAGACGGCCGAAACCGAGACTGCGGAAAAGCGCATCCGAACACAGGCGCGGGAGGTTGCAAATTTGAAGGTCAGCCGAACAGTCTTGCATGATGTGTTTTGGTATTGACCTTGTTCTAGGCTGAACTGAAGGCTATGGAAAACGTGACCTCCGATTCCGACAAGATCCTCTCTGATAAACTCGCCTTTTCCCGCGAACTCTCCTCGCTGCGCCCGGAAGTCGAGCATCTTCGCGCACAGGTCGATTCAAACCAGGGCCTTCTCACCGAAAAACTAGCGCTGCAACGCCAGTTGACCACCCTGCAGGTCGAGCTAGAGAACGAGAAGCGCTCTACTGCACGCGCGGTTGCAAAACAGGGCAAACAGATGGAGCAGGATGAAGAACTCCGCAAAGAGGTTGAGGAAGTGCGCAAGGAGCTTGCAAAGGAGAAAGAGGATCGCGTTAAGGCCGAGTCCGCACTCACCAGGGCTGAGAAGGCAGTAGAGAAGGTGCAGGCAGATCTGGAGTCACAACAGCAAGCTACTGAGCGCTTGCAGGCCAAGATCGAAAAACTGTCCAAGAAAGAAAGCAAGATGGGCAAACGCGACGAAGCGCTCGAAGGTGCATTGGAAGAACTCCGACAAGAGTTGGATCAAGAGAAGACTGCGCGGAAGGCAGTGGAAGAGGCTATGAAAAATTCTGGTGATCAAGAAGCAGAAGTAGAGCGACTTCGTCAAGCGCTTGAGGAAGCGATTCGCGAGCGCGAGATGGTCGACCGGAATGCCCCTGTCGAGAGTGCGAATGTAGAGTTGGAACAGGAAAAGCGCGAGCGTAAGAGGCAAGAGAAGGAGTATACCAAGACGCTCGCTGAGCTCCAGGGCCGTAACACGGTTTTGGATGACAAACTGAGTGCCTTTCGGGAGAAATTGCGGTCAACCAAGGAGAAGTTGAAAGAGAAGGAAGCCGAATTAGAAAGGATGGCAGAAAGGGCGCAGACAGCACCCCCGACAAAGACCTCTGCTCAAGTTGGTATGAAAGCTGCTGCAAAAACAACTCGGAAACGTACGGCTGCCACTGTTGAGCCAGAAGCTAGTCTAGGCACGCCAGGCGAGGGCTTCCCGGCGAAGAAAGCAAAGCGTGGCACCTCTATATCAGCAGTCGGTGACACCTCTACTTTTTCTCTAACACCATTCCTCAACCGCGCTGGCAACACTACAACAATCGCCAGTCCCATTGTCGAAGAAGAAGAAGAAGAGCCTGCGCCCCAAGAGTTCACTCCAACTGCTCAACCGAAGAAGGCGTCTAAGAAGATCGCACCACCCAAGGCCAAGGCTCTGGCACCTGCAGCCTCCAACAAAGCCAATGCAAAGCCACGCAAAAAGGCAGCAGCTCATAAGCTCGAAATGGTCAGTGAAGAAAGCTCTGAGCACTCCCAAACCCTCTCCAAAGACAACTCAGAAAACGCGCCCATTACCATTCCTCTCCAAGACGCCACCGAAGATAGCCCATCAGCAAAGGCAAAGAGCGCTATTCCCAAGTCCAAGCCCCGCAAATCCATCATGTCCTTTGCGACATTTGTCGAAGAGCCCGCAGCGGAGAAAAAGAAGAAGAAGCGCAAGCTCGGTGCCGGCAAAGCCTTGTTCGAACATGAGGATACCGAGGATGATGCTGCGCCACCAAAGCCCGTCGGCGTCAACAAGGGTCTTTTTGCAGCGAGAGCGTTGGGAAAGAGTGTCTTGGGCAAGCAGGGTCAGCGGCCGATTTTGGGAGGCTCCAATATGCTGGGTGAAGAGGCGTTTACGTTTAGTCCGCTGAAGAAGGATAGGAGGAACGGTGCGAGCTTTTTGAAGTAGACACCTGAAAGCTGTAAATAGGGGGGTGGACTTGCTGCGGCGATTGTCGGCGTTAGTTTTAGACTTTTTTTAGATGTACCATATTGTATTATTAGATGCGCGTCTCGTTGAAAAATGGAGTGCATTACTGCATGATATCATTTCGTGGGATACGAGCGCGGGTAGCGAGCGGCTGACGTTGAATTCTGAACATCGAAGTTCTGTCTTGGACCGATGTGCTTAACAATAGCTTAGGCCTCAACTTCAAGGAGTCAGCATCAGCCTGAGCCATCGGCTTTGGATTCGATGCAGACATGAAACTGCCGTGAGTGCTATCTAAGTACCGCTTGAGGGTAAATAAAGCTATTTCCACACACGTTATGTTCTATATCCAGGAAAGTATTAATACAAACACAAGCAGTACCTTTGAACGGGTTGGGCGGGTTCCTTGCAAAGTGGCATTTACTGTGTCTATATATACACATATATAGCCCCTGAAGGGAGTCAAAGATGAGCCTGCCAAAGATTAGAATGAAAGAGGAGCAATAGCATCATAGTAAGTAGTTAAGGTAAAGTAAAAATAAACAAAAAAAGTTCTTTGAGGGCTATTCACAACCGGGAGATAAACCAAAGGACCCCCTACCCTTTCCATCACACTTGCTGTACATCAGAGCGTCTTCGTTCCCACATTCTGCGCCACCGCTTAACACAAGCAACCAAGCTTCCACTCTTTTCCCACAGAATAAAAGTACAACCCTGAGCGACCTGTCTTCGGTGCCCATATGGAGTTGACTACCCTGGGACTTTACGAACCTCGCTCGATATACTTTGGTTGTGTCTAGCTTGAGTATTGTTAGCAAATCGATTGGAAAAATAGTTCACGTTGTTGAGAAAGACCAGCTTCTTCATTCATCGGCGGTTGTTGTATCTTATCAGCCGGCTAGGTTGGGGTTGCATCTGATTGATCGATGGTATGCGCTTATAGTCGCCCGCAGTTGTCGACACCGTTACTGCATGACACGGTGAAGCATCACAACCTAAAGACTTATTACTAGTCTGCGGATAATCACAGCACTGAAGACGGCTGAAACTTATCTCTGAAATGAGGAGTGTGGTCGCATATCCAATGGTCACCTGTCGTTGTTAGCCGTCTTGTTCACCGACATCGCCGTCAGATCTTGATTGATTGCTGCTGGATGGCAGCCCTTCATCCATCACCCAAAGTCTCAAACCACATTGCCGCGGTCTTCCCTATCGACCGTGTACCCTGCTAGCCGAAGCCAGTGGACCGCCACCAACACCGAATCGAAGACTGGGCTCTGCTGTTCTTGCCGACCATGGAGTGGAAGATGAGATTCTGTTCGTAGATGTTTCTTCTCAATCTCACACTGGGCCTGAATACCCGAAAGAAAACCCTTTGCCACCACTGTTTTCGCATGTGCATTTCCTTTGTCAGAAGCTTGGGGCCCCCACCCCTGCTGATTCTCGGAGTGCAACATGCTGACCAAGGAATGTTTCAAGTTTTTTTGTGATTTCATGATTTTGAATAGAGGAGAATTGGGAAGGCGTAATGAAAGATGGTGAGTAGATCAAAGGAAATATGTTGTGTCTGGTGAAATGAGATCAAATCCTAGCATTGATCGAATAGGCACTGTCGAAACGCTTCAAGTGCTCAAACTGCTGCTGGTTCATCGCCGTGATATGGAAGGACGACGGCTCGTCAGATTGACAAAGCCTTGCGTCTAATGTCGCATATTCACCAATAGACCTAGTAGCGCCAAGAAGTAGGGCGTCAAAGTCACACCGTCGGCCTCGTCGCGGATTACCAAGTTGAGCGCTTAATGGTCCCTTTTGCATTGCCATTAAATCTTTTGCCGAATCTGGTGAATTTAGGGTGTTCGGGAAAGAGCAGGCGGAAGAGGAGGATGTAGATGAGAGCGAAGGCGGGTTTGCGCTGGTGGGGGGCGCAGCCGTTGTCAAGGGGGGTAGCACAGGGCGTGAGTGAAGGGAAGAGGGCTGTAGTGTGGAAGAGATCATGATGAATTCCTTGAAAACGTACATATGTGTTTTTGATGGGTGCGCCATGGTTTACTTGGTCTCTAGAGCAACAAGTAGGCGAATGTCACTTTCCTTTGTGAAAAATCAATAGCCCAGTTTCCCTGAATAAGAAGTAGGGCTTTGTATTCCCATTGTTCCTTCTAAACTCGCAGGCAACGCCTCTATCGCGCATTTTATCAAAGCTTGACAGTTGCTTGGTGTTCAAGGCCCGTCAAATCCAGCAGCAATCCAAAGTCACTTTTGTGGCTCACTGACACACCGACAATCTAAGCGACTAACGCTTAGGTCTTAATAGAAGTAAATTGCAAGGACTGAAACACAAGGCTAGATTTTATCCCTTTATCAGGAGGTATAGACCCCTGTTTCTGCCCCTCTCTATCCGGCGAGAAGAGGAAGAGCACAACCGCTAGGAAAACCAGCAATCTAACCCCACCCAATAGGTTATCTAAGGCAGTTGTATAAGGCCTGAGCATCAGTCCGTCTGTATGCCCCCTAGACGGGTTTAATAGGGACGTTAAGCCAATATCAATCATGTCCGTTGTGATCTAGTACTGTACTTTGCAGTTGTATCGCATGATAATGCGCTAGGCTGTACCGTGGTACACTATGTAGGTGGGTGTGATCCTTATGACTCCGCTCATATATTAATACACGAGCTACCTCCTTGCTCGTGCGTAGGCATATACCCATCAACATGGATTATTTTGACGACCTCCCCCAAGACGCCATGGCCGCCTTCCGCGAACTCAACTCCGACACCTTCCCACCCACTCCAGCATTATCCCCCGAAACAAGGCTCATATTGCGATCCGCGAAGCAAGAGAAGAAGCGCCTCACAAAGCCTTCCCGACGCAGCAACATGACGTACCTCTTCAAGAAGTAGTAAGGGCTGAAATCATACTAGATGGAAGCGAGGACAAAGAACGAGTTGTATGGGGTTGTACTTTCCGTTTCGCGGGGGAGGAGTATGAACTTGATTCATTGTATGTGGATCGGCTCACTTCGTTCAGATTAAACCTTCATGTACAGTAAAATACGTTGTAGTCTTGTTTTATCCTTATCCTATCGCTCTATTGTATTTTATTGCTTTTTACGTCGAAGCTGGATAGCAGGTATTGTAGTGTTACGACCTGCAGACAGGCCGCAGGCAAGGCTACAGAGATATAATGTGGCAACAAGGCGCACTCAACTACTTAGGACCGGAGCCCTAGCGTGCCCGCAGCTAGTTATATAATCCAATATCCTACTAAGGCTAGGACCTCCTAGATAGTATAGATATCCTAGGATAGTGAACTTTGCCAGTCCTATGACTCTACCCAATACCTGGCCAACCTGTGTTCGTGTCAGTCAGCTAGTTCCCATCTTGGTTCCGGAAAGCACATACTCCACACGGTCAAGCCATCGTTGAATTTGGTCACGTTCACCCTGTCCCCTACCTTGAGTATTTTGCTTTGTCTCTTCGGATCCCAGAAGCTGTATCGTCCAAACACCGGACTCCACTTTGCGCCAATATCGATTCGTCTATCTTTCTGCAACTTCTTGAAGACTTCACCAGTAGCGCCTACGCCGTCCTTGCCCGTCTCATAGTCGACGTTGATGCTCTTACACCTTCCGCAATTGTGCGCCATGGTAAGCTCGACATCGTTGTTGATTTTGATTTTGCCCCAGTAGTCTTCTTGGTATGGCTCAAAGGCACCTTTGACGACAAGGTTGGGGCGAAATTTTGTCACGTCCATTTCCACGCCCTCAGGAAGGCGGGATGAGACGTCATCGAGCGAGGTCTGTGAGCAAACTAGGTAGGGCGCGCAGTCTGCAAAAGTAATTTTCCACGGCTCCGCTTGGTGTAGGCCCATGGTTTTTTCCACGTAAGATGCTGTGAAGGGAACATATTTTTCGAGGAATCGCGTTAGCGGGTCAGCTTCCCTAGGCTGCATGTTTTGAAATAGGACGGCGCGCCTGTTGTCGCCAATGTATGCGAGGAGGACTTCGTAGCCAAAGCATTCCGAGAACCAGGTGCTGTACTTTTGTGGCATTTTGAAGGCTGCGGTGGGACTCGAGTGCATGGTGTATTCGAAGGACTCTAGCTTCTCGCAGTCGGGCCGGAGCGGGATGTCTATGGATCTGGCGTTCTTGGGGACACCGTAGGCTCGGTAGGTGACGGTCACGGTGTCTTGGTCGATTTCTTGGAGGAACTGGGACATCTCGGGGCACTTCCCAATGGCCATGTGTTTATAGCCGTCTCCGTCGTTTCGGAGAAGCACGAAGCGTCCTCGGGGAAATTAACAGGCGCATGGAACTCCGCAGACGAGTGTATCCTACGATCATGCTCGAAGCCATGTTTGGTGGCCAAGGCTTCGGCGACACTGACTGCTCGTAGCGACTTGATTGGATAGATGTAGATCTGCCGCACACAAATCCATTAGCCCGCGCCAGTCAGAATACGTCGACTAGGCAGAGAAGCGTACTGCAGAGATTTTCATCGCAGTCAATCTATGAACCAAGGGACTCAGAAAGTTGAGCAAGTAGTAGAGGCCGAAGGGCACAACACCGAGCGCAGTGACGAGCCACATGGGCGACACACGCTCGATGTGGAAGCCGTGTTCATCGTCGAAAGCACTCATGGTGGGAGTGCGTGGAGAAGAATCTGGAAGGGTGCGGTTCTGCAAGTATGTATGTACACAAGTTGCCGGCAATCCGTGGGCCCGGCAGTGAAGGGTTGAAGCCGAGTGGCCCATCTTCATTGGGTGGCGCAAAGGGAGGGCGACAGGGCAACCCGGGAAGCGCTGTGGCTGTGCAGTCTTCGGCCCTGGCAGCTTGCCGGTGACGCAGGTCTCCGGTCAGTGAATGGCCAAGAGTCTGACGGCAGACGACCCAGATTACGACTTTTTTGTCAGATCATTCCACTTACACGCCGATTCCCCTCGCTCCTTGCTTCTCCCTCCCGTCACCCGTCACCTGTCACACACACCCTGCCTGCACAGCACGCGACCGCCAGAAACCCTGCCGAGCGCTTTCCAGCGCGCACCCACGCCCAGGCTTGGTCTGCATTAGCCATCCGCTCTGCCGCGCATCGCTCCCACGTGCCGATGCACCTGGACAGCGGCGACGCGGGCGCACGGAAGCCCAATACCATCACCACTACCACTACCACTACTGCCATGGCCAGCCACGGAGTGCGGCGCAAAGACACGACCAAGGGACCTCCGTTACGCATTCTGTCGCTCGGTACGTGTGCATGGCCGCTCCTCGCCTGGCCGCCGGCTAACGCGGGGACACAGATGGCGGTGGCGTGCGGGGGTACTCGATGCTCATCATCCTCCAGGAGCTCATGCACCGCACCTTTGTCGAGACCGAGGGCCGCGCGCCCAAGCGCCACGAGGTGCCCAAGCCCTGCGAGCACTTTGACCTGATTGCCGGCACCGGCACCGGCGGCCTGATTGCCATTATGCTGGGCCGCCTGCGCATGGATGTCGAGACGTGCAAGGACGTCTACGTGCGCATGACCCGACGCGTCTTCGAGACGGACAAGACGTTTGCCGGCATCCCGTACCGCTCCACCCTGTTCAAGGCGTCCAAGCTCGAGGAGGCCATCATGGAGTGCGTGCGCGAGCACACCATCTACGACGACGAGGGCAACGACAACCACGCCGGGCTTGCCTCGTCGGCTGACCTCAGCACTCCCATGACGCCCGGCAGCGCAATGCCACACCGCGTGGAGCGCAGCGTCAGCAATGCCAGCCGCTACAGCCAGATTGGCGCCTCGCCCGTCAGCCTGCGCATGGCGGCGCTGAAGTGGGGCAACCCCCACGCCCAGCTCTACGACAACCGCGAAGAGCGCACCAAGACGGCCGTCACCGCCGTCTACAAGGGCACCAGGAAGGCGGGCACTGGCCAGATCCTCCTGCGCTCCTACGACTCGCGCAAGGAGCCCCCGGTCGAGCCCAATGCCACCATCTGGCAGGCTGGCCGCGCCACCTGCGCCACAGCATTGGCCTTCAAGCCTATCCAGATCGGCCAGTCCACCTTCCTCGACGAGGGCTCTGGCAAATACAACCCGGCGCCCATGGTGCTCGACGAAGCCGTCTGCAACGAGTGGCCGGGCCGCGACGTCGGCGTCTTTGTCAGTATCGGCACGGGAAAGCGGCCCGACGGAACCAACAATCAACAACATCTCTGGTGGGAGAGCTTTGTCTCGAGTGGCATGGGAGACTTTGCAGAGGCTCGGCGGCGCCTAGTCCAGAAGATCGAGGACTGCGAAACGACGCACCTGGCCATGAAGGACCACCTGGCTAAGCGCCAAGTCAACCCCGAAAACTACTACCGTTTGAATGTTCACGTCGGCGTTGGCGAGTTCGGCATGAACGAGTGGAACGCATTGGCTGAAATCAGCACCAGCACGCGCCTATACTTGTCCGAGAAGAACGTCCAGGCCATCACCATTGACTCGGCTGCCAAGATTGCACGCATACACTTTGCCAAACTACGCTGGGAGCGCTCGCAAAAGGGAACGACAGCCCATTTAAGTGCTCAAGCACCAAACAAACCGCTCCCTACAGTCCCAGACCCCTACCCCATGGCAATCGAGTTACCTGCCGAGGAGCTCACACCAGAATACTATGCCTCTCTACATCCCACATTACGACCTGCGCCAGCCGACCATCGCCGACCGCCCGAGGACGAAAGATACCTCGCCGTCTCGGATGAGTATCCCCAGGTAGTCGAAAACGACCTCCCACCGCGCCATTCTGGCGACTTGACGTCTTATGGGCGTCGATCCGACGAGCAGTTCTCTGCCATGAATCGACCAGCATCCATGCACAGTTTTACACCAAGCTTCGAAGACCGATTACAACACGCGCCCCCACTCCCGCCCAAAACGCCCATGGAAAGCGACTTGCGTCCTCGGACGTCACCGCCTTCTGGCTCGGCATTTTCGCGACCCCCGCCTGGTGCGCCGCTGCCGTATCCAGACACTGATGGGCCGCCGCCTCTTGTTAACAAAGCCACAAAGCCAGAGTATT
>Ga0182210_1000160_pt1 | contig 14612 bp, 13 predicted proteins | sample G5R1MG_19_FD_129670 | JGI IMG/M metagenome (GOLD analysis project Ga0182210, IMG submission 129670) | Switchgrass phyllosphere microbial communities from Michigan, USA - G5R1_MAIN_03OCT2016_LD1 MG | ecosystem: Host-associated > Plants > Phyllosphere > Phylloplane/Leaf | place: USA: Michigan... | reverse complement strand
ACCTGGTACGCAAGTGCCTTGGTATGTCAACGCCTTTCTCAAGCTTGTCAACCCATTCATCGACCCTGTCACCAAGACGAAGATTAAATCGAACGAGCCTCTTCCTAACCACGTCCCTTCTTCACAACTCATGAAGGTGTCTGGTGGTGATGTGGACTTTCGATACGACCACGCGGTCTATTGGCCAGCGCTCGAGAAGATAACGCAAGAGAGGAAACAGCAGAGGAAGGCGAGATGGGAAAAGGCTGGAAAGCTGATTGGAGAGAGCGAAGTGTACCTCTGGGGTGGCGCAGAGGGCAGTATTGGAAGCACCCTGTTAGACAAAAGGGAGCAGCCAGCAGTCTCAGACAACGAGGAGCAGCCAGCCGTGCCAGATAACAAGGAGCAATCAGCAGTACCGGAAATCAAGGAGAAGCCAGAAATCGTGGATAGCAAAGAGCAGCCAGCAGTATCGGACAGCAAGGAGCAGCCAGCAGTATTGGGCAACAATGGACAGCCAAAGAATGAAGAACATACCAGTGCTGACACTGCGCTTACCAGCAACATGGCAAAGCTCGATGTCAAAGACGGCGAGGCTGGCCAGACAATAAGCTGATTGTAGAACTCACCTCTTGAGCTTGCATGCTGGCGCTTCGTTATAGACGCCGCGTTTGCATGCTTCGCACAGACACAGGCCATTGATACCCACCTCAAGCCAGTTATTGAGCGATTTGCATTGCATGCAATGCCAGAACTAGTCCTCTTAGCTAGAAGAAGAAGAATCACATGCTCCCGTGTTCTTACGGTGAATGCGGACGTTCGCCCGGTACCCTTGGGATTCTAACGCGTGGGTGACGCGGTGTCGTGCTTTGCAGACACAGTGCACCGTTTCTCAGTCAACCCATGCCACCCAAACTCTCCCAAGCCGGGGGAGGCACAGTACTTTGCGTTTCCAACCCTTCACATCGTCGCAGCACAGGCCTGTCTGGTAAGCAGCCATAGCCACTCTGCATGCCGCAGTGGCGGGTACGACCTAACTTCTGGGCCTCAGGCGCAAACAGCCATACGGGGCGCCATCTTCGACTTGATGCCGGCAAAACGCAAGGCTCAGGACGCCGCTGCGGCCGCGGACTGCGCAGAGAAGAGAGCAAAGGCTTCCCAGAAAGAGAAGAACGGTAAGCTGGATCTCTCGCTCGGGGGTGTCGTCACACTTTGTAGGCTAAACGCCGCCTTAATTCCGCGGCAGGGGTCTCCAAAGACCTAAATGAGGGGCCTTGGGTCCTCGAGATGCGTCACAGTGCGAGTCGTCTTCCTTGCAGTCTCATCTTTTTGCCCGCCCAATACCTAGTGCGCTGCCTCGCAACCTTCATTCGCGCCACTGCGCCGCGTTCAAGCCCGCCATCGCGAACCCTCTTCCAAGGTCGCGAAAGAATACTCACTGACGCACGATGCCTACAGTCTATAGCTCGCAGCAGAAGGCTGCAATTGCCCAGTTCATCGCCTTTACCCAGCTCGATCGAAATACGGCGATTCGGACACTCAAGATCCACGGATGGGATGCACAGACTGCTGTCAATGCGTAAGTACCTGATTTTGCTTTTGTCCGCTCTACCTGCGCCCCGAACGGCGAACGAGGCTTTTGATTCGGACCATGGACGAGATTGCGAATACGTGACTCACGACACGATTACGCCATCGGATACATTGGGAAACCTTGAACGGACAACGCGTGGAAGGCACATGCATGCAATTTGCGTGAAGGAGCGGCTGTTGGGCACTGCAAGAAAGAAGCTTGCCCAAGGGACAACGCAGGAAGGATCACCACGGGACCATTATCTAGACCAATCCCGCTCGCTTCAAAGCGTCCACTCTGTATTCCCATCTGAGCACGCGACACATTTCAGCGCACCGATATCTGCCAATTGTTCGACTACCATGTTCGGTTCGTCACAGGACAGGGCTAGACAGCTTGCCGGACGTAAACGAAGAGAAAGAATCGCTTCGAGCGGTTCCAATTCTACGCTTCGCTCCAGCAGTTCTTCCAGCCACGCATTCCAGCAGTATCACTCGGCCCTGGCGCTTGATCCAGGCACTCAGCAATCTGCGGTCATCAAAGAAAATCCACGGACACTCAAGGGACATCACATACTTCAAGCCGAGTACCTGAGCCAGGTACTCTACAGCGATCTTGGGGCCTCCGCTTCCGTCTCTGCAGATCCACCACAGAGCGGATTTGTAACTTCCCGGCGCCATGCTCGATATGGCAGCTTGGAGATGCTCCCTGCCGTAACTCGTCACCCACGCAATGTAACCGCGCCCTTGGCTGAAAGCATGACACCCAATCACCAACCCTTGTCCCAGAGAGCCCAGCATGGTGTGGCCTTGGGACGATCTACATCCGAAAGTCATAAACGGTTGCAGGCGGCCGTGTCCCTTCGCGGTGGTCGCGATGGATGCTACACTGGCGACGGTACCGAGCGCAGGGAATATACGTGCACCATCGCCAACGAAAAGTATGATGAGAAGAGAAACCTGCCTTCACGGCCCTTTATACTCGAGTTTCCCTGGGTAACCAAAGTCTATCGTCATCCACAGTGGCATGCTCCCATCTCATCAGGGGCTTCCTATGAAGCTTTCATCGACTCCCTTTCGACGACTGAACTGGAACGCTTCCGTGATCTCTTTGGCAAGACGCCAGGATTCTTGCCAGCATCTCTAGCTACTGCCAGACAGGCCTTCTTCATGACGTTGACTGGGCCACAACAACGGGTGTTCAAAAATATCATCATTTCCAAGGGAATGGCACTTCTGGCAATGACTGAAGAAGGCGTCGGGGTTCAATGCAGCATTCACACAGTAATGTGCAACTCCGAAACGAAACCTGCTGTCATGCTCGAGTATCTACTAGAAGCTACTGAGCGCCCAGTGCTTTTGTTGAAAGAGAGTGCAAGAATGCCCAGGTGCAATCCCATTCGGGTTTCCACACTGTCCATCATGGAAGAGGCAGAGAAGGCTGAATTGATAACGGAATACGAACCGTACGCATTCTTGTCAACCGCTTACGAAAAAGCTACCGTTTTCCTGCCTTGAATGCTTTATGCTGACATGATGTTTGTAGACACTACAGTGGTGGCGGTGTCTCAGCAGGCTCTGGAGTAGCCAAGGCCACACTTACCAAGATCTTTGATAAGTACCGAGAGGCCAACACTACCGAACCAGACACTATCGGAGCAGAAGGCACGATGCAGTACTTTGGAGATACCGATGTTAATGTTGAAGGTCTCGAGTCCCTGGCTGTGCTCGAAGTGGTTCAGGCACCCACCATGGGCGAGATGAGTCGGGAAGGCTTCATCAAAGGATGGCAAGAGCGCAGGTTGGTGACTCTGGCTACTCCTGGACTGAGCAACATGCTGATGCAAGCAGCTGCGATACTATCGAAAAGCAGAAAGCTTACATCAAGGCATTGAAGCGCGAGCTACCCAACAACAAGGACCGTTTCACTCGGGTTTATAGGTACACCTTTACTGTCGCTAAGGCACCTGGCCAGAAGGCTGTCCCGCTGGATATGGCAATCGCCTACTGGGAACTTCTTTTCAGCTCCTCTTTGTCTGCCGTAAAATGGACCAGTCCCGATACACCTTGGTTGAGTTGGTGGACGGAGTTCCTCACGTCATCATGGAAGAAGAGCGTCAACAAGGACATGTGGAACGAGACCCTTAAGTTTGCACAACTTACACTCACCGACGAAGCCATGAGCTTCTGGAACGAGGAGTCTTCGTGGCCGTCGGTCATTGACGAGTTTGTCGAGTGGGTCAGGAACGAGAAGCGCGGCGGGTCCAAGGAAGGACCGGCGGAAGAGGAGTACTGAATTCCTGGAGCCGTTGTCTGCTGTAAATTCCTTGTCCCTTTTGCGTAGCGCGCACGGCGAGGATTCGGATGGTCCGGACAGCTTCTTCTTCGGACAGCCTCTTCTTATGGCGCTTTGGAACGCAGGGTGACTACACGGTACATGATATGAATACACGGAGCATGGAATACCCTTGGCTTATCTTAATGGCGCATCTCGACCGCGAGGCAGCATCTTTTACTACACTACCTAGGTAGTTGAATTAGCTCAGTGCGACATGCTTTTACTAGCCACGTGACCGTTGATACTCCACGCTGCATGATCAGCTGCGGTGAATGGGCATGATACAGAAATCCACAATGATGGACAGGTCCATCCCCGACAGGATTCGGAGGCTTTGCAGACAACCATCTCTGGTCTGGATGCATGTTCTCCGTGGCCGGTAGACTGCATGTTTGGCGCTGCGTCTGTGAGGATCCACTTGACCTGACCAAAGCGCGCCCACACTCACTAGCGCCAGCTAAGCGAGCAGCACCGCAATATTCGAGCATCGCAGCGACCCCATTGAATCGTCAACCCATCGACAACTAACCACACAGCCGTCAACGTACGTTCACGGGCCCGAATTGCTGCTGCGGTGCTAACAGAATCATAGATGGTTGCCGCCAAGAAGCATGTCGCGATCGTCAAGAAGCGTACGCCGCAAATATCTTCCACCCCCCCGAAAAATCGCGACTGACGTAACGACGCAGACACAAAGCGCTTCAACCGCCACCAGTCGGACCGCTTTATGCGTAAGCTACACTGAAGATGAAGGAAAGGGGGTTGGGGGTTGACACTGGCCAGGCGTTGACCCCTCATGGCGCAAGCCCAAGGGTATCGACAACCGTGTCCGCAGACGCTTCAAGGGACAGGCTGCTATGCCCAAGGTACGACTTGCCTTGATCGCGCAAATACACTTTGGATCGCGATGTCGATGCGAATTTGGCTGGTTGTGGGACAAGAGAGCGACGAACACAGGCTGACGGAAGTGCGACGCATAGATCGGATACGGATCCAACCGCAAGACCCGCCACATGATGCCCAGCGGCCACAAGGCCTTCCTCGTCAACAACGGTATGGTCCACGACTTACACTGGTCTCCAGGAGACGACTAACGAAAACAGTCGCCGATGTTGACCTTCTCCTCATGCACAACACCACTTTCGCCGCAGAGTACGTAACCCACCTAACCTGTCCAAGGGTGTTGGAAGATGGGTGGATTGACTCGTCGTAGGATCTCGCACGCGGTATCAGCACGAAAGCGTATCGACATCCTCGCGCGCGCCAAGCAGCTTGGTGTCAAGGTGACCAACGGAAAGGCTCGCGTCAAGACGGAGTCGTAGAGAAGAGGGGATTTTTATTTGTGGTCGGGGCATACAAGGCGTCTCTATGATTAGTTACGATCTCAATGGGAAGGCTTTTCATCCTCTCTGGCTCGCATCCTTCTGAGATTTGCGAAGAGGAGCATATACCACAAAAGTTCCTTGCGACACGGACCTGCGAAGTGGCCGACGGGCATGGAAAGAGAGAAGCAGTAGGAATGCAATGAATATGAGCCAAATCAAAGACGTTTCGCACCCAGCATTAGAGGAGGGGGAGTGCATGGCCCGACTTGGGAAAGGCGATCATGGTACCGTAACACCCGTTTCACAGCTTCTTCCATCACATGCTACTGCTGCCGCAAAATCCGTCCATCTGTTCTGCGCCAGGGTTCATGTGCGGGCTTACGACACCGCTTGCCATGTGAAGATGAGCAAAGCATGCATCGTGACAGTTGACCCAGGTGGTGTTGATTCGCCCCTACTATGCAGTAATGCACCGAACTCGACCAGGAGCCGACGTCGCTTTCCATGACATAAGCGCTGTCTATGTTTAGCGGGTTGCGGGGCGCAGAGGCAGCTCACGATGCACATGCCACACACGCATTCACGATGGGGGCTCCTATTCCAGTTTCACGGTGGGAACGTTGGTGTGAAACCAAGCTGTCGCTGGACCGGAGTGAATGGGCTGGGTGGGCTGCCTGGCCAAATCCACATGCTGTTTCAACCCGGCTGATCTGACGGCAGGGCAACCAAGGCCCACGTCGTCAGGTCAACCCGACACACTCGGCTGGCCATTCTCGTCCCCCGCTGGACCGCATCGTCGAGTGCGTTCTCGATGGGTCCAGCCCGTGTCTGCAAGATGCAATTCTGGGAATCGTCGCAGCTCAACACTCGCCCGCACCCAACGCACCGAACCAGTCCACAGAAAAGGCCCTACCCAACGAGACGAGTTACAGCCGGTGTGCACCGACGGGAATCCATCCTGGCCTCGTGTCGCACGTTTGCGAGGGCCCTGCACGCCCTGGAAGAGCAAAAGGGGGGGGGACGCGGCGTGGGCGCGTCGGGCGCAAAGCACTTGCTCAGATGTTGACGGCTTGGCGAGGACACAAGCTTTGTGGCTCGTGTGCTAGGGAGGTGGCGTCCGTATCTACCCAGGTACCACCTCCCTATGGTACGTACCTACTATCGACCAGGTTTCAACCACCTGCCGGTGCCTGTCATTCGCTTCCGGCTGCGCTTGTGCCCGCCGCCCTCGGTCCGGTCACGACCTCCCCACTCCGTTCCATGCCATCCGCACGCCTCGTCCCAGCTTCACACCGCTCCGGCTCGGCCCTGTCAGCGCCTCCCTGCCTGCCTGCCTGCCTGCCTGCGCACTCTCACACCGACGGGCTCCTGCGGCACCATGGGCCTCTGAACACGACCGCCCTATCTCGCATCATCTGCCCACGGGTGGCAGCATGGCGGCTGATTGGCCGCTTGGCGTCCTCTGGCTTCGCCTGCGAGGGAGGCACAAATGGGGACGAGCACATGGGAACCATGGCGCGCTGTATCCTCAGGCCAGACGAGAAGGGCAAGACCCGGACCACCACGGCTGAAAACAGCTGCACGAGGTTGGCTAAGGCGACGCCCAGACAACGACCTACTGGCGAGCCGGCCACCAAACGCGCCAAAGCCACCCTGTAGGACCGCCCAAGGAGGCACCTCAATCCCACTTTCTGGCCCAGAGGCCCACCCTTTTCCTACGGAAGCCTTCAAGCGCCTTTAATTTCTTTTTCCCGGCCGCCTCGGAAAGATTTTCAGGCCCAGCACTAGTTTAGCTCCCGTCCATTAAATCAACTCGACTCCCCGAGCGACGTTCCTTTCTGTCACGCACACAGGTGAACTACAATTCGAGGCTCCGCTCGCTCTTTTCAGCGACCACGTCGTGCTTTTGCACGCTGCTGGTTCGGCGGTCCCCCTTCCCGGCCACCCACAGTCTCCCTTTTGTTTCTCTTTGTCAACTGCCACCTTCGATTGTATACTCAACCAAAGCAGCGCTACCAACGCAACGCTCAGCATGACGCCCAACCTATTGGTCGTCACGCAAAAAGCCTTTTCACCACACAAATGGTTCCAACGGTCCAACAGTCAACGCGCGGAAAGAACAATCGAGGAGTGGTCCGCTCCGGTTCCAGGACGCTATGAGCATATTCCCGGCCGAGGATGGTACTTGATTTCAACGCTCAAGGATGCTGCTGCCCACGCTTCCGATGTCAAGACCTCCGATGGTGGACCCGTCTTGCCAGTCAAGTCTCCGGTAGCTAGGGAATATGTCAAGCTGGATCAGCCTATCCAGGTTCACAAGTCCAAGGTCCTCACAGGTCGCTGGTTTCTGGATCCCGACTACAAGATGCGCAAGAGGCGAGGTAACATTAGGAATGAACAGGGCAAGTTGGTTGAAGTTGGCTTCTTCCGCCTTGACGACGGTACCTGGGTCAACTGCTGGGACCACGAGGGCAACTTCATCCCTGGTGACCCTAAGATCCGTGGATACAAGCGGTGGTGTATCGATCCGGAGACGAAACAATTCCGTCACATGCTCAAACGCGATGATCCAAACTACGCCCGGTCCCGGCCAACCTCACCGGAACGTGATCAAGATACACACAGCCAAGATTCCATGTCCGTTATCCTGCGTGGGAGTGGTCCAAATAGCACTCGAAACTGTCCGAGCGCGCCCAGCACCCGCGCCAGTAGCATTCGCTTTGGTCCGTCGGCGCCTTCGTCTAAGCCTTCAAGCCAACGGCCATCCCGCACGAACAGCCCACTGCGAAACAATAGCGTCCCTATTGAGGAAGCCAAGGTTGCGTTAAGGCGCATGGCAAAAGAGCAGCAGGATGCCGTTGCTGCGATCGCTGTAACCCGTACCGGCCCAATCTTAGAAGATGGTGTCGAACAGGTCGAGCGTGGTAGAGCGACTGCTCGTGTGATTGGCTAGACCTTGCTGGTCACTTGTCCGTTCATTTAGCTTGAAGGTGCTGGTACATCTCCTAAGTGACTGCGGAGCGTTTGGCAACCAACGCAACCGCCGCGGAGCTGTCCCCTCTGACAACCCTCCACTTCTTTTTTTTTTTACGGTCACTCATACACGGTGTTGGCGAACACTAGTTTATCACGATATTGGTTTAATGGTCGGTGTTGTTCTTCATCTCAAGAATTCCACAGTTGTGTTTTTGTTTTTTTGCAGCGCGATCTCAGCTTTTGTACGGCGCAATCCCTAAAAGGGAAAAAAAAAGTACGGTATACTCTGGCCTCACGGCCCGTCTGCCGATCTAGACATGGTTTCTGTATGCATAGCGTGGCAATGACAACTGACATTCTTTTTGGTACAATCGCGTTCCCGACTGTTGCTTTGTCAATGGGCTGTGTGCTTGCTGGCCACAGCAGAGCCGTTCGCTGGTCGATCTTGTCACGGTATTACTTCACTTGTGGAAAGCCATCAAGCAGCATGACTGTTGGGATTTTCGACATGCGATTGGCCTGTGGACCTTGAGGATTGTGAAGAGATTGCAGCGTTGCGTTCGTCTTTCTTCACGTAGCGCGTTGAAGTGCGCATTCGAACGGGAACCACGGCCAGTCTTACATATAGTACTTCCCTCTAGGACCACTCTTCTAACTTCTCCACTCCGTTTTTCAAGTGTCTCTGGCTTGGGAAGCATTGACGTACCCAGCAAGAATCCGTCTGTTCTCAATAACCCAGCCAAGATGTCTGCTTACCCATGTCCTCGCCCACCCGCGGGCTTCACGACCTCTGCTCCTACGAAGCCAGACCCTGTCTTCGAGCACCATGTCAAGCTCTGCGACTGCACCGCTGGTCCGCACCTCCGATACCCCTGCACCCGCGGCTCCGAATTGGAGCACACGTGGTGGCAACTTGTTCGCGCGAACGAGGCCCTGGAGAGACAAGTGGCAGAGCAGTACGAAACAATCGACCGACTGCACGAACAGAACGCGGTCTTGCGGCACAGGATTGCTACGAAAAAGGAGGAATATGCACGCGAGCACGACGCCACGCTTCCCGACGCCAACGCACGACAAACAGAGGCGGGAGCCAGTCTGCGGCAAATCGAAACCGAGATGCAGATTCTCGACCTCTCGTGCAGGGTATCCGACATGGAGGCTCGCATCGTAGAGCTCCAGGCGTCGCTCGCCCTCCTCGCCGACGAAGTAGCCGACCACGAAGAATGCATAACCATGCTTGCAGACGTGCTAGCCAAAGCAAAGCACGACGCTTCTCAGGCTCCTATCCGCGGCGGCATGGGTGGCAGAGATGAAGACGAGGAGTTTGTGTATGGGTATGGGGAGTATACGAATTGGGATGAGATGGATGAGGGTGAGAGCACGGGAGGGAGCGAGGCGATGCTGACTACAACCCATGCTGCGGCTCGGAGGGAAAGCGTGGATGAAGATATGGCGCAGATTGTTGAGCTGCGGCGGCAGATGGAGCGGTTGGAGCAGCAGGTACAACGGCTCAGGGGAAGAAGCATGGAGTCTGAGGTGGAGACCACCGGGTTTGGGGACCACCAGCAAGCCGGAGAGGAAATGGAGGAGTGGGATGTGGAGTCTGCAGAGAATGTACATCTCCGTGGTGGTTACGGCACATCAACATCATCGTCCTGCCAGCCCGTCCAGCCGCCCAGTATCCCCGACCGCGATGATCTCGCCACCGCCTTCGACAACATGCACCCTCCCCTCCTTCACACCGACACCGAGACATGCACCCAGTGTCCACCCTCCGCGTGCACGGATGCGTGGACGAGCTTCGCCAGCATGCTCCAGCTGCGCAACTGCTTCCTAGAGCGCGAACTCGCAGACTACAAGGAGCTGTGCGAGAGTCTGCTGCGCGATGTGCGGTGGCAAATGGGCACGCAGGTGGAGTTGGAGGAGATGGCCGAGGCAGCCGAGCAGGAGAGAGATGCCGCCGTGGCGCAGCTGTGCGTGTGCAACGCAAGGCTACAAGAAATGGAGCGACAGGCTCCTCACGCGAGCAGCCTGAATGCTTCTTCTTCTTCTTCTCCTCTTGCTACTCCTGCTTCTTCTTCCTCGTCTGCCTCCGCCACCACCTTCCCCGAGCCAGACACCTCGCATATCCCCTACACTTCCTTCACCTACCTCCCCCGCCAATCTCTCCTCCTGTTCCCCAGCGACTCGCCCCAGCTCTTCCGTTTCGCAGACGGCTCCACGCTCCGGCTCGTTCACGCAGCGCTGGAATACCGCCGACGCTACGTGGGCGAGGACAATCCCTATCTCGTACGCGCACGCGCCATTCTGGATGCTATCTGCGCCATGGGGATTGCCCTGCCCGACGGATTCGAGGAGGACCAGGTCGTTATCGGGATCCCTGACGTAGCGTCCAGCGAGGGCGTGGACGCGGGCGTGGAGATTGCAGCGTGGCGGACAGCAGAGGGGGCCTGGAGGCTAGGCCGCGATGAAGAAGACGCTGCCGATGCTCGTTTCCTTGCGGCGGCGATGCAGTCCCAGGACGCGAGACGTGAGACGAAGAGCAGGAGTGGCAGCATCAGTACGGACGGGGGCCGTAGCATGTGCAACGCTTGTTTCACGCCTTCCCGGACCCACCACCCCATCGAGCCCTCGCCTTGCGCGTCCAGCGGCCCCGGCCCTCGCACGCGGCACGAACATGCCTCCGAACCCACATCGAATGTGCCTTGCGTCTCTCTACCCACTGCCGCCGACGAACAGCAGCACCACCCCAAGGACAGAGGCTGCGAACAGTGGTCCCCCATCCATCTCAACCCAAGCCGGTCACGATGCACCTTCTGCCACTTGCCATTCCGACAAGACTGCGTGTTCCCTGCAGCATCTCCCTCTTCGAATTCACCGACCGATAGCATCAGGCATGAGTTGGACCCCCCCGCGCCCACCGCCCCCGGCGCGTATGACGACAGGGGCAATAAACGGTTTACGCCGTGGTGGGGCAAGGGAGAGGGGGGCAGGGCTGTGATGGGGTCATTTTGAGCGTGGCATTGGGTAGCAGTGGTGAGATGGGTGGCAGTGTAGTGGTGACGTTGGACAGTGAATTTGCGGGGAAAGGGGGTTGGTTCGTGGAAAACCACCAAGTAAGGGGACAAGAATTGTTGGTCCGAGACGGAAGGGTGGGATGGGGATCAAAGACTTTACTTCTATTCCCAGCATATGCACGTGATTTACAATGCCGTCCCTACGCATCCATCTAGGCAATATAAGCATACAACCCGTCGTCTTCTCTCTCCAAAAACTCCTTCTCAATTAACCGATCGATGTTCCTCTTGATTCCACTGACCTCCAGCGTACCCCTGGTTTTGGTCGCTTTGATCGTCTCACTCACCAGCTCAGCGTGGCTGATTCTCTTGCGCGCCTTGAGAATACGCACAATGGCGGCTTGCGTTTCGTAGTTGCGGTCTGCGGCGACACGCTCGTGGGTTTCCTTGTTCTCGGCAGGTGTCTCCTTGAGCTGTACTGTGTTGATCTTGATGCGGTATTTGGGGTCGTTGAAGGTACTGTTGAGGGTGAAGGTATCGGTGGGATTGATTTCGCGGCCTTTGGGATGTTTGGTCAAGGGTCGGAGTTTAGCACAGGCAAGGGATTGGAGAGTGCGGTTTAGTTCAGTAGGTGCTGGGAGGAGTTAGTGTGTTGCTACTGTAAATTTGTTTATCAAGTGACAGCTTACGGAGTCCGGTGGCTTCCTTCAAGTAGTTGTAGTCAATATGATCATCTTCTTTTCGTCCATTGAATAGTAGAAGTACAATGGCCTGAAAAGATGACACTACCAACTCCTTGTTGCCTTTGGGGAATTTGGCCTTAATCTGGCAATGTGCAAGAGCGTGCTTGAACTCCAGCTTGCGACCGGAATGTTTGGCTTTGTAGTGCGATTCGAATTTGGTGATGGCTGTTTGAATTTGCGGAGGCAAAATGACCGGTACGGTCGGATATGTTGGCCATGATGATGCCGAGAGTATGTTGACGTTGAGATCAAGGCCAACCTTCTCTTTGCGCTCCTCACTGATGCTCTTGTACGACACCATCTCTTCCCGAGATAATTCGATGTCGCGAAACATCTGCTCAAGATTTGCGGTGAAGCCAGCACCACATTCTGACAATGTTAGTTGGCTGCTTGCCCGAAATGATAGTAGGGTACTTACCAATTTTCAACCGCGACAGCATACTCCGCTCAGCATCTGCGCTTGCGCTTCTGCCCATCAACAATCGTCTCGCCAGATCCTTCTTGTAAAAAGCTTCAAAAACGGCCTTGCCATGCACGAAGCGGAATAAATCGAGGACCTGATCGAGCTGGTTATTGACTTCGGTATCTTCGTCCAACAACACTTCCTCGTTGTCCTCTTCAGCATCGGCAACCGCTAGCTTTTCGGACTTTCTGCTCAACTGCGCCGGGATCGCCTTTGCGCCTCCTCTGAGCAACATGTCGACGTACTTTGCGATCATCTCGCCTGTCTTTGAATTGTCTGTTCCCCAACTTGCGTTTGTCTTCTTCGTCTTGTTCATAAAGGTTTCAAAAGACTCTCGCAAGCCATGGCCGAGCTCTGCATTTCGATGAAACGATACCTTCCATAGTGCATCGAGTTGGCGTTTGAGACTGAGTAGCTGTATGACCATGTTTTCTTGCTCCTTCTCGTTGAACACAAGGTTCGTTCCTTCATCCTCAATCCATTTCATGAAAGCCGGCCGCAGATTTGCCCCCAAGTTACGACGGTTCAGGAGCGAGTACAGGAGCCCGAGGTCTTCGACTGCGTTTTGTTCCAGCAGATCAGCCAGCTCCTCTTGGTTCACTAGCCGTGGCTCTTGCTTCGAAATTAAGTGATGCTCGAGCAAGGTGAGAAGTTCCCGCCTGGTCGTGTTTGGCAGGCTAAACATTTCGACCCGTTTCATCTCACAATCCATCAAGGCTGCTGCGCTGCGGACGTATTCGGGTAGTGACTTAGCTGCGCTCTCCGTGGCAACCCATTCTACGACATACGCCTGGCTGAACTCCATCAAGCGAGGCTCAAAGTCGCTGGTAAAGACTTGCAGCTCATGGAACATGTTGACCGTCCTAGAGAAGAGCTCGCCATCGAGGTCGCCGCCAGTGCGCTCGGCGGCAATGAGGTCGCAGGCACCGTCGACGATGCGCTTGTTAAGCTTGGCATGGTGAAAGATGGTGGCGCGGAAGAGGCTGACGGCTATCTCGCGGAGCGACTCATGACGAGGCAGCAAGTACGCGCGGTCGAGGTAGCAGAAGATCCAATCGAGGTATTTCTGGCGGTATCAAGTCAGCAGAGTGCACCGTGGCCAGGGCACGGGCGCGCGCACCACCTGGCTGTTCCACTCAGCCCAGACCTGCAGCGTCGCGCGGAGCACGTCGACGTTGGCCCGGCCCACGCTCGCCTGGACACGCGACTTGAGGCTGCCGGCGACGTGGGCGTTGCACCTTGCGATCAGACGGTCCTTCACTTCACGGGCCATGTTCTGGCGGCAGACGTTCTCGACGCCGCGGTACAGCTCCTCGAGGCTGAAGTCAATGTCGCCCTGGCCGAAGATGGTATCGAGCGCGCGGTCCGTCTTGGCCCACGTCTGGTCGAGGAAGACGCGGGGGTCGACCTTGCGTACCGGCCGGAAGTTCTTGACCAGCAGCCGCTTCGGACCCGTTGCGGCGTGTGTCGGGGGCGCCGTCTTGCGCAAGCTGTTACGCTGCCCGCCGGCTGCGGTCGCGCGGCTGTCGGCCCCGTCCGGGCCAGCCGCCCGCTTGCTGGGGAAGCTGTACATATCGGCGGTGCTCATGGCGGAGGGCGTGGAGGATGTGGCAGCGGTGGCGGGCGAGGGTGCGCGGCGGGTGCGCTTGCCTGTCGGGGACCAGGGCGCGGCGGCGTGAGGCTTGGCCTGGGTGGTGAAGAGCTCTTTAATGGTCTTTTCCGAGTGCTTGCGTTTCAACGCACCGGCATGGGCGGACATTGGGCGGTTGGGGAGCTGCCAGGCCGCCGAGCCATGCAGCATTCTAACGCCGCGTCGCCGCCGTGTCGTCTGGTAGCCGTCCGCCATGACGCGCTAGGTCGCCCGCTTGGGATCGTCCAGAGCCGCCGCATGCACCATGGCCGTCATCGTGATGCAGCAGACAGGTGCGCCTCAGGCCCAATACGACGTCCTCTACACTTGCTCGCTGGTTTTCCCTTCCGCAGGCTATCGAGGACCACATCCTGACCCAATGCGCTGACCTGCACGTGACATCCAAGTCGGGCGAAGCAAGTGGTGGCGCTGCGCACGTGCTGAGGGTGCAGGTCATCTGTCTATAGGATTAGCGTTAGTTATACTAGGTATTTACCCTATTAGCTATAATAACCCTATAAAAAAATTTTTATATCTAGTAAGCGCTAATTCTATAGTTAGATAAGGTT
>Ga0182210_1000159_pt1 | contig 14627 bp, 13 predicted proteins | sample G5R1MG_19_FD_129670 | JGI IMG/M metagenome (GOLD analysis project Ga0182210, IMG submission 129670) | Switchgrass phyllosphere microbial communities from Michigan, USA - G5R1_MAIN_03OCT2016_LD1 MG | ecosystem: Host-associated > Plants > Phyllosphere > Phylloplane/Leaf | place: USA: Michigan... | reverse complement strand
GTTCTATTGCATAAGAAACGGGCAGGTGTTAGTATGTGCAAGGGCGAAGGGCGAAGATGTTATTTCATGCTCCAGGTGGGATGAAAGCTCGAAGCCAAAGCGTGCGCGCAGCGTTGAAGGGTGTTTGGACTAGCGGGTCGACCGAGCAACGCCATGCACGAGCCGCACCCGCCACGGTCAGCCGCCGCCAGGCGTTGACTCTACTCTAGTCAGTACGCCACTCGGCATAACGTCATCCTCAGCGACAGCAGCATGCCGTGGCTGCAGTACCCCTCAGCCTTGCCATGGACGTGAAGAAGAAGCACGAGATCGAGGCTGCCCTCGCAACGGAAGCCCATGCAATTTCGGCGGGCCGGCTCAAGGAAGAGAACCCGCTCGACCTCAGTGATGATTTCAGCATCTTCTGCGAGGCTTGTCGCCGTGGCGACCTGAAGGTCTGCCAGGAAATGATCAGTACGGGTGTCAATCTCAACGCACGAGACAAATTCGATTATACCCCGCTTATTTTAGTAAGCCATCAATGCGACGACGACGGCCTTCGTCACTTGTTGGCCTATAGGCAGAGGATCCCGCGCTGATTGCAAAAGGCCAGTCTATGTGGTCATTATGAAGTGATCCGGCTCCTGCTGGAGAATGGCGCACTATGTGAGCGAGACACATTCCAAGGCGAGCGCTGTCTCTACAACGCCCTCAATGATCGCATACGAAACCTCCTGCTGTCCTACGACTACGCCAAGTCCAGTAACCCACTCCAACCTCTTGCTGCTCACATCACCTCACTTCTTACCAGGACATACCCCCAAACGACAGACATCACCATCACCGCATACGGTCAGACCTTCCATCTCCATAAGTTTCTCCTGGCCGCAAGGTCACCCTACTTTGCGAAGAAGCTGGCCGAAGCCCCTTCGACCGCGATTTGGAAGCTTCCAAATAGCATACCGGCAGAGTCATTGGGTGTAGCATTACAATACCTATATTTTCAAGAGGTCTCGATACGACAAGCGCTCCAAGGCGTGAGCGAGGACCAGGAGCTGATAATTCTAAATGGAATCGAGAAGATCGGCAAGCAACTCGAAATCGAGAGACTATTTGAAGATATCACCCAAGTCTCCGACAGAAGGCTGCTGCGGCAACGGCGGGCAGAGGAGCTGGAACGCGGTCGCGACCAGTTGGAGGGCTGGTTCAAGGAGAACGTCCTTCGGCACAAACGAGTCGTGGACACCGACAAGGTTGAAAGCATCCAGTGGGATCGGGAAAACTCCATATTTGCTGATATATTGCTACGGGCAGACCATGATGACGAGCCTGGAGCCGCAGATAACAGGTTCGATTCATCTAGCCTCACACGCAACACCCCAGGACCTCTCCTTGGTATCCCCGTCGGACCCATCCGCTCGCACTCGCCACCACGCAGGCACGGCTCTCGCAAATCTACCATTTTCCCCAGCCATCGCGCCATGCTCCTCCGCTCTGAATTCTTCCTCACCATGTTCAGCTCGCAGTTCAAGGAAGCGCAGGACACGCCACACCTCCATATTGTTACCATTGATTGTTCGCCCTCCGTTCTCGAGACAATACTCACATTTCTGTACACCGAGCGCGCAGAATTCGGGCTTGACATCGCCATCGACGTTCTCTTTGCTGCAGACCAACTGTGGATCGAGAAGTTGAAGCAACGCGCGGCCATGATCATCTCAGCGCTTGGTAACGGGTCTACGTCAGCTGTGGAATCGGATAAACCACGCGGTGCTACGGATGCAGATGAGGCAGTCGACATCTACGAGGTCATCCGCGCAGGATGGGACACACGTGTGCAGCGGCTTGAGGAATTTGCAGCGCGGTATATAGCCTACCGTTTAGAGCACTATATCGACCAAGCCGAATTTGCGGAACTCGTTCAGGAGTCTGCAAACCGAGTCAAAGCGCGGCAGGAAACGGATACGGTGGAACTCATCGACGATATCCGTTATTATCTATCGGAGCGCTTTAGGTTGCGCTTCGAGGACAGTGGGCTGGATGAGATGATGAATGAAGATGCGGCATTGAAGGTCTCACAGGCCGGTTTGGTCGCTTCCATGGATGAATTGGATTTGGATGTGAGAGACGACAGGGCAGTGTCTTCAGAGCAGCAATTAGCCAGTGGTGCGATTGTCAACCTAGAGGGCGAGCCTGTTGGAGACGAGTTCCTGCAGGATGCGATGAACTATCGGATTTTGCTAGGCAAGATTGATTCTTTGCTTGAGAAGCTGAATCTGGATGCTTGATGAGGCGGGCCCTCGTCCAGGACCTAGGAGCTCTTTTGTATACCATCACCGTCCGATAATTGAGGTTGGAGAGTTGGTGTAGCGGGCCCACTTCCTTGGTGACGACATCACCGCTGTGGGGGTAGCGCGGGAAACCACACCCCCACTTGCCATGATGGCCTCGCTCGGCTTGACAAATACAATCGCTTCTACCTTCTTCCATCGCCCAATTGACCCCCGTACGAAGCTTGACAGCTACGGCCAGTTGCAAACATGACGACCGAATCCACACAATCACAGGCCTGCTGCAACACCCCGGCGGTCGTGAGTAAAGGCTACAGGCCGAAGGGTGACTATATCGAGGCAGATGGCCTGAAGACATGTACGTCTTCCTCGCGCTCGCAGCTCCCGCCATGCTCACACTCGTAGACGCAACCGGCCCCTCGTCTGCTAAGCAGGGCATCCTTATCGTCTACGACATCTTCGGCTTCTTCCCACAGACGCTGCAGGGGGCCGATCTCCTCGCATACACGGACAAAGACCGTCCCTTTCAAGTCTTTATGCCCGATTTCTTCGAGGGCAATCCGGCCGACATTTCCTGGTACCCGCCAGACAACAAGGAGAAGGAGCAGAAGCTGGGTGCGTTCTTCAAGACGGCTGCTGCGCCGCCGAAGACGTTGCCCCGCATCCCAAAGATTATAGAAGAGTTGGGCAAGGCCAAGGGCGTAGAAAAGTGGGCAATCCTTGGCTTTTGCTGGGGCGGCAAGGTGACTGCTTCCCGAGATGATGCACGCAATCGCCTTCAATACTCATCTAGTGCTAGATTGTCAATTTGTCGTCTCTGGAGGGCACGCCGTTCAAGGCCGCAGCAGCCTGCCACCCTGCAATGATCGCGGCAGAAGACGCGCCAGGCGTGACGATTCCTTACCTAATGCTGCCGTCTGGTGACGAGCCCAAGGACGACGTAGAGAAGTGGGAGAAGGGACTCAAGGTGCCGCACAAAGTCGAGTGGTTCCATGATCAGGTGCATGGCTTTATGGCTGCCAGAAGTGATTTGGAGCAGGAGAAAGTCAAGAAGGAGTACGAGCGGGGCTACAAGACGGTCTTGGGCTTCTTCCACCAGCACATGTGAGGAGGTAGTCCGTGTGTCCCCGAGAAGAGTGTGGTGGTGAGGGCTTCTGCTGAGGGTTGCAGCGACTCGGTGTCGAAGCTTTAGGGATCTAGTTGACTAGTTGAATTGTACAGCGTATTCGATTGCTACTGTGTACACATGTACATCCATGGGGTCGGTGAGCGCAAGGCCTACATTACCCTAGTAAAGTGCGGGGCGGGAGAAGGGGCCACACCCGTCGACCGAGGGACATCGGCAATTGATCACGGTGTCATTCATCTGCCTTGGCGTTGGCGGTGGTGGATGGCATTGCGGCCGAGAAAGATTGATCAAGTGTTGCCTCCCTGCCGATTCCCTGGCCCGCTATCCGTGCCATCTCAATCCATAGTGAATCCAGCATCGACCATGTCTTTCCTGCCGGCCGACCTGGCTATTGGTACGTACGTGTGTTGCTTCACCAATCGCGTTGCGCCCGGCTCTCCACAACAACTTCATCAGTAACTAGGCAGCACCGCCGATGCCTGTCTGACCCATCACAGCACCCGTTGCAGGGGCAATTGCCGGCATAAGTGCGGCAGCTGCCTACGTCGACGCCAAATACCACATCCTCAAAGACATTCGCACCATCCAAGGCCGCAAGGCCGCACAGCGCGCCCTCGACAAGAACGGTACGCCTGCACCACACACCACACGCACCCTCACCCCTCCCTCCCCCCAGCCACTGACAACGGCTCAGCCCGGCCCCCGAGCCAGTCCCTCTGGTACCAATTCGAAGCGCAGGTTCGCCGCCTCCCCGCACAAGAAGAGGCAATCTGGTCCCGCAACGGCTGCTACACCTGGGCTGAAACACATGCCAACGCCTGCCGCTATGGCCAATACCTGCACCGCGAGGGCGTGCAGCCAGGCTCGCTGATTGCAATGTACATGACAAACCGCCCCGAATTTCTCTTTGCCCATCTAGGCTCCTGGGCCATTGGCTCGGCCCCTGCATGGATTAATTACAACCTTGCGGGGGAGTCGCTGGTGCAATGCTTGAAGGTGGCGGGGGCCAAGGTCCTGCTTGTCGATGAAGATGCCGAGTGCAGGGCGAGGATAGAAGAGGTCAGGAGTAGGGTAGAAGGCGAGTTGGGCATGCACATCCACGTGCTCGATGCAGCGTTGAAGGGAGAGATCCAGCGAATGGAGCCCGTGAGGCCGGTGGACGAATTGAGAGTCAACGCCAAAGGCTCATTTCCGCTCTTCCTCTTCTACACGAGGTCAGACGGCAGAGCATCATGTCTTCAACTGCAGCTGACATCAATAGTGGCACAACCGGTCATCCTAAAGCTTGTCCTTTGCTGACGCAACAAGCAGCAGCGCTGACCGGTCGAGTCGGAGCTATGCACTTGAAACCGGGGCCCAATGGAGATAGATGGTACGTATGCATGCCTCTCTACCACGGTACCGGCGGCACAACAGCTCTCGTCTGCATGACTACCGGCCTCACATGTTGTATCGGCACCAAGTTCTCTACTTCACGTTTCTGGGCCGACATTCGCGAATCAAATTCTACAGCCATTGTCTACGTTGGCGAAACCGCGCGCTACCTTATCAATGCACCGCCCAGCCCCATGGACCGCCAGCACAAAGTTCGTGCTATGTATGGCAACGGCCTCCGGCCCGATGTATGGCAACGCTTCGTCGACCGTTTCGGCGTCAAAATGGTAGGGGAATTTTTTAATAGTACTGAGGGTGTTATGGTACTCTTCAACGGCTCAACTGGGCCCTTTACTGCTACTTCAGTCGGTCATCAAGGCGCCATTGCCCGTTGGCAAACCCGCAACATCTACATCCCTGTTGAAGTTGATATGATTACGGGCGAACTTGCACGCGACCCTAAAACAGGTTTTTGTAAACGCAAGCCCTACGAACGAGGCAGCGAAATCCTCGTCGCCATGCCAAACGAAGAAGCCTTCGTAGGCTACTATAACAACCCCTCCGCCACCGCATCACGCTTCGAGCGCAACGTCTTTAAAAAGGGCGATCTCTTCTACCGCACAGGCGACGCACTGCGGCGCGACCGCGACGGCCGCTGGTTCTTCATAGACCGCCTCGGCGACACATTCCGATGGAAAAGCGAAAATGTCTCCACAGCCGAAGTCAGTGAAGTGCTCGGATCCTTCCCAGGCATCCTCGAAGCCAACGTCTACGGCGTCCAAGTCCCTGGTCATGATGGCCGAGCAGGCTGTGCCGCCATCCTCCTCATGCCCGACCAAGCAGATTCCTTTGACTTCCACGCCCTACTCAAGCACGCACAGTCAAAATTACCGCGATACGCAGTTCCAGTGTTCCTACGCGTGCAAAAGAGGCAGACGACCATGCATAACAATAAGCAGAATAAGGTGCCGTTGAGAAATGATGGCATTGATCTTAGGAAGATTATGGAGAGGGCGGATAGAGAGGCGAAAGAGGACGGTAGAGAGGAGGGCACGTATGATACGCTTTATTGGCATCATCCTGCGCTGCGTCAGGGGAAGGGCAAGGGTGGAGATGAGGGTTGGGCGAGTGAGGTGGGGTATGATGTTTTTACCATGGAGGATTGGGATCACTTGAGGGGGACTGCTGGGGAGGAGGCGAAACTATAAGTTACGGAGTGGGAAGGCGATGCTGAAATAATGTTTGCTAACGTTTCGATATTATAGGTAGATAATGCAGATTGTACAGAGGGGTGTGTTACGATCTCCAGACAGGTCGCAGGAAGGGCTGCAGATATGTGACGTGGCAATGCACACTTGACCATCTAGGACCGGGACACGGGCCTTCCTATAGCAAGTTATATAACTAATATCCTACTAAGAGGGGATATCCCCGGATAGTAATATATCCTTGGATAGTAGTACCTCCTAGGATAACTAAGGGGGGCTCACAATAACTCCTAGACGTGACTGTTATTCAAACAACAAGACTTGAGGGGGAGGTTCATTGGTATGCGTGAGCTCGGTCATGCTCTCGGCAGGATCAATCTGATTTACATCAGATATGCCACCGCAGCTTGGTCATGTTTGCGATGTGCTAAGATTCTGGCGGGCATTTGCCTCATTACTCCCCGACCCAGACAAGGAACCCACCTTTCACGCTCCACATGATAGAGCTCCGTTTGCTTTCACGTTCACTTCGTCACGCGATTCACCGAGCAATCACCGCCAAGCCGTGAGCATCAGACTACTATAACTACTAGCCACTCCCCGTTTCTTTTCTCTGTTTTCCTCCAGCTTCTCTTCCTACAGAACGTCGGCATTCCAGTCTCTCATTGCCTTTGCTGCAGCTACCGACAAGATGCAGTCCTCCCGCCTTTTGGAGTCTGACAGCGAGAGCGATGATGTGCCTATTACTCCCGGTCCTGTTGATCCTGATGCAGTTACTACGAGCTCCCTGGAGGCGCTCCAGTCTGCAGATCAACGCAAGGTTATGGATATTGTTGACAGGTTGCGACGTAATGGTCTGAGTGGCATTGTTGAGCTACCTCATCTCGTGGTTTGTGGCGATCAATCATCTGGAAAGAGTTCCGTGCTTGAGGCAATCACCGAGATTCCATTCCCGCGCAAAGAGAACTTGTGCACGAGATTTGCAACTGAGGTGAGTGATTCAGCTTTTACTCATTGATTCCGTTGACATAAACTAGATCATCCTCCGCCGCTCGCCTGATTCCACCAGCAGAATCACGATTACTCCAGATAAGCTTCGTCCGAAGTCGGAGAAAGTTAAGCTTCAGTCGTTCAGCAGGGCAATTAATGACTTCAGTCAACTCCCGGGTGTAATCGAAGAAGCCACCCAAGCAATGGGCCTCGGTGTTGTTGGTGGGATCAACTCAAGCGCCTTCTCTCGTGATGTTCTATCTGTCGAGATCAATGGCCCCAACCGGCCCCAACTGTAAGCAAAACATCATATGCAGCTGGGAATTATACTGATACTTCCAAGGACCCTAGTCGACCTTCCGGGTCTCATTCATGCAACGAACAAAGCGCAGACAGAGACAGACAGGGACCTCATCCTGAACCTGGTCAAAGAATACATGAAAAATCCTCGAACTATCATTCTTGCGGTTGTGAGCGCCAAAAATGACTACGCCAACCAGATAATTCTTGATCACTGTAGAAAGATTGACTCGCAAGGCCGCCGCACACTTGGTATCATCACGAAGCCTGACTACTTGCGCGAGGGATCCGACAACGAGCAAAGCTGGATTGACCTGGCCCAGAACAAGGATATCTATCTAGAGCGTGGGTGGCACATGCTGAAGAATCGTGGCGACGATCAGATGGAGTTCTCCTTCGAAGAGCGCAACGTCAATGAGGACGTGTTCTTCCGCAAGGGCCGCTTTGCAGATCTTCCACGAGAATGCGTCGGTATTGAGTCATTACGTGTACGCCTCAGCAAGGTCTTACTCAATCACTTGGTCAAAGAACTGCCTTCTTTGAAAGACGAAATGGTCAGGAAACTGCAGGGCACCCTGCAGGAGATTGAGAGACTAGGCGAGCGCCGCAACACAACCAATGAGCAGCGTCTGGTATTGATGAAGATCAGTATGCGCATCAACGATATTCTCAAGTCTGCTACAAAGGGATACTACGAGTCGGCCTTCTTTGGTGCCATCGATCCGGACGCAGCGGTTGATGGCTCTGGAAACATACGTCGCTTCCGAGCTGTAATTCAGCATCTTAATTTGGCCTTCGCGCGTAATATGCGTCTTAGGGGTCATAAGTATGCGTTCGGATCCGGTCCTGGCGACGAAGAGGGGGATATTCAGGAAGAGGATCAGATAGAGGAAGAGCTGGAAAATCTCGAAGACAATGAGGAGGACATATCTCTTCCGAAGCCCATGAAACTCACACGTGAGGAAGGCATTCAGTGGGTCAAGAAGACACTCGAGCGCTCCCGTGGCTACGAACTTCCTGGCACATTTCAGCCCATGCTAATCTCTCAGCTCTTCTGGGAGCAGTCTCAGCCCTGGGAAAAGCTTGCCAATGAGCATATGAATAAGGTAGCTCGCGTCTGCAAAGAATTTGTTACCTTGGTAGTTCACGACGTGGCGCCGCCAGAGTTCCATAGTCGAATTGCCGCTCTCAACGTGGACGCTGCTCTTAATAAATCTTTAGCCGACGCGAAGGATGAGTTGCATAAAGTACTCAAGGATAAAGCTCGTCATCCTTCCACATACAACCACTATTTTACATCTACGATCCAGAAGATGCGCCAGCGCAAACATCGGAAGATGACCAAGAAAGCTCAAGATGCTTCATGTATCCAATTATTCCAATTCGACAAAACATGCCGTGACGCCATCGATGCCAACAAGCTCACAGTTGAAATGGAGAAGGCTATAGAGCCTGACATGGACGTCTTCTCCAGCAACGAAGCTCTAGACTTCCAGCGAGCCTACTACAAGGACGAGCTCAAGTACTTTGTCAACACCATCGCAAAGGTCATCATCGAGCGTCATCTCGTCGAGCCACTTCCTGACATCATCCTGTCCCCCCTCGTTGTCACCACGATGACGGAAAAAGAGATTGAGTTTGTCGCCGCAGAGCCCCCCGAAGTGTCGCAGCAGCGCTTGCATCTAGAGGCTAGGAAAGCCATGTTGGAGAAAGGGCTGGAGACGTTCCGGGAGGCCATGGGCGGGCTGAAGCGTTAGATGTTTCCTGCATGTGTTTGGGCAGGATAAACATGTCGGTACATTTTACCATAGGTTTTCCCTTTTTTTGCTCCACCACGGGTAAATCACCATAGTGGCTCGAAAGTCTAGAGACTGGAATGCAGCGTGGACTGGCTGCTTGATGGCGGTGGGAGGAACTGGGAATGAGACCTTAGGTTCGTAGCAAGGATTTCTATTCTGCTTTTCTTTGTCCTGTGCCGTCTACAAATTCTGTGATGGCGGCTCGGTGAATTGATCCAAAGAGTTTTTGCACCAGCCGTGTGTGTGTACCATACAGCGGGACGTGCATTCTTATCAACGCGCTATACCTTATCTCAGCATACTATACGCTAAATGGAGGAGATGTTATTTTGTTTTGTTTCGTTTTGGTCAAATATGAGTGGATAGATGAGTGGAATTGTCCATTACGAGGCATCTGAATCTGATCATCCTCTCGTTGAAGTGACTCATGCAGCATCCTTTAGTACTCCACGAGACATTCTCGCCTTCTCTCATCTCACTTCTATAGTACCGTTATACTCGTCGTGGATTATCAGTGCCGATTGAAACAAACGACGCGTGGCGCAGCCCGCTAATCGAAGGCACTTCTCGGAAGAAAACATGGCCGGCATAATACATGCCCGCGCATCAAACCGCCTTCCCGCCTCTGATGCAACACCCCTCCACCATCTCCACCCCCTTACCCGTAGCTACAATCTTGGACCCACAGTTTGCCCGCTCCCCCATCCAGATATGCTCGGCGTCCAAGTCATAGAAGACATACGCAGCCCTCATAACATTATTGCCCAAGACGAACGGCCGCGCAGCCTGATATCCAGCAGCGTTGTCGTTCGCAGAGCGCGAGGAGAAGGGCAGGACGCATGTGCCGTCGGGGCGCTTGGTGACGGAGTCCGAGAAAGGGACGCGGATGGTGAGGTTGACGAATGTATACTGGTCACGTCGTTAGAATGGCGATGTGGGTTGCAAATGGAAAACCGGGGGCGGTGAACATACGTCAAAGGTTCCACCTGCGGCATCACATGGCACGATCATGTCTACGCCTGCTGCCTTGCTGCCTCCACGCGACGAAATCTGGGGGTAGGAGTCGGAAATGGCCTCCACGAGGGTCTCAGGAACGATGTTAATTTCTGATCCGCTGTCGAGGAAGACGGGAAGGCCGGTTTTGTTGTTGGGAGTCGAAAGAATGGGGTAGTAGGTTATGCTTGTGCCGTTTGGTAGTGTGAGACCCATGGCTGTGAGGTACGTGTTGTAGCTATGTGTGTGTGAGTGTAGTCATGGTCTACGGAGGAAGTGAATAGGGATAGATTACCCGGTTCCTTCTAGCATGGTCAGAGAGCCTTTGTAGCGCTTCGTGTCGATACCGCCGAGGATTACGGTACCTGTGGGGTGTGTACCGTCTGCTGCATCATCCAAGGGACCTAAATCGATGCTGAAGGTGCAACTGCTGATGTGGCCCTGTGCGACCATCTGTTCGATAATGGACGGTTCTTCCCCGAGCACGCTACGCCCGGCTCCGAAGAGGCCAGTGGAGAAGCTGCGTGAGGTAGCTATAAGACCGACATGCTTGGCATTTATCGTAGTAGAACCAATATTAATGTCGTCACTGATATCTAGTATCGATGTTAACGGGCGATACTCTTGTCAAAGCATACGGATCTGACTTACATGTCCCAGCAACCTCTCCCCAACCACCTTCATAGATGAGACTGAATGAGCCACCAGAGAACTTGGAAGTAGCCGAGGAGAAAGCATTGTATCGCGTCCTCTTCAAGCAAGCTCTCTTCGTGGCTTCGTTGGAGAGTGTGAAACAATCCGGATTAAGGAACGTGTCGGGCGATGCAGTGTCAAATACAAGCGGGAGCGTCTGATTGTCGCTGCCGATGGTGACTGTGGGCTAGGATTTAGCAGTAAAAAAAAAGCTGGCGAAGTTACGCGGACATACTGTTGACGAGATAGCTCATGCCGAAGTCCTCGGTCCAGATGGGAAGCACTGCATAGCCATCCAGGTGCGTTGCAGCGCGGCAGATCAATGCGCACATTGCGAAGAGCAAAAGCAATTTCGAAGGCATGCTGGGTACTGAATGGTCGAAAGGTGGGAGAGTGGATGTGCAGAGAGGGATGAGGTTTGCTTGCGCTGAATCTGCGCAGTGGAGAGGAGAAGACGGTCACATGACAAGATGAGGAGGGTGAAAAGGAAATGAAAATGGCGCTGTGTACTGCTGCAATGACGACTGCATCTATAGGATGTTACATAAACCTGGTGCTGAACGTTTTCATCATTCACTTACACAGCCTAGGAAATATTTCAACGAAGGATGTCTTGTACATCGGTAGCAATTAGTAAAGAGAAATATTCAGCAGCGAGTTGACAATCAAGTTGATTGACGTAGCTATCTATCCTAGTATAAACTGAGGACACAAGGGCCATAAAATCAACGGATATAATGACAGTATCCAAAAGCACATAAGAAGATAAGATGCTAAGACATAGGTCGAGGATGTTACTCCCACGTAAGCAAGCGTCTACAATAAATGGTGTTTTGAACAGGATCGTTGTACTAGACCAAGAAGATTTGGTACTAATGTGACTGCCCTAGGCGTCTTTGGTACGAAAGGCGATCTGTGTAATCAATGACAAGACGAGTCTCATACATATTTCGGCACCCCTACTCTCACTACTAGGCATAGACTCCTATAGGCTACAGAGGAGATTCCAATGTTGGGCTTATGCGTCGTGCACCGGTGATTGGTCTGGGGGTGGGGGGCTTGGCGTGTCCAAGACCAAGATCAATAACTCAGCCGAAAGCATGTTGTTATACCAAGTCGCCGGATGGAGGTATAGAGTACTTCTCCAATGATGACGGTGGTATGGACGGCTTGGAGCGTGCACAAGGTTCGCCATCCAATGCCAAGTCGATCAGCACCACATTAGCGGTTTCAGCCACGCCTGGGATGATCAGCCTTGGCCTCTGCCTCTCTTCCCATGAGCAATCGCCCTTGACGGCGCTCTGGTCCGTCTTGGTCTGTTCGATGCAACGAGGTGGCAATGCTCGGGTGGTTGCACAACAGGCCAAAAGGGACAGACGCCAGCCCAGGTGGTTGCCTGGTGCCTGGGCAGGAGGCAGGCTGCAGGCTGCAGCACAGCGATGGAGACGGAGGCGCGAAAGGATTCGTTGCCAATGGTCGCCTCGTCCCGCACATGGTTAAGGAGGTTTCTCCAGCGGGAGGTGTCGGCAACGCTTGGCGGCGGCGGCGCTTGTGCTCATGCGGCCGCCAGTGATACGAACACGGCGGGAGACACTCGGCATGGCTCAGCAGAACCGCCATGAGGCGCGATGAGGGCGGCGGGTCTGCTGGTGGGCGCAGTGCGAGGCAGCAATCGCACCCACATCGTCCTGTACGCGACAGGAAGAGGCAGATTCCGTCGAGTGGTCCGTGCTTTGCCAAGACAGCAATGGCCGTGATTGGCTGTCCGCTGCCTCCCATCCTGGAGCACGCCCAGCCTGGCAGCATGAAAATGCTTGGAAGCCAAGTGACCAAGAGCTTTCGGTGGGCATCGCATGCAACGTAAATTTGCCCTCTCCGGGGCTTTCTTCTATAACATGCGCTGCATCTCCTCCCATCCGGCTGTCTCGAGGACGCCCATTGGCGCCGTGCATGTCTAACGATTGCGACGTGCTAGGGTCCGTCTCCGATCATCGCAAATGGACGCCCAGCCACTGCCCGTGGTGTCGGCCACACCGCCACAGCAAACCGCAGAGCACCACCGCCTGCCCAGCACTCACCACTGCGAAGACAACGAGAAGGCCTACAGCCAGTCGAGCTATGACTGTGGCCGCGATTCCGTCATCTCCCACCCTTTCTCGCCAAACGTGCCCTCTCCGCCAAGCCCGGGCACCAGCATCTCCTCCATCAACCCGCGGCAATGCTTAGCCACAGACAAACGGCTGTCGTCCCGGCCAGACTGTCAAAGCATACAATATCCGCCGCGCGCATGGATCGATCCTGAAAAGCACGGATATGGCTCATCGCAGGGCTGCCATTCCCCCCGGGCAGGGCCAGGGGTCGAGACCGTTGTGTACGACCAAGGCAAATATCACGAGAAAGGTCCCGAGGAAATGCCCTGGCAGTTGCTGGTATGTGTGTGCCATCGCATCATCTTCCCATCGCTCAGCCATCCCACTGACCTGACTGATTGGCCAGCTCTTTCTCTCCGGTCCATGCGCTCTACTTTCTGCTGCCATAACACTTTGGACCATTGTCGCCCTACTCCTCTCGCTCCTGCTCGCACCCTTGCGACTATGCGCCACACGTCCCTCCCTGTCAGAACAACTAAAGAACTTGCTCGCCCCCGCCCTAAATCTGCAGTTGCACCTCATCTACTCCCACGACTCGACGTCGGAATACAGCACCCCTATGCTGATCGTCGTCCACTTCTTCTCCCCTCTCGTCGCATTTGGAGTCGCAATAGCCGCATGGACAGCGGCTGGCTTCTGGTTCTTTTCTTCGATTCTAGGAGACCCTGGAGGTCACGACGGACACAATGATGGCAAGGAAAGCATTCTGGGCGTACGGAATTGGTGGGAGCGCTGGCTTTCGAGGGCTTTGAGGGCATCGTCTGCACGATTGGGTGGTTGTGCATGACATGTTCCGAGCAGGAACGCTTTTCTCTCACATCTCTTTTGCCTCGGCCAAGGACCCTTTTTTTTTAGCGGCATATAACCTGGCGTTCATTTGTGATTTAACGGACTGGGCACGACGATATTTCTGCTGAGGTATGGGCAACATGGCGGGTTTTTTTTTAATGTATTAAATACCCCACCATTGACGCGAATACTACCACCTACCATTATTCTTGGACTTTCTTACAAACATCTCTATCCCTCCACACACACACACACACCGATGAAGCTCGTTCCGCGGAAAAGTAAAGAGGAAAAAAATGAACCTTCCCCGGACCCTCATGCGCGTGCAGCTGATTCGACGACGACCAAGATGCGCCAACGTCAATGCCCAGGCGCTCTACGCTGCCCGGTAGACATCCTACCCAACTAAAGAATGATAGCATCAAATGTGGATTGCTCTTGTACTGTGGTAGGTCAGGAGGGGTGGCACGGTGCAGGCGTCATCAGTGCGTTGTTGTTGTTATTATCGCACTGCATGCCTGTGACATGGGTTGTCTTCAAGAACGCCTACTTCTGCGTAGTGGCCTGGATTCAAATAGAGCAGGGCCGTCCAAGGCGGATGTGTCGGCTAGAGGGCGCGAGTATGGGGCTTGGGTTATAAGGGAGTCTTGATATGCTTGTGAAGAGTCTGCTTGAGAGAAATCACGAGAAGACACTGAATACCCAGTTGGCATGGTTGTCTTGACGGTAACCGAATTCGCCATGAATGGCGTGAATTTACTGTGTAGGCACGGTTGCCAATAGCTCATTACAACGGGATCTGAAACCTCCCAGCAGCATGTGGACACCGTGTTCACGCGCTCCCATCACAAATATGATTCGTATTCTAGTAGACTAGGCTGAAGCAGAGTTTGATCTGTAAAGTGTATTTATCCAACTAATCTATTGATGGG
>Ga0182210_1000158_pt1 | contig 14673 bp, 23 predicted proteins | sample G5R1MG_19_FD_129670 | JGI IMG/M metagenome (GOLD analysis project Ga0182210, IMG submission 129670) | Switchgrass phyllosphere microbial communities from Michigan, USA - G5R1_MAIN_03OCT2016_LD1 MG | ecosystem: Host-associated > Plants > Phyllosphere > Phylloplane/Leaf | place: USA: Michigan... | reverse complement strand
TCCGACCGACTCACCAGCCAATATTTCTTTTGATGAGCATACGATCCAGCCTGGATCGTATGAGCGTTCTGTTTTTGCGAACGGAACGACAAGCGGTGAATCCGATATTGCCTTTGGCTTTATTGAACTTGCTAACGCCGATGGAAGCCTCGACAGCCTTACGAACGTTTCAGTCGATGGCCGCGAATTGAAAATCTATGGTCTCCAAGACAAGATGACGCCATGGTCTCAGCGAACGCTTCTTTTCGTTGGGACCATGGAACAAATTGAATTTTCTTGGACAAAGGTTACAATTCGCATTCGGGATGCTCTCTTCAAGCTTCGGCAAAACATTCAGCCGGTCTTGTATCTCGGCACGACGACGGCTGGCGGACAGGATACGGCTGAAGGTACGGCAGAGACTTTAAAAGACAAGCCAAAGCCTCTGCTTTTTGGCAAAGTCTTCAACATTCTTCCTATCCTTGCAAATCAATTCGATCGGATCTATCAAGTCAGTAGCAGAGGATTCAACTCAGGAATTGTTGTAAGAGACGCGGGCGTGCCCTTGACTTTTACTTCGAATTATGCTACAATAGCGGCATTAAGAAGTTCAAGCTTAACTTCAGGTCAATTTGCAACTGCTACGTCCCTAGGGCTCTTTCGTGTCGGCGGAAATCCGCTTGGAGACATCACGGTTGACGTTAGCGAGGGCGCGGATGGATCGCGATCAGCCGCCCGAACGGTTCGCCGAATCCTAGAAGGCTTTGGCTACACCACAGCGAATTTCTCATCTACCGATATCGAAGCCCTTCATTCGCTCAACCCTGCTGAAGTTGGCGTATGGATTGGTGCTGATAACATCGATCCTTTAACTGTTATCTCTTCGCTGCTTGACAGTATCGGCGCAACGATGACACCGGATCGATTGGGGGTTCTTCGCTTTTTTCGTGTAGGCGTCCCTTCTGGTTCTCCCGTTTTCACTTTCGAACGATATCTAATCCTGAACCAAGGCTCCGGTATCGAGCGAGTGGCTACCAATGACGCAGGGCGCGGTGTTCCAGCCAAAAAGGTAACGATCAATTACGCGCAGAACTATACGCTTCAAAGCGGTACGGCTCTTGCTGGTGCAACGACAGAGACCTTAAAAGCGTTTCTAAAAGAAACGTATAGAACTGTCAAGGCCGAAGATTCTTCAGTTGCCACTGCTTTTCTTTTGGCCCCTGAACTAGAATTTACCACGTGTCTGACGCTTCAAGCGGATGCACAGGCTGAGGCAAACAGGCGGCTTGCTCTGTACAAGGTAAAGCGTGATCGGTTTAGAATTCCCGTTAAGAACGAATTTGTTTCGACGCTGGAGTTAGGTGCCGTTGTTTCGCTTAAAGTTAACCGTTTTTCGCTAAACGCCGGCAAGCTATTTATCGTCATCGGAATCAATGAGAACTTCAAGACTGGCGTAACGACCGTCGATATTTTTGGATAAGCTATGGCGAACAATGGTAATATCATGCTTGGCTTTCCCAATCGGATTGATCAAGTTTCTATTTCGGGAGGCTCGTGGACTACGGGCCTTCCTCTTCAAAACGTCCAGAATCGACTTCTTGAAAAAGTCGCACGAACAACGAACGCCAATGAATCTTCAACACGGTTCATTCTCGACTTCGGGATTCCAAAACGAACAAACATTCTAGCTTTCGTCAATCACAATTCGTCTTTTAGTGGAAAGGTGATTATCGAGTCGTCCACCGTTTCGAACTTTGCCTCTATTCAAGACACGTACTCAGCAGATATGTGGTCTGGCATTTCCGACTCCACATGGATTATTGACGAACTAGAATGGGAAAACGATAACTTCTGGCTGGGCTCCTACAGCGAAGAAGATATTCAAGGTTTTACGTCTGTATCCACCCATATTCTCGACAACTTCCGTGCGGCTCAATACCTTCGCGTTCGCGTTATCGATCCTCTAAACGAGGACGGATATTTTCAAGTCGGCCGCGTTTTCGTTGGCCCGGCTGTTCAGCCCGCAATCAATTATGCTTATGGCGCAGGCCTTGGGTATGAGACGGATACCGCGATTGAAACGGCCTTAAGTGGCTCTGAATTTTTCGACGTGCGAGAGCCTGTTCGCGTTTTTCGTTTCTCTCTTGAGATGATGAGGAATGATGAAGCTTACGGCAAATTCCTTGAGATCGTGCGGCGAGCAGGCGTTCACGGAGAAATCTTTGTCATTCCTGATCCTGACGACGCTTTTCAAGGCCTTCGCCGAAATTTCATGGGCCGCAACAGGCAGCTAAACCCCCTAGAACAAGTTATGTGGGCTGATGATGGCATAGCCAATTCGATGGCCTTCGAAATCAAGGAACTTCGATAATGGCCACTTTTCCTACAGCCGCCGTTCAGAGAATTCAAGACGCAAATGGTAATGCTTATGATGCGACTAGCAATCCTGGCGGTTTAGCTCAGGGCGGTCATCGTCAGAACTTCGTGCCTGATTTGCAAGCCGTCGTCGCTGTTGCCACTTATGCAGGAGATAGCGCAACGGAAGTTGCGAGTAAGGCGGCTGAGTTTCAGGCTGCGGTTGACGCCATCGAAGCTGGCCCTGTATCAAGCGTCAACGGGCGGTCGGGTGCGGTAACAGGCCTTGCCGAGCTAAGCGGAGCTACATTTACAGGTGCGGTTGCTGCCCCGACTGCGGCCTTTGGCGATAATGATACGAGCGTTGCGACGACGGCCTTTGTTCAGGCGGCTTATCCTAAAGCGAGCGCGGCCGTTCGGCGCGCATTTACCAGTACGACGGCCGTCAACACGCCGGCTTCGGACGCTACAGCGATGGCCATCGCTGTAAATTCATCGATATCGGGAACTTTTGTCCTCAATATCAACTTTGGGTTCAATCAGGCAATAACGCTTACTGGAAACGCTACCGCGTCAACTGTTTCTGCGGCATTTGACGGCCTACCTGTCGTATTCTATTTTATTCAGGATGCTACAGGAGGACGGACGCTCGCATTCAACGCGACCTATCATAAATTCCCTGGTGGCATCGTGCCAACGCTTTCGACCGCTGCTAATGCGGTTGATCGCCTCTCAGGCATGTGCCGCAATCGTGGAGGTACGATTGTCATTGAGTGGTCCGGTCTCGACAAGGACATCAAATGATCCCGTTCGCGAATTTGCTCGGTGGAGCCAAGATCAACTCCGCTGCTTCAGGTCAAGCCCTATTTACCTCGCGCGGCAACCAGCAGTGGACGGTTCCGAACGGTGTCTATGAGGTTTCCGTTCTTGCCGTTGGTGCGGGGGCGTCCGGCTCATATCGGACCGGAACGGACAACGGGACCGGCGGAGGTGGCGGTGATGTGCGCTGGATCAATCGCCTTCGGGTTCAACCGGGCGAGGTTCTGGACATCACGATCCCCGCCGCCGCGACAACGAACGGCGCTAGGGGCGGATCAACGACACTTCTGAGAAGTGCGGCCGTACTACTCCGGGCTTCTGGTGGCCTCGGGCTCATTGGCACGCAGAGCGCAAAGGACAGCACTCCGATCGGCGCGCACCCGCTATTCCCTGACCTTGTGGTTGGAGGCGGGAACGGTGGGGCTGGAGCCGGCAGCAACAACACGGGTATCGTGGGCGGCGCTGGCGGTGCAGGGGGCTATTCTGGAAATGGATCTGCTGGCGGCGGTCCGGGCGTGACCACGGCGGCGGGCAGCGGCGGTTCGGGCAGCGGCAGCCAAGCTGTCACAGGTGGAACGGCATCCGGCAATGGCGGAGGCGGCGTCGGGCTTTTCGGCGAGGGCGCCTCTGGCGCGGCGGCGAGCACCGGAACCGGCGTAGGCAAAGGCGGTTCGGGTGGCGCAGATGGCCCCTCAACGCTTTCCGGCATCTCCGGGGAAGACAACGGCGCCGTCTACGGCGGCGGCGGCCAAGGCTTTTCAGGGCTCAATCCCTTCTTCGGTCTCGGCGGCTTGGGGGGGCTTCGCATTCTGTGGGGCCAAGGACCGAACAACGGCGGTCGTGCTTTCCCGGCTACGAACGTAGCTACAGCAACTTCTTAAGGAACGAACATGGCATTTGCTAAAGAAGCAAGCGGCGAATGGATAGCGCTATCGAGTGCTGCGCCAATCGAAAATGAAGGCGTTGTCGTTTCGTATGAGAGCTTTCTCTTGTGGTCTCAGGAAGAACAAGAAGCGTTCGGCGCTTATGAAATTGGCGAAGGTGAGCCGGTTCCAGAGGGTAAGCGCATCGTCTCGACCGGAATTGGAAGCCTAGATGGAAAGCCCGTTTGGGTAAACGTCCTTGAAGACATTCCGCCTCCCGAAGCCCCAATGGAAGTGACGGCGGCTCAGGCGCAAGTTGCTCTTTATAATGCAGGTCTTCTTGAGCTTGTCGAAGAAAACATTGCCAATCACCCTTACCCGCCGATCCGTATTTGGTTTCGTTCGGCGACTAAGTGGCGCAAAGACAATCCTTATGTTCTGGGGATGGCCGCAGAACTTGAGCTAACAGACAAGCAGTTCAATGATCTCTTTATGTTTGCCAGTCAAGTCGTCACGTAAATGGATAGTTGCTCATGGTGGTTCGAAGGCTCATGGGCGCATTGCTGCTTTATCCACGATATTGAGTCTAAAGGATGGCTCGATATTTCATCGCATTTGCATCTAGCCGATTGCGTTAGCGCGACAAGCGGCGGACCCATCATGGGCGCAATTATGTTCGTCGGCATTGCTGTTGGCGGATGGTTTTATCAATTGACACGAAAGAAACCCGATGCAGATCACCTCAGCCCACCTAAATGAAATTGCCGGCGGTCAAAAAACCGCTAAGCGTCAAGACAATATCGAATCAATTATTAAAGGCCTTGATACTTATGGGGCTCAGGTTGGGCTTAACACTCCTGCTCGTCTAGCTCAATATATCGCTCAAATCGCGCACGAAAGCGGACGTTTCATTTATGATCGTGAAGTTTGGGGGCCTACAGCCGCGCAAAAGCGATATGAGGGTCGCACCGACCTAGGCAATACACAGCCAGGAGACGGAGAAAAGTTCAGAGGCCATGGGCCAATTCAGATCACAGGTCGGGCAAATACAGCCGCTTTTCGTGATTGGTGTAAGGCTCAAGGTCTTCAGCCTCCGGATTTCGAGAAGACACCGGAACTGATCAATACAGATCCTTGGGAAGGTCTTGGCCCTATCTGGTATTGGACGACGCGCAATCTTAATCGATATGCCGATGACGGCAATCTTGAAATGATTACTCGCCGAATCAATGGCGGAACAAACGGACTGACCGATCGAATCGAGCTTTATGTCCGCGCCGCTCTCGTCTTGCTTAATTACAAGCTTGAGGCAGGCGTCGTCAAGCGGTTTCAGTCAGAGCATAACATTCTTGCTGATGATGTTGCCGGACCGGCGACACGTCTTGCAATGCATGAAGCGCTTAAGAAGCTCAAAACCGCTCCTTCTACTCATTTGCCCGAGCCTAACGAGCAGGCGACAAACGGAGCCTCGCCTCTCACGATTGATGATTACCTCAAACTGATCGAAGCCTCTGTTGCCGAGATCCGCAAGCTTAGGAGCGCTTAAATGGAAACCTTCCTCAACGCAACCGTTCAGGCGCTCATCCCTATCTATCAGATTTTCATTGGCATTGCCGCACCTATCGCGGTGGCATGGATTGTCAAGATCCTCAAAGACCGTGCTGGAATTGCGCTAGAAGAGTCAGACCGTAATGCTTTGCAAATCGCCATTAAAAACGCCGCGCTTTTGGCGGTCAACAAGAGTGGTGGAGCCAAGGCAATCGATCATGTAGCGAGCGGCGCAATCGATGATGCCGTGGATTACGTAAAGACGGCTGTTCCCGATGCTGTCGAGCGCTTTCGTTCGCAAGGTCTTGACGACCGCGCCATCGCTGCAAAGATCGCGCCACAGGCTCAGCTTATCGTTGATAGCGTGCCGACGCAGATCGTAGACGAGGCTCGTGGGGTTGCGACAGATGCCTTCGTGCGATCCGTTCTCAATAGATAACGTCAATGGACCTTTCCCCGATCATAACCTATGCGATAGAACAAGGAGGCTTCGCACTAGCATGCCTCGCCTTAGTCCTATACGCATATAAACTCGACAAACGAAACGCAGAACTTCATGCAAATGTCAACACTCTGCAAAAAGAAGCTTCGGCGCATGTCGAAAAGCTTTATCAAAGCCGACTGGAGTCTGAAGGCCGAATTAACTTGACCCTCAATGAGGCAAGCCAGACAATGGAAACTGTTGCTGAAGTTGCCGAGGAGCTTAAGAAAAGCATTCAGCAGACGAACGAAGGCGTCAAAGCTCTTCAACAGATTGGGAATACCAATCAGGAAATTGGGCGCGAACTCAAAATCTTCCTCCAGTCCAGGAGGGATCAGTGAGTTGGTTTTCCCGCATGTTCGGGCATCATGAATCAAATGCCTCTCTTGATATCAATTATGAATTGATCAAAGAAGGTAATGCCCTTGAAGATCAACAGAAAATTCAAACAGCCCTTGTCAGATTGCAAGGAAGAGAGATTAGGCAGCAGATGATTAGCAGCGCTCTCGACATTAAATCCAGACGGGAGCAATAAGCCGTGTTCGATCGTATTCTCGGACCAATTCAGCGCACTTTCGATTCAGGCTACAAGCTTCTCTTTTCGCGCATTGGAATTGCAGCCCTTAGCTTTACCCTTCTTTATATCCTCGTTTCTTTCTTAGTTCCTTCAGTCTACCTTGTAGAGCTTGGCAATGCTCTCGTCTTTGCCTTTGCTCTTGTCAATCTTTGCCTTTATCTGCCTGATGCAGTTTGGGCAACAAAGAACGATAATGGAGAAGCTGGGCAATATTTCGTGGTCGGCCTATCGCTCATCCTGATCTATCTAGTCGAACTAAGAGCGTATTCTACAATCTGGAGATGGCTGGACTATCCTGCTGGCTGGTCAACTCATCCTTTCCATGCATTTTTTCTTTATATTGCATTTTTCGGCTTGACAATGCTGATGACGGCTCCAGGCATGACAGCCGGGCGCATTCCGATCAAGAACTGGAAATCGGTTGCTGCTGGTGTGAGCTTTGCCGTTTTTGTTTTGGGCGTTACGGTCGGTCTCATCTTCTCGGGACAGCCAACGCCGATCGTTGTTCCAGAGCGCGGCGATTTTGTTGATGCCGTCTGTCCGACAGACGCGCCGATCAAGGGCAACATCAACAAAGGAAAATACATCTACCATATTCCAGGCAGTGATTATTTCCAGATAACCAAGCCTGTCATTTGCTTTCGCTCAGAAGAGAGCGCAATTGCAAATGGCTTTAGAGCGCCAAAAGCTAGACAGCAGATCGAAGCGCCTGTAATCAAGCCTTGACATTCAACAAAAAATAAGCTATAAGAAATTAAGCCGCTCACTGTCATGGTGCAGCGGCTTTTTTGTCCCGACGCGAGATGATACCATGAACCTGACAGATGATCAACTGAAAGAAGCCATTGATTTGCTGGCTTCTGAGGGCACCGTGGCAGGCGCTGCGCGAAAGCTAGGGATTGCTCGCTCCTCGATGCAGAACCGCCTCCAGCGAGCCTCTGAACGCGGCCTGGATGGTCGTCTACCGACCGCTCTTCCAGTTGGTCAGGTCGTCAAGGGCGAATCCGTTCTCTATGATGAATCCGGTCAAATCAAGATGCGCTGGGTCAAGACCAAGAAAGAAGAGCCTTCGCCGGAAGCAATCGCTGAGATCCTGAAGGAAAGCTTTGAAGGATACAAAGCTCCATATCTAAACGCAAAGCCGCAAGGTTATGCTGATGACGATCTTCTAACGCTTATAGCCGTAGCCGATGCTCATGTGGGATTGTTCAGTTGGGCCGAAGAAACGGGCAACGATTGGGACATTTCGATTGCGGATCGCGTCATTACGCAGACAGCAAAGCGGCTAGTCGAGAGCACGCCGAACGCTGCACACTGCATTATTCTTGGTGGCGGTGACGCAACGCATACGAATAACTTCGATAACCACACGTCAAAATCCAAGAACGCCCTTGACGTAGATTCGCGTTTCTCGAAAGTTCTGCGTGCGGCTTGCAATCTCTTCGTTAAGATTACGGATCTTGCTCTTCAGAAGTTCCCGAAGGTAACGGTTAGAATTCTTCCAGGCAATCATGACGAGACAGCTTGTTTCGCGATCTCTTATTTCTTGAGCGCTTGGTATCGCGATGAAGACCGTGTTACGGTAGACACTTCGCCCTCTCTCTTCTGGTGGTATCGATTTGATAACGTCATGTTGGGTGGCGTTCATGGTCATACAGCGAAGATGAAAGACATGCCGCAGATCATGGCTGTTCGTCGGGCTGAGGATTGGGGACGAACAAAGCATCGATACGTCCACACCTTTCATATCCATCACATCGAGCGCTTTGTCAATGAAGCTGGCGGTGTCATTTGCGAGAGCCATCAATCGCCATCGGCTCAGGACGCATGGCACTTCAATGAAGGCTTCTTGTCAGGTCGCTCCATGCAATCGATAACATATCATCGAAAGCATGGCGAAGTTACTAGGAATCGTGTCGCAATCTATGATGAATGAGAAAAGGGGCCATATGCCCCTTTTTGCATTTTTAAATCTTCAACCAATCTCCATCCCAGAAACGATGATAAGCGCCGTCTTCACGAAACTGATAGAAACCGGGCTTTTGTCCGCCCTCTTGAGGAAGGATCATCGTCCAGCATTCTTCTTCAAATAGCTCGACAATTCGATGAATGTGGTCGGCGTCATTGACGAAGCTATCGCCAATATGGCGGTCAACAAACCACGACTTACCGCTCAGGTCAAATACTTCTTCGCGATAACCACCGCTCAAAATTACGGATCTGAAAGACCATGGATGATCGTGCGGATCTCCATTTCCATCTGCTTGAGTGAAGCGGTGAAAGACCGGATAAAAGGGCCAAGGCCCTTCGATATGATACTTCGTGAAACAGTCGTTCATATGCTCGGTACGAATTTCCATTTACTTCTCCTCCTTGGCTTCGGTGAGGGCGCGGATGGCGGCGGCTGTATGCTGTGCCTCAAGCGCCTTGATCTCGTGGGGCTCTCTCGACCTGTCGCTGTAAAGCGTGACGCGGTCCTTGGCCCGCTCTTCCGCCACCAGCGCACATTCAGCTATCGCCTCCCTCCGCACTGCTTCGATCCGGGCTTGGGCGGCTTCAAGGACGGCTGTCAGACGGGCAACCTCCTTCGGATAGAAATCCGGGTCGCCTGCGAACTTCTCGGGGTTCCGGTGCCTCACTAGGCCGGTGCAGCCGCACCCGGCTGTGGTCTGGCATTCTGGCATGGTACAGACGATCATCGCCGATCTCCTTCCACCGGGGAGGGCTCAATGGCGGGAGGGGCGGGAAGCGGGTTCCAGTGGGTGGCGCAGTCCATGTAGCCGCGAAAGCCATGAAGGCCTTCCTCACCCACCTTTGGGTACATGTTCCAAGAGGCTGTGGTGATCTCCTCCCAGCCGTTGTTATATCGACCGATCAGGATGGTCGTCCCATCCCTCCGCGCGCTGTCGATCGTCGGCCACCCACCGCCATCACGGGCTTCCTCTCGGGTCTGACGATCGGCGAGAATGGCGTCCTCGAAAGCCGCGAGGAATGCATCGAAGGTGCGCCCAAACATGGTCATCTTCACTGCGGCGCCGACCCGGTTGTCTTGGATTGCCCCGCATAGTTTATCTCTAGCTAGTCGGCGCACGTCCTCCGGCACGTCGGCGCTGGGCTGGTTCGCTTGCGCCGCCATCACTTGCCCTCCTCACGAGAGGATCGGGCGGCGGCGCGGTCTTTGTGGTCACGCTCTATCTGCCCCACGAGATTTTCGTCCTCATCTTCAAGGGGCGAGCCTGTCACCTCTTCAAGGGCGCGTAACTCGTCAATCAGCATGCCGATCTCGCCTTCACGCTCCTCCAGCGCCTTGCGGAGACAGGCGACCTCGGCTTTGAGGTTGTTTGCTGCTGCGCCGTTCTTCATCGCCTGATCGAATGCGATCCCGTATGCGGACCACCAGCGTGCAACTTGCGCATTCAACTCCCGGCGTGTCTGCTCGTGGGCGGCGCGCTCGGCGGATAGAGCGGAGGCGGGGACGAGGGGTTCGATCTCCCATCCGTTTCGTCGCCAAACCAGCACCTTTGAGAGGGCACTGGTGACCATGGCAACCCCGCTAGAATGCTTCCCAGCCCACGCCACCACCTCATCCCGTCCCGCGCCATCGTCAGGGACGGCGAGCGGCTGGAGTGTGGCGGATAGGGCGGCTTCCGCCAAGGCCCGAACCTCGCGGAGGCGCGTCATGGCGTTGTCGGGCATGAACGGCATGGGGATGCCGGCGATCTTCTCCAACGCCTCCCGAAGCCCAGACGCCTCTGTGGCTTTCGGGGCGGCGGTGAGGGCGTAGAGCGGTGTAACCTTCCAATTGCTTTCGCTTACACAATCCGGCCGTTCCAGTTCAACGTTTGTGTAGCCAGAGGTGTGCTCAGAAAGCCACGCTAGCGGCACCATCTCGGCCTCTGCGGGCAATGGCTTGCGGTCGTCGGTCATGGGGTGGGCTCCTGACGAGAGGCGCAGAGAACGGCGAGGAGCACGTAAGCTCCAGTCACATCGACAACCCGGTAGGCGGCTTCCAAGGCAGCGTGCGGCTTGTCACGACCGATCGCGTCGGCCATCTGCTGAACGCAGTTCCATCGCGTCTCGGCGTCATTGATACCCATCGCCTTGAGGTGGGAGTTTGCCGCCTCGCGCCGGTACTGCGGCACCGGTTTGCCGAAGGCGTCGAAGCCATCGGTGCCTTCGGTCTTCACGGGCACCATGATGGTGCCGACCATTCCGTCTTCGTTCGCAAAGATGCTCACTTGCTCGGCTCCGAACGGGTGGCCTGGGAGATCGCGGCGCGGGCGGTGAGATCGGCGATGGCGCTTTTCACGATCGCGAGGCCATCAAAGCATCGCTCGTCTGCGGTCAGGCTCTGCTTCTGCAAAACCTTCGCGGCGATGCGGAGCTTCGCGAGGATCGGCCCCACGCCCTCGGATGAGACGGGGAGGTCGGGATGGCTGGCCTCGGCGGCACTCGGCTCCTCGTTCCAGATCAAAGGCTCCGGGATCGTCTCGCCTTTCGCCAAGGGCTCGCCGCCCATGTCCGTGAAGCTTTCGCGATCGGACCCAGAGCATTCCGCGTGGATCTCGCCGCCGCTGATATCGCGATAGTAGGGCTGCCCGTTCTGCATCGGCTTGTCGCAAGCGATGCAGTAGGCGGTGTCGGGATGGCTGGTGGGTTCGGTGCTCATCGGGAAGCCTCCGAAGAGGCGCGGGCGATGGCTGCACGGGCGGCCTCTACGTTCTTGTCGAAACCGACCATCGGCGTGTGCAGGCCGTCGATGTCGTCGATGAACCAGCGCAAGGCGGATAGAAGATCGGGCGCTGCGGCGATCAGCCGAGCGTTGGCCTCGTGGTGATTGCCATGGCCGCCCTGTACGGACCCGATCTCCGTTTCGGAGTTGTGCCCGCCGCAGTTGCCGACGATCCACCAAACATCCGCGCCTTCCGCGGGGTCGGAACGAACTACGTTCCAAGGGGCTGGCGAATGCGTTAGGGTCTTCGTGTTCTCGCTCACAGCTTTGCACTCCGTGCCTGGAGGATGACGCGCCGGGCCGCGTCTTCATCGCCGGAAATCATGTCAATCATCAAATCCATCCAAAAGTCCAAAGCATTCCGATCGTTGGCCATACCAAGAACCATGCGAATGCTAGTGTGATGATAACCAAAGCGGTAAGCGTGTCAAGCGCCTTAAACATCTTTAAACTCGCTGTTTTGCATGATTTCGAGATACCAGTTGCGATTGACCTCTGCCTTGTTCTCGACGGCGGCTTCACCGGAGGCGATGAAGTCAATGTTTAATCGTTGTCGAGCTTTAATTAGCTCAAACTGAGAAGTAAAAGTATCTTCTAGACAGTCTTTAAAGAGAATGAAAGAGTTGGAGTAGTTTCCGCCAAGAGATTCAATTTCATTGGCGAGGCGACCACTTGCATGCTCTATAATAGAATTGGCGTATTCCGTTAGATTACTCATGCCCGCGTCGCCACTTCCTTGGCCCTCGCAATCATGTTTAGGGCCTCTTCGTCAAAATAGAGATCGTCTTCCATGTTCTCGATCCATTCGACAAGATCGCAGACGACTTGTTCTGCTTCTTCGCAACGATCTTCCCAATAATGACGGTCAACCTTGAAATCGAAGTCATCGCTATCGAGCATCAGAATGTTCCCTTCAAAACGCCTGTCCGTTCATAAAAGCAGTCGCGGACCTTGCGAATGTCCATAGCGATACCCTGAATAACGCCTTCCTGCAAGCACGAAGTCAAAGGCTCGCTGATATCCTGGCCTGCGTTATCCAAAGTGTTTGCAACAGACTGAAACTCAGTAAGAGCCTGAACCTGCCCATCAAGACATTCTTCGAAGGCGTCTCCCTTAGCGCCCGTGGACGCATAGCAGAAATTCGCTGATAGCCGAATGATGGTCTTGATCTCCTCTGGCAGATCAGAGGGCGTCGGATCGACCACGGGCTGAGCGGCGATGATAGATAGTGCAAGGAATGCCGTGATCATGCGTCGATCTCCTCAAGCTCGGTCGCGAGGTAGGTCCAGGAAAGGTTGTCTTCGTCAGCATCAATGTCTGCATCGAAACGGATCTCATAGACTGCGGGGTAGTTACCTTCGGCTGGTGCAAAGGCGACGACATAGCCTGTGTCGCCAGCTTTCGGGAACCAATCAAGATGATGAACTGCGGCTTCAGTCGGCTCAAAGAAATCAACCAGAGCCTTGACACGGGAATTGATGGTGATGGTCACTTGGCGTTCTCCTCTAGGATATCGGCGATGGTTGTAAGGTGCATGATGAGTTCTCGGAGTTCTGAAGCGGCCCAAGGAAAACCAAAAACACGATCCTCGGTATAAATTTCAACAAGGCTATTAGAATAAGGTTTAACTGAAATTGTAAAATCGCTTACATTTATGATGTCTCCAGCGACGATCTCCCGCCGCGCCGGAATCACTTGCTCGGGAATAAGCTTTACGAATGAGGGTTGCGGGGTTTCTGTTACGAGTTGGAGTTCTGTTGAATAGACAGAAGGGCCGCTGCCGTTCTTAATGGATGAATAATCAACCCATGAGCCATACACACCAACAACATAAAAACAACCATCAATTGAAGGCCCATACCTTTCTTTCCAATAACGATCCCAATGCTCATAGGTATTTTTTTCTTTAGAAGCAATAGGCCGAATCTTGTCGCCAATCTTGAAAGTCATTCTCTCATCTCCTATCGTGTTGCGATACATGAACATAGATCGCGGTTTGCGGGTTGTCAAGTGGCGTCTAGCATGAGGCGGATAGCGTCCAATGCCAGACGAGACAAGTCTTTCTTGCCCTGCAAGTTGCGAAGAATTTTGCGGTCGAGCGTGCCCTTGCCGATCAAATCGGTATAGAAAGCGACGCCCGAGCCGCCGACACGCGAGGTCCGATCTTCCGCCTGCTGGTGAAGGATCATGTTGTAAGATAGGCTGTAGCGAATGGCACGATTGCAAACGTCTTGGATGCCGTCCATGCCCGTTCCAGCGGCGTCGGGCGTTCCGACCGTGTAGAGAACTTTCGGATCGTTGAGAAAGCGGTCCTTGTTCTTGATACGCTCCTCAGACGAGACGTTGCCCGACAGATCCACAGCCTTCTTGCCAAGCGCCTTCAGGACCAATTCGGCGTCTTTCTTGAACCGAACCCAAATGACGATCTTCTCATCGTCGGGCATCGTTTCCAGCCAGCCTTGAAGGGCGTCTAGACGCGCGTTCGGCAATTCTTGGAACGTCCCATCGCCTCGGGGCAAGAAGCCGTTGCTGATGGCTTGCATGGTCGCCATTGCCGATATGGCGTTGGCAGAGGTCTTGAACTCTCCATTGTCCAGTTGCGCGATGAAGGTTTCCTTGACTTGCTTGTAAGCGGCCTTTTGCTCAGGGTACATATCGAAAACGAACTCGTCTTCAAATTTCTTCAGTCCAAGCTCTTCTTGACTGACACGATAAACAAACGGATCGATCTTGCGATAGAACTCGTCAACGTTCTGATGACCAATAACCTCATTCGCAAAGCCGTTGAACTTTGTCACGCAGTACCGCGCCATAAACGAAGTCTTGTACTTGACACCGATAATACGCTCATCGAGCAAGGCAAGCTGCGACCAGAAGTCGATAAGGTCTTTGGCGACTGGCGTTCCTGTCAAAAGCGCCTTATAGTCGCATTGATCCATCAGTTTTCGCATTGCCTTCCATCGCTGTGAAGACTTGTTCTTGCTCAGATGGCTTTCGTCCTGAGCGCAAAGCACACGGCCCTTGTGCCGCTTGATAAAGTCGTTGCAAAGTTTCTCGCCGGCTGGCGTCTTGACGGCATCAACGTTAAGAACGATGACTTGCAGCCCATCGAAAGCTTTCAGAGCTTCATACTCGGCAAGGCCCGCCTTCGTCTTGTTCCAGCCCCAAGCCTTATAAGGCACGTCGTCCTGCACGTCACGGGCAAGCTGAGCTTCGACCCACTGCTGCGTCACGAGACCATTGGGCGTCACGACGATCAACCCGTCAATATGATTGCGTGTCCAGTGGTAGACCGTCAACGATGTAAGGCTTGAAGATT
>Ga0182210_1000157_pt1 | contig 14695 bp, 14 predicted proteins | sample G5R1MG_19_FD_129670 | JGI IMG/M metagenome (GOLD analysis project Ga0182210, IMG submission 129670) | Switchgrass phyllosphere microbial communities from Michigan, USA - G5R1_MAIN_03OCT2016_LD1 MG | ecosystem: Host-associated > Plants > Phyllosphere > Phylloplane/Leaf | place: USA: Michigan... | reverse complement strand
GTCCGTGTTCAGAGCTAGTGGTCTTTGCACAAAATGCGGATACACGTGCAACTCCTGTTGTATCTTCACCCAAAGCCTTAGGTACTGACGTCTCCATTTCCATATCTTCGTCTGAATCGGAAGAAATCTCGTTTACTGGGGGGGAAGAAGGCGGAGCACTTGGCTTATTCTCTTTAACCGGTATGATGTTGGAAAGGAGCGGACCGCCGGAACTATCAGGAATCATCGTAGACTCCTTAAATTCGAGGCTAGAGTCGGGGGGGAGGCCACAGTTGGGGTTTGCCGGTCGCTGAGGTGGGTCCGGAGTAGGAGATGCCGACCATGATACCTGGCTGGTCGGGGGTTCATTATCGTGTGGTGCCTGAGTGCCCGGTTCCGCAGACGAGATTATGGTGTGCTCTTCGGGATCAGAATCAGGTGAGGAATCCACGGCCTCCTCGCTGTCGCTTTGCGTGTGACCTTGAGCAGCGGCATTTTCATCAGCAATAGCACATATCTTGCTGAACCATCTATGAGGCATATTTCGGGCCGGGAAAGGAAGGACTCCGGGCTGCGGTTTGTACCAGCTCTCTGGGTTTTGCAAAACAGCTCGTTGGAAACTGTCAGGTACCATGGCCTCGCTGTTGAATACAAAGTCCTTCATCCATGGGCATTGTATGCTTGTATTACTGGAGTCGTCTCGGTCCAGTGCGGTTGCTGTTGCTTCTGGCAGCTTGGGGGCCTCGACAACGGCAGGCGAACGTGCTTCAACTTGCTTTGTTGGATCCTTGCGATGATTCGATCCAAGCGGACTTGTTTTCTGCACTTGGGCGTTGCGTGCCGAGGACGTCTGCTTGCCCAATGGGTTGACTGGGCAAGCCTGCGCAGGTATTCCCAATGGATCCTGGAGAGGGCTTTTTGGTGGGTTGGCTGGTTTATGATTGATCGTGCCGAGTAGTTCCAGCAGTTCTTTTCGCCTGTGGTCATTATCGGGTACCGCTGGCTGCTTATCGTTTTGCGCTGTGTTACCAGCCATGATACCCCGGCTTCGAGATTCGTGTTCGCTTGCTCGAGTTGGAGGTGGTGCCATTTGCGTGCCAAAACCGACCTGTGTATACGGCTGCTGAGTCTGCGACATATCGGCGATCTGGTCTATTGTGGGGGCAAGTATTGCATCTACTTCTTCATCTTCTCCTTCCCTTGCGTCCAGCCCTTGTACGTCCGATTCCAGGGTTGCCTCGTGCTTTGTCACAGTATCCGGACGCAAGCGTCGGCGATCCTCAATGTAGCGAGTGCGGTCCAACCGCTGCAGCACACTGGCAACTGGGTCGACCCGCTGCAGAGGCACAGGGGCCGGTACCTTGGCCTTGCCGAAGCCAAGCCAGTCGCCCGCGTATAAGATGAGCTTCAAGCGGTCGCGGGACGGGCCGTATGAGGTGTAGCGAATGGCGTACTTGCGAACAGCTATGCCAGCGTAGACAGGTAGGTGCGATAGATGAGGGACCTGGCTCAGCACGTGTTGCAGACAGGTAGGATCGAGGCGGGCGGTGACGAGGTGCCTCCCGTCTGTGACGGTAAGGGGGTCGGGCTGAACGACGTGCAATGCGCTGATGCGGTCGGGCGGGACCGTGTTGATGATGTCCAGGCACGAGCCGTTGTCGTGGTACAGCCCGCGCCAGGCGTGATGCGCCAGGCGTGTGAGGCCGGCTACCTTTTGCTGGTTTTTTTCCTGCAGCCAATGGTTCCCGAGCAAGAGCTGTTCTTCGAATTTTTCGGCAAGCCACCCGTCGGGGCACACGGCCATGTAGTTGAGTCTCTCGACCGGGGCTAGCAGCGCGGGGAACGCGACGCGTCAAGCTTAGGGACAGTGGACGAGATCACGGGACCGGCAGTGTGTTTTGTTGCCGCCCTCTATCCGAGCCGCCCGTTCTACAGCGACCCCAGCATCCCCTTACTGGGCCTGCGCCGCAAAGACGCGAGACGGCGAGTGAGAGAATACTCGAGTTCTGGCGGTTTCTCCGAACAACAGGGGTACACAAACTTTTGCTACCGGAATAAAACTTCAAACCATACATACTAGATTGATTGATGATATCTAGAGAGACGGGGTAAGGAATAGCGCGAGCATAAACACCCACGGTTTACGAGTCTATTTCAAATATGGCACAATGAAGATACCGTTGACGCCTGTATCGGCTGGCTTTTAATACCCATGTCGCATGACTGGGGATGCACAGGGATTTCACGAGCGTACACGCCGTGTAAGCACCCACCTGAAGATGGACTTACATCGCTTCTCGCTGCAGTGAGCTGAATCTACGTATGGAATTGAGTGTATTCCCAACTTATCTCTCCACAAATTCCTTCATTACATTTGAAGTTCACGAAATGTTCACACCAGGCCACCCACCAGACCACCTACAAAACCACCCGCCAGAAAACCCGCCAGGTTATACACTGCAAGTCTCAAACACTAGGCTCAGTCCGGAGCCGGTGCCAGATTCTGAGCCAGAGCTCAAAAATGAACAAGACGAACAAAATTTATATAAAATAGGCCCTATAATCCCGCTCCACGTCCTCTGCTCGAATTGCACGTTCTTCTGCGCCTACTGGCCCGTTCTCTCATACCTCCAGCACACGTATCCTGATATCGCTAAGGATCCTATCAAGCCCGAATATCCTCCAGCTCGCCTATGCACCCTCTCCCACCTCTTTCACGCCAAATCTACCTGTCATCTCTGTCATACGCTATATGAACTTGCCCAAACAAACTATCATCGTCAAATTTTTGTATCTGATATCAATGCACAGGGGCATGAATATATATGGTTGCGTCCTGTTGTATGGAAAGCAGGGCACGTTACTGTGAAGGAGATTTTTGGGGACAAGGAGCTGGACAAGTGGAAGAAATCTGAAGCCGGCTCATTCTCGTTAAATGCATCTTTTGGTAAGCTGGGTTATTTTTTTTTAGATTTGAGAAAGATTGCGCAGAACGGCTGACAAGTTCGTAGATCTCCCGCGTCGCGGATTTTTTAGCTACACCGGAGCAGAGTGTCTACCAGTGTATGCGGTAGATGCTGTTGGTACGGCAAAGGGCTGGATTGAGGAATGTACGGTGCGACATACCAGCTGTCGGCAGTTCCACAGTGATACCATTGGTGATACTAGCCTACGACCTACACGAGTGCTGGAAGTAAGCGAGAATGCGGTAAGGCTTCGGTGTAACATGTCTGAGGAGGTGTTTGATTACTTGGCAGTGAGCCATATATGGGGATCCAAGTCTTTGAACCAACTCCGTCTACTGAAATCGAACATTGCGCAGTTTCAAATCGATATACCGGAAGCTGCATTGGAGACTTCTAATACGTTTCGAGAAGCTGTTGTCGCGACCAGAATACTTGGGTACCGCTACGTCTGGATTGACTCTTTATGCACTATCCAGGATTGTGAAAAGGACTGGAAATACGAAGCTGACTGCATGTCCATCGTCTATGGCAACGCTATCTGCAACCTTGCATTTATCAATCCACCCGGTCCGGATAAAACATCTACACACATTCCACGGGATCCACGAACTTGGAGTCACTGTATCCTACGCCGAGGTACCACTACCCCGTCATCTCTGTCCAAAAAATCTGAGCACGAACTACCTGCGACATACATAGAACGCATGATCTCTTCTACGGAAGAATATCCACTCCTTCCTTCGAGCCCCAATGATTACCCCTGGCTCAGAACTCGTTACTGGCCTCTCTTCAACCGCGCCTGGACATTCCAGGAACATCTCTTTTCCATGCGCACCGTATTCATTGGCGCAAAGCACCTCATATTCCACTGTTGCACGCACTTAGTAGATGAACTTCTGGGCCCCTTAGTTACAAAGAGCCCCCTGAGCAAATACGGACTAAAGGCGTGATTTTCAAAGTACCGCAGCAAGTGTCGGTATTTTCCTGATAGCTTGTAGGCTATGAGGGCGTTGAAATACTTGTCAGATGTAAATGTGATGAGCTTTATGATTGACTGGACAAATATGATTAACGAGTATCGGGGTCGGCGGCTGTCTCATCCCAAAGATCACATTGTGGTCTTCTCTGGGATTGCTATGTCGCACTCTGATAGAGCCTCACTGTAAATAGTCCCTTGACTCCCTCTAAGGATCATCATCCTTTCAATACACGTTTTCTGTCCCAAGCACCGTTTTACTGCGTCTTTTGGGCTGCGGCCATTACAGGGATTGTCACGGCGATAAGTAATATGGGAAATTTAACACATATCGCGGGGCTGTGGGCTGAACATCTGCAGCTGACTCTACGGTGGTATGTGAAGAAAAAAAACGAACGCTTTATGCGCTTTGAGTGGAACATGCAAGAGGAGAGTCTCCAGGGAGATTTTTGGACTGATGAGGTGCTGGAACCAGTAGAGCGGCCAGCACCCAGTTGGTCATGGCTTGCGATATCGGTGTATAAGTTCTTCAAAGTGGGCTTTTTATTTGGTGAGTCGGACCGCATAATTGACGTAGACGAAGTATACTTTCTGGCAAAAAGCCAGCTGGACCCACCAGAGTCCCGTTGGGACGATGTGTATCGGGCGGCGGCTAGAGTAGGTCAGCCGGAACATGAAGTCTCAGAGAAGATAGGAGATGGGAATACATACTCTGACTTTGATGAGTCTTGCATTGAAATCCTGGCGTATGCCAATCCAATCGATTCCGACTGGCCAGCGGACTTCTTGAGGCAAATTGTCACCTTCAGCGACACAAGTGCGTGTGAAGACGACTGTAATATTGAATTCAGTATCAAATTCAACTACTTTCCGGGTTTATCTTTGGGACCTGAAGCACCATCGGGCAACGCTTTCTACGTTGTAATCTCCGAGGTCCAAGCTATTCTACTGTCAAATAACGGTCAAGGAACAATTGAACGTCGGTTGGCGGGATTAATGCTAGTACCTGCTAAACACATGCATACGTGGAGACGAGTTAGGAGCTGGAAACTCCGGATCAGAATTGTGGATGTGCCGCTATCAAGAGATAATATGGATGAAGTTGCTATAAGATGGTGTAAATGTACAATTATACCATCGACAACATAGACTCGGCGTGGATTCAGATTTATATAACGAGAAGTAATTAAATAACCAACCAGCTCTGCTTTGAAGTATTAAGTTGACAATTTATTGATTAATTTTAGTTAGAAAATGCAATCAGAATAAGACAATCAACCTATTTGCAGGCATGATTACGCATATCGGCTTTAGATGCATATAAGTTATGCAAACTAGGATTTAAATCTCAAGAGGTTGCAAAACGCAGAGCATATATGTAGAAACCCCATGACCATAATAGCTGCAGGACCTAGCCAGGGAAAATGCTTACTTGGAACAAGCTAATTAGGATAGTATTGTTGATATGCGGTGCAGTTTCCGCCTTCAACTTCACAGCAACAATAGGCACATGAATGAGCTAAACCTGAATAGAAACCAAGTCTTGTAGAGCACTGATCGCGTAGAAGTTATAGACATAGGCAATTCCAAGCACAAACCCATTCTTAAACTAGCACAATATCTTGCTTCTCCCATGCATCACTCGCGATTTTATACTTCATCCACCTCTCTGTAACAGCCATGTAATTTTCTGCATCAACCCTCATTCCAGAAAATCGCATATTGAACTCCCACACTCCCACTCTCGTCCATGTACCCTCCTCTCGCCCGGGTGAAAGCATAAGACCCGCAAAAATGCGCTGCACATTGATCTCGCCCAGAGGTCTCACATACTGAATTTCACCCATTAACGCTAGAACACTTCTGCTTAGATCACTTTTTCCTCTGAGGTTAGAGGGGTGATAAATATACAATGGGTCGCAGTCGATATCGGAATCATCCGGGTGAGAGGGGTGGTTTCTAATGTGTATGAACTGGCCCCAAAGAGCATCGAACAAGTTTTCTCTGGAGACTATGAATGTTGAGAGAGTAATGCGGAGGTTCACAAATTGCGAGAAGCCAGTTGGATTGGGGAAGTAGTTTGGACGTAGCGAATCGAATTGAAAAGATTCCAGTGATGCCCAGAATATTTCGTCCAAGCGATGAATCGTCTTCGCTTCGAAAGGAGATCTTTTTGTTTTCCAAGTGTCTCGCCGAATATCTAGCACCTCGTTGCAGAAAAGGAAGTGCAAAGCGTGGTATGCATATATGGGTGCGGAGAACCAGGACCATGATGGTGCGGGCATTGGATCAAGAACCTCCGTTGGGATCAAGATATCGTAATTGATCCCATTGTTGTCATTGAGAAATCTACCACTTGCCAATGCTTCGTGTCCTCTAGCTGGGCCCAAGTACCATAGTAGGCATAGCGGCAGGCATTCTTTCCATGCGCCGGCGAGATAAGTCATTTTTCCCATATGTGAGTATGCACGCGCTATGCCCGCAAAGGCTACCACTCTATCCTTTGCAAGGCTCAACTTCCGAGCCCGATATTCATTAAAGACATAGATCCAATCTTCCACGAATATCAGCGGTTCGAGGTCTGCGAGACTCTCCGCTGTAGCAACCTTTGGTAGTGCTGCGGAGAAGTATCTTGTTTTCTTGTAGTCAGAGTTGATAATTCTTTTCCATTTTGTGTCGTCGATAATCATACCGGTATCATCTCCGATAGGGCCGAGGATTTCATCGTAATAAATCCTAGAGCATTGGAACATAAGATTCTTATGACCAACAAGGAGGGTTCGTGGACTAAGCAGGTATTCTTGAAATGTCCAAGCACGACTGAAGAGCGGCCAACCGGACTGGTCTAGCCAAGGGATATCGTAAGTTTCAAATAAGGGTCTGGCATATACGCCAGGGCGTGAGGGTGTAACTTCCCGTAGAATACAGGCATGCCAGTCCCGAGGATCATTTCTCGTATTTGATTCGGTAGCGGATTGGCTGGGAAACAAGACTGAGATATTGCATACAGCGTTGCCGTAGATAATGGCCATTCTGTCAGCCTCGTGATGCCAGTCTGGATTAGAGTCTTGGATGATACATAACGCATCTATCCATAAGTATCGATACCCTAGTATCCATGTAATTCTCACGGCTTCTCTGAAGGCGGCTGAAGCGCAGAGCTTATCCCATGGTATATCAATTTGGAAGTCTGCGAGATTGGACTCTAGCAATCTGATCTGATGAGTTGCTGCGTTCTTTTCCCACATGTGGCTTAGAACCAAGTAGTCAAAAAATTTGTCCTTCATATCGCATCGCAGCCTTGCAGAGCTTTCTCTGACTTCGATCACCCTTGATGGTCTTTGCTGGTTGTCTACTGTATTAGCGTGAAACGCACGACAGCGGTCATGCTCGGTACGACAAGTTTGAATCCAGCCCTTTGCTCGCCCAACATTGCCCTGAGAAACTCTTGGTATCTCCTTCGCCGTGGTATGTTGTCTAAAAGCGTGTTCGGTCTCTGAAACTAAAGTTGGACAATCAGTTCAACCGCTCTCAACGACTACCATACCCTCACTTACAAGTATAAGACACCAAGTTGAATTCTATAACTATCTTGCTACGGCTTTGACCTGTAACCAGCTTTACCAAAACCGCCCAGCGGTGCCACCTTCGGGGTTTGATTACCAGAAGAACATCTCCATCGCGAAAGCGCTCGAACTCTTCGGCCCGAGGTGACTGAATCATTTCCACGAATATCAGGTTACAAAAATGACATTCTCTATGACTTCGATGTAGATGCTTGACGGTGCACATAAAGATGGGTTCCCATTTTTCTGGTTGAGTGGGTAGATTTCTGTTCGAAGGATCGAAATTCGGTATTATTATAAATTTCTGCACTAGGCCTTCGCATGACAGACATCTCTTATGGAGCGGTACCGAAGTGTTAATGTGTTTTGTGGGACTTGAGGGGCGCACTTCTGTAGCAGAGTTTGATGGCGTGACGGACCGATAACTGGACATTGAATTTCCAGCAAAATAAGAATATGTCGGAAAAACAGAATGTATATACCTAGATATCTGGATATTATAAGATGAACTGGATAATCTAACCCGTCATTTGGAGAAAAGTTTTGCGACACCCATGCAGATAAATAAGCGTCTAACCGCATAGTGTACAAACCCCACTCTAAACCTGGTAGGCGCCTACGGTACTCATATTCCGATACCTGGAGACTATTTCCGATGACTTGTATTACATGATTGTTAGAATACCATAGGTGAACAGTGTATGCCCCGTGTATCAGAACTTATTATTATATTGCCTAAAAGTAGGACCTAGTCACTGAGGCTTTGGATAGTCTTATAAACACAAATAGATAAAGAGATAACGATCAGCAAATTGATGTCAAAGGACACGTATCTAGCCACACCACGCAAAGCTTCAAGTGATATACCCAAGAATATTCCCACAGTTAAAAGGTATTGCTGTATGCAGAATCGTTTTACAAGGTATTATATACTAGAGTGTAAATTGGTCCAAGTATATATCGAAGGACCACCTTAGATACAGATGCAAAAGCAACTTAGTGGATAAAAGGCGTACTTTTACAAGCACTAGTACGTAATGTGTTATCTAGATGCCAGCCCAAGCTCACAACGCCAAAAACGCGCAACTCCAGGAAAGAGGAAGCCTTGTTAAGAAACGCCAATTGTTATACATGATTTAAGGTGAGAAAGCCGGGATGCAATACAATACAGAAGTGGGTATCGTCGTATTGGTAAAGCACAATAATCAAAGGGCCAAAGCGTATCAACTTGGGCATCAAGGCGGTCGTTTCGCCATGTATTTTGTTGTGTCTACTCCGTGCACCGTGACGCCGAGTTGTGCTATTAGAGCCGATGCAAGAGTGATGGTTGTGGGGCCGATTCTCCGGACGAAACTACTGGCCATGTGGGCAGGCGACCGTGGAAGGACACGAAGCAGTGATATGGCAATTTTGTTGCCGTAAAGCATGCTAAAGAGAAGCACTCTAGAAAATGTGTTTTCTGTGAGTCGTTGGTCAGCTGATGTTTGCTTTTACGTGGTGCTCAGAATATCTCACTGTCTTAAGAGCGTCTCGAGACTAAGAGCGGTAACATTAGAGCCTTTATCAAGTTCATGAAGCGGTACCACAGAATTGACGAAGGTGCCAGCTGTATATGCGTTGAGAAGAGGAAAACTATCCCAAGACTGGTTGGGTGTCGAGTGATCTTCCTCGTAAATCTTGATGAATCGGACGGTCTCATTGCGCTTGGCTACTTCATACAGGGTATCTTCAATTTCATCGGCCTTTTGCGCCCATTCGTTTTCTTTTTCCATGTCCTCGACCCTTTCTTTTTCGCTCGCATACGTCTTATAGTCGGATTTTCTGACCAGCTATAGAAGTTCAGCGACTGATACTGTCAAAGGAAAAGATAGGAGCAGCACATACATAATCGTGTAAACAAAGCACGACGATGAGAAGAGTAGTCGGCGGAGTGTGCTGGATAGCATGCAGGCACTGTGGTCCGTCGACAATCGGTATACTTCCATAAATTCTCCGACCGGGGCTGATCGTCCTCGACCTGATCCTCTGCTTCATGTTCTGCAACTCCTGCACACGCTTCTCCCGCCATGACTTCAAGAACTTCTCGGTATCCTCATCGCTGATTGTACTTTCGTCCTTCCACAACGCCGGCTTAGAATGCGATGTTTTGGAAATGAGCTCCAGCTTCATGGCCTCTTGAAAGGCCTGTGCGTCGGCGATGACACCCTTGGGGCCTGTGTTGGCCTCATAGCGCGTGCTAGGCACCTGGTAGTTTACACGCATCTCGACGGGGATCTCAAGCTCGTCGTCGGTGTCGATGATTTCTCTGTAGTCGTCGTCGTGGTCTGTAGACTCTGGCTCGGAATGGTCACTGTCGTCGTCGCGGTCCTCGGGATGGCGGTGGTCAATGTCCTTGTCGCGGAGGAGCTCGTTGAATTCGTCTTGGGCTGCGGTGGTAGTCATTTCGAAAGGAAAAGAGGGCTGGGCGGGGGAGATTATATGGTATGGTGGAAGGAGGCCGAGAGCTGCTGATGCTGGGGGAGAGGGACCGTGCAATTGATCGGCTGCCTTAACGCGCGTTGCTGGTGCGGTGTCAGAGGGAAAGAAGACCCTAGTGGAGTCGGGTTGGAGTCGTCCGGGATGTGTCGTCTTGGCAGGATGCGCGCCGTGCGGAGCTATTTTGGCGAAGAGGCTTTGGCACGCCGGGACGCTGATTGGCTGCACACGTCAGCCTCTTTGCAGGGCATGCTGGGCGACCACGCCGCGGCCACGGTTTGAGATTACCTACTCTCCGCCTTTTAGGGCTGAGCACCACACGACGAGCAAGCCCCGGGGCGAAGAACCATTCCCGACCCTGAAACATGGCTTTTCTTGACTCGAGCCCCCATTATCCTCTTCGCATCTGCCGCGACATGGCTCCCGCGTGGCCTTGGAGGATGCGCACGCCTGAAACACGCTGATATTCCATCCAAAATCCGTCGCGATGGGGAGTACTACCTACATAGTACTACCACGTACAGCGCACATAATCAGGGCCGACGGTGTTTTCTTACTGCTGTGGTACCGAGCGCGTAAACACGGGTCCTTATCGACATTATGCTTCAGAACAACGCCGACATACTCCACACCCAAGGCAAGGCCAATGACCAAGACCCGACTGCTCAGTAGCCCGCCCGACGTGCAGCCAGAAAAAAAGGGGCTGCAGAAACGGCCGTCCAACGCAGAGACGCCGAGTCACTGGCCTCGCCTCCCTGGTCCCTAGTGTCCTGTCATTCCCCGACTTTCTTCCACTATGATTCTCGAAGCCTAGTGTCGAGCAGAGGCAATGGGCGTTTTCCTTATTGTGCAACACATCAGCCCTCCTTCACCGCCTCGAGCAGAACACCGTCTGGCCTTGAGCGCGATCCGCTTCAGCGTTACCAGCTTCAGCGTTCATCGCAAACAGAAATTTGCATCAAAAAAGAACTTTTGACTTCTGTTTCATTGGGGTCAACAGCCGGCAACGTGTACCCGTGAAATGTCCAATTTAGGGGCGACTAAGTCCGAAATTGCAGGCTATCCAAGCGTCTTATGCCGAATGAGCTGCGGTCCGTGCGTTGGCGTGTGAAGAGGGAGGGACTCGGGCAAAAGATGCCATCACGACTCGCGACCTATGATTTACCACGCGGCCCAGCCGCCGCAGGGCTGTAGGATCGTCAACGATGACTCTTACACCATGTTCGGCATGTAAGAAGAGAACCAAAAAAGGGGGCTCAGCATCTGACTCACTGAATGCCTATTCTTGTATCCTGGCTATTCTCGTGATTGCTGTCATTCACGGCACAGAGCACCTGATCATCTCCACCTGGATTCGTACTTTGCCCGTAATCCGGACAGATATGCACAACACGGTATACCTACCTACTCCTGCATCTCTGTACTATTACCTACCTACCTACCATACCCTCGCCTCGCTACCCTCCACTCCACCAAACCCCACCCATTCCACTCTGGCAACGACACCCCAGTATCTACCCAAGCAATCTACTCTGGTAGTCCCGTATCATGTTTACCTGTGTATATACATAGCCCGTACCCGTGCGCGACGAATCGTCCGACACTATCCAAGTAAGCATTCTCGCAAACTCAAAAAAAAAGTTTCTTCTGAAAAAAAAAAGAAAAAAAAAGAAAGGAATTGCTGCGCTGAAACACATGTAATCATTTTCCATCCTTCTTCCGCTCCAGTCCATAGAGCGTGTCTCACTCACCTACTCTGACATGCATAGATGCGTGATTTATTCTCTCGTATCCAATACTACGGGGAATAGTGGTGAAAGAGAAAAGAGGGAGTAAGAGGGAGTGAGAGGGAGAGGGGTTTTCTTGCTCTACTGTTTGGCTAGTACATGAGGATCCACATACGTGAATTAAGTACTCATCTCGCTGGTTAGCAGGTCCGCTAGATAGGAGGGGAAAAGAAAGAAAGAGAGAAAGAACGCTACCTGCTATGGGTAGAGCAGAGCTGCATTGCATTCATAAGACTACATAAACAGAAAGAGAGCATCACAGCATCTACGCCAAAGACAGAAAAGGTAGTCACTTCATCCAAGTATTAATTAATTGTAATAACAAAGAGCCATCAGATCCACAATGCCTGCTTGACCCCCACAGCGGGAGAGAGACCCACCCCGTTGCCATGCAAATCATTCCGTGAATCCGTCGGTCTCCCCACGCCCATCATATGACCATCACCCCTCTCGTGCGTCATTTTGATTTTAATTCTCTCTGCCTCAGGAACCCCACGAACGAGTGCAACGAGCCACTGTTATGCCGCTTTTTGCAAGGCGTTTTCAAGACAACGAGAGAGAAAATAGAAACCGAGCACAAGCACGCATTGGAGGATTGAAATTCGGGTGAATAGATGCTACTCATGTTACGCGGAGACAGCCGATCAGGCGGGCGACAGACGACAGACGAGGAAAAGGGGCCCGCAAGTGCCAAAGTAGAAGAAGAACAGCAGTGGTATGGAAGGAAAGGTAGGTATTCGAGAACAAACAGGTTCCAGGTGCTCGTCCGTCAATCATGTGCCAACATCCAGATCTCCAGTAATGGGTGTATTATGGTATCCTTGGTGCGAGGTACCGCTTTCAGAACGATACCGAGCGCACAATAGGTGGGATGCAGGTCATGTGAAATGGTGTTGCAGGCCGACTCGGACGAAATTGGTACTGGTTGGTGTGGGTGGCCAAGATTAAAGGAGCTCGCATGCCGTCGTAGTAACATGGTCGCATGCCGTCGCAGTCATTCGTGGTGGATCGATTATGCCCAGATACGCAACTACAAGAGTGAGCTATAGCTGGCGCGTTATTGCACGTGCGTGTGACTTACCATGGAGTCCCAAGAGCCAGTGCAGAGGCTGAGTGCGTCATTACTTACACCGAGACAGCTGACTCGGTTGTCGTGTCCCTGTAGCGTGCCGACACGTTCGCCGCGCAGTACATCCCAGACCTAGTATTTTGTTAGGAGACAAAGGGGATGATGCTTGTGTGCCATGGCATACCTTGCACTCGAAGTCGTCGTAGCCTGCAAACAGCAGTCTTCCAGAAACCGAGAAAGCGACTGATGTGATTCCACAAACAGGCTCAGGAATCTATTCATCGTGTCAGTGGTTGCATGGGAATCAATGTAGTGCGAGGTAACGTACTTGGTACGAGGCAAGCTCGCGGTCGGCTCGGATATCGAACAAGCGGCACGAGGCGTCGTCTGAACCAGTGCCGAAAGCGTTGCCGTTGGGGAAGAATTGGATGGCGTTGATGTCCGAGTCGTGTGCGGCAAAGGTTTGAACGCACTTTTGCTGGCGGATATCCCAGAGCTTGGCGAAGGCGTCGCAAGCACCCGAGACAAATTGATTGTTGTCGAGCGGGTTGATGCTCAGGCTCATGACGTCGCCAAGATGGTCGGCGAACTCGTGCACCTTGGAACCGGTTTCCAGATCCCAGAGGACACAGGTCATATCGCCAGATGAGGTGAGGATGCGCTTGTCGCTGATGAATCGGCAGCAACTGAGGTAACCCGAGTGGCCCGAAAGCTCACGAGCGACACGCGTCGGGCCTTCGCGGGCTGACAGGTTGTAGATGGAGCAGATGTTGTCGAGGCCGCCACAGGCGACGTAGTTGCCCGAGGGCGAGTAGGCGCAGGTCATGACCCACGAGGAGCGCAGGGGGATGGCATGAACCTTGTTTGTTGTGTAGGCGTCCCAGATGATGAGCTTGCCGTCTTGCGAGGCGGAGACGAGATGCCTCCGGTCGGTAGACCAATGCATGGCGTAGATCTTTGCGAGATGGCCCTTGAGAGTGCGCTTGGTCTTCATGGTCAGGCGTGGCAAGGCCTCGACACGGTCTCGGGCGACATCGCGAACTAGACGCGGTGGGTTAGTCAAGGATAGACTCGCTGTGCAGCGCGCGCGACATGGGATGGCGACGTACGGGTGGTGTCGGCAAGCTCGTCCTTCTTGCGCTTTATCCTGTCCTTGAGGGCCTCGGCATCGCGGCGGGCGATCTGGATCTTCTGCTGGATCGACTCCTGGTTCGCGTCGGCCATGGCGTGCGGCTGCGACTGCGGCTGCGACTGCGACTGCTAGAGCGTGACGAGGGACAAGCACAGAGGGCGCGCTGCTGTACAATACGGTGCGGCACGGCACAGTACGGTGCGGTAGGGCGGTGTGCAGCCGGTTCCAGGGGCGCGTAGGGAGACGAGGCCGAGGCACGGACGAGGGCAGCTGGCGGCGGCGACTCACACGGACGGCAGACGTGCAGCAATCAGTAGCAATGGGTTCGGGACACGAGCAGACGGCGACGGCGACGGCGATGGCGGGTGGGGAGGTGGGAGTCGTGGGGGGTGTGATGGAGGGAAGCGATGCAGGCGCGCAGAGGTGAGAGGTACAAGAGCGGCCCCGGGGGAGCTACGAGAGCTCTTGGCCTAGCCGGCAACACCAGAATGCCGCCCCCCGACCGAGCCAGAACGTGGCAAGACTGCGACGGGACGGCTGGGTGGCTGCAATCAGGAGGCGTATGAAAAGAGGAGGAGAGGAGAGGGCGCGCAGGGGAGGCGAGAGGAGCGGAGAGGCGAGATGGTATTCACAGGCGCTGCCACACGAATCCTACTGCACCCACCACGCTGGCGGTCATGGCCGTCCATTGCCCATTGACCAAGAAGGTGCGCGCAATCTCCTGCAGGCCGCTCCTGCCCCCCCC